>Ga0114905_1000980_pt1 | contig 16458 bp, 21 predicted proteins | sample MalvireepMed_b05_FD_83499 | JGI IMG/M metagenome (GOLD analysis project Ga0114905, IMG submission 83499) | Marine viral communities from the Global Malaspina Expedition - Malaspina viral metaG DeepMed_b05 | ecosystem: Environmental > Aquatic > Marine > Oceanic | place: Mediterranean Sea...
GCACGCGTGTGTGCATAATCAGTATAAAAAACCTCGTTGGTCAGTGTTCTACCGCTCACAACAAGAGTTGTGGTTCGGGCGACACTTGTACTGCTGACTGTTTTGAATACATCATGGCTCACGTTTGATGCATCATTGAATACTCCAGTTAACTCGATGCTGAAATCAGCAAGAAGCAACAGGCGTTCCATCGCTGATTTATCCATGCCAGTTACATCTTGGATTCCCCGTGGCACACTGAAAGTCAAGTTGGTGATATCATTTATGATTGCTCGTAAGCTGTCACCACTATCATCGACGCTTGCCGTTGTCCATGCTAACCCAGATTCCTTTGCCATCGTTTTCTCCTTCTATCCTTCTTTGGCTTCTTTGTTATGCTGATAAATATCTTCGTTCATGCCATCCATAAACCGTTCTGGTTCCATCGTCGTCTTGTGCATTTCGCGCACTGTTAGTGGCACACTGGCAGCTCTACCCTGTTGACGGTTATAGAGTGCATCAACGTCTTCACGCTTTACTTTGTGCTGCTCGAAACACTGCTGCTCTGGATAAAATATGAACATTACGTGCGTTTCATCGCTGCGCTCTTCTTTAAACTTGCGACCGCTAACGTACTTGATATAGTCATATTGCTGCTGGCCAAGAGCACGACCATCTTCCAACACCAGTTCGAGATCGATATTAATCATCCAGCCGTTGTTGAACTTGCCACAATTGTCAGTTGTACATGGCGCTTCCATCCAATGCGTTTCCAGTGGTGCATTGATGCTGTAGTTTTTACCGTTCATATTTTTCATGTTGGTTCTCCTTATGAACTCAAGTCAACGTCGTCTTGTGCCGTTCCGCGTACCAAAATGACCGCAAAAGCGAGATTAGAAAATGTCCCAGTAAGAGTGCAGCGCACATATCGGTTGACAGTTCCAGTGACCGTTTTGCGTTCTGCGCTTGCTGCTGAAGATGTCGAAAATGTAATGAGATCAGCCCAATCAGAATTGTTCGCGCTATCTTCGATCTTTACCGTAGGTGATCCAGAAGACAGAGTGAAATTCATAATGTACGCCCTGGCTCCAGCACTTGAGCTTGCTGACTGGTCAACGCTCGACGTACTTGCTGCGCTGCTGACCGTTTGCACGCCTGTTGTTAAGATGTTTCCCCATTCCACTGGTGAGCCAGCTGACGCCATCAGCTGGCAATTTAATGAGAGCGAACCATCAGCTGGTCGATCCCAATCATAATTGATCTGCTTGCAAACCAAACCAGCAGCGGTATCGTTTGCCGTTTCTCCAGTGCTGTAAATCGCAACACGATCTGTTGTTACCAGTCCTGATAACGCAACATGCTGTTGCAGAGAAGCATCGTTAAAATGTGAAACAAATTCGATAACACCACTCGATGGTCCTAACAAACGATGGATTGCCGATTGATTCAATCCAGTTACATCAAACGTCGGCCGTTGGCTTGCTGCCATAGTCAGGCTCGCCGTGTCACCGCTTAGATCATAACCACCCACATAAAACTGGTGGCCCAGGCCACTTGATTTTGCCATCTTTATTTCTCCTTACTGAACTGGCGTCGCATTCCCATCGACAATCATTGGTACCGATAAATCAATCATCCTGTAAATAGTTCCACCAACATCGACATATCCCCAGGCAGCACTCATTGTCCGCCCATATTCCCCGACCGCGATATTCCTTATTGTTTGGCCCAGATCGTAATCACCCAGCAAATCAGAGACCACGCCGTTTAATACTTGTGATAACCGAATCTCGTTATCTGCTTCAGGCTCTTCAAGCATGTTGCGATAAATGCGCACGGTCACCTCGTGAATCTCAACGGTTGTTTGTAACGTCAATGCAACAACAGCTGCATCATTCATAAAAACAGCAGCTGACAGATCACCAACAGGTGGTGATTTTGGTTCCCCAATCTGCACGTTTGTGAATTCTCCTCGTGCCTCAAGGAAACTTGCAATCGATTGAATGGTATTGGTAATGTCAAACGCCATTAAACAATATCTCCATTCATGCGCCGTCTCATGCGTGCCATGTGTTTCTGTAAAATCTTTGGTGTTTGTGTGCGATCCAGCCAGCTCTTGGTGTTTCTAAAACTACGGTAACCTTTAAACCGCGTTGTGTTGTTGCGCCGACTGGTCCCTTCCAGCCACGGCCCATACACCACTCCGCTATCGTGAATACGGCCGAATGATTGCTGGCGCAAAAAGAAATAACTGCGCACTTCTCCATGTACATTGCGCCGATAATTTCCTGTCGATGCCTGTTTTCCTGCTTCTCCAACTGACTTAAATACGCCAGATGCCTGAGACAAACTGGTTTGTGAAAAAGATGTAATACCGCCACCTGGTCTCAAAATTTGACTCAACCGCTGCTCACCCACCTCGACAATGTTCTGTACGGTATCCTTAATGGCAGCGTTCATGATCGAATCACGACGCTCAAAGAACGGCCCAGATTCCTTAACTGACATTGTGATATCTAGACCTGTTGTCATATCGCTGCTTCTTGTGGGCGCATCCATTGGTGCATTGCATTATCGACATAGGTGTTAAATGATCGACCGCTAAACTCAAATGCGCCATCACCCGATCCAACCTGACGGCCCCAGCTGCTATTTTCTTGTGCCAGCTGCGCAAGAGTCATTGCAACTGCAAGTTCTTTGATCGCATATTCAGGTTCGTATTTGTTGATTGCCGTTGAATTTGCGTGGGTTGCAGCTGTTGTGCCATTTGCTCCACGCTCGACTGTTAATGTTCTAAAAACATGTACGCCAGTATCATCGCTATGCGTTGCCAGGGTTGTGCCGTTATACGCACGTACAACATTCAATGTATTGCCACTAATTGATTCAATAAGCATTTGCTCTGAGTCAACCAGGATCACTTCGCCGGCCGTGTACCGTGAGCCAGAATCAACGATGACTTCTTCACTTCGACTGGCTGTTAATGCGCCGTTAAGCAGATCAGTATTTGGCTCAGCTGCACTGGATCGAGCACTGACAAACAACTGCTCTGACTCAATTAGAAGCGTGTCACCAACGTCGATTGCAGCTCCATCGGATATCACCATGCTGGTCGCCGTTGCGTCAGATGCGAGACCACTGGTGACGGTACCCACTGACCGTGTGTCATCGGAGTATCCCCAGGAGCCGTTGACAGATATTGACCTTTGCGATGTATCGCCAGATTCAAATGCACTGGTGGAACTAAGATCGATTTCAATGCGGTCGTATGGCGCACCCAAATCTTGTGGCTCTAAAAAGAAATCACTGGAGCTGATGGTGGTTGGAGAACTGTTCTGGGCTTGTGTTTGCAGCGTCGTGACACTGAGTAAGTCCTGGCGTAACCAGAGCTTCGTGCTGGCTGATGACCACGGTTGTGGCCAGCGGTACAAACGTGTTGCCGTCTGCGGTATAAAATTGCGTCGTGTCTGTCGGTCGATCTGACGCGACACTGATTCTATTGTGCGATCAATAATGCGATTTCTCGCGTCGCCAAATAACTGACCAGCGTTCTTTACGTCTTCTCGACTACAGTACCAGTTTGCCATCGTGACTACTCCTTGCTTTCCCAGAGCAGCATTGTGTCACCTAGTGCTGCCGTATTTTCAACTCGTCTCCTGCAATCTCCTTGCGTGCTTGTTGTAATCCACCAATAACCTCATCCAGCTGCGCTGGAGAGCGGAATATAAACTCGACTTCGTTATCGAGTTGGATCGCCACGTAATCTGGTCGGGAGCGTTCCTTGCTTATTTGCAAAGCAATCTTGATGGTTCCAGCCTGTCGTAATGCTTTGAACTGTACTGGTTGCACCATATTAGTAACTCCCCGTTTCAGCGGTACCGCTAAAACTTGGCCACCGATAATTGCCAAATGGACAGTTCAGCTGGCCACGTTTCCCGACTTCGAGAATCGCTCCATCGATTGGACACGCCGTGGGTTTGCCAGTGCGTGATTCGCGATGATACGCACGGTTCTCGTCCAGTGTGCTTTTTAACTGCTCCCAGCTCACGACGAGACCACCTTCATATCGACTGGCCCTGGCGTCAGCTGTTGCCTGACTGCGTAGGCATTCATTCCCCAGAGTGCGGTTCCCATTGTTTGCGTTTCAGCATTACCAGGATCATCCCCTGGTTCGCCAACTGGCCGATCCATCAATCGATCAATAAATTCATAATCGGAATCTTCAAGAATGATTTCTTTTTTCGTGGCATTGCGTACCGCTTGCATGACGCGATAGGCGTTCTCTGGATCAGCTGCCTTGCGCACCTCAGCTGGCACACTAAATATCAACATGCGAATGGCACCAATTGTTGTCAGTGGCTCCAGCTCTGGCACGGTATTGTTTGCTGGCTGGTCGCATAATCCGCATCGATCACGCCACACAACTTCCCCATCGGCATCACGCCTGGGAACACGCATAACCTGACCTTCTATGTTTTGAATTTCCTGTACTGGTAATGTTCGCATCTCTCCTGAAATTCTCCTTTTCTTTTCTCGACTACTACGCTGCGTTTTTATTTACAACCCATTTCTCATCGATCTGAGAGCGTCACAATCTGGTTATTCGGTATCGAAAGCAGCCATGTTCCAGCTCGCTTCGTTTTGGTCGCGCTCGTAAACACGAACACGATCCTTAATAATATCTTTGAGATACGTGGTCAATTCCGCCTGCGTCACGCTGCTTCCATTGGCAGGACTGATAGGCCCATGAAAAGCATTCAACGCACGAGTAAAATTCGCGTCAGAATATTCCAGTGTTATCGTCGGCATTATGTGGCTCCTTCCAGTAAAAGTACCTTTTGTTCAAGATGATTCACCTTTTGCTCTAGTTGTTTGGTATAGGTGTAGTTTTGCCAGATAGCACCGTTCTGGAGTCGCATCAGCTGCGACATGTTTGTGAGTCCACCATTGGCCATTGTGTCGCCCAGGATTCCAGCTTCAATTAAATTCTTCTCATTGTATTTAACAAACTGGTCGAATTCAGATCGGATTGTGTCACCGCGTGTTGTTTCTAAGGCGCGAATCATTAAAGCGTCATCGTAAGAGTCAAACGTTTGTGCGCTGGTGACGCTGTACAAATCACCATCTTCATCGACAAGTATTCGTGTCGCCATCGCTCCACCCACCTGCGCCCTAATGGTATAAACATTTCCATTCGCAGCGATATTGTCCGACGAGTTCGCTCCATCGTGTTGCTCTACGTCGAGCGTAACCAATCCATAGCCAGACGTTGTCTTTGCCGTACTGGCAGTTCCCCCAGATACACGCGTTGAATACACAATGTCGTTGGCCCCATCTTCTGAGAGCACGTCGAAAATAACGCCCCCAAAATTAGATGAGGCCTGCATGACATTAAGAAACGTATCAACCTCACCGCGTCCAGTTCTGCCGTGATCTACACCTGACGCTTTGAGCGCAAAAATCTTGTCGGTGTTCGATCCCTGGTTGATCGTCAGGCCCATCGTAACGTCGCCATTCGCACTATCATTTATATAGGTTGTGGAGGCCAGTTTTAATATGCCAGTTATGGTCAGAAGCGAACCACTGGAGCTAATGTGTTCACCACCCCGGTCATAGAAATACAGCGTGTCGACAATGCGTACATCTCCATCTAGTACGTCTAATGACGTTGCGCCATTCGTTCCAGTAATTTGCAGTACTTCTTCTGACGCATCCCAGAGCATTAAATCTGATCCTGTTCCAGAATGAAAAGTAACATCCACTCCTGAACCGTCGGAACCAAACACAACCGCTCCAGCAAACGTCGAGCTGAGATCATCGCTGATCGTCAACGCTGTTGCCAGGCTGTTTAATGATGATCCAGAGCCACCTGCATTCGCAGTTTGAAAGACAATATCTCCACCAGCTCCTGATCCCTTACCAACGCCAGCTTGCAGCGTTAAGGCACCACCAGCTTGATTATTCGATGTTCCTGCGGTAGTTGCTCCAGCAGAAACTGTTAACGCGGTTCCAGCTGCATCGTGTGCCGACGCAGTTGGGATCAGCTTATTGCTGGAAAACAGCAACGCACTTTCCGCTTGTATCGCGCTTGTCCCATTTCCTGTAAGAACTGCATTCGCTAAAAGTGTCGATGCGCCGGTACCACCGTCAGCGACTGGTATGTCAGTACCGCCAGCTCGATACAGATAATTGCCACCAACTGTTGCTGTACTGCCAGTAATCACTAAACCGCCAGAGACAGTCGTGGTCGATGCTGCACCAAGAGCAATCGTTACATCGATTTCACCATCATCAGATGCTTGGCCCAAAAGAGACAAACCAACGGCCATTGTTGCATCATTCTCTGCCACATAGAATTTCATACCAGCAGCTTCAGAGCCGTGATCTGCTTCGATAATATAACTCTCGATACGCGCCAACTCTTCTGGTGCATTGTTGCTCGCGTCGGTTCCAAAAAAAGTAATGGTGCCAAGAATATCGCTGTCAGCTCCTTGACCTGAACCAGGGTCTTTGATGAATTTCAAAATCCCAGCGGTTGCATCCGCATGTGTATTTGTAACAGTAATCAACGGTTCGTTTGCGCTGGCTGATGTAAAGGTTGGAGAAGCATCGAGATTAATAACTGAAGATGCAGCGGTCAGATTCGTTCCAGCAAACAGCGTTGCAACATCAGCAATTGTTTCGCGCTTTGTCGCGTTACTATCAGTTGCATCCATGAAAGCGATGGAGTCACCATCAGCCAACGCAACCTCAGTAACTTCATATAGATCAACGCTCAGCGTGTGATTTGTTGTTTCACCACTTGTCGCAGCGTCAGAATCGATCCCTGTGCCACCTGTAATTGTCGCGACATAATTACCAGTTGTATGCGTTCCCAAAGTAATCAGGTTATTTAGTGACGACGCGCCAGTTCCGCCGTCGGTCACCGCTACGTCAGTACCACCTGCTCTATAGATCGCATTTCCCTCAATGGTGAGATCGCCACTGCCAGATCGTGCCAGGGTCGTATCCGAACCGTGGCCCAGCTCGATTGCTCCAGCTGTTGTAATTGTGCTGTCGTCATTGATCGTCAAGGCGGTCGCTAAGCTGTTCAGGCTCGAACCAGAGCCACCAGCGTTTGCCACCTGGAATATAATTGCGCCTCCTGCGCCTGATCCCTTGCCGATTCCGCCCTTCAAGGTGAGAGCGCCACCAGCCTGGTCGTTGCTCGTTCCGGCCGTTGTAGCTCCAGCTGCAATACTCAGTGCCTGGCCAGCAGCATCATGGGCGACAGCCGTTATGCCAATCGTGGCAGCCTGACCGTTGCCGTATGTGATATCTCCACCAGTGACAGTTAAATCAGTTCCGACGGTGAACGTCGAGCTGGTCGATCCTGTACCAGTCACAGTCAGATTGCCACTCGCAAGAGTTCCTGTTGTGGTAATGGAATTATCTTGAAAATCTGCTGCGGATGCTGTCAGAGTGAACTGGTCGGCTCCTGCTACCTGGAGATGTATTGTTGTTCCACCAACAATATCGATGTACGCATTGGTGCCGTCGTGTGCGCCTACCCTGAGATAATCGGTTATAGGCGTGGTGTTGCTATGAATATAGAGTGTTGGGTGCGTGTTTGCCGATAAGTTCCAGTCGGTTGCCACTGCGCCCTTATCAGTGAAATGCAGTGATTGCGACGTATCATCCAGAGCAATCACGGTCACATGATTATCTGAATCAGCTGTTGAGAATCGAATGAGTGTATCCGATCCTGTCCCCAGTTCGATATCGATGTTGTCTTCAAATATGCGGTCACTGGAAACCGTGCTGCTCCACTCTGGTAAACCGCTTGAGTTGACCGTAAGAAACTGGCCAGCAGTGCCAATCCCCAGGCGACTTAAAGCACCTGTTGTGGCGGTTGCATAGATCATGTCTCCAGCTTGCTGCTGATCCAGTCGATGGGCGGTTGTACTACTCCAGTCACCGTGGCTCAGTGGCAAATTGCGTTTAGCACGGCTGGAATGAGTGTGATACATCTCATCTGCCATAATTTATCCTTTTAAGATGAAGCTGGCTGGGAGGTTTATCAGCCAGCTCCAGATGATAGTTATCTGCTAGACTCCTTCAGTCCAGTACAGCTTGATGACGGTAATTGCGGAGTTGACGTTATTGCCTGTAATGTTGAGCGTCAGCGTGTCAGTTTCTGCCACAACTGGATGCGCACTTGTCGCATACACAATGGCTGCCACTTCACTATTCGATGTATCTCTGTTGGCCCCAACGCCCTGTAAAACATCGATTGCATCCGCATCGGTAATCGTAATGTCGTAGTTATCCTGCGGAGCAGTCGCGCCTGGGTTGGTTGCTATTTGAAGCAATCGACCTTTGACGTTTGCGCTCACTGTTGTTGCTGGGTAACTTCCATCACTGCTATCAGCTGTACACGTAAACGTGGTGACCTTGACTGGTCCAACATCACACGTTAGTGATTCACTCACTGTTCCTGCCATTATTCACCTCGTGTTCTGTTTAACTGTCGATAGCTGGTAAGACGTAACCGCTAGCGGTGTTTGTTGCCGTACCAAGATTATCGAATTGCCTGACGCCATCAGCATCGATTAAAACTTCGCTTGCCGTATCAGCGTGGCCAATGCGATTGCCAGCAATGACTCCGCTGTTGGCGGTTGTATCACTGTCAATCAAAAGATCGCCAGCGGTGTTCAACCGATAAATGACGTTATCCAAAATGCGTACTGAAGTTACATCTTTTCCAGATGCAACACCGATGACCGCATTTGAATCTTGAACGCCCAGCTCGATGAAGTTATTGTTGATAACCATTAGATCGATATCTTCGCGAATACTGATGAAGTTGACACACGCGGTATCAACATCGGTGATAACAGAGTTTGTGACAGATAAACCATCGCACGCATTTGCCGATGCTGACGTTCTGAGGCATCTCAAAAAGTTTTCAGCTGCAACATTTTGTTTCCACTCGCAGTTATCGAATTCAGCGTTGGTTGCACTAATATCTATTGCAACCACAATATCAGCGTGGCCAGCACTGAACACCACATTTTCCCAGCGCACGTTGGCTGCGGTAATGGTGATCGTGACAGATGATGCGCCGTCAAGAAGTAACGTGGGTCGGTCGGTTCCCCGTCCAATACCTTTGATCGTTACGCCAGCAACATCGCACGTGATCGCGCTTGCTCCTGTTAGCGTTTCGGAATGACCAGGCATGACATAAATAATATCGCCCTGGTTTGCCGTACATTGATTGATTGCAGAATCGATTGTGGTAAACGGTGCATCTGGGTTGTTGCCATATCCAGAGCTGGTGCCACCAGTCGAGCTGCCAGAATCAACAAAGAATATGTTGCCTGTTGTGACACTTTCGTTTGCGACAGTGTAAACACCGCCAGCTTGTTGCCTTACGAATAATTCGGATCGCGCCATGATATTTTCTCCTTCATGCTTTTCTGGGTTCTAACCATTGTTGCCTGGGCGCACTAGAGTTCTTCTAGCGTCGCCGTTTCTTCTTGGTTGGCTCCCGAACCATCTTGTCTTGCTCTGGAGCCGTTACGCTTTTTTTTCGCGTCGGAATGCTGGCATCGATTCACGCATTGCTTCAGCATCAGCAAACTGATTTAGATCGTCGTAATTCATCGGTCCACCGCATCTCTTACACAAACTTGGGTAATCTTGTCGCTCGCCATCCTCATCGATTGTCACGTACTGTTTCGAGCAGTAAGGACACGCAACCACCATACTCAAGTTGTTTTCTGCTTCTTGCAATGTCATCGGAACCTCCTCAAATGGCCAGTGTACCTGGTGGAGAACCAACCCCATTTACCAGTACAGTCCAGGTACACCAGCTCAATATATTTTTTAGCTTTGTCGCACGTACACTTTGCTGCCAGAGACTGCTGCGCCATTCAGTTCTTTTTGTGGGTAGTGGTAGCCGTACCGAATAAGAAATGCTGTTACATTATCGACGCCAGTATTCCCAGCTTCAGCTAATGTCAATCGCACATAATCAAATCCATTATCAGCATCTAACTCTTCAGCTCGTGCCTCGATTACCACAAAATCGCCATCTGCATCGAGAGCGTCAGTGTCTGTATCGTAGTCGCCACCTGAAGCACTGGTGGTCAAATCCTTGACACTTGTGCCACTGCTGTCAGTTGCCTGTTGCAGTTTTGCAGTATCAAGATCGTCACTGCTATCCCATGTACCGATTTCGGCATATGCCATTACTCTGGCGAAATTAGTCATAGCGACATATGCAGTACTTGCAGATGTTCCACCTATGTCTGCCGTCTCAATGATTGTGAACGCTGCGTGTTCACTTAATTCCATGCTCATTTCAACCCAACCTTCCTTTTGTTCGAGTCATCGCGCCAAGAATCTGGCGCGATGCTCCACAAGGTACTTATTTTTATGATCGCGTTGCGAGTGCCACAAACGGTGACAATGTATTGGAACCGTTACGTGGTGTTAATGCTGTATCAATCCAGGGCCGACCATCGAGCCGTTCTGTTAGTCTCCAGGCAATTTCGCCGTTCTGGAAACGTACATGCGAGCTGCTGGCCATCGTCAATGTTTGTCGATCTCCAATTAAATAGAAATCGAGATCAGCCAGGATAACGTCGCCAGCTGTTCCAAGCGTCGAGCATTTTTCTGTAAAGATGATCGGTCGCCCGAATAGGCTATTGGGTGGTCCACCAGCTGCGTTTGCTACAAACATGCCAGAGCCACCTGTACCCACTGACAGCGACATTTGTGCCAGCTGAGGAAACACATCTGGGTGCATCAGCCACACTGCGTTACCGTGTGATCGTGGTGCCATGCGAGACCACATTTTCACCGCGTTTTGAAAGGTAAACGTAGTTGCAGCTTGTCCAGTCTCTTTGGCCACACTGATGAGAGCATCGGCATTGATGATGCCTAACGGTTGTCCACCGCCCACGCCAGAGATGAAGCTAACATCTTCAAAGTATGCAAGAGCTTCACCAAACAACCGAACCAAAAGAGCTTCCATCGAAACGGCTGAATCTTGTAACAGCTCTTCGCTTGCGGTCGTGTATGCCACAAGTTTCTTCGCCGTCAAACTTACCTGGGCAAACGTCGGCTCACTTGCGGTGTATGATCCGCTCTCAGGAGTCCAGTATGCCTGTACGCCACCATGCACGTTCGATGCGTGTGTTGCATCGCGAATGGATGGTACGCGCATTGTCGATGCTGTCATTGGCATCTGAAACGCTCGTGGTCGAATCACGGCATCTTCGATTGCTTGTGATAGGAGCTGGGCGCGATATTCCTCACCGACGAGAAATCCGCCCTGGTCGCCTTGTGTTTCGCCAAGAACCTTGAGCCTAGAATCGATGTTGCCTTTATCGACGTTAGCAACGGCCATTGCGAATTCACCAAAACTCTTGAATGCGCCACCTGTCATCGATGCGCCAGCTGGTTCGTTCTTCTCAATCATTGCTGGTCGCGTTTCTTTCACAGCGGATTGTTTCATCCGCTCATCGACCATATCTTTTATTGTTTCCTTAAACGTATCTTCCAGCTGTTCAATTGATTCTGGGTTGAACGATTTTGGCTCTTCAGCCATCGTCTCCAGTACATGTTGTGCTGGCAACTCTTCAGTGATCTTTTCCTCAGTCGTCATAACACTTACTCCTTCTTGTACGCGCCCACAATGTGCTGGATCGCTCGATAATAATCATCTGGTTTGGGCTTGTTTGGTTTTGGTTTCTGCTCGTCGTCAGTTGCGGTTGCCGTTTCAGCTGTATCGATCATGTACATCATGTGTTCATTGACCGAATTGGCCACCTCGATCAGCTGGGTAATAATTCCCTGAAGCCGTTCAGTTTCTGATGCCAAATCTTTCACTTGTTTAGTAGCACGGCTAACAATTTCATCTAGATCATCAGCTGTTTCGATTTGCGGTGATTCTGTTTTCCATTCAGCTGCGATCTGCTTTGCTATTGCCAAAGCATTTCTATTCGCTGGTATAGCGACCTGGCTGATTTCTAACAGTTCCTGTTTCGTGTACTCATAGCCACCGCTTTCGAGTCTCTTTGTATGCTCTGGATATGTACGAAATCCAACGCTAAATGCAGCCAGTCCATTTTGTGCCAGGGCGAATGCTTTATCAGCAAGATCATTTCCCTGGTTTAAAAAGTACTCAGCTTCTCCAACAACACTTTTGCCTTCGATTCTTACATCACGCCATCGCCCAATTGCTGAATCAATTGAATAATCATGATCGGCCAACATAATCGGCAGATCACGAAACGCTGCGAACTCCCACCCAGAAACGCGAATAATATCATTGTCGCGATCTGGTGACTCGTCACTGACTATTGCAGTTACAACACCCGATTCAATGTCAACTTCTTTGATCTCAGCTGCCGTCATCTTTGATCTCAACAACGGTGCCTTCATCTCTTCTGTTGTCATCAATCTTCTCCTGCGTAAAAAAAAACGCTCGCTACACGATTGCGGTTCATCGTGAAAGTCGAACGCTAAATGGTCACACGCTTGCTGCCACTGGTTTCAAGAACACTGTACAGCGATATGAAATTTTCACCAAGATAAAAAGAGATGACGTTTTTGTAAAGGTTTATTGTGCCAACCCAGTTTCGTTTGATCTGTTAGACACAAAAAAACACCGCCGATATTGGCGGTGCTTTTCTTCTCTGTAGCGTTTTGTTCTTAATGTGTTGGTTTGTATCCAATGACATTATCGGCAGTGCGGTATTCTTTTTTGTGAGTTGATCTTCGGTTTGCCATTTCCCAAACATCGTTCACAAATGGAATGCTGGCTCTGTTGAGAACTCCATTTGATTGGTTTTTTGCCAGAGCATAAAACTTTTTTCTCTTGGTCTCAAAACCCACAATTCGCAAAATGTGACCGCTTCCATACTCAGCTTGGAACCGAAAACCAATCGGAAACTCTGCACCCATGTTTTTTCCATTCTCAATTGCACGTTCATGATTTGGAACATAAAACGCAAAATTTAAAAATGCGATATCTGGGTAGTATTTCCCACCATCGATCATTGCTTCTAAGCCGTGACTTTCCGCAAATGCTTGCGCTACTTTGTAAAACTCCCTCTGGAGCCGTTCAACCCTGGCAGAATCTTGCCACTGCGTTTCGGTTTGCCATTCCATAAATGTTGTTATTTTTTCATTTTGCATTGTTATATCATCGCTTCCGCATGTTTTCTTATAACAACTCCTTGACGCACCATCCAGCCCCATACATTGGCCTTTGTTGTTCCAATTTCCTCAGCCACTACAGTAATCGAATTGTGTTTGTTGTAGAGATAAACAAGAATACATGTACCGCATTCAAGTGGTTCTTTTCTCCAATCGAATCCCACATGCTCGTGTGGCGTTCCATCAAGAGATTTGTATACACCACGACCATCACCGATTTTGCAAAACTTCATTCCATAATCGCTTGGTGGTATTCTTTCGTTTTTAAACCGTTCGATCATATTGCGATAACCTTTGGAGTTGATGACTTTTGGTTTGTTTCTGCGTTTCATATTCATCTCCTATCTATTTAATCTTGCTGAACCAGTTTGACCATAGAATGGTTCTGATGCTTGCTTCTCATATTGAAACTGTAAACGCTCGCGGTCTTCGTTGTCCTTGCGCAGTTGGTACCCATCACGATATGCAATCAGTCGGTAATACAGATCGCGTCTTGTTAAACCGAACTGCGATAACAAATCTGATGCTGCTGCTTTGGTTCGACCATATCGATGCGCATCATACTGTTTCTGGTAATTTTCCATATCGCCCACAATGGGTACCCATGTGTCTTCATCAATAACTTGCATCAAACCCTTACCCCATGTTTGGCATGTTAGCTTTTGATTTGTCAGTTCCATAATCTCGTTCCGCACCCGAATTACATCTGCATAAACAATCATTTGATATCTCCTATCTACTAATTGATCTACCAATTCAGCGCAACAAGCGCCGTGATAATAATCGCCCAGGTCACGTTTCCCAGCGTCAACATGTCATCCATATTTCCCCCTTCCCACTACTTCGACTGTTGTAACAATAATCCCAATACTGCCACAACAACTATAAAAATACAAACTGGGTTGAATACTAGGTTAATTAATGTTAGTCTTGTTTGTAACAAAGAACCAATGCAGCAATTATGTTAGGAGGTTCCAATGTTTGAATGTTCGATTCTTTGTCCCTGCGAATGCTCTGAGGTCGTCACGGCTGACATGGGCGACTTTCGCAGCACCACTGCCACGGTCGAAGCGTGCGCAAAGTTGCGAAAAGATGGGATCGTGTCCCAAACGATTCGCAAGTCTCTCGCGATGAGTCTTGAGATTGGCGAGACTGTCGCGATCCAGCCCCACAAAGACGCGCTGGTTTGGATGAAAATCTAACCAGCGTTCATATTAGATAGGAGAGAGCAGATGGAAGTAAACACATTCGTTCAAGGAAAGACGACAATCCTTAAAACCTTCAGTGTAAAAGGTTACAAATCATGGACTGGTCGTGAAGGAGTTGGAGCGCAAGCAACTCTTTATAAAAACGGTAAAAAAATCGGTTTAGTGACTGATGAGGGAAATGGTGGTGGAGTCAGTTTGTTTGGCATGACTGCTGCCAATTGGGAAATGGTTATTGATTTTTTAGGCACTCTTCCAGAATACCAGTATCCAGATATGTGGCTAGAACAATTTGGCGAAACTTGGGATGGGTCTGGAGCAATACTTAAATCAGATTTAATTTCTTGGACTCTTGATGAATTTGCTGACGTAATGTTAAACCGTGCAGAAGAAAACCATCAATTAAGAAACGCGTGCAAAAAAAATATTTTGGTGCGCTTCGATGGTGAAAACACTTTTAAAGTTTTTGATTCTGAATGGCCCAAAAACAAAGTTGAGCAAAAAGCAATTATGGATCAAATCAAAAAACAAGTACAACCTCAAACAATCGCGGAATTTGTAAACAATCGGTTCAGTAGATAGGAGTGGTGAGATGACTACTTACTTTAGCAAGGCTACCTTATGGATGACTCAAGCACCTAGTTGGAACTTTGAACTGGATGAAGATGAACTTCTAGCAAAAGCTATAGAGGTAGGGTTTGTCAAACAAGTTGGCGAAGATAGCTACGAAATGAACGAAGATTACGAGGGAGTGACGGGACGCAATAACAAAAATTGAATTGATTTAAACCACCACATTAATCAGAAGGGCTGCCGTTGTGCAGCCCTTTTTTTGTGCCTTTTATTCAGCCTTAAAATCAGTCGTATTCTTGCACCGTGTGCAGTACAGTTCACCACCACGAAATTTCTTTTGCAGTAACTTGTTGCAGTGTTCGCATCGTGCTTCTTCGATCATCTTGATCTGCGGTTCAGTGGCTCTAATTGGGTTCTCTCCAAATGGATGAGGTGTTGTCAGATCATCAAGTTCATCTTCTACTTCATCTGCAAAAAATGATGAAGTGCGATACCGAACAATGCACCTACATCGTGGGTGGGCTGGAGTCATATCATCACCACTTATGAATTGCTCACTGATCTTAATCCATTTTTGACTTGCATTGTTTAAGCAAGGTGCTGCACCGCTCCCACGATCAACCGCATCATCTCCTTGCGTCACCCAACGCTTTTCATCACGGCCTTGATTATCCGCTGCCTGGTAGGTTCCACGCGCAAGAGCAATTGCGGTCTCAGTTCGCGCAATCATTTCAGCTCGCGATGCGGTGAACATGTGATCTGATCTAATTGCCTGGGCGAGAGTTCGCACGCTTTCGCGGTTGGCAATTGATCGAGACACCAAAACATTGATGCGGTCTTTTGTGGATTGCACAAGAGAATCAGAACCAGTCACAACCAATAACTCAGCTGCTCGATTACGAGCATACACAACAGCTTCTCTAATCGGTTCAGTCCATTCGATTTTGGTTAACGTATCAGTCGCGTTTGTTTTCTGCGTGGTCGCCTCATCGATCTGAGAGCCTTGATTTTGGTCCATTGACTGCTCGACCGCTACTGGCGGTACTTCGATCAATAATTCTTCTGGTGCCAACTCCATAAAACCCTCAGCTCTCAGAGCTGCATCGAACGCCGTGGTTAGCTCCTCGCGTACCTCGTCAGCATATTTCTTTTCCCAATCCCAGTCGTGATAATCGAGCAGCCCAGCTTCGACGTTGGTATTCCGACCGCCCAGGGTAAGAACCGAAACAATTGCTGTCATCTCGTGACGCAATCGACGCTCCCAACCTGCCAGCATTTTCTTCTCGATTAGCTCGATTTCATCAGGCGCAAATGGATCGTCAGCCTTTTCTACTTCTGGTAGTTGCTTTTGTTCTGGTGGTGTAATCGATGCAATATTGTTGCCAGCTGGCGTTTCTGGTTCTGGTTCTGGTTTGAATTCATCGCCACCTGGTATTGGCTCCTGCCCCAGCTGCTCCCGTGCTTCATTCAATGTCAGAATGCCACCACGGTA
>Ga0114905_1000985_pt1 | contig 16426 bp, 12 predicted proteins | sample MalvireepMed_b05_FD_83499 | JGI IMG/M metagenome (GOLD analysis project Ga0114905, IMG submission 83499) | Marine viral communities from the Global Malaspina Expedition - Malaspina viral metaG DeepMed_b05 | ecosystem: Environmental > Aquatic > Marine > Oceanic | place: Mediterranean Sea...
ATGCTCGAGATGTCAGACGCCGAGCAGAGCTTCCGTTTCGAGGGGCTGAGCGCAAAGCCCGTGGCCTCGATCCTGCGCGGCTTCTCGGCGCCGGTGGTGCTCGACCGCGAGACCTCGGCGGAGGAAAAGCGCTTCCTGCTGGCGCATGACACCGACGCCTTCAACCGCTGGGAGGCGAGCCGCGATCTTGCCCGGGGCTGCCTCTTCGACATGGTGACCGAGGGCGCCGGCCCCGACATGGCTTGGATCGACGCGCTTGAACAAGTGATCCGCGACGGCGACCTCGATCCGGCCTTCCGGGCGCTGATGCTGTCGCTGCCGACCCAGTCGGAGCTGGCGCAGATGCTGCACGCCAAGGGCGTCACTCCCGACCCCGACGCAATCCATGCCGCCGCCGAGACCCTGCGCAACGCCATGGCCGAGCGCTGGTCGTCGCTGCTCCCCGAGCTGATGGCGGCGACCCGCGTCACGGACCGCTACAGCCCCGACGCCCAGCAGTCCGGCAAGCGGGCGCTCGGCAATGCGGTCCTGTCGCTGCAGACCCGTCTCGATGACGGCAAGGCCGCACAGGCACAGTTCGACGCCGCGGACAACATGACCATGCAGCTGAGCGCGCTGTCCTGCCTGATCACAGCCGGCGCCGAGGACGCGGCGCTCGCAGCCTTCGAGCGGCAGTGGAAGGACGACCGGCTGGTGATGGACAAGTGGTTCGCGCTGCAGGTCGCCGCCACCAAGCCCGAGAACGCCGCGCCCCGTGCCGAGGCGCTGACCAAGAGGCCCGATTTCGACTGGAAGAACCCCAACCGCTTCCGCGCGGTGATGGGCTCTCTGGCGATGAACCATGCCGGCTTCCACGCCAAGGACGGCAGCGGCTATCGGCTGCTGGCCGAGTGGCTGATCAAGCTCGACGGCAAGAACCCGCAGACCGCGGCGCGCATGTGCTCGGTGTTCCAGACCTGGAAACGCTACGATGAAGGGCGGCGGGCGCTGATGAAGGCCGAGCTCGAGCGCATCGCCGCCAAGCCCGACCTGTCGCGCGACGTGTCGGAGATGGTGGGCCGCCTGCTGTCCTGATCCGACGTCAGATTCGAGACCAAAAAAGGGGGCCGCGAGGCCCCCTTTTTCTGCGCATCGCTGCGCGCTCGACAGGTACGCGCCGCAGCGCTTGTTGTCTTGATTATCGCAGCGCGGCTTCCTGCACCGGGGTCATCCCCGAGGTTGCGATGATCGGCTCCCGCGTCGGGCGCAGGATCGCGCCGTCCACGGTCAGGGCGATCACGCCATCATTTGCGGGCAGCTTCGCCAAGATCTCCTCTTGGCCCCAGCTGTCCGGGCGCGCCACCGGCTTGAGCGACCGCGGCAGGCCGGCGCAGTAGGGCTGTGCCCGGGTCCAGGCGATCATGTCCTCGCGCTTCTGGCGCGAATGGAACGGGCCCCAGTCGGCGGCGACGCCGCGCATGTTCTGGCTGACCACGCCGTCACGCTTCACGGTCTTGGCCATGATGCGCAGGCCGCAGGCGAGGTTGAGACGCGGGTCCTTGAGCTCGGCGCCGCTTCCCGCCTGGCAGTCGTAGAGCCGCGCCGTCGAGGGCAGGATCTGCAGCAGGCCGTACCACGAGCCGCCGCCGCCGACCGCGGTCGGGCGGTAGGTGCTCTCGTGCTTGGCCAGCGCCGAAACCAGGCCGACCCAGAACGCCTCGCGGTCCTCGCGGCCGGCGCTCGGATAGGCGGGGCACCATGTGGCGATGTCCTCGGGCACGATCGAGGGCAGCGTGCGCGCCGGGCCGCGCAGCGCCGACAGCGCCGCCAGAGACCAGGTGCCGCGCTCGCCGGAGGTGCCCCAGCGCGCTTCGGGGATCGTCATGGTCCGCTCTTGCGGACGGACGGATTGAACGACGGCCTGGAGAGAGTATCCGGGCGGCATCGGGGCGGGTTCGGACCAGACGGCACTTGCGAAGAACAGGGCCGACAGAACTGTGAAAAGACGTGGCAGCATGGCTGGAGATTTGCCACAGGGGGTGGACCCGGTAAAGCGCGGCTCCCCCCGCGCGACTGCGGGGGTCGGAACCAAACCGCCGAAGGCTGTGTTAACCCATTGGGACTCAAAGCGGTCGCGGACGCACCGGTGTCGGCGGAATGCCGCCGCCTTGGCCTGCCCCTGCCCTCAATGCGCCCGATTCCCCCGCAATGGTGCGCGCATGCCTGACACCGCCCGCCCCGCGTCGCTCCTCCGGTTCGCCCATGCCTTGCTATGGCAAAGGCGACGTCGGACGCGCCCGGCCCGTGCGCCGGTCGCCCCTGCCGGCGAGAGCGTGCAAGCCATCCCCGTCGAGCCCGCGAAGATCCACATTCCCGTCCGCGAAAGCGCGCCCGATGCCTCCGATTGCGAGCGACTGCGCCTTGCCGGGCGCCACCTCGCGCGGCAGGAAGACTGGGAGACGCTGGCCGAACAGCTGCGCGAGGCCGATACCGCGCGCGCCGCGACGCGCGGCGGCACGCCCATCGCCCGGCTGCTGGCCGAGGGGGCCTGCCTGGACGTGGTCGAGACCGCGCTCACCGCCGTCACCGCAAGCGACGCCACGACAGCGCGCCGGATGCTCTTCTGCCTGCACGACGCCGTCGAGGGCTTGGGAGCGTCTGCCTGGCTCTCCTATGCCGTCGCACGCGCCCACCTGACCGTGGCCGAGGCCTGGGAGGCCGCCCCGGCAGGCGGCGATGCCCGGCTGCTGCGCCGCGATGCCCGCGCGCAGCACCTCGAGACCGCAGCGCGGCTGATCGCGCCCTTCCATCCGCTGGAATTCGATTCGCCCGCCATCGCCGCACTGCGCTGCGCCCTGCTCGAGCTCGATCCGCGTCCGAGCCGCCGGGTGACCGACGATTACGAGGACCTCATCGACCTCGATCCCGCCTGCCCCGCCCATATGCGTGCGCTCGGCCGGGACCTGATGCCGACCCGTTTCGGCAACTGGGACCGGCTCGAGATCGAGGCCCGCCGCACCGCCGGACGCACATCCGATGTCTGGGGGGCGGGCGGCTATGTCTGGGTCTGGTTCGACGCGCTGGCCAGCGGCCAGCTGCGCGGCTTTGCCCATGTCGATGCCGAACTGTTCACCGAAGGGCTGCACGACATCCTCACCCGCCGCCCCGACCAGCACACCGCCAACCTTCTCGCGGCGTTCTGCGGCATGACCCTGTCGGGCGCCTCGGAGCCCAGCAGCGCCCGGGCCCGGATCAGCGGCTGCTTCGGCTGGATCGTCGAGGACCACCTGCGCGAGATCCATCCCCCGCTCTGGGCCTGCGCCCGCCCCTTCGCCGGCAAGACCGAGGCCGGCGACCGCCTGCGCCTCGGCGAGAGCCGCGCCCGGTCGGCGCTGGCCGAGCATTTCGCCCATCAATTGCGCCTCGGGCGCGAGGTGCGCTTCACCGAGGCCGGTGTGACGCTCTCTCCGGCGCCCTGCGCCGCCAGCGCTCTTGCTCCCTCTGCCGCTCTGGCGTATCCCCGTCGCGAATTGCGAGACGAGGATACGCCATGCTTGACCTGAGCTTCGAGCCCCCCAAACCCAAGGTCATCGCCGGGGCGAAATACGACTGGGAACTGGTGATCGGCATGGAGGTCCATGCGCAGGTCTCTTCCGAGGCCAAGCTGTTCTCGGGTGCCTCCACCAAGTTCGGCGCCGAGCCGAACTCGAACGTGGCCTTCGTGGACGCGGCGATGCCGGGGATGCTGCCGGTGATCAACGAGTACTGCGTCGAGCAGGCGGTGCGCACCGGGCTCGGCCTCAAGGCCGAGATCAACCTGAAATCCGCCTTCGACCGCAAGAACTATTTCTATCCCGACCTGCCGCAGGGCTACCAGATCAGCCAGCTCTACCACCCGATCGTGGGCGAGGGCGAGGTGATCGTCGACATGGAGCCGGGCATCGCCCGCCTCGTGCGGATCGAGCGCATCCATATCGAACAGGATGCCGGCAAGTCGATCCACGACATGGATCCCAACATGTCCTTCGTCGACCTCAACCGCACCGGCGTGGCGCTGATGGAGATCGTCTCGCGCCCCGACATCCGCGGCCCCGAGGAAGCGGCGGCCTACGTGTCGAAGCTGCGCCAGATCCTGCGCTATCTCGGCACCTGCGACGGCAACATGCAGAACGGCAACCTGCGCGCCGACGTGAACGTCTCGGTCTGCCGCCCGGGCCAGTATGAGAAATACCAGGAAACGCAGGATTTCTCGCATCTCGGCACCCGCTGCGAGATCAAGAACATGAACTCCATGCGCTTCATCCAGCAAGCCATCGACTACGAGGCGAAGCGCCAGATCGCCATCCTCGAGGCCGGCGGCTCGATCGACCAGGAGACCCGTCTCTACGATCCGGACAAGGGCGAGACGCGCTCGATGCGCTCCAAGGAAGAGGCGCATGATTACCGCTACTTCCCCGATCCCGACCTGCTGCCGCTCGAGATCGAGCAGGCCTGGGTCGACGACATCGCCGCCTCCCTGCCCGAGCTGCCCGACGAGAAGAAGGCGCGCTTCGTCAAGGATTTCGGCCTGTCCGAGTATGACGCCAGCGTGCTGACCGCCGAGGTCGCCAACGCCGCCTTCTTCGAGAAGGTCGCGGGCGAGGCCGGCGATGGCAAGCTCGCCGCCAACTGGGTCATCAACGAGCTCTTCGGCCGCCTGAAGAAGGAAGGCCACGAGATCACCGAGAGCCCGGTCTCCCCGGCGCAGCTCGCCGGCATCGTGCGGCTGATCAAGTCGGATGCGATCTCGGGCAAGATCGCCAAGGACCTGTTCGAGATCGTCTACACCGAAGGCGGCGACCCGGAGCAAATCGTTGAAGAGCGCGGCATGAAGCAGGTGACCGACACCGGCGCCATCGAGACCGCGGTCGACGAGATCATCGCCGCCAACCCGGCGCAGGTCGAGAAGGCCAAGCAGAACCCCAAGCTCGCGGGCTGGTTCGTTGGTCAGGTGATGAAGGCCACCGGCGGCAAGGCCAACCCCAAGGCGGTGAACGAGATCGTCGCGAAGAAGCTGGCGCAGTAAGCGCTGTCTTCCGATCGGAACGGAAAACGCCCGGACGAGATCCTCGTCCGGGCGTTCTTGTTTCCGAGGGGCGCCAAGATTTTTAGCTAAAAATCTTGGCCCATCCCTGTCCTTGGCGCTCAGGCCGCGCGGCGGCGCGGACGACGACGCTTCGCCTGCCCCTGGCCACCGCCGGGCTTGCCGGCGCCCTGCGGCTTGCCACCGCCAGGGCCGCCACGACCCCGGCCGCCACCACCGCCACCGCCGCGACGACGGCGCGGGCCGCCCTCGGTCAGTTCGGTCGGCGCGTCACCGGAGGCTACAGGAATGTCGATCTTCATCAGCTTCTGGATCTGGCGCAGCAGGTCCGCCTCGTCCGGGGCGCAGAAGGCGATGGCCTCACCCTCGCGGCCTGCCCGCGCGGTGCGGCCGATGCGGTGCACGTAGTTGTCGGGCACTTCCGGCAGGTCGTAATTGACCACGTAGGCCACGCCGGGGATGTCGATGCCGCGGGCCGCCACGTCGGTGGCGACGAGCACGTTGATGTCGCCGTCGCGGAACGCCTTGATGGCGCGGTCGCGCTGGCCCTGGCTCTTGTTGCCGTGGATCGAGGCGGCGTTGTAGCCATCGGCCACCAGCCCCTTCATCAGCCGCTCGGCACCGTGCTTGGTGCGGGCGAAGACCAGCGTCAGCGACTCGTCATCGCGGCCCAGCACCTCGCGCAGCTTCGACGGCTTGCCGGCCTTGTCGACGAAATGCACCGACTGGGTGATCTTGTCGGCGGCCTTGCCCGGGGGCGAGACCTGCACCCGGCGCGGGTTGGTCAGGTAGGCGGAGGAAAGCTCTTCCATCTGCTTCGGCATGGTGGCCGAGAACAGCATGGTCTGGCGCGGCGTGCCAAGCTGCGGCGCGATGCGGCGCAGGGCGTGGATGAAGCCCATGTCGAGCATCTGGTCGGCCTCGTCGAGCACCAGCTGACGCACGGTGGACAGGTCCACCGCCTTGCGGTCCATCAGGTCGATGAGACGGCCCGGCGTGGCGACAAGGATGTCGGTGCCGCGGCTGAGGAAGTTGATCTGGCGGTTGATCGACTGGCCGCCGACCACGGTGCCGACGCGCAGCTTGGTGCCGTCGGTGAGTTGACGCAGGCTGTCGGCGATCTGGTTGACCAGCTCGCGGGTCGGCGCCAGCACCAGCGCCTTGACGGTCTTGGGCGCCGGCTTGCCCGGCTGGGCCAGCAGGCCGTCGATCAGCGGCAGGCCGAAGGCCAGCGTCTTGCCGGTGCCGGTCTGGGCGAGGCCAAGCACGTCGTGCCCCTCGAGCGCCAGCGGAATGGCCTGGTTCTGGATCGGGGTCGGCTCGGAAAAGCCGTTGCGCTTCAGGGCCTCGGAGAGGGTCGGCGCGAGGCCGAGCATGTCGAAATCGAACAAGAGATATCCTTTGTCGGGCCGCGCCGCCCGTCCTTGGGCGCAACGCGGCGTACGAACCTGCCGCCCGGAGGGGCGACATGGTCAGGGTGCGGCGCGGCCTCGGGACAGGCGGGCGTATCCCGCGCCATCCGGCCGTCGCATCGAGAACCCTGCGTGATGGGGAAATCGGTATTGGCAACGCTGATGCGCCCGACAGGGAGGGATCCTCCCGCCCGATGGCGCGGCTAGCTCACGCGGCAGCGCAGCGTTACCGTCCCAAATGAGGCTTTGCGCCCGATCTGTCAAGCTCTGTCAGGGGCTGTCAGGACACGAGGCCGGGAAAGCCGAACCCGCGCTCGAGCACTTCGCCAGCGTCGCAGAGCACGTCCTCGCGCCACGGCGCGCCGATCAGCTGCACGCCCGAGGGCACGGTGTCGACAACGCCCGAGGCCACCGCGATGCCCGGCAGGCCCAGCGCCGGAAAGGCGATCTGGGGGAGCTGCGCCTCCCAGAGCCGCGCCACCGCGTCGCCGCCTGCTAGGTCGGCATCCTGCTTGAACGGCAGATCCGCCGAGACCGGCATCAGCACCACGGGGTAGTCCTGCAGGAAGCCGCGCCAGTGCCGGGCCAGCGTGGCGCGGCGCTGGAACACCTCGCCGAAGCGCTTGGCGTCGATGGCCCCGGCGCGGGCGGCGTAGTGCTCTAGCAGCGCGATGGCGCCGGGATCGCCCTCTTCATGCGCCATGCGCAGCTTGGTGGCGTGGTCGTCCGAAAGCCACAGGTCGATCTGCAGTTCCACCGCCTCGCGGATTTCCGGCACCTCGGCGGGCGCGTCGACCTGCCAGCCGGCGGCGCGGAAGATCGCCGCGGCGCGGTCGAGATCCTCGAGGATGCGCGGATCGGTGTCGATGCCGCCCGGGCGCTTCACCAGCGCCACGCGGCGGCGATAGGCCGGGCCATTCAGCGGCACCGGGGCGCTCCAGACATCCTCGGGCGCGTAGCCCGCCATGCCCTCGAGCCCCAGCCGCAGGTCGTCGACCCGGCGCGCCAGCGGACCCGAGACCGCCATCAGCTGCGGCCCGATGCCCCGATCTCCGGAGGAGGCGTTGAACATCGGCACCCGGCCCAGCGTCGGGCGCAACCCCTGCACGCCGCAGGCATAGGCCGGGTAGCGGATCGAGCCCGCGATGTCGGTGCCGTGGCCGATATGGCCCATGCCGGTGGCGACCGCCGCCCCTGCCCCGCCCGACGAGCCGCCGGCGGTCAGCGTGTCATTGTGGGGATTCCTGGTGTCGCCATAGAAGTCGTTGGTGGAGAACCAGCGATAGGAGAAGGCCGGCGTGTTGGTCCGCCCGATGACGATGGCGTCCTTTTCGCGCAGGTGGCGCAGGAAGGGCGCGTCCTCGGTGGCCATCACGTCCTTGAAGATGCGGCAGCTGTTGGTCGAGGCATAGCCCGCCTGGTCCGACAGCACCTTGATGGTGACCGGCACGCCTGCCAGCGGCCCCACCGTCTCGCCCCTGGCGATGCGCGCGTCGAGCGCCTCGGCCTCGGCCATGGCGTCGGCGCCGCAGTCCTGGATGATCGCGTTCAACCGGCCGTTCATTTTGCCGACCCGGTCAAGCGTGTCGCGGATGACGGAGCTGGCAGAGAGCGCGCCCGAGCGGACGCGGGCCGCGAGTTCGCGGGCGGAGAGGTCGTTGGGATCGGTGGTCATGGCGTCCTGCGGGGAGAAGAGGAGAAGATCAGGCGGTAACGAGCGCGCGCATCCGGTCGCGGATGCCGCGCACGACGAAGGTGGCCTCGGGGATCGACGCCACATGCGGCGTGATGAGCACCTTGGGATGGCCCCAGAGCGGGCTCTCTGCCGGCAGCGGCTCGGTGTCGAAGACATCCAGCGACGCGCCGCAGAGGTGGCCCGCGTCGAGCACCTCGAGCAACTCGGCCTCGTTCACCTGCCCGCCGCGTCCCATGTGGATCAGTGCCGCGCCCTCGGGCAGCTTGCGCAGGAAGCCGGCGTCGATCAGGCCCTTGGTCTGCTCGGTCAGCGGCAGCACGTTCACCAGCATGTCGCTCTCGGCGAGGAAGGCGTCGAGCTGCCCGTCGGTGAAATGGCGCACCCCCGGCTCGGGCGGATTGGGCTGCGAGCGCGAGTAGCCCGAGACCGGGTAGCCCAAGGCCATGAGGCCGCGGGCGATCGCGCGGCCCATATGTCCGAAGCCAAGCACGCCCACCCGCTTGTGGGTCGGCGACAGCCCGGTGAGCACACGCTCCCACACGGCATCGCGCTGCTGGGCGACGTATTGCGCCATGTGGCGGTGATGCCAGTGCACGTGGAAGGCGGCATAGCCCGCCATCTGCAACGCCTGATCGGCATCCTCGACCCGGTAGACCGGCACGCCCTCGGGCAGCGAGGGACAGGCATCGATGGCGTCGGTCCCGGCCCCGGCAGAGAACACCGCGCGCAGGTTGGGATAGGGCGCGAAGGCATCGTCGGCCGGGCGGAAGGTGAACACGAAACTCACCTCCTCGGGCCGGCTCACGTCCTCGGGGCGCAGGATGGTGATCTCCGGCGCCTCGGCGGCGAAGATCGGGCTGAAGCGGTCGAACATCTCGAACGCGGTGTTGGTGACGACGCCGATCATGCTCAGGCCGCTCCCTGCCGGTCCCAGTCGGCGCCGGGCACGGCGGCGAGCAGCTTGCGGGTGTAGTCCTGCTGCGGGTTCAGGAAGATGTCGTGCACCGTGCCGATCTCGACCAGCTTGCCCTTCTGCATCACCGCGATGCGGTCGCAGAGCTGTGCGGCGACCCGCAGGTCGTGGGTGATGAACAGGATCGACAACTCGAGCTTCTCGCGCAGCTCGCGCAGCAGGTCGAGCACCTGCGCCTGTATCGACACATCGAGCGCCGAGACCGCCTCGTCGGCGATGATCAGCTCCGGGTCCATGGCCAGCGCGCGGGCGATGCCGATGCGCTGACGCTGGCCGCCGGAGAACTCGTGCGGGAAGCGGCTCGCGGCATCCGCCCCCAGCCCCACGATCTCGAGCAGCTCGCGGGCGCGGGCCTCGGCCTCTTTGCGGGGAATGCCGCGGGTGATCGGCCCGTCGGTGATCGCCCCCATGATGCGCTGTCGCGGGTTGAGCGAGGCGTAGGGGTCCTGGAACACCATCTGAACCTTGTGGCGCTGCTTGCGCAGCTCCTCGTCCGACAGCGCGGCAAGATCGGTCCCGCCAACCATCACCTTCCCGCCATCGGGGGTGACGAGCCGCACCGCGGTGCGCCCGAGCGTCGACTTGCCGGAGCCGCTCTCGCCCACCAGCCCGAGCACCTCGCCGCGCGCCACGGTGAGCGAGACATCGTCCACCGCGCGCACCTCGCGCACCGGTTTGAACATGCCGCCGCCGGTACGGTAGATCTTGCGCAGCCCCTTGATCTCGAGCGCCGGGGTCTCCGAGAGCTTGCGTGCCTCCGGCAGTTTGCCGGTCGGGATCGCCTCGAGCAGGCGCTTGGTATAATCGTGCTGCGGCTGCTCCAGCACCTCGGCGGCAGAGCCGCGCTCGACCACCTTGCCCATGCGCATGACGATCACCTGATCGGCGATCTCGGCCACCACGCCGAAATCGTGGGTGATGAACATCACCGCCATGCCGCGCTTCTCGCGCAGATCGAGGATCAGCTTTAGGATCTGCGCCTGCGTCGTCACGTCGAGCGCCGTCGTCGGCTCGTCGGCGACCAGCAGCTTCGGCTCGAGCGCCAGCGCCATGGCAATCATCGCCCGCTGCCGCTGCCCGCCCGAAAGCTGGAACGGATAGGCGCGGATGATCTTCTCGGGATCGGGAAGCTGCACCTCGCGGATCAGCGCAAGCGCCTTCTCGCGGCGCTCGGACTGGGTGTAGAGGTCATGCGCGGCAAACACCTCGACGATCTGGTCGCCGATGCGCATCAGCGGGTTCAGCGCCGTCATCGGCTCCTGGAAGATCATCGCCATGCTGGCGCCGCGCAGCGCCTGCTTCTCGCTCTCGGGCAGGCGCAGCACGTCGCGCGCCTCGAACATGGCGCGGCCCGCTTTCACGTTCACGCCCGGCGGCAGCAGCCCCATCAGCGCGTTGGCGGTCATCGACTTGCCGGAGCCGGATTCCCCGACCACGCAGAGGATCTCGCCCTTCTCGATGGCCATGCTCACGTCCTCGACCGCGAAGGGGCGGTCCGCGCCCTCCGGCAGGCCGATGGTGAGGTGTTCGATGGACAGTGTGTTGCTCATGCCTTGCCCTTCCGGGAGAGGTGCGGGTTCAGCGCGTCGTTGAGACCTTCGCCGATGAGGTTCAGCGCCAGCACCGTGATGACGATGGCGATGCCGGGAAAGAAGCTCAGCCACCAGGCCGAGCGGATCACCGTGCGCGCGGCGCCGATCATGTAGCCCCAGCTCATGGCGTTGGGATCGCCAAGGCCGAGGAAGGAGAGCGAGCTTTCCAGCAGGATCGCGGTGGCGACCATCAGCGAGGCCATGACGATGATCGGCGAGACGGTGTTGGGCAGCACCTGCCGCACGAGGATGCGCGGCTTCGACAGGCCCGCCAGCGTCGCGGCATCGACGAACTCGCGCTTGCGCACCGACATCACCTCGGCCCGCACGAGGCGCGCCACCGGCGGCCAGGAGACGATGGCGATGGCCAGCGTGATCGAGGCCAGCGTCGGTTCGAAGATCGCCACCAGCACGATGGCCAGCGCGAAGTTGGGGATGGTCTGGAAGAACTCGGTGAAGCGCATGGCGCCTTCATCGACATATCCGCCATAGAACCCCGCCAGCGCGCCCAGTGGCACCCCGATGAGCAGCGCCACCAGCGTCGAGACCAGCCCGACCAGCAGCGAGACCCGCGCGCCATAGGCCAGCTGGGCTGCCACGTCACGGCCCAGCGTGTCGGTGCCGAGCGGCAGGCTCTCCATGGCAAAGGGCGCAAGGAACGGGCGCTGCACCATCTGCCAGGGCGTGTTGGCAAAGATCAGCGGCGCGAAGATGGCAATGAGGATGACGGCGACCAGCAGGACGACCCCAACCATGGCACCGATATTGGTTCTGAAACGTTTCCACATGGCTCAGGCCCTCGCTCCGATCCGGGGATCGACGATCCGGTAGACGATGTCGGTCACGATGTTGAACAGGATGACCATGGCGGCGGACACGAGGAAGACCCCGAGGATGGTGTTGTAGTCGCGCGCGGCGAGGCTCTCGAACATCAGCCGGCCGATGCCGGGCCATGCGAAGACGGTCTCGGTCAGCACCGCGCCCCCGACGAGTTGGCCGGCCTGCAGGCCCGCCAGCGTGACCACCGGCAGGATGGCGTTGCGCAGGATGTGGCGGCGGCGGATCACCGGGCCCGACAGGCCCTTGGCCTTGGCGGTCTTGACGAAGTCCGCGGTCGAGACCTCGAGCATCGAGGCCCGCGTCATGCGCATGTAGACCGCCATGAAGAACAGCCCCAGCGTCAGCGCCGGCAGGATCAGGTGCTTGAGGATGTCGAGCGCGCGGGCGAGGCCCGAGAAATCGGAGCCCACGGTCTCGTAGCCGAAGCCGGGCAGCCAGCCGAGCCAGACCGAGAACACCAGCACCGCCATCAGCGCCAGCCAGTAGAGCGGCGTGGCGTAGAACAGCAGCGCCAGCGTGGTCAGGAGCGAATCCGACACCTTGCCGACGCGGGCGGCGGCGGCGACGCCCAGAGCGATGCCGCAGGTCAGCGAGATCACGAAGGCGGTCAGGGTCAGCAACAGCGTCGCCGGCAGCCGCTCGGCGATCAGGTCGATCACCGGCGCGCTCTGGCGGAAGGAATAGCCAAGATCCAGCTGCACGATGCCGGCGATATACTTGCCGAGCTGCACGTAAAGCGGCTGGTCAAGGCCGAAGCGTTCGCGCAGCTGCGCGATCATCTGCTCGTCGGCCGCGCCCGCCTCGCCCGCCAGCACCACCGCCGGATCACCCGGCGCCGCGTGCAGCAGACAGAAGTTCAGGACAGCGATGGCAAGCAGCGTCAGTGCCGCCTTCGCGAGCCGCGAGAGGATTGCGATGAGAATGGTCATGCGTCCTCGGAGGGGAATCTGTTTCCCGAGGCGCCGTCCACGGGGAGGGGCGGCGCCTCGAGGTCAGGCCGGACAAGGGACAGTCCGGCCCGAACCGGGTGGGTTACTGCTCGATCCAGGCGTTGCGCGGGCCGTCATTGACACCGATGCCGGTGGTCACGAGGTCCTTGATGTCGCAACGGTAGATGGTCGGGAACTCGAGCTCGAGAAGCCACGCCACGGGCACGTCGTCGACGATCTCCTTCTGGATCTCGTCATAGGCCGCCTGACGCTCTTCCGGCGAGATCATGGTCGCGGCAGCGAACCACTTCTCGTCGAGCTCGGGGTTGTCGTAGCCCTCGACATTGTTCCACGGGCTGCCCTTCTGGATACGGTCGGCAGTGTAGTTGCGCGACACGCCCAGCGCGGGATCGCCGTACTGGTAGAGATAGGTGAAGGCCATGTCGTAGTCCCACTGGGACGTCTTCTCGTTCCAGCCCGCGACGTCGGTGCTGTCGATCGACACGTTGATGCCGACCTCGCTGAGGTTCTGGCGGATGGCCTCGGCCCAGCGCTGCCAGGTCTCGCCATAGGGTAGCGGCAGCAGGCGGATCTCTTCACCGTCATAGCCCATCTCGGCCAGCAGTTCCTCGGCCTTCTCGGGGTTGTGGTCGTAGATCGTCACGTCGTCCGAGTAGAAGTTGGTCTTCGACGAGACCGGGCCGGTGGCGACGTTTCCAAAGCCGTTCCACACCACGTCGCGCTGGAACTCGCGGTCCATCGCGTACATCACCGCCTGACGAAAGCGCACGTCGCTGGTCGGGCCTTCGCGGTTGTTGAGCCACATCCACGCGTGCGGCGCGAAGAACTCCCACCCCGAGCCGGTCGAGCAGACATTGTCCATCTCGGTCAGGCGCGGCACGTCCCAATTCTCGACCGAGCCACCGGGCAGCACGTCCACTTCGCCGGTCTCGAAGGCCACGGCGCGGGCTGCGGCATCCGGGATCACCCGGTAATAGACCTCATCGAGATAGGGCAGACCGTCGACATAGTACTCCTCGTTCTTCACGAGGTGGATGTAGCTGCCCTTCTCCCACGCCTCGAACTTGAACGGGCCGGTGCCGATCGGCGTGGCGTTCATCTCGTTGTTGGCGAAATCGGTGCCCTCGTAGATGTGCTTGGGCACGATCGGCATGGTGCCGGTCTCGAAGACGCTGATGAACGGGCCGAAAGGCTCCTTCAGCTGGAACACCACGGTGGTGTCGTCCGGCGCGGTGATGCTTTCCACGTAGGCCAGCGAGGCGCGCAGGCGGGCGTGGGTCTCGCGCAGGAAGACATCGGCCGAGAACACCACGTCCTCGGCGGTGAAATCCTCGCCGTCGTGCCACTTCACCCCTTCATTGAGCGTGAAGGTGTAGGTCAGGCCGTCATCCGAGATGTCCCAGCTCTTCGCCAGCAGCGGCTGCGGCTGCAGGTCGGTGCCGTAGCGCAGCAGGCCCTCGTAGATGTCGCCGGCAACAAGCTGGGTCGGGCCGTTCTGCACCAGCCCCAGCATCAGCGAGGGCGGTTCGGGCTGCACCACGATGTCGAGCCGGCCACCGGCCTCCTGCGCGGCAAGCGGCGCCGCGAGGGCGGCAGCGATCAGGAAGGTCGTCGCTTTGAGATGTTTCATGTTTTCCCTGTCAGTTTTGGTTTCGGGGGTGGGCCCGGTTCTTTGCCGGGCCGCATTGGTTATCTCTCGGGCCGCCGCTCAGCCCTTGTAGCCGGGAGCGGCGGTTTCCAGCATCCGCAGGAAAGCATCCCATTCGGGATCCTTGCCGCCGGCGCCTTCCATCTTGTCATACATTTTCTGATATTGGCCGGCGGTGTGCTCGGCGACGTCGTCGGGCAGCACGATCGGCGTCTGCCCCATGCCCAGAGCCGCGACCTGCGCCTTGCAGGACCGCTCGAGGTTCAGCGCCAGCTTCACCGCCTCGGCAACCGAGCGGCCAAGCAGCAGCGTGCCGTGGTTGCGCAGCAGCATGACCCGCTTCTCGCCAAGATCGGCCACGATGCGCTCGCGCTCCTCGAGGTTCAGCGCGATGCCCTCGTAGTCGTGGAAGGCGATGCGGTTGTGGAACTGTGCCGACCACTGGTTCAGCGGCAGCAGCCCCTCCTTGATCGAGGACACCGCGACACCGGCCACGGTGTGGGTGTGCAGCACGCAGACGGCATCGTGCCGCGCCATGTGCACGGCCGAATGGATGGTGAAGCCGGCCGCGTTGACGCCGGCGCCGTAGGGGTCGTCGACCACCGCGCCGGACTCGTCCACGGTGACGAGATTGGCCGCCGTCACCTCCTCGAAGCGCAGGCCGTAGGGGTTCAGAAGGAAGCGCTTCTCGCCGCCCGGGCCATCCGGCAGGCGCGCGGAGATGTGGGTATAGATGCCGTCATCCATGCCGAAATGCGCGATCAGCCGGTAGGCGGCGGCCAGATCGCGGCGCAGCTGGGTGACGGTGTCGGCGGGGGCTCCATCGGGCATCAAAGTCGTCCTTTTCATCGCTTATCGTAAACAGACCCCGAGAAAGCATGTTTGGTCAAGGAAATTGTCGACAATCGCCAAACCTACAATTAGCGTGATCGCAACTTGTGCATTCCGGTGTCGACTTCATGGACCCAAAACAGGACAGTGACGGCTTTCAGCCCCTCGACCGCGAGGGACTTGTTCAGCGCGTCGCGCGACTGCTCAGCAAGGCGATCGTGACGGGCCAGCTCTCGCAGGGCGAACGGCTCTCCGAATCGGTGGTGGCCCGCCAGCTCGGCGTGAGCCGCGCCCCGGTGCGCGAGGCGGCGCGCCTGCTCGAGAACTCGGGGCTGGTGACCTACCTGCCCAATCGCGGCTTCTTCGTGCGCTCGATCACCGCGCGCGAACTGGCCGATCTCTACGAGTTCCGGCTGGTGATCGAGACCGCGGCCGTGCGCCGCCTGATCCGCGACGGGCTGGGCGAGAGCGAGACCCGCCTTGTTCAGCAGATCGAAGAGATGCGCCGCGTCGCCGGCCCCGGCTTCGACATGCTGACGCAGGTCGAGGCCGACATGGAGTTCCACCGCCTGATCTGCGCGGGCTCGGGCAACCCGAAATTCCTTGCCACCTTCGACCAGATCGCGATGGAGTCGGAGCTGACGATCATGATGATCGGCCGGCTCTACGACGACGCCCAGAGGCTGGCCGAGACCCACCAACCCATCCTCGACGCGCTGCTGCGCCACGACGAGCCCGAGGCCGTCGAGGCGCTGCGCTACCATATCGAGGTCGCCCGCGACCTCGTGGTCGAGCAGTTCCGCAACATGGAAGAGAAGCCAGACTGATGAAGTGTTTCTATGCCCCCGAGACCGACCTCCACGATCCGGTGTTTCGCCTCACGCACGGCAAGATCCTGCGCAACGCCGAGCAGGCCGAGCGCGCCAAGCTGCTGAAAGCGGGGCTCGATCAGCTTGGCCTCGAGGCCATCGAACCGGCGGAAGCCTCGCGCGATGCGCTCGCGGCGGTGCACACGGAGGATTTCCTCACCTTCCTCGAGACCGCGTGGGAGGCGTGGCAGGCATTGCCCAACGCCGGCCCCGAGGTGGTGCCGAACGTATTTCCGCAGCGCAGCTTCGCCACCTACCCCGCCAGCATCGTCGGCCGCGCCGGCTGGCACATGGGCGACACCTCCGCCCCGATCGGCGAGCACACCTGGACCGCCTCGCGCCGTGCCGCAGACTGCGCCGTGGCCGCCGCCGACGCGGTGCTGGCAGGCGATCGCGCCGCCTATGCCCTCTGCCGCCCCGCCGGGCACCACAGCTCGGCCGACATGGCCGCCGGACACTGCATGATGAACAACTCCGCCGTCGCCGCCGCGCGGCTGCGCCGCCAGCACGACAAGGTCGCGACGCTGGATATCGACGTGCATCACGGCAACGG
>Ga0114905_1000994_pt1 | contig 16312 bp, 18 predicted proteins | sample MalvireepMed_b05_FD_83499 | JGI IMG/M metagenome (GOLD analysis project Ga0114905, IMG submission 83499) | Marine viral communities from the Global Malaspina Expedition - Malaspina viral metaG DeepMed_b05 | ecosystem: Environmental > Aquatic > Marine > Oceanic | place: Mediterranean Sea...
AAATAAATATTATAAATGAATCGGTTAAAAGTCGATGGCAATTATTAGCAGGAATAAAATGAAGAAATCAGATTTGAAACAATTAATCAAACCAATAGTTAAAGAATGTATTCACGAGGTTCTTTTAGAAGAGGGGCTTTTATCTAATGTTGTGGCCGAAGTTGCAAAAGGAATGCAAGGCAATCTTGTTGTCGAGACAAGAAAACAACAGCCAGAGCAAATGTTTAATGAAAACTTACAAATGAAAAGAAAGACAGACGAAAGCAGACTAAAATTAAAAGAGCATAGAAAGAAATTATTAGATGCTGTTGGCACAGATGCATATAATGGCGTTAATTTATTTGAGGGTACTGAAGCCTTGACGGCCCGCGAAGCCAGTGGCTCCCCCAACGGCGCCGTCGATTTGGGAAACCCTGCCGATGCTGGAGTTGATATTAGCTCAATTATGGGGAACGCCTCCAAAGTTTGGCAGGCAATGAAATGAGCAAAGCAGTTAATGTTTCCGTCACCTCGAAAGAGTGCAAAGGTGACGTTTATAAAATGATCAGAAAGTTCATTAAGAAAGCTAAACGAGAAAGGATCGTAGAGCAAGTTCGAGAAAACAAATATTATGATAAGCCGTCCGTTCAAAAGAAAGAAAAGAGACGAAAAGCAGAGAGAGTTCGCCGCAGAGAAGAACAAAAAAGATTAAGAGCGAAAGAAAGACGCAATAGAAGAAAATAGATACTATTTATAGAGAACAATAAAAATTTAGGAGGTTCAAAGTGGGTGCTGATTCTTGGAAAATTCACGCAGGTATAAATAATGTAGGTTCATTTCAGGTAAGTGGGATCCCATTTGCTACCGCTTCTGTCGATGCGATGCAGGCTTCGGGCGCCGTGGTCACGTTCCCGTATGTTACACGGTGGGTTAAGGTTATTAATTCTGAAAATGCAACGTTAAGAGTTGGCTTTTCTAGGCATGGCGTTTGCGGCGCCGCCACGAATTATTTCGATGTTGCCGCGGCAGCAACCGGCAATCGATCAGATTCTGGAGTGATGGAATTAAAAGTATCTGAACTTTGGCTATCTGGCTCTAAGACGTGTCAAGTAGTTGCCGGCCTTACAGGCATTCTACCGCAGAGGGCTTCGGGAACAGCAGGTCCAAGTTACTCGGGTTCTATTGGTGTTGACAGCCACGATATGCCTTGATGGGCGCGCATTTTAATTGAGTGAGTAACTGTTATGGCTACTAATATTGGTTGGATATCTCAAAACACTCCTCCTGTCGCCGGCAGTACTTTAATTGCAATTACTTGTAGTGCGGGCGGAAATAAATCACAGGAATATTTGGGGGCCGTTGAGTTAACTGGTACTGCCGGCGGGGGAACCGAGGGCGCCACGTTGTCGTATAATTGGACACTGTTGGATCCAGACGGCAATCAACGAAATTATTGGATAACCGGCTCTAATCTTCTCACCATGTCTTTTAGTCCGGTTGATTATCCATTTGCTGGCAATTGGGTTGCTAGCTTGATCGTGAGTTCGGACGAGGACGACGACCCTCCACAAAGTTCAAGCGCCACGGTAACGATAGGAAGCGGTAGTTGGCTTCGATTTAATCCAGTCTATGGAATTGCCTATCACTATACTGGTTCAACAGACGTATCGGGCCCCTATCAAACGTTGGTTTGGGAAGACTCCGGAAGTTTTACATCCATCACTTGTTCTGTTCCGCCTGCCGATAAAGATAATGTATCTGAAATGTCGATTCAGTGGATTAATTCAACGTTGCCCACCGTAGGAAGTGCGAGTATTCATACTAGTGGTACACTTCTCGCTGTTGATTGTAAAATTATATATGACGTTAGTAGTATGTTAACCACTTCAGATGAGTTTTATACTGGCTGGGTACTCGCCAATCCCGCAGATATAGACGGTTTCGGTAATGAAAATTGGGCTGCCATGGATGGGATGTATGTTGCGACATGGTATGGAGGAACAGCGGAAAGCAGCACTCAAAAATATTCAAGAGGTGCTGCCAACAGCAACTTCAGTTGGCAGAGTGGAAAAACGGGCCCAGATCGACTTTATGCATCATTTCAATTTGATACCCAAAGGGTGACGGCAAAGCTCAGGCATATAAAATCCCAAAGAGTATCAGGCAGTATAGCCTTAGAAGATCAGGTTTCTTCTAACGCGAATCGAACACTGCTTCCAACTGCTTCTATAATGTATCTCGGCGCCTTTGCTGGAAGAGGCAACGAGGGATTGACACTAACTGCATCCGCAAGAACAAAATTGTATTACCGATTTAATCGAGGTAGCTGGGGTGGTGATCGTATCTTTTAATCGATCAACTATTTAAAAATAATATGGCTAATTTTAATTGGAAATATGGAACCCTACCAGTTGCTTCTTCTAATGCAACGCCCATCACTTGCAGCGCTGGTGGTAATAAGGCGCAAGAATATTTGGGGCCCATTGAATTTACTGGCACTGCTGGGGGCGGTACCGACAGTACCACATTGACGTATGAATGGACACTAATTGATTCGCAAGGCAACGACAGAACTTATTGGCTAACCGGCTCTAATCTCCTTAGTACATCATTTGATACGGTTCTTTTTCCATTTGCTGGAAATTGGACTGCTACGTTGGTTGTTAGTTCTTCTGATCCTGATGACGCCAATCAAAGTTCAAGCGCCACAGTAACAATAGGAAGCAGCAGTTGGATTCGATTTAATCCAAATTACGGGGTCGAATATCATTATACCGGCTCAGTAACTAACACCGGCCCTTACACTACTTTAGTTTGGGCTGATTCTGGCTCGTTCACCGCGATTACTTGTTCTGCTGGTAATAGTGACGCAGACACAGAGAGCGAAATGTCAACTCAGTGGATTGATACCACTTTGCCACTTTGTGGAAGTGGATCCCTATATCCAAGTGGCACCATTAAATCAGTTAATGTTAAACTTTTATATGACGTTACCAATACGATAACCAGTTCGGATAATTTTTATGCTGGCTTCATAATTTCAAACCCCAATAATGTTAACTCTCCTGCGAACGGGGGTCATAATCAGCCCTATGACAATATTACCTGGGGCGGTACTGATTTACAGTTTCAAAGTATAATGACTTGGTATGGAGGAATGGGCGAAAGCGGTACTCAAAAAAAGGCCATCGGAGGTCCTCCTGGCCAGACAGCGTTTAGTTGGGTTGGCGGTACCGGGAATAATGGTTCCAATGGAATTTGGGGAGCTTTCCTGTTTGACGTGGCACAATCCAACACCAAGCCAAAACACGATGCAACATGGAACCAGCGGATTTCTGGAAATGCACCAGCCGGCACTGAAGCACCCGCCGAAGGCAGTGTCAATGACGCCATCAATGGCACTAGCGCCTCGATAATGAAACTTGGTTTCACGGCCGGAAGAGATAATGCGGGACTTACATTGGCCGCTTCGTTAAGGGTAAAATATTATTATAGAATCAATAGGGGTTGGGGCGGCGGCGATGACGTTTTTTAAAATAGGAGATTTTTATGAGCACAGCATGTATAGTATTTGAGAAAACAGAAGAAGAAGCACTAGAGGAAGTTACGCTTTACATTGATAGTCGTGGCTCTACATCTTATTTAATATCTGATTTATCACAAGCTTGGTCTGATTTGGCACCTTTGGATTTAAGTGAGCGATCCAACTTAGTTTTGAAGGTGGCTTCGTGGTATATGGAAAATAGGACTACCGTTAATATAAAATTAGTAGATAGTATATTTGATTCCGCCGCTGATGGAACAACAAACTGGATTCAGTTGGATTTTGAGACACCTGACGAACAAGGTCGCCCAACTGCTATTCGGGTTCAATGCCCCAAGGGGTATGAATACCCGGTGGAGTGGGAATAATGTTTCTTTTTAGAAACTTGAACACTATTTACTGTGAAAAAATGTTTTTTTAGGAGAACTATATGTCAAGTTTATTGAGAGAAGCGATTGTTGATGCAAAAGCTTTGAGAGAAGCGGCGTTAAAAAACGCTGAAACCGTTGTAATCGATAAATATTCCGACGAAGTGCGTCAAACTTTGGAAAAGCTTCTCGAACAGGAAGACTTAGGATTAGGAGATCTTGATTTGGGCCTCGAACCCGCTGAAGGCGCCGAAGGTCTTGACATGGCCGCTGAGCCTGCTGCCCCCGCATTAGGGGAGGAAGTGGAAGATGATATTAGTGAAGATGTTGAAGACGTTCCCTTTGGCTCTACTGCCGATCTTGCCGGAATGGAAGGCAAGAACCTAAAGAACATCCCCGGCGAAGGCCAGAATGTTGAAGTTACACTTGATCTTGGCGCCCTCCGCGAAGCTGTTGAAACTCTTCAGAAAGAAATCGAAGAAGATTTAGAATTTAGCGAAGAAGATTTGGCAGAGATGCTTTCCGGCGCCGAAGAGGCTCCCATAGACGAAGCACAGGCATCCGGCGTCGAGTCCGCAGCAGAAGAAGACGCGGACGTGAAGGCAATGAGTAGCCTTGAAGGCGAGGGAGCAAAAGATGATGATGACTCCGACGTGGACGCCGCTGAAATGGCATCCGAACAAATCGAAATTTCCGAAGAATTTATTGACGCCCTTGCAGAAAAATTAACTGTTGATCTGGGCGCAGATTTATCGGGCTGGGCAGGCAGACCTGATTTTCAGGTTAAACAAGAAATGGAGCAAGGAATTGCTCAGCGCCGCAGCACCGATGTTGAAGAAGAATTAGAGACTTTGAAAAAAGCTCAAGAAGAGTTGGTTTTTGAAAATAAACAACTCAAAGAGCGGCTTTCACAATATGAAAAAGCAACTAGTGAGTTGAAGGAGAGTTTACAAACTGTAAATCTTTCTAATGCTCGGTTGCTTTACGCGAACCGTGTTTTAAGAAATGCCTCCCTAAATGAGCGACAAAAGAAAAGAATTGTCGAAGCTATTTCCCAAGCTGGTTCAGTCGCAGAAGCGAAGACAATATATAATACGCTTGAAAGCGCGGTGGAGTCGCGACCAAATCGTCGTCCTCAATCACTAAGCGAAGCTATTACCCGTCCGTCTTCTGCTATTCGTGCTTCTCATAGAGAAACACAAAAAACTGATCCATTCGCAGAGCGAATGAGAAAACTAGCAGGTATTAACTAATAAATAATTTAAAAAGGAGGATTATATTATGTCTAGTATTGTAGAAAGATTGACAGAGGGTATTGTCAATCGTGATATGCGTGCCGAAGGTAACGCATTGTTGAATAAATGGGAAAAGACCGGCCTTTTGGAAGGTATTGAGAAGGACGCTAAGCGCCAGAATATGGCTCGTCTACTGGAAAACCAGGCGAAGGAACTTCTTCGTGAGACGAGCACGATGGCGGGTAGCGATGTTGAGGGCTTCGCGGCCGTCGCATTCCCCATTGTCCGTCGCGTTTTCGCGAGTCTGATCGCTAACGATCTCGTTAGTGTTCAGCCGATGAGTCTGCCTAGTGGGCTCATCTTCTTCCTAGATTTCACCACTTCAACAAATGGTGCGGGGCTTCCCCGTCTAGGTTATGGTTATGGCGGTCCCCGTGCTGTTTCCGAGAAGTCACTATTTGGTGGTGATCGGGTCGGTGCTGAGATTACTGGTGGTATTCGTATCACGGGTTCCTTCGCGGAGCTTGGCCCTTATAACATGAACAACGGTTATGCTTCACCGACTGGATCGGGTACCCTAACGTGGACCGGTCTTCTTTCTGGTACTTTCGGTGCTGGTGGTGAGCTTGATAGAGTTGTTCAGTACGATCCGGAGTTCACTTCTGGGACGACGAACGTCGCCGTCCTACAAGCTGCTATTAACGGCTTAGATCAATTCAACACTGAGAACCTCACAGCACTAGTTCTCTCTGGTGGTGTTGGTCTTACCCGCGGGTCCAATCTCGATGATGTTCAGTGTCGTCGTCTAACGCGATATAGCGGCTCTAGCACGACCCAGGCCATTTTCGTTCTGGCTTCTTACGGTGGTGGTCGCTCGGCTGTTCAGCTTAGTGAGTCACTGTCTGCTACAACCACGGTTAAGTTTCCTCAGACGGATGACTTTGCCGCTGGTGGTTCTGTTGGTTCCGTTATTGGACAGTCCTCTTGGGGTCTTGAAAATAACGAAAGCATCCCCGAGATCGACATTAAGGTCGATTCCGTGGCTGTCACCGCGATCACCAAGAAGCTGAAGGCCAAGTGGACGCCAGAATTGGGACAGGATCTTAATGCCTATCACAACCTGGATGCCGAGGTCGAGCTTACCAGCATTCTCTCTGAGCAGATTGCTCTTGAGATTGACCGTGAGATCATCGAAGATCTGTGCATCGGCGCGTCGACCAAGGAATTTTGGTCACGTTCACCGGGCCTCTTCGTAGATCGCACGACTGGTAGTGAGGTTGGTGCAGCCGCAAAGGCGCCCGACTTCACCGGTACCGTTAGTGAGTGGTATGAGACTCTCGTTGAAACCATCAACGATGTTTCCGCTGTAATCCATCGTAAGACTCTTCGTGGTGGCGCCAACTTCATCGTCTGCGGACCTGAAGTTGCTGGTATCCTTGAGTTCACGGCTGGTTTCCGCGCCTCTGTCACTGTTGATGACGAGACCGGTTCTATCGGTGCTGTCAAGGTTGGCTCTCTAACCAAGAAGTTCGATGTTATTGTAGATCCTTATTTCTTCCGTAACGTTGTTCTGGTTGGTCGTCGCGGCTCTAGTTTCCTAGAGTCTGGTTATGTATACGCACCTTATGTGCCGCTACAGACGACTCCCACCATCTTTGGACCGGAGGACTTCGTGCCCCGTAAGGGTGTCATGACTCGATATGCCAAGAAGATGGTCAGACCTGATATGTATGGTTTGGTCCTTATTCGTGGTCTTGTCGGTGAGTCCGGTGGTACCTGATTGATTAACTAATCGTTAATTGATTAAATCTTAAAACCCTCGCTTCGGCGGGGGTTTTTTGTTTTCCCAATACTATATATCATGTCAAGTACACAGGAGGGAACCAATGAGTGCCATAAGTACAAGAAGAATACAGAATCTTATAAACAATAACAATAACGAACTAATAACACAAGCAGCGTTGCAGGTTAAGAAAGTTAAATTTTATCCAGCGGACCCAACTTCGTCATTAGTGACCACCGACACCACTTTTTCTGCTGCTCAAGCAGGTAAAATTGTTTTGATTGACAATAGTTCTTCCGGCAATATCACAATGACGTTGCCTACCGGTGTCACCGGAATGCATTTTACTTTTATGCTTGTTTCAAATAGTCATGCCGCAGCCGAACTTTTAATTGACTCCGGCACATCAAACGGAATCAGGGGAGTGAGCACCGGTGTTGGTAACGCGGCATTCGTCAATATTAATGCCCAGAGTGTAGGATTTGCTGACGCAGAAAAGCGCGGCGCCGTGATTGAACTTTTTTATATCGGGAACCGATGGTTTCTAAAACATGCGATTAGCACTGTTGCGCTTATTACTTCTTTCTCTTGATGAAGATTAAACTAACGCTAAAAGGAAAAATAAACAAATGAGCAGCAAAGGCAACTTGGGTATGCGTAGAGTGCAAACTCTTATTAACAACAATCAGAATGAATTTATAACGGAAGTGGCATTTCAGGCCCAGAAAGTAAAATTTTCCCCAGCCAATGCCCCGACCTCGTTAGTGACCAGTGATACCACTTTCACCAATGCTGATTCTGGTAAAACTGTTTTGATCGACGCTTCATCGGCCGGGAACTTCACATTGACGCTCCCCACCGCAGAAGTGGGAATGCAGTTTACATTTATGTTGGTCTCAAATAGTAATGCCGCGGCCGAAGTTATGATTGATGCCGGCTCCGGTGTAAACATCCGTGGCCTCAGTGTGGGGGTTGGTAATGCCGTTTATGTTAATATAAATTCTCGTACTGTAGGATTCGCTGATGCCGAAAAGCGTGGTGCCATGATTGAATTAATTTATACTGGCCACTGGTTCATAAGACATGCGAATAGTGCAGTTGCGTTGGTTACAAGTTTTAGTTGATTAATTAAATATTAAAACCCCCGAACCGCGGGGGTTTTCCTTTTTAGAACACTATATATAAGTGATAAAGAAAAATCGTATAACTCATTGTAGGAGGGTATTTTAACATGAGCGCATTAGGTCTTAGGAGAGTACAAACTCTTCTTGAAAGTTTAGGAAGAGACATTAATTGGGGATCAACAACCCACAGTAGCCACAGACTCAAGGTTGAATCGCTAATTACGACCAAGACTGTGACGACAGCAGATAGTGGAAAGGTTTTTATGTTAAACCTCGCAGGAGGGTTCACTGTAACACTCCCCTCTGTCACCGCCACCGATGTTGCCGGGTGTCATTGGACGTTTATCGTGGGCACAGATCCAACTACTGCATATATTATTGCCGGCGGAACAGCCGATAAGATGGCTGGCAAAATAGTCTGCTCCGCTGGGGGCAACGAAGATGAAGAGAATGCAATTACGGGCGATCAGGTGAACTTTATTGCCGATACTGCCAAAGTTGGTGACAAGGTGGAGATCTACGCCGATGGAACCGGATTTTATGCCTATGGAATCACAGGCGCCGCCGGTGGTATCACAATTACTGGATAATTATCTGATATAACAAAACAATGTATTTTATTCCCCCCTTCCAATTCGGTTGGGGGGTTTTTTTTGAAAAGGGCAATTTACCGAAAAATACCGCCGCCAATTTTTTGAGATTTTCGTTTTAGAGAAAAATAGAGAAAGAACCCTCGGTACTGCTGGGGGTTTCTTCTTTTGTAAACTAATTAAACTAGCGGGAGATCTATTGAATGCCAACGAATTTAAGTCCTAAGACAACCACCAGTGCAGTAATATTACCATCTACTGGAACTATAAGCAAAGTATCCGGCGCCGTTCCCTTTGGAACGTATACTGGCTCTGCTACTTTTTTAAGTGGCGCAGCGCTGCAAGTAAATTATGTATATAAGAAGCTTGGCGGCGATGTTGTTGATATTGAATTGACGGCAGCAAATGTCTATTCTGCCTATGAAGAGTCGGTTTTAGAATACTCTTACATTATTAACTTACACCAGAGCAAAAATATTATTGCCAATGTTCTTGGTAACCAGACGGCATCCTTCGATCATAGAGGCCAAATAACATCTGGCGCCACTGGTGTTAATTTAAAGTATCCAAGATTTCAGTTTACATATGCTAGAAATATTGGTGACAGCGTTGCACAAATTGCCGGATTCGGAGGCACGGTGCCACAATATTCCGCATCTTTTTCACCAATTACTAATATTCAAGATTATGACTTGCAAAACATAATTACAAGCGCTTCAAACTCTGGAGTAGACGATGGCGGAACTGCGGTCCCATATTCCGGAAAAGTTGGAGATTCCCGCGTTATTGTTACAAGAGTATTTTATAAATCTCCGCGTGCCATGTGGCGCTTCTATGGCTATTATGGTGGTTTAGGCGTCGTAGGCAACTATTCTACATATGGTCAGTATTCTGATGATGCTACATTTGAAATTATTCCGACTTGGCAAAATAAGATGCAAGCAGTAATGTATGAAGATTCAATTTATACTAGAACCTCGCATTATGCTTATGAGATTAGGGACAATAATTTAAGATTATTTCCAACGCCAAGTTATTGGGGATTTGACGAGACAGATCGAATTTGGGTTCAGTTCTACGTTGATAATGTAAATGCTTGGGATAAGAACGAAGATTATGTGGATGGCAGAGATGGCATTAATAATATGAACACAATACCATTCGATAATCTACCTTATGAAAAAATTAATGCAATTGGAAAACAATGGATTAGAAAATACGCCCTTGCGGTGTGCAAAGAGATGTTGGGCCAGATTAGAGGCAAATTTACAACAATGCCAATTCCAGGTGAGAGTGTAACTTTAAATCATGCCGAATTGTTGTCGCAAGCGAAAGAAGAGCAACAGCAGCTTAGAGATAAATTGATGGAGATTCTTGATACTATTACATATAGCGAGATCGCCAAGAGCGAGGGAGAGATAACGGATGCGGCGGTGACTGCTTTGAAAAATTCACCACTTCCAATATTTGTGGGGTAATAATCAATGTCGAACGAATGGAAACAACCAAATAACCCGCCTCCTCCACTTTTCTTTGGCAAGAAAGAAAGGGATCTTGTTAAACAGGTTAATGACGAATTAATTGAGAATATTATTGGCCAACAAATATTATATTTTCCAGTTGATCTTGAGAGAACAAACTTTCATGATTTATATGGGGAGGCGATTGAAAAAACATTTTTACCACCAGTTAGAGTGTATGCAATGGTAGAGTTCACCGAACTTTCTACAGATTATCTTCCGAATATGGCCCTAGATAAAACGTGGGAGATCAATGTTCATTTTCATAAGAGAAGATTAGAAGAAGATCAAAACATGTATGTTCGCGAAGGCGATTTCGTTGCCTACGGGAGTTATTACTATGAGATAGTTAAACTATCAGAAGACACAAAACTATTTGGTCAAGTCGACTATGGTTTTGAAATTTCTGCAAGATGCAGAAGAGCAAGAAAGGGACTATTTGATGCTACCTAACGAATTTGATTTTGCAATGCTACCCCCCGGAAGCAATTTTAAGCTAAAAGACATAGGGATGCTTGCCTCTACAATAGAGAACATAGACTACGCTATGACTTCCTGGCTTAAAGAAGACCTCAGACTCAGTGTGTTTAAAAATGATGGGTATAAAGAGGTTCCAATTTTTTGGCAGACCCCAGAGCGCTCTTTTCAAATTAAACACAACAAAAATCTAAGAGATGATGGAGGCTCTTTGGTGCTTCCGGCCGTTAGTGTGGAGAGGACCGGTGTTACAAAAGATCCTGCAAAAAAAGGAGGCTATCAGGCGCACACATATTCTGAAGATAAAAACGGAAGAACAGGCCGCCTCGTTATTGCACGAAAAATTGTACAAGATAAAACAAGAAATTTCGCTGCCGCAACCGGTATTCGTCAAAGTACATCTGGCGTTAAACAGAGATATTATCCCAGAGTTAACAAACGAGTAGTCGTTCGAAGCTTGTCTGTTCCAATTCCCATATACGTGAATATAGATTATAAAATTGTAATTAAGGCCGAATATCAAACCCAGATGAATGACTTAATCGCCCCATTTATGACGAGAACTGGACAAATAAATTCTTTCATAATGAAGCGAAATGGGCACTTATACGAGGCATTCATAGATCAGGGCTTTACACACAGCAATAACGTTGATAATCTCGAAGAGGAAACAAGAATGTTTACTTCCGAGGTTAACATCAGGGTTTTGGGCTATTTAATTGGTGAAGGTGGGAGCGATGATAGGCCAATTGTGAGAGTTGACGAGAATCTTGTGGAAATTACATACCCACAAGAAGGAATTGTTAAGGATGTGGACGGAATTATGAATATCACATCCTGAAGTGAAAGTTCGCTTTTCTTCCCTGTTCAGGCTCCTTTTGAAGTTCAAAATACTATTTAAACTATGATTGAGCCGCAATTAAATCCCATTATTTAAGAGAGGAAACATGGAATGTCAGTAAAAAACTTTAAATTTGTATCTCCTGGGGTGTTTATCAACGAAATTGATAACTCCTTTATTCCAAAAACGCCACAAGCGATTGGGCCAGTAATTGTTGGCCGTTCTCGGCGTGGCCTTGCAATGCAGCCTATAAAGGTGGAATCATTTTCTGAATTTGTCGAAGTGTTTGGTGATACGGTCCCGGGCTTCGGCGGTGGCGATATTTATCGCAACGGAAACTACCAGTCCCCAATGTATGGTACATATGCAGCGAAGGCATTTTTAAGACCCAACGTCGCCCCAATTCATTATATGCGCTTGCTTGGTCAACAAGATACGAACAATGACGGTACTGCTGCGGGGACTGCCGGATGGCAGACGGTTAAAAATCCCGGCACCAGTTCCGGCGAAAATGGGGGAGCATATGGATTATGGTTCTTTCCTACGGGCAATCAGTCGACCAATATGCAGGTCGGAACCGGCTCACTTGCTGCTATTTTTTATCTTAACAAATCCTGTTCAATTGTTTTAACTGGAGTTGTTGGGCCAAACCCGGCCACTGCTCATCACGCCGCGGGTATTAGCAAATTTATTAATACTGATTCTAATAACTTGTTGGCTATAATTGTTTCCGGAGCACAAGGAGGTCAAGAAACGGTTAAATTTAGCCTTGATGACTCGGCCGACACCTTTATTAGAAAGGCATTTAACACAAATCCACAACTAGTTGGAACTCCTGGCGAGTTTTATTCCACGGCTTCCGCAAAAGATTATTGGTTAGGGGAAACTTATGAACAGTTCTTCCGTGATAATAGTTGCGTTGGCGTTGCTGGCGCAGGGGTTATTTCTCCCATAGCATATAATGGTGGTCTTGGTGTGACCACCGGCGCTGGCATCGGGCCCCATAAGATGAAACAGGCATCTCGCGAGGCAATTGCTGGTTGGTTCGTTGGACAAGATGTTTCAAACAACACAGCAAGCTATACAGCGGATACACAACAGAAACTTTTCCGCTTGAAGGGCCGAGGCCATGGCGAATGGCTACACAAGAGTTGCAAGGTTTCAATTGATAAAATTAGACAAGCCACATCAAATGCAACTGAGTATGGAACGTTTTCGGTTGTAATCAGAAATATTGCAGACTCAGATAATGCTGTGGAGGTTATGGAAAGATTTGATAATCTCACGCTAGATCCCACATCTCCCGATTTCATTTCACGTAGAATGGGAGATCAGTTCTACCAATGGGATACAAGCGCCAAGAGATTAAAGCTGTATGGTGAATATCCCAACCGGTCTAAATATGTCAGAGTCGATATGAACTCTAACGTTGAAGCTGGCGCAACTGATGCCGCCCTTCTACCGTTTGGCTATCTAGGGCCGCCCAAGTGGGCCGATGCGCTTCACGTCACGGGCAACTATGATGATGGGGATATTAAGAATAGGTTTATATACACGCCTAATCCATCACTTGTAAGTCAGTCGGTACCAACCTTAAGTGCTGTCATTTCTGGCTCACACAGTAGCGCAGCGATCACCCAGGGCGCCAAATCTGGATCCATGCTCTTTCCAGTAGTTCGACTCCGACAGTCGGCATCTGATGGTGGCATTAGCGATCAAACAGAGGCGTATTTTGGAATGTCAACTACGCGTACATCTACCGACACCCGATTTGATGTTAGTGTTCCTGATTTTCATAGAATTCCGTATCATGGTTTCCCGGATGATCCAACCTCTTATGCCGGCCAGATTCCTTCCGGCCTTTCTGGAGTTATGGCTTACTCATATGCATTCTCACTAGACGAACTCAAAACTGTTGATGGTGTCCGCGTTTATGTATCTGGCACGAGAGCAGCCGGGAATGGTAGTTCTTATACAACTACGTTAAATGCTGGTTATAATAGGTTTACCGCGCCATTCTGGGGCGGCCTAGACGGATGGGACATTACGAAGTCGGATCCTCTATATAATAGAGGAATGTCTTCGACCTCTACTGATTTGAATAATTATATTTATCACACCATCAAGCGCGGCATCGACACGGTTGCAGATCCCGAATTTATTGATATGAATTTGATAACTGCTCCCGGTGTAACGTTAGATAAACTAACAACCCATATGATCAACACTTGTGAAGAGCGCGCCGATGCTCTTGCATTAATTGATTTGGCGAATGTTTACATTCCCGCTCATGAGAGATTCTATAGCAGCAAGACCAGCAGAATTGGAACCGATCCAACATCTGCTGCAAATGCACTAAAAGATAGAAGAATTGATTCAAGCTATGGTTGCACTTTTTATCCTTGGGTTCAGACTCGTGATGAGGCCACCGGGCAGCTTGTGTGGGTTCCACCTTCTGTTGCGATGATGGGTGTTCTTGCCAGTTCTGAAGCAAAATCAGAGCTTTGGTTTGCGCCCGCAGGTTTCAACCGAGGCGGTCTCACTGAAGGTGCAGCGGGAATTCCTGTTGTCAGTGTATCCGAACGGTTGACTTCCAAAGAGAGAGATACTCTTTATGAAGGAAGAATTAACCCAATTGCTTCTTTCCCCTCCAGCGGTATTGTGGTCTTCGGACAGAAGACGTTGCAAGAGCGCCGGTCTGCACTAGACAGAATTAATGTCAGAAGATTGGTAATTTATTTGAAGAAGCAAATTTCAATCCTATCAACACAGATTCTGTTTGAGCAGAACGTGGATTCTACTTGGATGCGTTTTAAGGGACTCATCGAACCATTGCTAGCAAATGTGAAGAGTAAGTTTGGAATCACCGATTATCGTTTGATTTTGGATGAAACCACAACTACTCCAGATCTCATTGATCAGAACATCTTGTACGCAAAAATTATGGTTAAACCAGCCAGAGCAATTGAATTCATTGCAATTGATTTCGTGATTGCTTCAACTGGTGCTTCCTTCGATGATTAAAAGAAATGGAGGAATTTCCTTCACAATACTATTTAAAAATAGGTTATAGGAGTTTATAAAAATGGCATTTTGGTCAACCAACTATGGTGAAGACGCTACACTCAAAGATCCAAAAAGACAATTTAGATTTAAAGTTAAATTTGGAGGATTTGATGCCGGCAACAGTTTTTTGTGGTGGGCGAAGACGGCGACAAAGCCGTCCTTCGAAATTGCATCCACACCACACCAGTATTTAAATCATACTTTTCATTATCCTGGTACTGTAACATGGCAAGATGTGGTCATTGAAATGGTTGATCCCGGTACGCCAGATATGGCAGCATCTATGGCTGCATTGCTCGAAGGTGGTGGTTATCACCCTCCTTCCGATGCTGATGATGTTAGCACGATGACCAAGGCAACAGCAGTTTCTTCTCTTGGGACCGTTACTGTCACCCAAACTGATGCAAATGGTTCTCCATTAGAGCAGTGGACTCTGTGGAATGCCTTCATTTCTAAAGTAGATTATGGTAGTTTGGCATATGGTAATGACGAATTGACCACGATCAGCATTACCCTAAAATACGATTGGGCACGACTTGAAACTTCCAACACGGGCGGTTCTGTTGCGACCACACTCAAGGGTACTTCTTTCTTTAATCCATAAAAAATAAAATACGAGGTGTATATTGTCACGAAATAAAGATCGTGTTGGGGCTAAAAACATTAATGCAGACGCGCCCCCCACGCAGGTAGCAAAAGGTACTTTAGAGGGTTTTTCCTTCGTTGTTCCTACCGAATTTGTTGATCTTCCATCACAGGGAAGATATTATCCCGAAGGGCATCCCCTTTATGGGCAGGATACTATTGAAATTCGCCAAATGACTGCAAAAGAAGAGGATATTCTCACATCTAGAACACTTTTGAAAAAAGGTATTGTATTAGATCGCGTGCTACAAAATATTATTGTAGATAAACAGATCGATGCAGAAAACATGTTAACAGGTGATAGAAACGCTATACTTGTGGCGATGAGAATATCTGGATACGGTGCGATTTATGAAACAATGGTAAGTTGTCCATCTTGCGGAGAAAAGCAAGATCATAAATTTGATTTATCTGAATTGGTGCCTTTTCATGGCGATAAGGGGGATGATTTAGATATTGTTAACAACGGTGATGGAACATTTAATATTATTCTACCACAAACGGAACTTAATGTAAGATTTCGATTATTGACCGGATATGATGAAACCGCCCTTGCCAATTCAAGGCAAAGTGACCGAAAAAGAAAAATAGAGGAGAAAAACGTTACAAGTCAATTAAATAAGATTTTAGTCTCTGTTAATGACAATACCTCTTTAGAAGCGAAGAAGTTTTTGATTGAAAACATTCCTTCGGTGGATTCTCGACATTTAAGATTGGCATTTAGTCTCATATGCCCAAATATTGATCTTACTCATTCCTTTGACTGCCAAGAGTGCGAATTCGTACAGGAAATGGAGGTGCCGCTTACAGCGGACTTTTTTTGGCCTGAACGATGAATATATGGAAAATGTTTATGAACAGTTCTTCTTTTTAAAATATTCGGGGGGCTGGTCATTCTTGGAGGCATATAATTTACCGATTGGTTTGAGAAAATGGTTTGTTGAAAGGCTGATCAAACAACTTGAAGTGGAAAGTGAAGCAATTCAAGAAGCTTCAAGAAACAGGGGACAAAGTTCGGGAGGGCAGACTCTAAGCACGCAGAATCAGCCCCGTAGACCGACCAACATGAGATGAGAAGGAAAGACAGAACAAGCTTCTGTCTTTTTTTTTATAAAACTATTTAATTTAGGCAACCAATGG
>Ga0114905_1000998_pt1 | contig 16301 bp, 23 predicted proteins | sample MalvireepMed_b05_FD_83499 | JGI IMG/M metagenome (GOLD analysis project Ga0114905, IMG submission 83499) | Marine viral communities from the Global Malaspina Expedition - Malaspina viral metaG DeepMed_b05 | ecosystem: Environmental > Aquatic > Marine > Oceanic | place: Mediterranean Sea...
CCCCGGACTTATTTGCGGGGGATTTCCATGCCAGCCATTCAGCCACGCGGGTAAACAGCGAGCACAGGACGACCCCCGCCACCTCTGGCCGGAAATGCTTAGACTTATCAGGGAATGCCGGCCCACTTGGGTTGTTGGAGAAAATGTTACTGGACTCATCAACCTGGGCCTGGACGAAGTACTCACTGACCTGGAGAGCGAAGGCTACGCCGCAAGGACGTTTAATATTCCAGCTTGCGCGGTCGGCGCCCCTCACCTCCGGCAGCGCCTATGGATTGTTGGACACTCCGACAGCGACAGCGAACCCGATGGATACGGGCAAAGGGGATTTGAGTTTATGGCCGACACCCAACGCAAGGGAAAAGGGCGGCGGCGAGTACCAAGACCCGGAAAAGATAAAAGCGAGGATCGCCAAGGGCCATCAGACAAATCTAGGGGATGCCGTGAAGATGTGGCCAACACCAACAGCAATGACGGGGGGAGAGAGTGTGGCTCCAAGCCACCTAACCGGGGGACACGGCTGGAACATAGCGGCAGCGGTACACAGCGGGATGTGGCCCACACCAAGCGCCCGGGAACCGGGATGGAAGAACATAGAGGTAGTGGACAGGGACGGGAATCCGCCCAGTCATCACAACCAGAGGTTTTACGACAAGAAGACGGGACGGGTGGTACAGAAGGGACTGCAGCAAACAGTGGCAGATCCGAAGACTGGTGGACAGTTGAACCCGCAGTGGGTCGCGTGGCTCATGGGATACCCAACAGAGTATCTCAGTTGCGTGCCTTGGGAAACGCGATCATCCCGCAAATCGCAAAGGAAATAGGAAATGCAATCAAAGGAACATATTAAGGACTTATGCGCCGATTGTGGCGAAAAGGCCCTATTACAAGTTCATCACTGTGACCCAAATAGCGAAGACGGGGAAATAATAAGACTCTGCTCAAATTGCCATCGGGCGAGACACATAGATCATAATGGGGAGTACTGGAAGGACCCTGTGGAAATGGCCACGCACTGGTACACGTGGGATTACGAAACGGGCGATCTTGGCGATGGTGGGCGTTTAGAAAACAGGGGACCGTTATGAGACACGAATCCATGATGCAAGCGTATCGACTATTAGTTCCATACGTCTTTAGGGCAGATGAAGACGACCCGTTTGTACTTATTGCACAGAATCGTGATTATGAGGAAATACCCAAAGCGAGGATTCGTTTCAAACGTAATCCTGGGAACTTTCTGGGCGTGTGGCATAGTGTCCAGCGTCATCTTGTGTGGCCCCCATCCTTCTATATGTACGACGACAACCCCGAGTCGAGGAAGGATTATTGGGAAAGGCTAGGAAAGCTTTATGCACACAAGCACGTTATCGTGGAATGGAGAGTCGCACATGCGGCAGAAACTCAATAACCGGAGACCAACGATCACTAGGGTCTTGGAGACCGAAAGCGACAAATACTACGTCTCCTTCGGATTGGACCTTGGCGATCTGACCATCCGTGAGGTATTTATAAGGGGATCCAAGATTGGTAGCGATATGGAGAGACTCCTGGACGATGCGTCCGTGGTCCTGTCGCTGGCACTCCAGTACGGGTTGCCCTTGGATCAGTTGTTACACAGCCTGCACACGGGCCGGGAAGAGGGTGGCACTTCCATTGTGGCGAGGGCCATTGCGTTAATGAATGAAGAAATTGACAAGATCCAAGAAGCGTTCCCCAACGGCGGCACTTCTCCATTGGAAGATGTACCAGCAAAGGAAGGTGCAGCCGAAGAAGGGGAAGGGGTCCTACGACAGGAATAAACCGGGGATTATAGTATGGAATTCGTAGAGATTTTCGGGGTTCGCTATCCACGCGTCGTCATTCAGTGGAAAGATATTATCGGGGCTGGCTCCTTCGGTAGTCTTGATGAGTCACGGGAGCTACAATGTCCGGCGATGGTGACAGAGGGGTATCTCTTTGATGACTTCGAGGAGGATGGCGAGAGATACATACGCACGTTTGCCTCTTACCAGACGAGTGACGAAGCCAGCTTTGCGGATCGCAACTGCTTTCCGTTTTGTGTACTGACAAAGAAAAGCAGACGGGAAGTGGAGTTCGCATTAATGTTCATGAATCATGACGACTAAAAAACCTCCCCCACTGCCACCGTTCAAGGATGGCAGCAAAACCCATCAATACCTTATGGCCTGTCATGATCGCATTCGAGCGATGATGGAGTTGGTTGACCCGGAATTTGAAACCACGGGCGACTGTCTGGTGCAGGCTGACAAATTGATTAGTGAGCATCGTAATGACAGGTAGAACCCGGCGCCGTGCCAAGGCTCGGCCTTTTAATCACCGCAAGAAGCTTGGACCAAGGTCCGCGTGGCGTGGATCGCGTAAGAAGAGGAGAGGGCAAGGCTAACGCTTGATCGCATCGAGGTCGTAACCCATCGTGCTCAGAAGTTTCTCGACCTTGTAGATCGAAGGTTCCGCTATCTTTCTTCGTTCATAGTTCTCGATGGTACTGGTGCCAATGCCGGATAGAAGAGAAAGCTGGGGCCTTGTAAGCCCAGCTTCCCTTCTGATTTCCAACAGGACATTCGACCAGTGGTTGGGTATTTTTCTCAATCATCCTATCAGTGCTTCACTTCGCCATCTGTATCGAACTCTTCCAAGATGTCGTCATACTTTGCCTCTTCATCCCCAGTGGCGATACCCAAAGTAATCGTGAGTATCCTGGACATGAGGTAGGCGAGGGTAGGCAATCCGATTTGCACTGCTCCATACTCTACTGCTACACGGAACAATGCCACAACTCGCCCTATAGGGGAAACCCCCAAAGGGCTTCCCTCTACTAGGTTCGTCATCTCTTCATAGAAGGACTCCATGTCGTTCATCGGGCGCCCTTCTCTAACATGGCTGCATACCGCTGCAGAATTTGCTTGTCGGTGGGGACATCCTTGGCGATGTCCACCAGATAGGCGATCTGCTGCGCTGGCGAACGGTTGTTCGCTTTAGCTATTTTCTGTAGCGGTTTCCAAATAGCCATTGGTACCGCCACGGACCTAAAAGTTCTTCTTTCTGTCATTTGCGTGCGACTCCCTGTTTCGGTTCACCAGTTAAACGCCTAAGTTCTTTACTGAGATCCCAACGCAGGAATAGCCCATCAGTGTGAGCCTCCCCGTTCATAAATGCGTCGATACCTCTTACAAGCCAGTTCAGGCGTACTAATTTCCCTGGCTTACGCATAACAACTTTCGCTCCCATCGCCATGTCATGATAACGCAAGAGCGGGTCATTAAGAGAGTCCCACTTTTTCTGGGAGAGCCGTTCAAAAACACTACGTGCCGTGTCCAAGCCAGCGAGTTGGGTCAGTCTCCAACAGACCAGAGAGCAAATCTCTGAGGAGCCTTCTATCTTACTGATGCGAGCGCCTACTTGCGTTATCTCTTCGATAATAGGATACGCATCCAGAAGTTCCAGACTCTCACGGGTACTCGGAACAATTTGCTGCGCTCTCCAGTTAGTGTGTTCCCACCGCCAGATCGTCCGTAGAGCGGTTGCTACTTTAATTGCGTTCTTTACTTGTCGCATAGCCAGGATATGAGCCATGGACCGCCGACGACCACGGTCCACGTCATCCAGGCTTGGAACCCCTCTCGCCACGGCAGTAGTAAAAGGCACGCCCGCCTCAACACAGGCCCACAATCTAGTTTGGCCATCCAGAAGAGCGCCCGTTCCATTAAACTTAATGGTTTCTCCGTTCACTATCCACTTCCCAGCTTTCATATCACGTGCATAAAGGTCCACATAACGCTGTGAAATGGGGCGGTTGTAGTCTACGTTCTCTTCCAAATACTTTTCCGCTAGTTTCGGAGTAATGCTCTCCGTCGTAATTTTTAGTTTGTGCATAAGTTCTTTATCCTTTGTTCATCGTTACTGGAGCCATTCTTGTAGCTCCTCTCCCATCACCACACTGGCGATGTCTCTTTTGGTGCGGAGAGCTTTGACGATCTTCTCGTCAATGGTGCCTTCTGCAATCAAATCTATGTATGTGACGTGATCTGTTTGACCAATACGGTGCGCCCTGTCTTCGGACTGCATCCGAACAGCCAGATCAAAACTGTTAGCGAAATAAATTACGGTTGTCGCTGCAGTAAGAGTAATCCCGTAACCGCCCGTCTGTGGATTGCCTACAAAAAACTGCGCGTCACCGTTCTGGAATTGCTCGATGGCCGAGGTCCGGTCCTCGTCGGACGTGTCCCCATAGTAAGTAACCGTGGACCGGGGTCCGTACTCCTTCTGCAACGCTTCGGTGATCCGTTGCACGTCGTAACGGAATCGTGACCAGATGATGGCCTTACCCTCGACCTCTTCCAGACAACTCATGAGTTCGTTCAGACGGCTGTCTGCAATCTCCACAAAAGCGCCACCATCTGCCTTGGTATGGCCACTAAGTATCTGCTGCATTCGTAACAACTGGGTCATGACATTGGTGGTCGTCATGAACTGGTCGTCTTCGAGATGGGCCAGAGCGTAGTCCTTCAGATCCTGGTAGATGCGGGACTGCTCGTCCGTGAGAGTGACATTCCTCTGGATGTAGATCTTGGCCGGCAGATCCAGACACTGCTCTTTGGTAATCCGCGACGAGAACTCTTTGAGCAGCATCGTTAGTTGCTCGAGATTTCGATAGCCAACCAGTTGGTTGTAGGAATGGGTGCCGACACTGCGACGTTTCATCACGGCATATCGATACTGAAACTGGAAGAAGTTGTCGCCGCAATCTCCCAACAAGCTTTTGTCCAGGAAGCGGCATTGCGCCCAAAGATCCATAGGGCTCTGGGTCACGGGAAATCCGGTCAGGATGCGCCGGTACTTGGCCAGCCCAGCCAATTTAATCAGACTCTTGGTTCGTCTGGCCTTGGGGGATTTAATTGAAGTGGACTCGTCTACCGCCAAAAAAGCCACTGATGCCTGTAAAAGGGCCTCTAAGAACCGTTGGCCTTTGGAAGTGGAAAGTGCCTCGACATTCATTACAAGCACTCTAAGCCGCTCTGACGCGTTCAGAAGGTCATTTAACGCCTGTTTATGGCCCTTGGGCGGGTCAGGACGCCAAATAACAACATCGCGCTCAATGCGGTCAGGCATGTGCGCGGGGAGCTCGAGATTCGCCCAGTTCCTGTAGACGCCTTTTGGGGCCACTACTATGAAGGTGTCGATCTCGCCGCGCTCGAACAAAATGGCAGCGTTGTCGATGGCGATTTTGCTCTTGCCAGTACCCATCTCGAGAAAGTAGGCCCAGTTGATTTTGTCCCAAGACTTCTTGAGTACTTCAGCCTGATGGGCGAAAGGCTCAGTCTTGTAATCGTATACCATGGCTCCACCATACACGATGAGAAAGGCTATTGCAAATGGTGGCGGCTGCTCTTATAAAGGGGGGCAGAAAGGAGAACTTCAATTGGCTGGAAACGTCTTCGTAACTCAAGAAAATCCCCGTGTAGACATTTTGCCTGCAACGCAGTGGGGTGATCTTACTTCCTTAGCAACTCCTTTTGACCAGATCCTCACCAACCCCGGACGGCTTGTCGCGCAGATAAAGCGCAAGTTGGAAAGGTTTGATGACGAAGACTGGTTACTGGCTATGGGAGATCCAGCCATAATCGGCATTGCATTCGCAATTGCCGCTGATGCCAACGCGGGACGAGTGAACATGCTTAAATGGGATAAAATGGAACGTCAATATTACCCAGTTCGCATTCACCTTCGAGGCGGGGGCATCGAAGAACTTAACAACCTGACGAGGGAGTACGTGGATTGAGTGACATTTGGGAAAAAGAGACTGCGAACGCAGGAGCCTTTGACGGATTTACAACGGAAGCTGGATCAGAACTGTCGGACCTAATACGACAAGTGAATGGTATCAACAAGGAACTGGTGTCAGCCGAAGAAAAAGTAAAAGGGTTCAAGGGCAAACGTGACCGTTATCTCTATGAGCTAATTCCTGCGAAAATGCAGGAGTTGGGTGTGGACAAAGTGGAAGTGGACGGCAACGCTGTCTCACTAATTACTTTTGTTAGTGGAACGATGCCAAAGGATCCTTTGCAAAAGCAAGCGGCCATGGCACATCTCCGTGATATCGGGTGTAGCGATTTTATCAAGAACACCCTTACGTGCCAGTTTGGGCGTACCCAAGACAACCAAGCAAAGGATATTAAAGCGGACTTGGAAGAAGCCGGCCTCTACCCTGAACTGGGGGAGAAGGTGGAACCATCGACGCTAAAGAAGCTGATCAAAGACCGGATTCAGAACGGGCAAGAGATCGACACTGAGATGTTTAACGCGAACGTAGGACAAGTAGCAAAATTATCAGCGACGAAAGGAACATGAGGATGCCAAGACGAAAAAAAGTGAATAAGAAAGCGGTAGCAAAGAAGACGAACGGAAAACTATCGACTGAATTAGCTGAAGCTATAGCGGCTGACGCTGGTACGAAAATGGGTTTTGAGGAAGTTACGACTGACGATCTGCAAATGCCTTTCGTCAGGATTTTACACGCGATGTCTCCTCAACTCAAAAAGTCGGACGCTTCTTTTATTGAGGGCGCGGTTCAAGGCGACATTTTCAACACCGTGACCAACCAAGTGTGGAGCGGTGAGAAAGGTATCCTGGTGCTGCCTGTTTATTATCAACTGAAATACATTGAGTTTGTGCCGCGTTCCCAAGGCGGTGGGTTTGTAGGAGAACTCGCCGGAGATTCTCAAGAGGTAAGGAACGCCGTCCGTGATAAGGACACCAACATGGAAATGCTGGAGAGTGGGAACGAATTAGTGAAAACTGCCCAGCACTATGTACAGATTGTGCATGAGGACGGTAGCCTGGAACAGGCTGTTGTTGACATGAAGAAGACGCAACTCAAAAAGAGTCGCCTCTGGAACTCCATGATGTATATGCAGAAAGATGAAAAAGGTAAACTGAAGACTATGTATTCTAACGTCTATCGGTTATCCACGATGGAGGACAGCAACGACAAGGGCTCGTGGTATACGTGGACGATTAAACTGGAAGGACCAGCGCCGTCCAAGGATGCGTACCTCGAAGCCAGAGGGTTTTATGAGAACGTGAGTAGCGGGGCTTTACGAATTGCGGCACCCCCGCCGGAGCGGTTGTTAGAAGGTTCTGACGAAATCCCCTTTTAACTGGACCAAGGGGATGGCCCCCCTGATTTTTATGCCAAGCAATCAGGGGGGCCTTTTTTCGGATGACCACCGCCAAGAGGTTTCTTGCCCTTTTTGAAGGGTACGAAGGAGCGCACGGGCAGACCCACGTTCTCGAACGCCATCGGCATGGGAAAACCCAAGCCAAGTACGAGATTGTCCGTGAACCGCTGACAGAGGAGCTTGTCCAGGAACATCTGGACGGGAAACGTGGTGTCGGGTCGATCCCAATCAATACCAATAACAAGTGCCGCTTCGGTGCATTGGACATCGACGATTACAACCTTGACTTGGTGGCACTCTACCAAAAAGTACAGAGATTAAAGCTACCGCTTACTACCTGTCGCTCCAAGAGCGGAGGAGCGCATCTCTTTTTGTTTCTGGCGGAAGAAGTTCCCGCAGCGGATGTGCGCGATAAGCTGGCTGAGTTTGCGTCAGCACTGGGCTTTGGCAATTGTGAGATATTCCCCAAGCAAGAGGAAGTGCATCATGAGCGGGGGGATGTAGGAAACTTTATCAATCTCCCTTATTTCAACGTCAAGTATACAACACGCTATGCTCTGGATAGTGACGGTGAGTCATTAGACATCGAGCTCTTTTTAGATTCCGCTGAAAGTTTCAGAAAAACATTTAAAGAATTACGCGCCTTCCCCAAGGGAACGGACACAGAAGTTATCCCCAATGGTCCGCCATGTCTGCAACAACTGACCACAACCGGAATACCTGAAGGCGGACGCAACAACACCCTTCTTAATATCGGTGTGTACTACCGCCTGTTCTCCCCTAGTGACTGGAAGACTTTACTGGAAGAACACAACCAGAATTACTGCAATCCCCCACTGGCGGCGAAAGAAATCGTGACGATCCAGAACCAACTGGACAAGAAGGACTATTTCTACACGTGCAAGCAGGAACCGTTGCTTAGTCATTGTAATCGGTCCTTATGCCGTACCCGTAAGTATGGCGTGGGCCAAGGACAACAAGCTGTTCCTATCCTCGGTGGACTAACAGTAGTGGAGTCGGAGCCACCTGTCTGGTTTGTAGATGTGGATGGAGCTCGGCTCGAACTCTCCACCAAGCAACTCCAGTTGCAAGTAGAGTTTCAACGCGCCTGTATGGAACAGATGTACCGGATGCCGACCAGGATGAAGGAGTCGGATTGGCGCGATCTCGTAGACAATCTTCTGGACGCTGCGACACGCATTCCAGTGCCGGAAGAACTCACCCACAAAGGACAGTTCCTGGAGTTAGTGGAAACATTCTGCACTTCCCGGATCCGCGCCCACTCGCCAGAAGAGTTGCTCACGGGCAAACCCTGGACAGAGGAAGGGTTCACCTATTTCAAGCTCGGCGCTCTACAGGACTACTTAAAAAGGTCTGGCTTTGTACATTATACCAGAGGACAGATTACGGAACGCCTCAAGGAAATGAATGCCAATGGCGCTGCCGACAAGCAATATCGTTTCAAGGACGACAAGGATGCATGGCGCAATGTCCGTGTGTGGTTCGTACCTGAAGTAGTCAAAGGGGATGTCGAACTACAGCCAGTGGTGTTCGAGGAAGAGGACATACCGTTTTGATTCATTACCATGGCACTCCTCTAACCCCTCGGGCTGAACTTCAGAAAATGGCCGGCAAGCATTTCTGTGTGTCCTTTGCCCGTCCAGATGATGCAGCATGGTGCTTGAGCCATGGTCAGTCCGTAATGTGGGACAATGGAGCTTTTAGTTTTTACACGCGCAAGCAAGAAACTAAATGGAACAAGTTTTATACATGGTTAGAATCAAGACTATGCCATCCTCATTGGGCGGTGATCCCAGATGTCATCGACGGAACCGTGGAGGAGAATTGGTCATTGATCAAAGAATGGCCTCATCGAAAAGACTGTGCTGCGCCAGTTTGGCATCTAAATGAATCATTGGACCATTTACAGGCACTCTTGGACGAGGGCTTCCCTAGAATATGTTTTGGTTCTTCGGGGAAGTACTGGCAAATCGGGTCCGCATCGTGGGAACGAAGGATGGATCAAACTTTTAATAGGTTGAGTACCAACGGACAGTTGCCATGGATTCATATGTTACGGGGGCTGTCTCTGTCGGGAGATAAATGGCCTTTTGCGAGTGCGGACTCTGTCAATGTTGCACGTAACTTTAGTGACCAGAAAATGTGTCCAGAGCGTATGGCCAGAAGGATTGATTCTGTCCAATGTCCAATCGTCTGGCACCAAAGACCTATACAACTGGAGCTTGAACAATGAAATATGTTGCCTTGTACATTTTTAGTGTGGTGTTAGTTAACTACGGATTTAGCAGTTTTCCTGGATATGAGTGGTTTTGGTCCATCGTGGTTGGGACGGTGTTTATCACTCGAGATTTTTGTCAACGGGCCATTGGCCACTGGTGCGTTGCGGCTATGGCGGTAGCGGGAGTCCTTTCTTATTTCATGGCTGATCCGTATGTAGCTATAGCAAGTGTGGCTGCTTTTGCTGTGGCCGAAGTTGCGGACTGGGTGGTGTATTCGCTTCTCAAGCGTCCCTTGGCAGATCGCATCTTGGTTTCATCAGCTATAGCAACACCACTCGATACCGTGGTTTTCCTGTCAATACTTGGTCTGCTAACTCCCAGCCTCATCGGCTTGCAGATTGCTAGTAAAATGCTGGCTGCGGTTGTGATATGGGCGATGTTACGGTTCATGGTCAAAGAATCATGAAGATTATTCACACTATCGAAATCGTAGCTAAGTGTCCTTCAGATGAATTGGGCGATGTATATGAATGTGAGGTGCATACGAACCGGGTCATCAAAGTAGAAGATATTATGCAACTGGCCGATGAATTAGTGGACAAGGTTATGTACCAGGAAGATGTGGCTATTTGGCTACAACGACGACTCCAAGCGAAGATTGTTTTGCGTGGGTCTCACTTTGGCCGTGTAGTAACTGAAGTTAGTTGTTAATGAAGTTACGCCCAGTTCCTATCAAACTGCGCGAGGCTAATGACTTTGTTGAGCAATACCATCGTCACAACAAACGCACACAAAGAGATGGTGGACGATTTGCCATTGGGGCCACCACCGGAGAGGAACTGGTTGGAGTGGCCATTGTCGGGCGTCCTATCGCCCGTCTTTTGGATGATGGATACACAGCGGAGGTCACTCGATGTTGTGTCCTGGACGATGCCCCTAAAGGCTCTTGCTCGTTTCTGTATGGCCGCTGCTGGAGAATCTGGCAACAAATGGGCGGCATAAGAATGGTAACCTACACCCTTCAAACGGAAAGCGGATCGAGCCTCAAGGGGGCTGGCTGGAAGATTGTCGGGGAAACAGAGGGCGGTGGCTGGAATCGTGAAGGACGGGAGCGTAATTGGCAACCCATATACGGCCAGCTTAAATTCAGATGGGAGGCTACATGACCCAAGAACTTCTTTATTACGGGCCACCTGGCACAGGCAAAACTCAGAATATCAGTAATCTGATACGCGGTGCTATAGAGGAGGGGATCCCCCCTGAGAGAATTGCCTGTGTCTCCTTCACCCGCAAGGCAGCATCCGAGAGCCGGGAACGCGTCTGCAAGGATTGGGGCCTTACAGAGGACATGCTTCCCTATTTCCAGACACTACACTCAATGGCTTATCATGCCGGCGGATTCAAATCTTCCGACATAATATCCAAAGACGATCTGGACGAAATCGGAGACAAGGTGGGGTTGCCTTTTTCAGCAAAAAGTAAAGGCGATACAGACTTTGATATGCTCGGTATTTCACAGGGTGATGTGTACCTTAACCTGTACCATTTAGCGCGGAGCAAGAAGATAGACCTTGAAGAATTGTATTCCCAAGAAGCTAACTACGATATTCAATGGAGCTTGTTGCTACGATTGGTCGATGCTTATGAGAACTTTAAAAGGGTGCGAGGGAAGATTGATTTTACGGATATGATCGAGGAGTTTGTGCGACGTGACTCTCCTTTGGACATTGATGCATTGTTCGTGGACGAGGCGCAGGATTTATCCACCTTGCAGTGGGAGATGATTAGCATTCTTCGACAAACCCCTCGCATACAAATCTTCACGGGCGATGATGACCAAGCCATCATGGGGTTCCAAGGGGCAGATGTCCCAGCTTTCCAGAACTGTACCCCAAACAAGCAAGTTCTAACGCAGTCGTTCCGTGTTCCGCAAAAGCCATACGAGATTGCCAATGACATTGTGAACCGCATTAGAGGTCGAGCTCCAAAAGTGTGGTATCCCACAGAGCAGAAGGGTTCTGTACGTTGGCACAACTATCTCGAAGAGGTTCCGTTGGAAGAGGGGGAATGGTGCCTCCTGGCGCGTACAAACAGGATTGTTAGCCAGTGTGCGAAGAAGCTACGGGAAGAAGGGTGGGTGTACAGTAGGTTTGGACACCCTAGCATACCGCCAAAGGCATACGATGCCATTCTTGCATGGGAAGATTGGATGAAGGGACATTCTCTGGATGCACAGCAAATTAAAAACATCTATACTTATATGGACGCTAATGTTGGCTATCTGAAAGGTTATGGGCCGAGGTCCAAGACTTTTCTAAACAGGGAAGAAGGCGTTATGTTTTCGATGGACCAGGCTCGTTCTGAACTTGGTCTATGTGCTATGGAAGGGCGATGGCACGAAGTACTTGGGAAAATTGATAAGGACACCAAGTACTATATCCTCAACGCTTTGAAACGTGGTGATAACGTAAAGAAGCCGCGCATAAAAGTGAGTACCATCCATAGCATGAAAGGTGGGGAATGCGACAACATCATAGTGATCCCGGATTTATCGCCTGCAGCGTATCGGGAATATCGGAAGACCCCAGAGACGGAGCATCGAGTGTTTTACGTGGCAGTAACAAGGACCAAGAAAGCTCTCCATTTGTTAATGCCGATGGACGACAAAGGGAGATCCTACGAGATATGACACCAGACGCCATTCTTACCAGAGCCGCATCCTTGGTCAGTGGAGCACGAGCCAGTCAGCACGGGGATTACACACAACTCCAATCACGCATCGCAGATCTCTGGTCTGCTTATCTCAAGGTTCCTGTTTCTGCTCCTCAAGTTGCCTTCTGCATGGCGTTGCTCAAAGTGGCCAGGGACGAGGTCGGTGAATTTAACCAAGATGACGGCGAAGATGCTACAGCCTACACGGCGCTATGGGCCGCGCTATCCCATACCAAAGAGCAGAATTAGTGCGCGACGATCTCTTTGAAGAGTCCATCTGGACCCCTACGGAAACGCTTCCTGATTTATCTTCCGAGAAGGTCATAGCCATAGATGTGGAAACACGGGATCCAAACCTAAAGACCTTGGGTCCGGGCTGGCCGCGTAAAGACGGCAGACTTATCGGGATCGCCGTGGCGACAGATGATTGGAACGCTTATCTTCCTATCGCCCACTGGGGTCCGGGCAACATGTCCAAGAAGCTGGTTCTGCGTTGGTTACAGGACCAACTGAACCATGGAATGCCTGTAGTATTCCACAACGCCCAGTACGATCTCGGATGGCTTGGGACCGAAGGGATTGAGGTCAAGGGCCAGATCCTGGACACCATGGTCGCGGCCCCGTTGCTCGATGAGAACCGTTTTAGTTACGCCTTGAACGCTTTGGGTGCCACGTATCTCGGGGAACGGAAAGCAGAGGATGACCTCAGACGTGCGGCAGCGCAGCATGGAGTAGATGCCAAGTCGGAGATGTGGAAGTTACCACCGGCCAGGGTTGCCCTGTATGCGGAGACAGATGCCCGGTTGACCTTGCAGTTATGGCATGTACTACGCAGAGAACTGGAAAAGGAAAACTGCCTCCCTATTCTGGATCTGGAACTATCACTACTGCCGTTAGTGTTTGAGATGCGCCGACGTGGTGTACGTGTCGATCTCGAGAAAGCTGCCCAGACCAAAAAGCTCCTTGAGAGCAAAGAAAAGAAACTGTTAAAGGAAGTGAAGGATGAGACCGGCGTGGACCTTGAACCGTGGAACGCGATTAGTCTTTCCTCTGTATTTAAAAAGCTCGGCTTGTCCTGGGAGAAAACAGAAGTCTCAAAAGCTCCCAAGTTCACCAAAGAGTTCCTGCGTTCCCATAAACACCCAATCGCACAAAAGGTACTGGAAATTCGGGAATATAATAAGGCGAATACGACGTTCGTGGATACAATTCTGCATCATCAGCACAATGGCCGTATCCACTGTGAGTTTAACCAGTTGCGCTCGGATGACGGTGGAACTGTGTCTGGACGATTTTCCTCTAGTCATCCTAATCTGCAGCAAGTACCCGCTCGACATCCTGAAATTAAACAACTCATCCGAGGACTCTTCCTACCAGAAGAAGGATGTAGATGGGGCAGCTTCGATTACAGCGCCCAGGAACCACGGTGGCTGATGCATTATGCATCTCTCACCCCTGCTACAAAAGATAATGAAAAAGTTATAGAGATTGTGGATCTGTACCAAAAGGACGATCTCGACTTCCACCAAATGGTTGCGGACCTGGCGGGGTTAGAGAGGTTCCGGGCGAAGACAATCAACCTTGGAATTATGTATGGAATGGGGTTGGCGAAGTTGGCCGACATGCTTGGGAAAATCAGCATCGAAGAAGCCAGAGAAATCAGGGATGAGTACGACGAGAAGGTTCCTTTCATACGAACCTTGGCGTCTGAGGTCATGAGACACGCTTCCAGTCGTAAAGAACTCCGTACTCTAATGGGGCGTAAGTGCCGGTTTCCTATGAGGGACAAAGGGTTCCGTGCCAAGATATCTCCTATTCACGTAGATAAGCTTGAGGAGAACTGGCGCGGTATAATGGCAACCCCGGAAGAGGAACGGGAAAAGAACTGGAGGGACAATGATCCTCGTAGATTTCAGGTTGCGTTCACCTTTAAGGCACTTAACCGATTAATCCAAGCCTCGAGTGCGGATCAGACGAAGCAGGCGATGCAGGATTGTATTGCCAATGGCCATTGGCCAATGCTCACGGTCCATGACGAGCTATGCTTCTCTATCGAGGACGACGCTCAGATCGAAAAGATCAAATCGTTAATGGAGAACTGTGTGCCGGACATGAAGATACCGTCACGGGTCGATGTCGGCATAGGAGAGACTTGGGGCGATGCGAAGTAGCTTAATTAAAATCTAATCTTGCCCTTAAGTTTTCTAATTCTCTCCTAAAATCTTCTCCTTGGTACCCAGGACGATCTCGTTCCCACTTTTGGCCTGGCTGAGTGATACTAGGAAAATCTTCATCGCCAGACACTAAATATCCTCCAATAATCTGATCGAAGCGGGACTGTCTGTGCCAATCATCAATAGGTCTTTGTTCTATTTCACGGGTTAAACCGGGCCACCGTAACGTCGCGTCCGTGACAGTCCTATATGAATCTTCCACCCATTCTCTATAGGCTTTATTGCTTAAAGCAGATTCCATTAGTCTTTCATAGGTTTCTGGCTCTACGTCCTTCAGGTTGTGCAATGTTTCCCCCAGGAAATACTTCTCAACTTGTTCGGACGTTAGTTTCCCATCTTTCAATCTCTCCTTGGGTAACGCTTTCTCAAACTTATCGTAATTTATATATACGACAGGTTTATCTTCAGGGCTTTTGAACCCCCTATCTTCCGTTTGATCGACAACTTGTATTGTTTCCCCCCACCTTTCGTCCTCTGCGCCTTCTGTGAAATAGTTGCGGGATTCTTGTTCCCCAGCCCGACGCGCACTGTTCCTCAATTTATCTTTCAAAGATATAGAATTTACTCCTCCTTCAGCAAAAGTAGGACGGATTCCTCCAATTCCAACGGGCTGAAGATTGGACAGAAACCGTTGCGAAGGAACACCGCTCCTGTGAGCTAAAAGAGAAAGCGCATTTGCTATAGGGATGCCTGGCATTAGTTTAAAATCTCCCCAGCTTTGTGCTGCATCCAGTGGTCTCCATTTCCCACAGCACAGGACATGGAGTGGACATCAGTCATTAAAATGGTCCATGATCCATGGTCCGATAAAAACAATTCAAAAAGGAATTTGTTATTTGGCGCTGCCACCAGCCCCTGCCACGTTAGATATTCTTCTGATTCGGTAGCTAGTTTAGAAGCAACAAAGTCACGCGGCATGGGAGGGTTCTTCAAGCACGGCGTAATGGCCAGAGCAGCGGACGGGAACATTGCCAGTAGGAAAACCAGCCATTTCACTGACCTATCTCCTCATAAGTCTTCCCCATTAGTTCCTGGAAAGACTCAGGTAGAAAGATCATCCCCGGAGCACGGTTCATGGTCAGTATGCAGTCCAAGCTCACCAGCGGCTCACCGTCCAAGGTACTCTCGAAAAGGAAATATGCCACAACGGCGTAGTCCTTGTGCTGATCGGATCGGAATACCCGTACCCCAGTTACATCGGATCTCCCTATCTTCTTTTTCTCGAGAAAATGATCTATTTCCGCAGAGGTGAAGTCCTTGTACTCAGCCGCCCACGCTCTCCCCCAATACTCCGTGAGAGAGTCCAGTTCGAGAAGTGTAGCACCACAAGGATTTGCTTCCCGGAGGCCACTGCCGACTTGCTGGTGGGTAGCCCCTTGAAGAGGGGTCGCAAGGAATAACAACAAAAAGGCGAGAAGATATTTCATTAGGCCCCTTCCCCCTGGCAGCAGTCTCCATCCGCTATGCACTTGCAATCAGCGCATTGGTAATGGCCGTGGACAAAGGTTTTTGGTTTATCGCAGCCGCACTTAGGACAGACTGGACCATGTCCTTCCGTCGTAGCGTCGAGCTTTGTTTCGGTTTTTGGTTCCAACATAACTGCAATGTATCCACCCTGAGTGAGGGTCGTGCTCCTTGTAAAATTCCAGTATCAACTGATCGTAAGCAAGCTCATTAATTATCCATCTGGCCACGTCCATATTCGGTATCCCCGGAACCTCGAAATCCACGGCCTGCCCGGTGATATGCTGCGATCTGTCCGAGGACCCCAGTAGCCGGTTGAGGCTCAGACACCTGTAACCACTTGAGGGAGTAAAGGGGCGACCATAGTGCGTCCTCACCGGCTCAAGAATATTGGTGCATACTTCCTTCAGGTTCTTTATCGACTCCTCATCTGGTGTGTTGTCTATTCC
>Ga0114905_1001011_pt1 | contig 16135 bp, 16 predicted proteins | sample MalvireepMed_b05_FD_83499 | JGI IMG/M metagenome (GOLD analysis project Ga0114905, IMG submission 83499) | Marine viral communities from the Global Malaspina Expedition - Malaspina viral metaG DeepMed_b05 | ecosystem: Environmental > Aquatic > Marine > Oceanic | place: Mediterranean Sea...
CTGGACGCCCCGCCGCTTGTCAGCGGTTCGCTCCCGGAACCCACAACACATCTGCCTTGCCGTCGTCATTGGCGATGCGCGAGGCGACGAAGAACCAGTCGCTGAGGCGGTTGAGGTATTTCACCGCGTGCTCGTTGACCTCCTCGATCGAGGCCAGCTCCACCGCGCGGCGTTCGGCGCGGCGGGCCACGGTGCGGCACTGGTGGAGATGCGCAGAGACCGCCGACCCGCCCGGCAGAACGAAGCTGCGCAGCGGCTCGAGCCGGGCATTCATCGCGTCGATCTCTTCCTCGAGCCGGTCCACCTGCCGCGCCACCATGCGCAGCACAGGATAGCCGGCCTCGGCATCCTTCGCCATGTCGGGCCGGCCGAGATCGGCGCCGAGATCGAAGAGATCGTTCTGGATCCGCGACAATGCGGCGTCGAGATCGGCCTCGGCGTGCAGCCGGGTCACCCCCAGCACCGCGTTGAGCTCGTCGGCGGTGCCATAGGCCTCGACCCGCGCGTTGAACTTGGGCACGCGGGTGCCGTCGACCAGCGCGGTATCGCCCTTGTCGCCGGTGCGGGTGTAGATCTTGCTCAGAACAACCATGCTCAGCTTCCTCCGCGGATCAGGACGAACAGGATGATCAGCACCACCGCAAGGAACTGCGCGATGATGCGCCAGCGCATCGCCTTGTTCGCGTATTTCTTGTTGAACTCGCCGCCCCGGGCAAAGGTGCCGATGCCGAACAACAGGATACCGACCACCACGAGCATGGCGATGGCCATCACGATGAACAGCGGATCGTCTTTCATTGTCACCTCCTCCGGGGCTTTGTCCGTGACATAGCCGCTCGGGCGCAAAAAGCGAACCGGTTATCGGGCGCGGTCGATCAGCGCATCCAGCGCGCGGGTCGGCAGGAGCCGCCGCAGACGCCCCATCACCTGGGTCGGTACGGTCACGTAGTAACGCGGTTTGGGGCGGGGGTGCTCCAGCGCGTGAACGAGCTTCTCGGTCACCGCCGAGGGCGGAAGCTCGAACCGATCCTTCGAGGGGGCGGCATAGAGCCGCTTGAGCAGCGAGGTCTCGTATTGCCGCGCGCGGGGCGAGGCGCGCCAGTCGATCCATGTCTCGAAATGCGGCACCGAGTTCGCCCGGATGCGCGAGGTGATCGGGCCCGGCTCGATCAGGATCACATCGATCGGGGTGTCGCGCATCTCGATGCGCAGCACGTCGGTCAGCCCCTCAAGGGCATATTTCGTCGAGACATACGCGCCGCGCCATGGCATCGGCACCAGACCGAGCACAGAGGAGCAGTTGACGATACGCCCATGCCCCTGCGCGCGCATCACCGGGATCACCGCGCGTGTCAGCGTGTGCCAGCCAAAGACATTGGCCTCGAAGATCTCGCGCAGCGCGCCGGTCGGAAGATCCTCGACCGCGCCGGGCACGGCATGGGCACCGTTGTTGTAGAGCGCATCGAGCGTGCCGCCGGTGGCCTCGAGCACGTCGCCGAGCGCGCGGTGGATGCTCGCTTCGTCGCCGTAATCCAGCTGAGGGCTCTCGAACCCCTCGTCGCGCAGCCGGTCGCAATCTCGCTCCTGCCGGCAGGAGGCAAAGACCTGCCAGCCACGCGCGCGCAGCCCGTGGGCGGCATCATATCCGATGCCCGAGGAACATCCGGTGATGAGGATCGTCTTGCCGGTCATGCGCGCCCTTCCCTGCTGCGGGCCGGGTAAGCCAAGGCGCGGGGCAGTTCAAGCCGCGCTCAGTCGGCGGCGCGCAGGAAACGGGCGGACATCCAGCCGACGCGTTTCGTGTCGACGGCCTGCAGTTTCACCCAACCCTCGCCGGGATCGGTCAGGACCTCGACCGCGTCGCCGCGGCGCAGTTGGTTAACGACCGAGTAGCCGGTGCCGGGGCCGTTGCGGACATTGACCACCGTGCCGGTCACCCGGCGCAGATCCGTCGACGACTCGGCGGGCTCGGGCCGGGCCTGCGACGCGGCGCCGAACACGACCCGCTCGACAACGGCGCCCGGCGCGGGGTCCGACGTCTGCACAGCGTCGTTCCGGGTGTCGAGCGAGGCGACCTCGACGGCCTTTTCAGCCTCTACCGTGGAGTTCGGCGTTCCGGCGGCGGCGGCGAGCGTCACGTCGAGTTTCGGCGCGATCACATCGGTCTTCTCGGGGGACTTCTCGGGCGCCGCGGCGACCTGCGCCACGGAGGTGAGGTCGGCCCCGCTGATGCCGGCCCGCGCCACCTCGGGTGCGGCGGCGTTGTTGTCAGGGACGCTGAAGGAGGGAAGGCCGGCGGTTTGCGTGCCGGGCTCGAAATCTGCGCCGCCGGACATCTGATACCATGCCAGCGAGAGGACCCCGAAGGTCGAGACGATGAGAATGAACCGGATCATCACGAACGGCCCTCCTTGCAATATTGATAATAAAAAGAGTCAATAAATGAGGCACGCGACGCGTGTGCCGATGGCACCATCATAGCTGATTCCCGACGTTTCGGGGTGCCCGAAACGGAAAATTTTCGCCGTGCGGTCGGGGACGGCTTTACCGCCCCGCGCTCGGCAGATATTTCAGCATCTATGAATGACATCGTCGATGACCCCAATATGAACCCCCGTGACGTGGCCGAGCCTCTGCGCCGCGCCATCGGCGACCGCTACCTGACCTATGCGCTGTCGACGATCATGAACCGCGCCCTCCCGGATGCCCGGGACGGGCTCAAGCCCGTTCATCGTCGTATCCTATATGCAATGCGCAGACTGCGTTTGAGTTCCAACGGGGGCTTCCTGAAGTCGGCAAAGATCTCGGGCGACACCATGGGGGACTTCCACCCGCACGGGGACGCGGCGATCTATGACGCCATGGCGCGACTCGCGCAGGACTTCACCATCCGCTACCCGCTGGTCGACGGTCAGGGCAATTTCGGCAATATCGACGGCGACAACCCGGCGGCCTCGCGCTACACCGAGGCGCGCATGACGATCATGGCCGAGGCGCTGCTCGACGGACTCGACGAGAACTCGGTCGATTTCCGCCCCAACTACGATGGCCGCCTCGAAGAGCCGTCGGTGCTGCCGGCCTCCTACCCGAACCTGCTCGCCAATGGCTCGAGCGGCATCGCGGTCGGCATGGCGACCAACATCCCGCCGCACAATATCGGCGAGCTGATCGACGCCTGCCTGCATCTCATCAAGGCGCCCGGCGCCGGCGACGACACGCTGCTGCAATACGTGCCCGGCCCCGATTTCCCCACCGGGGGCGTGATCGTCGAGCCGCGCGACAACATCGCCCAGGCCTATCGCACCGGGCGCGGCTCGATCCGGCTGCGCGCCAAGTGGGAGGTCGAGGACCTTGGCCGCGGCCAGTGGCAGGCGGTGGTCACCGAGATCCCCTATCAGGTGCAGAAGTCCAAGCTGGTCGAGCGCCTCGCCGAGCTGATCCAGACCAAGAAGGTGCCGATCCTCGCCGACATCCGCGACGAGAGCGCCGAGGACATCCGCATGGTGCTCGAGCCGAAGTCGAAGAATGTCGACCCGGACCTGCTGATGAACATGCTGTTCAAGAACAGCGATCTCGAGACCCGCTTCTCGCTCAACATGAACGTGCTGATCGACGGCGTGACGCCCAAGGTCTGCTCGCTCAAGGAAGTGCTGCGCGCCTTCCTCGACTTCCGCCGCGACGTGCTGTGCCGCCGCGCCCGGCACCGCATGGCCAAGATCGACAACCGGCTCGAGGTGCTCGAAGGCCTGATCATCGCCTTCCTCAACCTCGACCGCGTGATCGACATCATCCGCTACGACGACGACCCCAAGGCGGCGCTGATGTACGAGGACTGGTCGAAGCCGCATCAGGCGACGATTGCCCGCGCCACCGACGAGCGCGATTACCGCTCGCCGCTCGCCGGCATCGACGTCAAGGCGCTCGAGCTGCGTGCCGACCCCGAAGCCGAGGCCCGCGGCGTACTGGCCGACGAGGGCACCCCGACGCAGATCCCGCAGCGCTTCGGCGGCCGGTCCGAGGGGCTCTCGGACGTGCAGGCCGAGGCCATCCTCAACATGCGCCTGCGCAGCCTGCGCCGCCTCGAGGAGCTCGAGCTGGTCAACGAGCGCGACAAGCTGATGGAAGAGCGCGCCGGTCTCGAAGACCTGCTGGCCAGCGAAGACCTGCAGTGGAAGCGCGTCTCCGAGCAGCTGCGCGAGGTCAAGAAGGCCTTCGCCAAGGATCTCGACCGCGGCGCCCGCCTCACCACCTTCGCCGAGGCCGGCGAGGCCGAGGACGTGCCGCTCGAGGCGATGATCGAGCGCGAGCCGATCACCGTGGTGTGCAGCCAGATGGGCTGGATCCGCGCGATGACTGGCCATATCGACCTGAACCGCGAGCTGAAGTTCAAGGATGGCGACGGCCCGCGCTTCATCTTCCACGCCGAGACCACCGACAAGCTTCTGGTGGTCGGCTCCAACGGGCGCTTCTACACCCTGTCGGCGGCCAACCTCCCCGGCGGGCGCGGCATGGGCGAGCCGGTGCGCCTGATGGTCGATCTGCCCAACGAGGCCGAGATCCACGACCTTCTCGTGCACACGCCCGGACGCAAGCTGCTGGTGGCCTCCTCGGCCGGCGACGGCTTCATCGTGCCAGAAAACGACGTGGTGGCGCAGACCCGCAGCGGCAAGCAGGTGCTCAACGTCAAGGACGGGGTGAAGACGCAGGTCTGCAAGCCTGTCACCGGTGACGCGGTGGCCGTGGTTGGCGAGAACCGCAAGGTGCTGGTCTTCATGCTCGACGAGCTGCCCGAGATGGGCCGTGGCAAGGGCGTGCGACTGCAGAAATACAAGGATGGCGGGCTCTCGGATGCCACCACCTTCACGCTGGCCGACGGCCTGAGCTGGAAGGACCCGGCCGGCCGCACCCGCACCGAGGCCGCGCTCGACGAGTGGATCGGCAAGCGCGCCGGCTCGGGCCGCATGGCGCCGCGCGGGTTCCCCCGCGACAACACCTTCACCTGATCCGAAATACCCTGCCCCCGCCGGATTCCGCGCGGGGGCAGCGCGTGCGGCTTGCCTGCACAGGACGACGACAGAAAGATTTCAGCATGAACGACGGCAATTCCGGCCAGGGCGAATACACCGGTAGCGGCAAGGCGCTTTTCTGGCTCGCGCTGCGCACCGGGTTTCTCACCCTGCTCACCCTCGGCATCTATCGCTTCTGGGGCAAGACGCGGATCCGCCGCTACATCTGGTCTGCCGCCCGGCTCGAGGGCTCGCGCTTCGAATATACCGGCACCGGTCTCGAGAAGTTCCTCGGCTTCCTGCTCGCGGTGGTGTTTCTGGCCGTCTATCTCGGCCTGATCCAGATCCTGCTGTTCTGGTTCGGCATGACGATCTTCGCCGAGCCTCAGACCTCCGAGCAGGCACTCCTGCAGACGGCCGGTTTCTCGCTCTCGGCGGTGGCGCTGCTGCCCTTCATCTTCTTCGCGATCTATCGCGCCCGGCGCTACAAGATGGCCCGCACCCGCTGGCGGGGCATCCGCTTCGGCATGGACAAGGCGGCCTGGGGCTACGCGCTCCGGGCGCTGCTATACTGGGCGCTCACCCTGCTCTCGCTCGGGCTGCTGACGCCGCTGATGACCTTCCGGCTCGAGAAATACATGACCGACCGGAGCTGGTTCGGCACCGCGCGCTTCGTGCAGCAGGGTCGCTGGACGGCACTCTACGGCGCCATGAAGCACATCTTCATCGCGCTGGCCCTGGTTGTCTGCGGCAGTCTCGGCATCGCGCTCGGCACCGAGATCCTCGCGGTGGTGCTGCTGCCCGTGGGCGCGGTGTGGCTGGTGATCGGGGTGATCTCCTACCGGGTGCAGAGCTTCGCCTACCTGTCACGCAACAAGGTTCTGGACGGCACGGTCGCCTTCGAGGCCGCCCCCCGCACCAAAACCGTGATCGGCACCTACGTGCTGGGCGCGCTGCTCCTGGGTCTCGGCATCTCGGTCGTGACCGGCGTTTTCGGCGGCATCGCGGCCTTCGCCCTCTTTGGCCGCGATTTCGACCCCACCGGCGCCGGCCTGCAGCCGGGCATGATCCCGTCGGTGCTGATCACCGCCGCCGGCTACCTCATGACGCTGATCGCGGCGCGTGCGGGCGCGCTTGCGCTGATCACCCAGCCGATCCTGAAGCACTACGTGACCACGCTCGCGGTCATCAACCTGACGGCGCTGGCCGAGATCCGCCAGCGCGCCGCCGACAGCGGCGCCGATGCCGAGGGCTTTGCCGACGCGCTCGACATCGGCGGGGCGATCTGAGCGCGATGCAGGGCGCGGCGCATCTCTATGACGGCCGTTCCGCGGCACGGCAGGCGGTGCAGGTGGCGCTCTCGCGTGAGCGGCAGGCCCTGGTCATCACCGGCGACGGGCTCGAGGTGCCGTTGATCTGGCCGCTGCAGGACCTGCGCGAGCTGCACGATCACGCCGATGAGGACCAGCTCATCCTCACCCGCCACCTCGAGACCGGCGACGAATCCCTGCGCGACCCCGCCCGGCTGGTGGTCGAGGATCCCGAGATGGCCGCATGGCTGCGCCGCACACGTCCGCGCCTCGCCCGCCGCGACCTGCGCGAGGGCACGTGGCGGCGCATCGGCCTCCGCGCCGGCGGCGCGCTGGCCGCCGTCTTGCTGATGATCTTCGTCATCCTTCCGGCGCTCGCGGGGACGCTGTCGCAGCTGATCCCGGTGGAGAAGGAGATCGCCTTCGGTCGCGGCGTGAAAGCCCAGATCGAGCGCGTCTTCGGCGCCACTGAGGCCGGAGAACTCGACTGTTCCGCCCCCGACGGGGTGGCGGCGCTCGAGCGTATGGTGGCGCGGCTGACCGATGGGCAGGAGATCGGCTACCCGCTCGACGTGACCGTGATCGACCACCAGATGATGAACGCCTTCGCGATGCCCGGCGGTCACATCGTGGTGATGCGCGGTCTGCTCGAGGGCGCCGACAGCCCCGACATGGTGGCCGCCGTGCTGGCCCACGAGATCGGCCACGTGGTGCATCGCGACCCGACGCGCAACGCGCTGCGCACCGCCGGCTCGGTCGGACTTTTGGGACTCCTCTTCGGCGATTTCACCGGCGGCGCGGCGACGGTCCTGCTGGCCGAGCGCATGATCAGCGCCAGCTACAGCCGGGAGGCCGAGGCCAAGGCCGACGCCTATGCCTTCGACATGCTGCGCAGCGCGGGGCTGCCGCCCTCGGCGCTTGGCGACATGTTCGAGAGGTTTCGCGAGGAATTCGGCGATGTCGAGGGGCCGATGGCGCATTTCGCCTCGCATCCGCGCCTCACCGACCGCATCGCGGCGGCCGGCGCGGCGTCGTCCGGCGACTCGCCTCACCGCCCGGCCCTGTCCTCGGGCGAGTGGCGCGCGCTACAGGATATTTGCGACATCCATGCCAACACACGGGACACCGACTGACGCGAAGCTGTGTTCCACCCCGAATACACCCGGTTTCGGAGAAAAACGCGGCGTCTGTTAGGGCCAACATGTCGTTTTAGACCTGTTTCCCTCGCGTCCTCTTCGCTATCACACCCTGTGAGACAGTTTCCAAGTCGCGCCTGACGCGACGCACTCTAGGGAGATACCGCCGATGAAGGTGCTTGTGCCTGTGAAGCGCGTGATCGACTACAACGTGAAGGTTCGTGTCAAAGCGGACGGAAGCGGCGTCGATCTGGCCAACGTGAAGATGTCGATGAACCCGTTCGACGAGATCGCCGTCGAAGAGGCGATCCGTCTCAAGGAAGCCGGCAAGGCCGAGGAAGTGATCGTCGTCTCGATCGGCGTCAAGCAGGCGCAGGAGACGCTGCGCACCGGTCTCGCCATGGGGGCCGACCGCGCCATCCTGGTGACCGCGGCCGATGACGTGCACGAGGACATCGAGCCGCTGGCCGTCGCCAAGCTGCTGGCCGCCATCGTCAAGGAAGAAGAGCCGGGTCTGGTGATCTGCGGCAAGCAGGCCATCGACAACGACCTCAACGCCACCGGCCAGATGCTGGCGGCGCTGACCGGCTACGCACAGGCGACCAACGCCAACTCGCTCGAGGTCGACGGCGACGCCGCCACCGTGGCGCGCGAGGTCGACGGCGGCCTGCAGACCATCAAGGTCAAGCTGCCCGCCATCGTCACCACCGACCTGCGCCTCAACGAGCCGCGCTACGCCTCGCTGCCCAACATCATGAAGGCGAAGAAGAAGCCGCTCGACGAGAAGACCCCCGCCGATTACGGCGTCGACGTCGCGCCGCGGCTCGAGATCGTCAAGACCGCCGAGCCGGCGGAACGCGCCGCCGGCATCATGGTGGGCTCGGTCGACGAGCTGGTCGAGAAACTCAAGGAAAAGGGTGCGATCTGATGGCTGTTCTTCTTATTGCAGAAATCAATGACGGCACGCTGGCCATGGACGCCACCGCCAAGACCGTGGCAGCCGCCGCGCCGCTGGGCGATGTGACCGTGCTGGCCGTGGGCGCGACCGCCAAGGACGCCGCCGCCGAGGCCGCGACCATCGAGGGCGTGTCCAAGGTGCTGGTCGCCGAGGATGCCCTCTACGGTCACCGCCTGGCAGAGCCCACCGCGGCGCTGATCGTGTCGCTCGCGGGCGATTACAGCCACATCGTGGCTCCGGCCACCACCGACGCGAAGAACATCCTGCCCCGCGTCGCGGCGCTGCTGGACGTGATGGTGCTGACCGATGTCACCGCCGTGGTCGATGCCGACACCTTCGAGCGCCCGGTCTATGCCGGCAACGCGATGCAGACCGTGAAGTCGAAAGACGAAAAGAAGGTCATCACCTTCCGCACCTCGACCTTCGACGCTGCCGGCACCGGCGGCTCGGCCGCGGTCGAGGACATCGCCGCCGCCGAAGACCCGGCGCTGTCGGAATGGGTCGAGGACAAGATGGCCGAGAGCGATCGTCCCGAGCTGACCTCGGCCAAGATCGTCGTCTCCGGCGGTCGCGGCGTGGGCTCGGAAGAGGATTTCGTGATCATCGAGAAGCTTGCCGACAAGCTTGGCGCCGCTGTCGGCGCCTCGCGCGCCGCGGTCGACTCGGGCTTCGCGCCGAACGACTGGCAGGTCGGCCAGACCGGCAAGGTCGTGGCACCGGATCTTTACATCGCCTGCGGCATCTCGGGTGCGATCCAGCACCTTGCCGGCATGAAGGACAGCAAGATCATCGTCGCGATCAACAAGGACGAAGAGGCACCGATTTTCCAGGTCGCCGATTACAGCCTCGTCGCCGATCTCTTCGAAGCCGTGCCGGCGCTGACCGAAAAGGTCTGAGCCCTGCCTCACGACACAGCGAAAGGCCCGCCGGAACCGGCGGGCCTTTTTGCGTTGAAGGGCGCAGGTTCGTTCCCGGGCGCGAGGGCCCGTGCAAAGATGCAGGGCGGCTGTGCAATCAAGGCCGTTGCCGCGGCGCAGCAAGGTGTTAGCTATTCCGTCAAATCCCATGCTGGAAAGGACTGATACCATGGCACTGAAGCTCAAGATCATCACCGCAAGCACGCGCCCGGGCCGCATCGGTCCGATCATCAGCAACTGGACCGCCGAGCAGGCCAACGCCCACGGCAAGTTCGATGTCGAGATCGTCGACCTCGACGCGTTCGACCTGCCGATGCTCGACGAGCCGAACCACCCGGCGATGCAGGACTACCAGCACGAGCACACCAAGAAATGGAGCGCCGCCATCGGTGACGCCGATGCGTTCATCTTCGTGACCCCGGAATACAACTACTTCCCGCCCGCCGCGATCGTGAACGGCATCCAGGCGCTGGTGCTGGAATGGGCCCGCAAGCCCGCCGGCGTCGTCTCCTATGGCGGCATCTCGGGCGGCATGCGCGGCGCGCAGGAACTGCGTGCCCTGCTGGCCAACATGAACGTCATGCCGCTCAAGCAGGTGGTGCCGATCCCGATGGTCTTCGGCGACATCACCGAAGAGCAGACCCTGAGCCCGAACGAAGAAGTGCAGAAGGGCGCCGCCGGCCTTCTCGACGAGCTTCACGTCTGGGCCGAGGCGCTCAAGCCGACCCGCGGCTGAGCCTCGACGTCACCGCGACAAGGAACGGGCGCCGGATCCTTCCGGCGCCCGTTTCGTTTGCCCGGCCCTCCGACTCTGGCTCAGCTCGAGACCTGCTCTCGCAGGATCGACGCGGTGAGCGAGATCATCAGGTAGATGCCCGAGAAGATCAGGAAGGCGAGGATGGTGTTCTCGAAGCTGCGCGGATAGCTCGGATCCTCGGAGGCCACCGGCACCACCGAAGTGGTCAGGTAGCGCGCCTGGCTGTCGGCATCGCGGCGGGCCTGCTCGAGGCGTTCCAGCGCCGATTGCAGCATCAGGTCTCGGGTCGCCAGATCGGCCTCGGCAAGCTGCACCTGCACCGCGATCTCGGCCAGCGAGTTCTCGCCCGTGGTGGCGGTCGTCATCTCGGCATTGAGCTCGGCCAGCAGGTTCTCGAGCCGGCGCACCTCGCCCTCGGCGCCCTGCACGCGGGCCGAGTTGGGCCGGGCGTTGTCGAGCTGCGCCTGCAGCGCGAGCTTCTTCTCCTGCAGCTGGATCTCGATATTGTTGATCTGGCTGCGCAGGGCGGCGATGCGGCCCTCGGGGTCGATCACCGCGCCCTCCTGCTGCATCCGCACCAGTTTTTCCTGCGCCGCGGCGCGGGCCTGCTCGGCCTCGGCGAGCCCCTCTTCGGCGTCGGTCACCGCGTTCGACCGCTTGCGCAGCGACAGGTTGTCGACCCGCTCCTCGGCATAGCCGATCAGCGCACGGCTGAACTCGGCGGCGGTCTCGGGATCGGCGGCCATGATCTCCATCTTCAGCACGCCTTCGGTCGGATCGTAGCCGATCTCGATATTGCGCTTGTAGAGCTTGTACGCCTCCTCGTTCGAGGCGCCGGGATCGAGCCGCTGGATCGGGTCGATCCAGTCCTGCTCGTAATGCGCCTTGAAGCCCTCGTCCCCGTCGAGCCGCAGCATGGCGTCCTTCGAAAGCAGGTAGCTTTGCACCGCGATGGCGTCCTGATTGGTGGCGAACTGGGTGCCGGAGAACAGGCTGCCCATCGACGAGCCGGAGTTCTCGGCCTTGAGGATGAGGAATTCCGACTTGGTGGCATACATCGGCGTGGCGACGACGTAGAAGTAATAACCCGCGATCAGCGTCGGCAGCATGACGAAGAACGCCAGCCGGGTCAGCAACAGCATGAGCCGCTTTCGGCGACGCGCGGCAAGCTCTTGCTGGATCTTGGTGATCTCGGCGGCGCGGCGTTCGGCCGGGCTGGCGGTTTCGGTCGAGGGCAGCTGTATCCTGTTGCCGCCGGCGGGCACGGTCTGCGGCAGTTGCACCTTGCCATCCGGGCGTGGCGCGGGCGGCTGACCCGGCGCCGTGCCTGCGGGCGGCAGCGCCCCTGCGCCGCCTGCGCCACCGGCCTCGGGCACCACGAGCTCGAGCATGTTGGCACGCTGGAAGGGGTCGATGCCGCGGGCCCGCAGCAGGCGCACCGCGTCGAGATCCGAGGTCGGGGCGAGCCCGTGCTTCTGCGCCACCCGCCGCGCCATGCGCAGCTGGCGGCCTGTCAGCCCCTCATGCCGGATCGCATCCAGGTCGCCCGCGCCCGTGCCCTGCGGCGCCATGCCGATATCGTCCGCGCGCGCCTCGGGCGCTTCCTGCGAGGGCGAGAATTGCGGTCGCTGAGGCCGCGCCTCGGCCTGCCCCGGGGCGGATTGCGCAGCAGAGCTCCGCGTGGCCTGCGACGGTTTGGCAGACGGCGCGCCAGTGGCCCGGGCCGGCTGCGCGCTGCGCGGCTGCGGCGTGGCCTGCTGGGCGCCGGCCTCCTCTCTCTCGGGGGAGACGGCGGCGCTGCGGCGGACGCGGAATTTTCTAGCCTTGGGTTTCGTAGTCATAGAGCTGCTTCGCTTCTTCCAAGGTTTCAAACATATGCAGTTTGCCGTCCATCAGCACGGCCGCTTTGCGCGCGAACTTCTCGAGGATCTGCGGCTGGTGCGAGACGATGATGATCGTCGTGGTGCGCAGCCGCTCGGCGAGAATGTCGCCGGCCTTGCGGTTGAATTCGACATCGGTCGAGTTCGGCATGCCCTCGTCGATCAGGTAGATGTCGAAGTCGAGCGCCAGCATCAGCGAGAAGGTGAACCGCGACCGCATCCCGCTGGAATAGGTGCCGATCGGCTGGTCGAAATACTCACCCAGTCCGCAGAGCCAGCGGCAGAAACTCTCGACGTAGTCGGGATCGATGCCGTACATGCGCGCGATGAAACGGGCGTTCTCGCGCGCCGAGATCTTCGAGACCACCCCGCCCATGAAGCCCAGCGGAAACGACACCCGGCAGTTCTGGCGGATCTCGCCCTCATCGGGTTTCTCGAGCCCGGCCATCATGCGGATCAGGGTGGTCTTGCCGGTGCCGTTGGGGGCAAGGATGCCGAGGGACTGGCCCAGCTCGACCCGGAACGACACGCGGTCAAGGATCACCTTGCGCTGCACGCCGGTCCAGAAGGACTTGCTGACCATATCGAACTCTAACATCACCGTGCCTCGGCTCACCGGCGCCACTCGTTCTACCGTTGGCGCATTAAGCATGTCTTAGGCGTAAATTCAGGTGATATTATGGCCCGAATGGGAAACAAAGAACAATCCACCGCCAAGATAGCGCGTGGATTGTTCCCGAATAAGGCCGCCTCAACCATGCCATGTAGCCCCACACCGGGCGGCGGTTCGGCCCCGACTCAGGCGTAGGCGCCCCAGAGCATCCCGGCGATCATCGCGCCCAGGATGGCGTAGCCGAGATAGGCCGCGAAGACCCGCGGCTTGACCAGCGCCCAGACCGCGACCGCGGCGGGGATGCAGCTCACGCCGCCGGCCACCACGAAGCTCATCGCCGCCCCCGGGGCCATGCCCTGCGTCAGCAGCGCATCGACCAGCGGCACCGCGGCGTAGCCGTTGAGATAGGCCGGCGCCCCGACGAAGGCCCCGAGCAGCACCGGCCACAGGCCCGAACCGCCAAGCAGGTTCGCGATCATCTCGGCTGGGATATGGCGCAGCATCACGCCCTCGAGCAGATAGGCCAGCAGCAGCCACTTGAGCAGGAAGACAAAGTTCGTCACGGCCTCGGTGCGGAAGGTCTCGCGGCGCTCGGCCTCGCCCCAGAAGCGCCAGACCGGCTTGCCCTGGAACGGTTTTTTCACGCCGCAGCAGCCGCCGACCTGCGGCTTCTCGCGCAGCGGATCGGCAAAGACCGGGCTGTTCTTGAGCATCATCGTTCCGGCGCCGCCCAGAAGGCCGATGCCCACCGCCGCCAGCGTCTTGCCGATGGCGAAATCCCAGCCCAGCGTGCCGGAGGTGATCAGGAACATCGCCGGGTCCATCAGCGGTGACGCCAGCCAGAACGCCATGACGGCACTCAGAGGTGCGCCCACCGCCAGAAGCGCCGCGATGAACGGGATCACCTGGCAGGAGCAGAAGGGCGAGAGCCCGCCCAGCAGCGCCGCCAGCACGATCATCCGGGTCTCGCGCCCTTCAAAGGCGCGAGACAGCAGCGTCTCGGCCCCGGCGGCCTTCACAAAGGCCACCGCCAGCACCGCAAAGAGGATGAACGGCGCGGTGCCCAGAAGCGCCTCAGCCGCGAAGGTGACGGTCGGCCAGAGCTGCGCCGGCTCTGCCAGCGCGACGCCCGCAAGAACCACGGCGCTTGCGACCCAGGCCTTGTCGATCTTCGGCAGGCGGCTTGTCGGGGTGGTGGTCTCAGCCATGATCATGCTCCGTGTTGCCGCAATCGGCACAGCATTGGGTGAGAAGGAAATCCGAGAGCGCGCGGACCTCGTCATAGGCGGCGGCGGCACAGATGATGCTGCGCCCCTCGCGGGCCTGGTGAACCAGCCCGGCCTGGGTCAGGATGCGCAGGTGATGCGTGAGCGTGGAGCCGGTGACACCGGCGCGCTGGCCAAGATCACCGATGCTGAGCCCCTCCGGACCGGAGCGCACCAGCACCCTCAGGACATTGAGCCGCTGCTCGGAGCCGAGCGCCGCGAATTTCGAGGCGGCGACTTCGAGCGCCATCTCTGCGGTGAGAATCGGGGGGCTGTCGTTTTTCATATTTCTAGAATTATCGAAATCATCGAGTCGGACAAGTCTTGTTTCGTCATTTCTAGAAATATAGAGAGACTGGCCTCCCGGCCGCCCGCGCCCTAGCTATCGCGCATGACCGAGTCCCTCCCCGCCCTCGCAGACGAGCTTTCGCGCTGCCGTCTCTGCGCCGCGCGTTTCGCCGCCACCGCCACCCGGCATTCCCCGCGCCCGGTGGTGTGGTTCGCCCCCGGCGCGCGGCTGCTGATCGCCAGCCAGGCGCCGGGGATGCGCGCCCACAACGCGGCGCGCCCCTTCGACGACCCGTCGGGCATCCGGCTGCGGGCCTGGCTCGGGCTTGACGAGGACACCTTCTGGGACCGCTCGCGCGTCGCCATCATGCCGATGGCGTTCTGCTTTCCGGGCTACGACTCAAAGGGCGGCGACCTGCCGCCGCCGCCGATCTGCCGCCACACCTGGCATGACCGCCTGTTCGCGGCGCTCGGAGAGGTCCGTCTGCGGCTCTATATCGGCGGCTACGCCCATCGCTACCATCTTGGCGTGAAGACCGGCGTGACCGAGACGGTGCGCAACTGGCGCGACCATCTTCCCGACGCTATCCCCTTGCCGCATCCGTCCTGGCGCAATACGGCATGGTTGAAACGCAACCCGTGGTTCGAGGACGAGCTGCTGCCCGTCCTGCGTGCCCGTGTCCGCGAGGTGATGGAATGACCGAAACGACCCCGCTCGATGCCGCCCACGCGGCGATGGAGGCCGCGCCGCTGGACGATGCCGCGCGCCTGCGCTTCTACGAACGGCTCGCCGACAGCGAGATGTTCCTCCTGCTGACCAAGGAAGCCGAGGGCGACCAGATCGAGCCCGAGATCTTCGAGCTCGCCGATGCCAGCTTCGTGCTGGTCTTCGACCGCGAGGAGCGGCTGTCGCAATTCGTCGGCCAGCCGGTGCCCTATGCCGCGCTTTCGGGGCGCAACGTGGCCGCGATGCTGGCCGGTCAGGGCATCGGGCTGGCGGTCAACCTCGAGGTCGCGCCGTCCTCGATCCTGCTGCCGCCACAGGCGGTGGACTGGCTCTCCGAGACGCTGGGCCACGGCCCGCAGGAGGCCGAGGCCGGGATCGAGGAGGTCACCGCGCCTGGCGGTCTGCCCGAGGTCCTGATCACCGCGCTCGACACCAAGCTTGCCACCGCCGCGGGGCTGGCGCGCTGTGCCTGGCTGGCCGGCGTACGCTACGCCGATGGCAGCCGCAGCCACCTTCTGGCCTTCGGCGGCGCCACCCCCGGCGCCGAGGATGCGCTGGCGCGCGCGGTGAACGAGGCGCTGGTGTTCTCCGGCATCGAGGCCGGGTCGCTGGATGTGAGCTTCGTGCGCGATGGCGATCCGCTGGCGGCCTCGCTGGCCCGGGTCGGCCTGCGCTTCGACCTGCCCGAGCTGCACGAACCGCAGCGCGCCGAGCGCGCCGCGCCGGGCTCCGATCCCGACAGCCCGCCGATCCTGCGCTAGAGACCCAGCTCGCCGCGCAGCGTCGGCAGCGTGTCCCCCGGGGAGGGCCGCGCCTCCCAGACCGCGCGGGCGATGGCCCGGGCGAGGCAGACGCTTGCGGCATGGCCGATCTGCGCGAGCTGCAGCGCCGGCGCCTCCAGCGCGCGGCGCCCGGTGGCGGCCGAGAACACCAGATCGCCGTCCATCGGCGTGTGGGCCGGCACGATGGCCCGCGCGATGCCGTCATGCGCCGCCACCGCAACGCGGTGACACTGCGCCTTGTCGAGGGCCGCGTCGGTCGCCACCACCGCGATGGTGGTGTTGCCCTGCGCCGCCATCGCGGCGCTCTTGCGGCTCTGCGGCAGCGCCGCGCCACTGGCCGGGTCCACGCCCAGAGCACCGAATTCGCCGTCGATCTCGTGCGGCGCGGCCCAGAAATGCCGCCCCGACGGCGTGGTGACGCTGCCCAGCGGGTTCACCGCGACAAGCGCCCCCACGGTGATGCCGTCCTCGAGCACGAGGCTCGCCGAGCCCAGCC
>Ga0114905_1001016_pt1 | contig 16076 bp, 20 predicted proteins | sample MalvireepMed_b05_FD_83499 | JGI IMG/M metagenome (GOLD analysis project Ga0114905, IMG submission 83499) | Marine viral communities from the Global Malaspina Expedition - Malaspina viral metaG DeepMed_b05 | ecosystem: Environmental > Aquatic > Marine > Oceanic | place: Mediterranean Sea...
CGAACGACGAACTGCGTCCCGGAGATATCCATGTCGATGCCGTGGCAAGGTACCTTTACCACATAGAAGAAGGCGGTACCGCCATGCGCTATGGTGTGGCCATTGCCCAAGGGGATCTCTACGAGCCAGGTACGTACACCGTCAAACGCATGGTTAGGTGGCCGCACTGGCGGCCTACACGAAACATGATCGAGCGGAACCCCGAGAATGCTCAGTATGCAGGTGGTGTGGAGCCCGGCCCCGAAAATGCACTCGGTTCAAGAGCCATCTATCTGTATGTCGGCGACAGGGACACATATCTCCGCATTCATGGCACCCCGTATCCAGAAAGCATTGGCGGGCGGGCAAGCTCGGGCTGCGTCCGAATGGTGATGGCGCATATAATTGATCTGTTCGAGAATGTTGAAATCGGTTCGACAGTCTACCTTTACTCAGCCGAGGAAAGCCTCGTGATGCCGGGATGAACTCTGGCCTTCCACCTGAGGCGTGGAAGGCCAGAAATCGCTCATGATACCGGCTGCTGCACCACGCATATTGGGCGGCCGCCTGTTGCGCGAAGCGGCACGAGAGTGGTTTCCACTGGGCCGGCATGCATATACCAGTAACAATCGTCTTCGCTTAGCAGTCGAGCCGTCGACAAATCCTGATTGGGAGCGGCCATGGCAACAACATTCTCTGGAATATTGCCGATTTCATATCGATCGTTCTGGCCTTCCGTGTTTGTGATCCCGCAGCTGGCAAGCAGAGCGGAGGCGATAATCACTAGGGAACAGTTTCTGTACTTTGTTTGCATGGCTGCCTCCATTGGGGCGTCTATTGCTTTCCTGTCATGTTGCCACTCCAGGTCGCTGTCCAACGCACTTGGATCAATCCGATCCATCTTGCGGTGTTACCTATAGCTTTAGGAGCTATAGGGTCTTGGTGAGTTTGAGGGCAACTCATCCTGAGGTCAATCTGGTTTTCCGAACCATTCGGCGAGCTTCCATGTTCATGCCCGCGACTTATTCTGTTGAAGTCCGGCGTATGCCTTACCGGTCGGGCGATAGACGCGACAATCCAACGGAGCCACTTCTCGCCGCCGCCAGGTCTGAGGTCATCGTCAGATACTCATTCTGGCTCCAGATTTGAAAAAAGTTGTCGAAGAATGGTGACATTGGATGCCCCGACTGTCCGGCAGGCAGCAGGAAGTAGGAGGCCATGTCTTCCGACATACTCATGATCGCCTGAAAGTTGCTGCCGGTACTGCTGACAAATGGGCGATCATTTGTAGGATCGAAGGATGTGGAGAACTGCGTATATGGATCCCCGGAGATTTCTTTCCGAAGCGACAGGAATTCCTTCAGCAGACCTTCTGATGATATCGTCGACGAGTTCATTTCCACGTAATGCTCACTTCCCCACATCCAGCTGGAGGGGTCGGAGCCATGGCGCTGGTTTAACCAGTCAACCGCATCGTCCAGTGCTGCTTCAATCTGATCTTGGCAGGTTTCCACCCGTGATGACGTCCGGATATCGCACCAGTCGGCACTCTCGCCTCGTGCGCTAAGAGCCGAGATAAGGAATTCAGGATTTGGAAGTCTCCACAGCTGCTCTTGTATGGGGAACTCGTCTTTGAGGATGCGTCGTTGAAGAGCGAGTGACCAAGCCCAGAAAGCCAGAGGCTCAGGCGAATAGCGATCCATATTTCCGTTCCATGCAGCGAGACGATCCAGAACCTGGCTCCGAAGTTGGACGAGGTTCCGATCTTCGCTGGAAAGAACGGGGTTTTGAAACCAGAGCTCGCGGGCCATCAGTGGGAGCAAGGCCCGCGAAGCTTCGCTCACGGTATCGCGCTGGACTGCTTTCACAACCTCCATGGAGAATACTGTCTGCCGGTCCTGAAGTGTGGACCGGCGCAAGGCTCGCAGCGATGGTTTTCGAGAACGATCGTCTTGTGGACTTGAAGCCGAGGTGTTCCGATCAATAACCAATATTTCCAATCCTGCAGGCAAATTGTCCGATGCCTCTTCAACCGCGTCGCCTGCGTCCGTTGATCCGGGAAGTTTTTCTAATATGGTTATGAAGCTGACCGCGCTCGCAACCTGAAGTGGTTCCAGTGCTTCGTCACGACGAAAGTCACTTGAACGGAATGCCCATGCGATACGGTCATTGCGCCCCACAAATACGAACGGTATTCCCGGCAGGGTACTCCCCATGACTGCCCCTGTCGGGAACTGAAGATCAGCCAAGTACCATTCTGAAGGTAAGGATAGAGGACCAATACTATCCGCGACAAGAATAGGAACTCCAGTCACGGTTTGGGCACTTTTCACCGCCCACGCATCAAGGCTCACTCTAGGGTCATACGTGATCATATCTTGGAGAAATGGTGGATTTTCTGAGGGCTTGTCTTCAACGAGGCCAGACTTGGCTAACTCATCGGGTGTCAGACGAAGGCTGGCCAGGAAATACTTCGCGATGTTGAGGCTATCCGCGGGCCTCCAAGGCGTAATTTCAGTCTGGCCGGAGATCAACAATTCCGGGGCGCCACGACCTCGCCAACCCTTAGAGACAATGTCCAGCCATGCGTTGACGCCGGCTGAATAGGCTGCAAGGTCGTCTTCGACAGTATTTGGGAGGGGGATCGTCAGGTTCGCAAGTTGTCCTGCGTTCGCTTTCTGTCGTGTGCTTAATAATTGGCTCAGCCTGTCCTGCGCGTGGGCAAACCCAATCGCGAAGTATATGTCGGCAGCCGAACTCCCTATAATGTGTGGGATTGCAAAGGAGTCTCTCAGAACATCGACTGTCTGTTCTATGCCGGCGACTGTGAAGTCTTCGTCGTAGTCCGGAACAGATGCGGTCAGCAACACGTACGTGAATGCCGATACAGCCAGAGCCATAGTGGCGAAAGTCCCGAAGGTGTACAGCAAGGTTCTGAAAAGACGTCGCAATTTTATGGCACCTCAAAGGTTTTCTAAGGCGCCAAACGCAGGAAGACCAACGATACGAAGAAGGTCAGGAGGCCAAAAGCGATACCCGAGCTGACCGCATATTGCATGATATCTAGCCGGTTTCCTTTACGGCGACGCGCCAGATACCCACCCCAAATTGCTCCTGCGAGGATACCCGTGATCGTCAACATGACTTTGCCTCTGCTGATGCTTTTTGATTTCTTGCCCGATGCATGCCTGACAGCCTTGAGCCAAGAAACACGATCCAAGTAACGGCGATTAAAGCCAGGAACATCCAGTCGCCGAACCGTGCATATGGCGTGGGTTTTAGGGCGCCGGGAAGTTCGGCATCGATGACAGCGGTCTCTTCGATGCCAAGCTTCACAATGAGCTCGCCCTTCGCGTCGATTACCGCTGAGATGCCGGTGTTCGCGGCCCTCACAATCGGAAGTCCTTCTTCGACGGCACGCATGCGGACCGCAGCAAGGTGCTGCTCGGGTCCTATACTGGTGCCGAACCAGGCATCGTTTGTTGCGTTGAATATCCAGTCGGGCCGATGCTGATCGTCGATGACGTCGCCCGGAAAGATGATCTCGTAGCAGATGGCCACAGCCAGCGGGGGAGCGCCGGGCAGGGTCAGCGTTCGCGGTCCTGCACCGGGCGTAAAGTCTCCCAGGCCTTGGGTGATCCGGTCGAGCTTAAGCCAGCCGCGGAAGGGGACATACTCGCCGAATGGAACGAGATGGTGTTTTGCATAGCCGGTCAGAATGTCTCCGGTTTGATTGTAAGCTTGGACGGTGTTGAAATAGAGCGTTTCTTGGTCCTTTCGCGTGCGGTCCGGGACGCCGGTCAGAAGCAAAGCGCCGTCCTGCAAGATGGCGGCAATGCGAGATCGCGCCCGCAGATCCTCATCGAGAAAGCCCGGAAAGGCGGTTTCCGGCCACAGGAGCACATCCACCTCGCCGGGACCGCTCGAGAGGTCCAGATAGCGCGTTAAGGTCTCGTCTCGCTGTTCGGGCGCCCACTTCTCCCTTTGCGGCACGTTGCCTTGGACTATACGCACATCGGCATCGGGCGCAGGTCCCGGCTCTAACCGGAGTCGGCCTTGGCCTACGGTCCATATCGTCGCAATCACAGCCGCGAATAGACTAGCGGGGACCCAGCGCCGCCGTCTCTCCGTCACCAGGGCCGCGGCCGGCAGCGTTCCGGCCAGGACTAAAAGAAAGCCCAGCCCATAGCTGCCAATCCATGCGGCCGGCTGCCTCAGTGTCGGGTAGTCGACAAGGGCGTAGGCGGTGAGGTTCCAGGGAAATCCCGTGAGGACGTGCCCGCGCAGCCACTCTGCCGCCGTCCACGAGGTTGCGAACAGCAGGCAGGTCGTTACGCCGGTGACCGCACGGCGGGACATGGTGCCGGAAAACAGCGCCGCCGCCAAGGCCGGAAAGGTGGCCAGACCGGCGGCCAGTGCGGCAACGGCCGGGATGGCCAGCGCCCCGAATTTATCGGGGTCCACATAGAAGCTCTCGGAGATCCATGAGAGGCCGAAGCCGAACTGACCGAGGCCGAAGGCCCACCCCACCAGTGCGGCCGCCCCGACGGAACCAGCGCGCAGCAGAAGTAGCAGCACTGAAAAGGATACGGGCACGAGCAGAATGATCGAGAAGGGCGGAAGCGACAGAACGGTCATCGCTCCTGCTGCGGTCGCGACAATGGCGCGAGACGGCAAGGAAGTCACCCAGCCTCTGCAAAAAGGCAAAGGCGACCTCATGGACCACTCTGGTGTGCTTGCTGGACCTTCGGCCCAATGAGGAGCAATCCGACGCCACATACCACAAACACATCGGCCATGTTGAAGGCGGGCCAATGGGCGGTGCTCACATAGAAATCGAGGAAATCCGTGACCCCCTGAAAACGCAGGCGATCCGTTACGTTGCCGAAAGCGCCTCCTATGATCGCGCCGTATGCGACGGCTTCGACTCTGTTGGCAGCTTGACACATCATGAACGTCAACCAGACGCAGACGGCAATGGCCAGCGCCGCCAGGACCCACCATGGTGTGCCGCTGAGAAGGCCGAAGGTCACGCCGTCATTACGCAAGTACGTGAGATTGAACCCAGGGGCGATCGGGACGCTAGCGCGCAGGGATTCCGCATTCGCAACCACGATAGCTTTTGTGACTTGATCGACGGAGAAAGCGATGAAAATGGCAAGAGTGCCGCTAACTGACGCTTTTAGAGAGGGCGGCATGTCGTCACCCCAGCCAAACGTCTAGAAACAACATGAGAACAAGGCCAATTGATAGTCCGAGGGTCGCTTTGTTCTGATGGCCGCTTCGATGAGTCTCAGGAATTATTTCGTGGCTGATTACGTAAAGCATCGCACCTGCTGCAAAGGCGAGGCCCCATGGGAGTAGCGGTTCCGACAGTGTGATGATGCCCGCTCCGAGCAAGCCACCAATCGGTTCGACCATGCCGGTGAGGGCCGCGATGGCCCAGGCGCGGAGCCTGGGATACCCTTCACCCAAGAGCGATACCGCGACGGCGAGCCCCTCAGGAGCGTTCTGAAGACCGATGCCGATCGCGATCGGCAGACCGCCCTCCATGCCTCCCGAACCAAATCCCACGCCGACTGCAAGGCCCTCTGGGAAGTTGTGAATCGTAATCGCGAAGATGAAGAGCCAAACCCGCCGCAAGGACTCCGCCTCCGGTCCTTCACGACCCGATCTGAAGTGTTCATGGGGCAGCTTCTCGTTCATCAGCGCTACCGCCCCCATTCCCAGAAGGATCGCAACGCAGACGATGGCGGCCGGTGTAGCTCCGTTGTCAAACAAGGTTTCGGCGGCATCGAGTGCAGGGATAATCAAGGAGAAAAAGGAGGCGGCAAGCATCACCCCGGCCGCGAAGCCGAGCGACAGGTCGCGAGTTGCCCGCGACGGAATGTGACCGAACAAAACGGGCACCGCGCCGACGGCCGTCAGCGTGCCGGCGGCGAGACTTCCAATCAGACCGAGCAGTATCGGGGGCAGGGTGTCCATGTCTGAGCTGGTTCACCCTTCCGGGTAACTCGAGTAGATCTCGGTCGACCCGTCCTGCCGGATTAGAAAGACATCGTAGGCTTCCCGGTCTTCTTCGGGACCCATGCCGGGCGAACCGTAAGGCATTCCGGGCACCGCAAGGCCGATTGCGTCAGGACGTTCTTCCAGAAGACGGCGGATGTCGGAAGCCGGTACATGCCCTTCGATCACATATCCTTCCACCAAACCGGTATGGCAGGAGACCATGCGTTGGGGCACACCTCTCTCCAGCTTGAAACGAACCAGCAGCCCGCCGAACATGTCTTCGCCGGTGGGAACAAAACCGTTTTCCTCGAGATGGTTCATCCACGACAGGCAGCAGCCACAGCCGTTCGTCTTGCGAACCTCGATAGCTGTAACTTCTGCGAACGCCTGGGCAGCCGGAAGCAGTGAGATTGCGAAAACAAGTATATGTTTCAGACTATTCATGGGTCACAGGCTTTCAGTTGCTTGCCGGGCGATCTCGCGATCAAGGCTGGTGGCCAGACGGGCGCGTGCCTCAGCAAGGCGTGACAACGCGGAGATATCATCATCCGTCTGGCGCTCTATTGCATTGGCGAGACGGTCGTCGGAGAGAGGATCGGTTGGGCGACCTTCGACGAGAACTTCGTAGTGAAGATTGGGTCCGGTTGCCGTACCGGTGGCGCCGACGCGACCAATCATGTCCCCCGCCGCCACGCGCTGGCCTTGAGCGAGCTCGTCGGGGGTCGAGCTTAGATGCGCGTATCTCGTCATGGTGTCCGAGCCGTGAGTGAGTTCGACGACGCGGCCGTACCCATTCCGCCAGCCGATGAAGCTGACTTGACCGGGGGCTGTCGCATGGACCGGAGTTCCACCCGCTGCTGCGAAGTCGACTCCAGTGTGCATTCGAACATTGCCATAGATCGGGTGTGTACGACGTCCAAAAACAGAACTGAGGCGCGCACCTTCGACCGGTTGTGCAAAGACCCGCAAGACCTCACCGTCCACATAGATCGTCGCCTGACCGCTTCCGTTATCCGGCCAGACGATTTCGTAGAGGGCTCCGCCGATCTCCAGAGCAGCGAATGCCAGGTCAGGCTGCCCGATTCTTTCGTTTCCAAGCCGGGCCTCTCTCCAAAGAAGTTGCAGTTTTTCGCCGCCCGACATGTCACGACGGAAATCCACAGTTCCGCCGAGCATTTGCGCAAGGTCCACGGCAAACCGGGCGGGCATCTCGGCCTCTTCGAGGGCGGCGAAGAGTGAACTGCCGATCACCGCCTCACCCGCGAGTGTTACGAGTTCGGGTTCAGGTGAAACGACTGATGTAGACAGCTCTTCACCGAAGGTGGCCTCAATTCGAACACCGTCTCCGACGGTAAGCGATACCGAGCGCGCAGCACCATCTGCGTTCGAGATGAGGGTGATGGAATGTCCGGGCCGGAGGCGCCGCAGGTCATATTCAGCACCTATTGCCAAGGCGACTTCTGCCCGTGTGTTTGCCGCGAGGCCGGCCTCCGCCAGGACTGCATCGAGGGTTTCGCCAGGCGCGATTTCGCGCGACCATCTCGTCAGAACGGGTTCAATCTCCGGCAATGCATTGTCGCTGGCCGCGATCTCCTGCAGGAGCGGTAAGGGTTTGAATTCGGTAATTCTTTCGATACCTGGCTGTCCCTGTGCCGGAAAGGCGGTTTCCAAAACCCTGGGAGCTTGCAACGCCGGCGGAGACCACGCGCTAGCTGCGGCGAGCTCCGGAGGAACTGGATCGCTTGACCATTCCCAGGATAATGCAAGTCCCCCAGCTGACAATGCCGCTAAGCCTGTGAAACTTGCCGCGAATATTCCAAACTTCATGGTGGCCCCCTAAGATTCTTCTTCAAGTGCACGCCGGATTTTAGGCACGGCGAATTCTCTCGGTTCGTGATAGTCAATCATGGAGACGAACCGGCCCGAACGATCGAACAGGAAGACACTCGCGGTATGGTTCATCGTGTAATCGCCGCTTTTGGTCGGTACGCGCTCGTAGCTTGCACGGAAACCGCGCACGGCTTGTGCGATCTGATCTTGGGCCCCGGTCCATCCACGGATAGCTGAATGGAAATAGCTGACATACTCTTCCATCGTTTCGACGGTGTCTCGCGCAGGATCGACGGTGATAAAGACCACATTCATCTCCGTGGCGTCGTCGCCCAGCTCGTCCAACCAGCCAGAGATGTCCGACAGTGTGGTCGGGCATACGTCCGGACAGTAGGTGAAGCCGAAGAACACCATGGACGGGCGCCCGATCAGAGATTCTGGCCCGACCTCGTTGCCCTCGTGGTCGGTCAAGCTGAAATCCATGACGGATAGGTCAAGGGGAAGCAGGCCGGTCGATTCCGGCGCACCTGGGCCGTCTACCTGCCACCAACCGAATAAGAGCACGGAAGCAAGCGCCCCGGCACCGGCTACGGCGTATCCAAGGATTGTCCGTCGCCGCATCACTCGCTCGGACCGCGCGCCGCTATTCCTAGGATGGGAACCACGATTTCGACCGTGCTTCCATTGTCGAACTTCAGCGTTAGCGGAAAGCTCTCTCCTTCCTGCATCGGCGCCTGCAGGCGCATCAGCATTGCATGCAGACCGCCCGGCTCCAGTGCCACGTTCTGGCCCGGTTCGATCGTAATCTCCCCGGCTGAGGACATGGAGCTCACGCCTTCGGCATTGGTTCGGGTTTCGTGTATCTCGGACATCAGTGCGATTGGTGTCGCCAGGCCGACGATAGTCACAGGCGTGTCACCGGTATTGCGAATGGTCATGTAGGCGGCGCCGGGGCGGCTTGTACCGATAGATGCCCGGGCCCATGCGCCCTCGACGAACAAATCCTCCGAACCTGCCAGAGTTGATGTTGGAGCGCCCACGAATGTCAGCAGCGAGACAAGTACTTTGATGAGATGGTTCTTCTTCACAACAGCCTTTCCAATTTGCATGGCTCAGCTCCGCGCCGCGGCCACTTCGGCCGCCACGAGGCGTCGCAGTTCGTCCTCCCCGAACGGGTTTAGCGGGCGGCCGTTCACGAAAAAGGTCGGTGTCTGGACTACGCCCATGGCTTCGACATCCGCGCGATCCTGGTTGAGAACGGCCGTCGTCCCTGGAAAGAGCAACTGTTCACGCGCCTCCTCGACGTCCAGTCCGGCGGAGGCGGCAATATCGAGGATCAGACCCGGTTCAGGCGCCCCATGAGAGGCCCAACGCGGCTGCTCGCGCAGGACGGCTTCGAGCACGGGTTCGAAGACGTCTTGCATGCGAGCCGCCTCGAGCACCCGGATGGCCTCTTCTGACGCCTCACCATGGAATGGCGTGTAACGGATCACCACGCGCACGTCGTTGCCGTGTTCGGACATGATATTCTTGACCACCGGATAAAAGGCCCGACAAGCCTCGCAGGCCGGGTCGAAGAATTCGACAATCGTTACAGGTGCGGTTTCCGACCCGAGGATCGGCGAGTAGGACCGGATCAGCGCATCGGACAGTTCCGGCGGAACGGCCTCTCCCACGGGGGCCGGAGAAGGGCGGGTCACATACCAGGATGCTGCGCCAAACCCTGCTAGACCAAAGGTGAGCACGGAGAGGATCAGGGCACGTCTGTTCATTCTTGCGGTTCCTTCAGGGAGAGGGCGGAGAGTGCTCCAATCACGGTGAAGGCGACCAACGCCATCAGCGGAATCGGAATTCCGAAGACCAGCTGGTTGTCGTCGGTGCAGGAGGGGCCGGTCGCGGTGCAGGGCTGAATTTGCTCGGGGACCACGCCCGCATAGAGGCCCAAATGCCAGACCGCCACGGCCGCGCCGCCTAAGGCGAGCGCGATCCCGTAGCGCCCGACGCCATGGTCACTCCACCACAGCCCGAGCCCGAGGATGATCGCCAGCGGGAACATGAAGGCGCGCTGGAACCAGCAAAGCATACAGGGCGTTTGGCCGAGCACTTCGCCGATGAAGAGGACCGCCAGTGAGGCGGTCATGGCGACAGTCCATGCCAGCCCGATGGCCATGTCTCCGGCAATACGTTTCATGTCGGTCAGATCCTTTCCTGCAGATCAGCAAGGATCTCTTCAGCGGATGTGCCGTAGGGCCACGAGGTTGAGTAACCCGCCTGTGTGTCAAATAGGAACAAGTTCGAGGTATGGCTCATTGTGTAGCCCCCCGGAGCGGATGCCTCCTCGTTCCTTTCAAAAAATATGGGGAAGCTCTCAGATATCGCAGCCATCTGGTTAGCCGTGCCAGTCAGACCAATTATACCTGCTTCGAATTGCTCCACGTATTGGGAGAGTACCATCGGACTATCACGTTCGCGGTCTATTGTAATGAAAATGGGCTGGACCTTTTCGGCCTCGCCGCCCAGTCCCTCCATTACGGCGGCGACCTCGGAGAGTGTTGTCGGACAAATGTCGGGGCAATTTGTGAATCCGAAGAAAATCAGCATCCAGCGGCCGGAAAAGTCACGCTGTGTTTGGACCATGCCACGATGATCCGTCAGCTCGAATTCCGCGAAAAACGGGTTATCGTTTGCGGTCCGCTCATTTTCGGAGACAGAGTCAGGCCGCAGTAGCAAGCCGATGTACAATAGTGCTGCCGTGGCCGCCATCGCCCACAGTATTTTCTGCAAGTTGGAAAGATTCACACTGCTTCGCCCGATTCCGATTGTTTGCTCGGGCTTCGTGTACGACCTCTAGCAGCTATAGCTTCAAGCCAAGATGACGTCGCAAGGATCAGCTTCACTGAACTGTGAATGACGGTTCAGACTTGTCATCGATCTGGCGCGAAGCTACACTCGCTGTAGGTATGAGGTCGGGTAATATGCTGACAATTGGCGCGATGGCGAGAAAAACCGGGACAAAGGTCCAGACGATCCGCTACTACGAGCAGATCGGGTTGATGCCCGAGCCAGGCAGAACTGAAGGCGGTCAACGCCGCTACGGAGATGCTGAACTAGATAGGCTGTCATTTGTTCGACACGCTCGGCAACTGGGTTTCTCGCTTGACGCTATTCGTGAACTTCTGAATTTGAGCGACAATCCTGGGACATCCTGCGCAGAAGCTGATGCCATTGCGCGTCGGCAGCTTAAGCAAGTGGAGCAACGGTTGAGCCGACTAGAGGCGCTCCGTACCGAGCTGGAACGAATGGTTCATGAGTGCAGTGGTGGAAGAACCGCCGATTGCCGTGTCCTTGAGGTGTTGCGTGACCACTCCGAATGCCTCACCGAGCACGACGAAGTTGGTCTTTGACTGGCTCGAATCCGGCTTGTGATGAAGGCTTAGAAAGCTTGTCGGGATCGTTGGGCGTCAGTTCCGATAACTCGGATCGGTGTCTAGGTCATAGACCGTAATCGCGAAGTTCTGGGCGAGAGCTAAGGACTGGTCGGTGGATCATTCGTTGCCGATGGCGAGTTGCATTCCAGGCCAGCTTGCATACTTGTCGCCGGTTTCGCGGATGTGTGTATAGCGTTTGAGGCTGACCCATGACCTGTGCCCACTGACAGCTGCGACGTGGGGAATGTTCCAACCCATCTCAAACAAGCGCGAGATGCCTTCATGCCGTAGGTCGTGGAAACGCAGATCGTCGATCCCGAGCAGCTTGCAAGCGCGGGTAAAGTTGGCCGTGATTGCGTCCGGAGAGTAGGGGAAGATCTCAGCTTTGCTCTTGCGCATGCTGTCGATGATCCGAATGGCCTCCTCGGGCAAATCGACCCAGGTATTGTTTCCGAGCTTTTCGCCGGGATGCTTCATGTCACGGACCAGGATGCGCTTGTGCTCGTTCTGGAAGTCATCCCAGGTGAGCCGGGTTATCTCTGCCTGTCGGCGCGTCGAGAAGAGAGCGAAAACGATCACCTTGTGCATGGGCATGGCTTGAGGTGCTCTCTGGCGCCGATCAATGAAATGGGCCAGCAGCCGGTCGAGTTCATCGAGGGTGGGCCTGCGGTTACGCTGCGCGGAACGGGAGATGATCCCCATGCGGCGCGCGACGGTGATCGCGTCTCTCATCTCTCGGTCATCCAGTCGGAAGTCCCACATCGGTCGAGCTATGGCGAATATGGAGGCGAGGTGGCTCGCGTAGTTCCCGACGGTTTGCGGTTGTCCGGGCAGAGACTGAAGGAGCTCGATGATATCCTTCGACTTGATGGTGGAGCAGGGCAGATCGGCGATTGGGTAGGTCGCGATGGTCCTGAGGACCTGCGCTTTCGTGCGACCGATTTCCTTCACGGCTTCTTCAGTGTAGCGCTCGATCGCTTTGGATAGCGGAGGGTCAGATACGTTCAGCTCCTCCAAGGCACCAGGCTTTGCTAGTTCTTTCTCGCGCTTCTTTATCCAGGTCGTCGCAGCTGGGCGTCTGTCAAAAGTCTTCGTCTCGTGATACACGGTGCCCTCGCGCATCACTCGTACACGTGCCCTGTAGCTGTGACTTCCATCCTTGCGTTTGCGTGTGGTGATCGAGCCCATGATGGTCTCCCCATTTGGTCCACGAAACTGTATTTGGTCCACGGGACCAAATCCAGTGTCAAAATCGACGGGTTTGGTCCATGATAAGCGGAAACGAGACGAGCTGTAGGTGCCTGTAAGTGGCTGAAAAATATACAAAGCAAGACATATCAAGAGCTTCTCGCCTGTCCGTTGCGCCTATGATGGACTGGACCGACCGGCATTGTCGGTACCTTCACCGGCTGCTGTCGCGGCGGGCACTGCTTTATACCGAGATGGTCACGGCCCCGGCGCTGGTGCGTGGCGGGGCGCTGCATCTGCTCGACTATAACCCCGAGGAACATCCTGTTGCGCTGCAGCTCGGCGGGTCGGACCCGGACGAGCTTGCTCGGGCGGCGACGCTGGGCGCGCAGGCGGGCTATGACCAGATCGACCTCAATTGCGGCTGCCCGTCGGACCGGGTGCAGTCGGGCACGTTCGGCGCCGTGCTGATGCGGTCGCCGGAGCTCGTCGCGGACTGCGTCGCGGCCATGCGCGAGGCGGTGAAGATCGACGTCACCGTCAAGTGCCGCATCGGCGTCGACGAGCAGGAGCCGCGCGACGTGCTGCCCGACTTCCTCGAGAAGATCTCGGGCGCGGGCTGCGAGCGCGTGGTGATCCATGCCCGCAAGGCCTGGCTGCAGGGGCTGAGCCCCAAGGAGAACCGGGACATTCCGCCGCTCGATTACGCGCTGGTGCACGAGATGAAGCGGGCCTTCCCGCAGCTGCATGTCTCGATCAATGGCGGCATCGATGATCTCGGGACCGCCGAGGCGCTGCTGGCGGACGGGCTCGACGGCGTGATGATCGGACGTGCCGCCTATCACCAGCCGTGGGACATCCTCGCCAATGCCGATGCCCGGATCTATGGCGATGCGGCCGGGCCGGTGTCGCCCGAAGAGGCGGTGCAGGCGATGCTGCCCTATATCGAGCGCCACCTCGCCGGCGGCGGCAGGCTGCACCAGATCACCCGCCACATGCTGGGCCTTTTCGCCGGCCGGCCGGGCGCGCGGCAGTGGCGCCGGGTGCTCTCCGAGGGCGCCACGCGCGACGGCGCCGGGCCGGAGCTTGTCGAAGAGGCGCTGTCGCGGGTGCCGGCGGCCGCCTGAGCCTGGCGCATCCGCGCAAGGCTTGCGCAGGTGGCGGCGGGGGACTAAGCCGCTGGTATACCAGCTCAAGGACTTCCCCCATGCCGGACATCGCCACGCTGCTGCCCCTCGTCGGACTGCTTGTCGTCACCAGCGCCTTTGCCGGGCTGATCGCGGGCTTGCTGGGCGTGGGCGGCGGCATCGTGCTGGTGCCGGCCTTTCTCTTCACCTTCGAGACCATCGGCTATGGCAGCCCGCAGGTCATGCAGATCTGCCTTGCCACCTCGCTGGCGACGATCATCGTCACCTCGATCCGTTCGGTGCTGTCGCACAACAGGAAGGGCGCGGTGGAATGGGGCATCCTGCGCGCCTGGGCCCCGGGCATCGCCATCGGCGCGCTGATCGGGGTGCTGACCGCCGCGCGGCTGCGCTCGGATTTCCTGCAGGCGCTGTTCGGGTGCATCGCCATTTTCATCGGCCTCTACTTCGCCTTCGGGCGCCGCGACTGGCGGCTGTCGGACGCCATGCCCGGCGGTGCGATGCGGGCGCTGCTGTCGCCGGTGGTGGGCTTTCTGTCGGTGCTCATGGGGATCGGCGGCGGCAGCTTCGGCGTGCCGATGATGACGCTGTGCTCGGTGCCGATCCACCGCGCCGTGGCCACCGCCGCGGGCTTTGGCCTGTTGATCGCGCTGCCCTCGGTGCTGGCCTTCCTCTTCGTGCCGGTGCCCGCCGAGGTGCGGCCGCCGCTGACGCTTGGATCAGTCAATCTCGGCGCCTTCCTGATCGCCATCTCGATGACCCTGATCACCGCGCCGCTTGGCGCGAAGCTTGCCCACGCGGTCGACGAGAAGACCCTGCGCCGGTCATTCGCGGTGTTCATTCTGGTGGTGGCCGCCAACATGTTGCGCAAGTCGTTCTTCTGAGCAGCGCGCTGACTTCGTGGAGAGACATGCGCGCGATCCGGCCCGGATCGCGGGGCGGTCGCGCGGGTGGACCGACGCGGCTGAAAAATCTGGTGAAATCTGAAGAAACGCCGTTAACGTGATCTCTGGCCGACATTCGGTCGGGGCAGGGATCTGAAAATGCTCGACGTTCTTTTGCTTCTTTCGCTTGGTGTCTTGGGACTTTCGCTGATCGGTAGCGGTGACGGTGGCGGAGATGACGACTCGGACGCGCCGGAGACGGATCCCGAAGAGCCGATTGTCGGCACGCTTGGCGACGGCGACGACATCGCGGTGCTCACCGACAATGCCGATACGGTCGCGGGAGGGGCCGGCAGCGACCTCTTCGTCGGCGATCTGACCGGGGACCGCAGCCTGTCGGGGATGGTGCTGGACTTCCTGCCCGGCGAGGACGCGATCCTGTTCGATGTCCCCGGGCCGGACCTCGAGGACGCGGAGCTGGTCATCGGCGAGCCGGCATTCAGCGAAGTCTACGGCAGGAGCCTGACCGAGATCGCCCTGACCGCGGGCGGCCAGACCTACTCGATCTTCGTCCAGACTGCCGAGGAGATCCGGCCGGACGACATCATCGTGCGGGGCGCGTGAGCCTCAGCCGCGGCGTCCCTCGCGGCCGCCACGACGCTTGGCGATGCGCGGGGCACGGGAGGGCAACTCCTGCATCACCGCGCGGCGCTCGTCGGCGCTCATCCGCGACCACGCGGTGATCTCGTCGATGCTGCGCAGGCAGCCGGTGCAGAGCCGGCTTTCCGGATGGATGACGCAGATCTTGATGCAGGGGCTCTCGATCTCGTCGCGCTTCCAGACCTCGTCGCTCATCCGTTGGCCCTCAGGTGGCGCAGCCGGTCGAGCGCGCCCTGCAGGATGTAGGAGGCGGCGACATGATCGATCAGCGCGGCGCGCTTGGCGCGCGAGGTGTCGGCCTCGAGCAGGGCGCGCTCTGCCGCGACCGTGGAAAGGCGTTCGTCCCAGAAGGTGACCGGCCCGTCCCAGAGGCGCGAGAAGTTGCGCGCGAAGGCGCGGGTCGACTGGCAGCGCGGACCCTCCGAGCCGTCCATGTTGCGCGGCAGCCCGAGCACCACGCCGCCGATCTCGCGCTTGGCGAGGATCTCGAGCAGGCGCTCGGCGTCGAGGGTGAACTTCTTGCGCTTCACCGTCTCGAGCGGGGTGGCGACGGTGAGCAGCCGGTCGGACACCGCCACGCCGATGGTCTTGGTGCCGAGGTCGAGCCCGGCCAGGGCGCGGTCGCGCGGCAGGGCGGCGGCGAAGTCTTCGATCTCGTCATGGATCATCGCAGGTGGCTTTCGTTGCGTCGGAGGGGGCTCTGCCCCCGTCGCCCGAGGTATTTTGGAACCAGAGAAGACAGGGACGTCATTCCACGACACCGGCGCGGGCGGCCCCGGCACGGATGATGGCGAGCGCCTCGGTCTGTCCCGCGAAAACCGCCTGGGCTTCCTGCCAGATCTCGACGGCCTGTTCGGTGCGGCCGAGCACGCCAAGCGCGCCGAGCAACTGGCCCCATTCCTGCGGCGAGCCGCCCTGATCGGCGAGGCGGGCGCCGAGCCGGTCGACCATGC
>Ga0114905_1001025_pt1 | contig 15991 bp, 15 predicted proteins | sample MalvireepMed_b05_FD_83499 | JGI IMG/M metagenome (GOLD analysis project Ga0114905, IMG submission 83499) | Marine viral communities from the Global Malaspina Expedition - Malaspina viral metaG DeepMed_b05 | ecosystem: Environmental > Aquatic > Marine > Oceanic | place: Mediterranean Sea...
GATCCACCCGGTGAGCCAGGTCTGGGAAGAGTGCACCGCGATCTTCGCCGACATGGGCTTCTCGGTGGCCGAAGGGCCGCAGATCGAGAAGGACTGGTACAATTTCGACGCGCTCAACATCCCCGGCCACCACCCGGCGCGCGCCGAGATGGACACCTTCTACATGAACCGTGCCGAGGGCGACGACCGCCCGCCGCACGTGCTGCGCACCCACACCTCGCCGGTGCAGATCCGCTCGATGGAGGCGCAGGGCGCGCCGCTGCGCATCATCTGCCCGGGCCGCGTCTACCGCGCCGACTACGACCAGACCCACACGCCGATGTTCCACCAGGTCGAGGGCCTCGCCATCGACAAGAACATCTCCATGGCGAACCTGAAATGGGTGCTGGAAGAGTTCTTCTCGGCCTATTTCGGCACCACGGTGAAAACCCGCTTCCGGGCCTCGCACTTCCCCTTCACCGAGCCGTCGGCCGAGGTCGACATCCAGTGCCAGTGGAAGGACGGCTCGGTCGTGGTGGGCGAGGGCGACGACTGGCTCGAGGTTCTGGGCTCGGGCATGGTGCACCCCAAGGTGCTGGCCGCCGGCGGCATCGATCCCGACGAATGGCAGGGCTTTGCCTTCGGCATGGGCATCGACCGCATCGCGATGCTGAAATACGGCATCCCCGACCTGCGCGCCTTCTTCGACAGCGACCTGCGCTGGCTGCGCCACTACGGCTTCGCCTCGCTCGACGTGCCGACGATCCGCGGCGGCCTGTCGCGCTGATCCGATTGGCCGTCGAGGGCAGGGGACCTAACATCCGGGAAACGCCCGCCGACGACAGGACTGCACCGCGATGAAGCTTTTCAACCACGCCAACCGCCAACGCAACGCCGACACCCGCCGGGTCTATGCCCGGTTCGAGATCGCCCACACGCTGGTCGATTTCGGCGCCGCCGTGTGTTTCACCATCGGCTCGGTGCTGTTCTTCTGGAAACAGTACGAGACCCCGGCGATCTGGCTTTTCACCGTGGGCTCGGTGCTGTTCATGGCAAAGCCCACGCTGCGGCTGGCCCGCGAGATCAAGCTCTACCGCATGGGCAAGCTCGACGCGCTGGCCGAGCGCGCGCGGAACGGCTGACCCCAAGACGGTCGGAGATCTTGCCGGAGGCCGCTCGGCCGTGTCGGGCGGACTGGCTCAGGCCGCCTGCTCTGCCGGGTGCGGGCGCAGCCAGCCCGCGCCCCACGCGCTCAGCGCCACCATGAGCGCCGCGGTGCCAAGGCAAAGCGGCAGCCCGCCAAGCTGGTAGCTCGCGCCCGAGAGCACCGTGCCCAGAAGCCGCCCCGCGGCGTTGGCCATGTAGTAAAAGCCCACATCCATGGTCACGCGGTCATCCTCGGTGAAGGCGAGGATGAGGTAGGAATGCAGCGACGAGTTCACCGCGAAGATCGCCCCGAAGACCAGCAGGCCCAGCACGAGCGTCACGGTCAGCCACGTCGCTGGCGCACCGGCCAGCGCCACAAGAAGCGCCAGCAGCGCCGGCACCACGAAAAGCGCGAGCGCCCAGTGCCGGGCGTCGCTGACCAGCGCCGCCTCGCCGCGCTGGCGGGCCCGGAGCAGTCGCGGCGCGGCCGCCTGCACCGCGCCGTAGAGGATGATCCACACCGCCATGAACGTACCGATGGTGAAAAAGGCCACGCGGTTGCCCGCCTCGGTGCCGTCCGACAGCACGGCGTAGAAATAGATCGGGATGCCGACCACGAACCACACGTCGCGGGCGCCGAACAGGAAGACCCGCGCAAAGCTCAGCCAGTTCACGTTGCGGTTCTTCGAGATCACCTCGCGGAACTTGGCGTCCTTGCGCCCCGTGGGCAGGCCCGTCGGCATGCGTAGCACCACCGCCACGAGGATCACCGCGAGGACCGCCGCCATGGCGAGCACCGAGGGCACGAACCCGGCCAGCGCCAGCAGCGCCGCGCCAAGCAGGAAGCCCAGCCCCTTCACCGCGTTCTTCGACCCGGTGAGCGCCGCGACCCAGCGGAAGAGCCCGTCCTCGCCCTTGGGCGCCAGCAGCTTGACCGCCGATTTCGACGACATCTTGGCGAGGTCCTTGGCGACGCCCGAGGCCCCCTGCACCAGCATCACGAAGGCCACCGAGACCCCGATCGCCCAGGACGGATCGAGCTGCGCCAGCGCCAGAAGCGCCAGAACCTGCAGGCTCAGCCCGGCATAGAGCGTCGAGGTCAGTCCGAACCGCGCCGCGATCCAGCCCGCCGAGAGGTTGGTGATCACGCCGGCGATCTCGTAGAGCACGAAGAGATAGGCCAGCTGCACCGGCGAAAAGCCGAGCGTGTGGAAATGCAGCAGCACCAGCATGCGCAGCGCGCCGTCGGTGAGCATGAAGGCCCAGTAGGCGGCGGTGACGGCGATATAGGCCGCGAGCGGCCTTTCGGGGGCGTCGGTGGTCATGATCCGGATCTTTCCGTTCGGTCGGTCACGCGCGTGCTAGCGCAGGCGCGTTACGCGGGCGTGTCAGAGCGAGGCGGCGACCATCTGCGCCACGTCGGCAAGGCGGTGGGCATAGCCCCATTCGTTGTCGTACCACGCGTAGACCTTGAGTTGCGTGCCGTTGACCACCATGGTCGATTGCGCATCGATGATGCTCGAGCGTGCGTCGTTGACGTAGTCGCAGCTCACCAGCGGGCGGGTCTCGTAGCCCAGGATGCCGTTGAGCGGGCCTGCGGCGGCGGCCTCGAAGAGGGCGTTGACCTCCTCGACGGTGGTTTCGCGGTCAAGCTCGAACACGCAGTCGGTGAGCGAGGCGTTGAGCAGAGGCACGCGGACGGCGTGGCCGTTCAGCTTGCCGGTGAGCTCGGGATAGATCAGCGTGATCGCGGTGGCGCTGCCGGTGGTGGTCGGGATCAGCGAGTTCAGCGCCGAACGGGCGCGGCGCAGATCCTTGGCGGGGCGGTCGACGATGGTCTGGGTGTTGGTCACGTCGTGGATCGTGGTGATCATGCCGTGCCGGATGCCGAGACTTTCGTGCACCACCTTCACCACCGGCGCGAGGCAGTTGGTCGTGCAGCTTGCCGCCGTCACGATGTGGTGCCGCGCCGGGTCGTAGGCGTCGTTGTTGACGCCGTAGACGATATTGGCGGTCGGGCCGTCCTTCACCGGGGCCGAGACCACCACCTTCTTCACGCCGGCGGCGAAATACGGCGCGAGCTTCGCCTCGGTCTTGAACACGCCGGTGCAGTCGATGACCACGTCGACGCCCTCGAGCGGCAGGTCCTCGAGCCGCTTTTCGTAATGCACCGGCAGGCGGGTGCCGTTGATGCTGATGCTGTCGGCGTCATGCGAAAAGGCCGCGTCCCAGCGCCCGTGCACGGTGTCGAATTCAAGAAGATGCGCGTGCATCTCCGGGTCGCCCACCGCGTCGTTGATCCACGCGATGTTCGCGCCCGCCTCGAGAAGCGGGCGCAGGGCGAGCTTGCCGATGCGGCCAAGCCCGTTCAGTGCGTAGATGGTCATCAGGCGTGGTCCTCGGTCTCGGGGTGGCCGATCTCGTCGACGGCCTTTTGCAGCGAGATCCGGTCGAGCGTGTCGAGCGGCAGGGCGGTGAAGGACGAGAGGCGGTGCTTGAGCATGCCGAAAACCTGCTGGAAGGCGAGGCTCTTCTCGGCCTCGGTGCCGGTGGCCTTGACCGGGTCGGGCAGGCCCCAGTGGGCGCTGATCGGCTGGCCGGCCCAGGCCGGGCATTCCTCGTTCGCGGCGCGATCGCAGACGGTGAAGACGAAGTCGAGCTTCGGCGCGTCCGGGCCCTGGAACTCGGAGATGTTCTTGGCCCTCAGGCCCGCGGTGTCGAAGCCCTTGTCATGCAGCGTGGCCACCGCGATCGGGTTGAGCTCGGAATAGGGCCGGGTGCCCGCCGAGAAGGCGTTGAAGCGGTCGCCCGCGAGGTGGCGCAGCAGCGTCTCCGCGATGATCGAGCGGGCGGAGTTGCCGGTGCAGATGAAGAGCACGTTGTATTTTCCGTCGGACATGGCTGGTCCTCCTTGCAGGCTGGCAAGCGCCTCGGGCGGGCAGAGATCCGGCCGCCCCCGGCAACAATCGTTGAACAGGAAGCCCACGAGTCCGCGCAGCGCGGCGATGTTCGCCCGGTAGAGCAGCGAGCGCCCCGACCGGGTCTGGGTGATCAGACCTGCCTCGCGCAGGGCCGAGAGGTAGACCGAGGCGGTGCTGGCCTTGAGCCCCAGGACATCGGTGATCTCGCCTGCCGGCAGCGCGTCGGGGTACCGCCGCATGAGCAGTCGAAAGACCTCCATCCGCTGGGGGTGGCTGAGGGTGCTGAGCTGTTCGAATCGTATCGCTTCCATAATTCATGAAATATGGAAATATACTGAACGGAGCAAGTGAAGAATCTTTGACAAAGCCTGAAAGGCGGATCGGCGCGCGGATGCCCGACGGACACGACGCGCGTGAAAGATCTGCGCGCTTGGATCGCACGAAGCGCGCTCAGGCCTTGTCGCCACGGGCGAGGCTCGCACAGGGGGGCTTCTTGACGTGAAGCGCGCCCGACACGCGGGCGCGCCGGCCTCAGCCCTGCTTGCCGTTTATCCGCGCGTGATGCAGCGCCGCGACCGCGCAGGAGGCGAGGCGGCTCATGTCGTCGTCGGAGCGGCTGTTGAGGATGACCGGCACCCGTGCGCCAAGCACCAGCCCCGCCGCCTCGGCGTGGGAGATGTAGGTCAGCTGCTTGGCCAGCATGTTGCCGGCGTCGAGATTGGGCACCACGAGGATCTCGGCCTGTCCCGCCACGTCCGAGGTGATGCCCTTGGTGCGCGCTGCGGCGATGTCGACGGCGTTGTCCATCGCCAGCGGGCCATCCACCAGACCGCCGGTGATCTGGCCGCGATCGGCCATCTTCGACAGCAGCGCCGCGTCGATCGAGGAGGGGATGTCGGGGTTCACCGTCTCGGTCGCCGAGAGCACCCCGACCTTGGGTTGCTCGATACCGAGCGAGATCGCGAGGTCGATGGCGTTCTGGGTGATGTCGACCTTGGTCTTGAGGTCCGGGGCGATGTTGATCGCGGCGTCGGTGACCAGCAGAGGGTGCGGCTGGCCGGGCACATCCATCACGAAGATATGGGTGAAGCGCCGCCCCATGCGCAGACCGGTCTGCTTGTCGAGGATCGGCCGCAGCAGCATGTCGGTGTGCAGGTGGCCCTTCATGATCGCCTCGGCGCGGCCCTCGTGCACCAGCTCCACCGCCTTGCGCGCGGCGTTGCGGTGCAGCGGCTCGTGCAGGATCTCGACCCCGTCGAGGGTCACGCCCATGGCCGAGGCGACCTCGGCGATCTTGTCGGCATCGCCGATCAGGATCGGCTCGATCAGGGTGTGATCGCGGGCCTTGAGCGCGCCGCCGAGCGAGTTGGGCTCCTCGGGGCAGACCACGGCAGTCTTGAGCGCGGCGAGCGGCTCTGCGCGCTTCAGCAGCTTCTCGAAGTGGCGGTGGCGCTGCACCACGAGGCCGGGCAGGTCGTGGCTGTTGTAGCTGACCTTGCGGCGCGGGGCGAGCACCTCGGCCGCGCCCGAGAGCACCAGCGCCCCGTCGGAAAGGCGGCGCACCTCGGTGGCCAGCGTGACGGTGGTGTCGCGCTCATTCTTGTCGGTGACGGTGACGCCGATCTCGAGCTCGTCGCCGGCGAAGACGCGGGCGTGGAACTGGGCGTTCTGGGCGCGGTAGAGCGCGCCGGCGCCGGGCAGCACGTTGCCCAGCACCGCGCCGAGCAGCGCGCCGATGAACGAGCCCGGCGCCATCGCCTCGGGGCGGCCGTCACCGTCGCCGTCCTGATCGAAGATGTGCAGCGGATTGTGGTTGCCCGACACGTTGGCATAGACCAGCAGGTCGTCGGCGGTGATGAGGCGGTTCAACTGCGCCTTGTCGCCAACCTTGAGTTCGTCGAAGGTGCGGTTCTCGATCAGCATTGGGGTCTCCGGCTGTTCACGGGCCTGCCACCGCATGGCGGGCAGGGCTGGGGTCCGGTCACAGCTATAGACCCTTTCGGCAACGCGTTCATGACCCCACGCCTGCGTCGGCTCGCCGCACGGCGGCGACCGATGCGGATCAACGCGTTGCGCGGCGCAGGGCGATGAAAAACCGGGCAGGCGTGGTCAGCCCAGATACTCCGCGATCAGCGGCGCCAGGGCGGCGGCGGTCTCGTCATGGGCCAGCGGACCCATGAGCTCGGCGGCGGCGCTGGCCTCGAAATCGCTGAACACCAGCCCCGGTGCCCCGGGTTGGCGGGCGTCTTCGCTCTGCGGCATCTCGATCAGCCCGATGGCGCGCGGTCGCAGCGCGTCGAGCATGGTGCGGTCGATGAGCAGCGGTCCGCCCTCGAGCGAGGTGACTGGCGCGTCGGGCGGGCGGTGCCCGGACAGCCAGAGCAGCAGCACCCGCCCCCGGAGCAGCGTGAGCAGGTGCTTCATCCGCGCCAGCCAGGCCTGTCGCAGCTCGCCGGCGATCTCGGCAAAGCGCTCCTCCGAGATTTCCTGCAGCCGGCCGAGCAGGTGCCGGTTGAAGTGGAACTCGGTGAAATCGACCTCAGGGTAGAGGCTCTGGAGCCGCTCGGAGGCGCGCAGGAAGCGGTCGTTGCGGCGCGGATGCACCCCGTAATAGCGGTTCGACATGTTCTGCGCGCCCATGATCTGCATGATGCAAAGGTCGGCGCGTTCGGCCACGTGCAGCACGCCTGGATCGTGCAGGTAGAGGTCGAGCCCCGCATTCACCACGCCGAGATTGATGCAGGTCGTGTCGATCTGGCGTTCGATCAGCGCCGGAAACGGCGCTTCGATGAAACGCCCGTAGGTTTCGGTGCCACCGAGGAACGCCACGTAGGGCGCATCGAGCGGCCGACGCGGTCCGCGGAACAGCACGCGAGACCGGCCATAACGGCACGGAAAATAGTCCAGCGCCCCCGGCGCTGTCATAGCGAAGCTCATGTCTCCCACCTTGGTTCAAACTCACCCGGGCAAGAGACTCGGACAGCGGAGTTGAGATTCCGCTAAAGCGAAAAAGCCCGACAAATCCAGCCCACCCGCCTTGCGGCGGGTCGCGGCGCGTGCCTATGTTTGGCGCGCAAACGAAAGGGTTATGGGCGATGGATATCAGCAAGATCGGTGTTGTGGGTGCGGGCCAGATGGGCAACGGCATCGCGCACGTGATGGCTCTCGCGGGATATGAGGTCAGGCTTTCGGATGTCAGCCCCGAGGCGCTCGAGAAGGCCATGTCCCTGATCGCTGCCAACATGGACCGTCAGGTCAGCCGGGGCAAGATCGCCCAGGAGGACCGCGACGGCGCCCTGAGCCGGATCTCCTCGACGCTCGACATCGCCGAGATCGGCCAGACCGACCTGATCATCGAGGCCGCGACCGAGCAGGAGACGGTGAAGCAGAAGATCTTCGACAGCCTCGCGCCGCACCTGCTGCCGCACACGATCCTGACCTCGAACACCTCGTCGATCTCGATCACGCGGCTGGCCTCGCGCACCGATCGCCCCGAGAAGTTCCTCGGCTTTCACTTCATGAACCCGGTGCCGGTGATGCAGCTGGTCGAGCTGATCCGGGGCATCGCCACCGATCAGGAGACCTATCAGGCCTGCATGAAGGTGGTCGAGAACCTTGGCAAGACCGCCGCCAGCGCCGAGGATTTCCCGGCCTTCATCGTCAACCGGATCCTGGTTCCGATGATCAACGAGGCGGTCTACACGCTCTATGAGGGCGTCGGCAACGTGCGCTCGATCGACATGGCGATGAAGCTCGGCGCCAATCACCCCATGGGCCCGCTGGAACTGGCGGATTTCATCGGGCTCGACACCTGCCTTGCGATCATGAACGTCCTGCATGACGGTCTGGCCGACACCAAGTACCGCCCCTGTCCGCTGCTGACCAAGTATGTCGAGGCGGGCTGGCTTGGCCGCAAGACCAAGCGCGGCTTCTACGATTATCGCGGCGAGGAGCCGGTGCCGACGCGCTGACGCGGGCCAAGATTTTTCGCACGAAAAATCTGTCTCGGCGGGGGGATCAGAAAATTCGTCCGAATTTTCTGCGGCGGCTCAGAGCTCTGTTCTGAGGCGAAGCGTCGCGTCGCGCAGCCAGGCGACGAACTCGCGCTGCTTGCCGTTCCAGGCGCGCACCGTGTCGGGGGTGATCGGCTCTCCGACCACCGGTTTCTGCGGGCGGCCGCAGGCATGCATGACCTCGTGGATCAGCAGCCCCTGTCTCAGGGTCGGCGAGATCCGGTTGGCGACCTGATAGGCGCGGCTGTTCTGGCCGGGGAAATAGATCGGCACCACCGTCGCGCCCGAGCGCTGGATCATCTTGGCGGTGAACGGGTTCCACACGGCTTCGATCGCCGGCCCGAGCAGCGATTGCGAGGCCGCGACGACCCCCGAGGGAAACAGCGCGATCACGCCGCCGCCCTTCAGGTGGTCCATGGCGCGGGCGCGCATCTCGAGGCTCTGCTCGCGGGCACTTTCCTCGTGCGGGAAGGGCACCGGGATCATGAATTCCTCGATTTCCTTCACCCCGGTGAGTAGAGAGCGGGTGAGGATGCGGTAATCGGTGCGCACCCGGCCGATCAGGTCGGCGAGAATCATGCCGTCGACCAGCCCGTGCGGGTGGTTGGCCACGACCACCACCGGCCCATCCTTGGGAATGCGCGCGATCTGTTCGGCAGGCGTGTCGAGGCGGATGCGCATGTGCCCCAGCGCGTGGCGCCAGAAATCCTGCCCGTCGGGGATGCCGGCGCGCTCGACCTTGCGCACCAGCCGGATCATCGGGATCTTGCCGGTGGCCCATTCCAGCGCGCGGATGGTGTTGGCCTTCCACGGGTTGGTGAAGGTGTTGGCATAGCTGAGCTTGCGCTTGTCATAGGGAGCGTGCAGCGGACGCTTGACGCCGCCCTGACCGGCCGTGGCCTGATAGCTCTCAACCATGTGCCCGCCTTGTTCCGTCGTCCTGCGCCGGTGGGGTTTCCCGGCGGTCAGTTCTCTTCTCCGAAACGGTTCGCGACCAACGCTTCCAGCGCATCGGCCAGCGCGACCGCGTCCGGCCCCGAGGTTTCAACCTCAATAGAGCTTCCTTTGGAGGCTGCCAACATCAAAAGCCCCATGATGCTGTCGCCGCCGGCGCTCAGACCGTCCTTGCTGACCTCGGCGCGGGCGTCGAACCCCTCGACCACCTCGACGAGCTTGGCCGAGGCGCGGGCATGCAGCCCCTTTTCGTTCACGATCTTCAGCTCGCGGTGCACGTTGTCGGACATAAACTACGAATTCCCTTGGACAGATCCGGCGCGATCCCGGTCAGAGCGGCTCCGGTTTCACGTTGACGCTGTCGATATATTTCCGTCCTGCTTCGAGTGCACCTTTAACCGCATCGGGTACGTCCTTCTGCCGGCTCTTTGCCAGCTTGATCAGCATCGGCAGGTTCATGCCGTAGAGGATGCGGCGGTTTTCAGGCTGGCAGGCCAGCAGCGACAGGTTCGATGGCGAGCCGCCATAGAGGTCGGTGACCACGACCACACCGTCTCCGGTGTCGACATCGTTGGCGACAGTGCAGATCTCGGCCTGTTTTCCCGCGCGGTCGTGATCGGCCTCGATGGTGACGGCGACGATCCCGGGCTGTTTGCCCACCACGTGCTCGATCGCCGAGAGATACTCCCGCGCCAGTCCGCCATGGGCCACGATCACGATGCCGATCACCCGTTCTGTCCTCCGATGGTCCTGCGCTGGCCGGTCGCGGCAGCCAGTCCGCGACGCTCGAGCTCGCGGTGTCTAATTGACACTTGCCAGCCCTTGTCTGCAAGGGCAGCCGCCACTCTTTCTGTCACCGCAACGGACCGGTGTTGCCCGCCGGTACAGCCGATGCCGAAGGTGAGGTGGGCCTTGCCCTCGTCCTTGCAGGCCGGCAGCACGAAGAGCGCCAGCTCGGTGAGCTTGGCGACGAAGGGCGCGAAGCGCGCGTCGGTCTCGATATAGTCGACCACGGGGACATCGAGACCTGTGAGCCCGCGCAGTTCGGGCTGCCAATGCGGGTTGTCGAGGAAGCGGCAGTCGAAGGCCCAGTCCAGCCCCTGAGGCAGGCCGCGCTTGTAGGAAAACGAGTGCAGCGCCACCGCCAGCTTCTGACCGGTCTGGTCGGCGAACAGCCCGGCCATCTGCGCGCGCAGCTCGTGCGGCGAGAGGGGGCTGCTGTCGATCAGGATGTCGGCGGCGTTGCGGGCCTCATCCAGCAGGGCAAGCTCGCGCTCGATGCCCTGCGTGAAGCTCTCGTCCGGGGCCATCGGGTGGCGGCGGCGGGTCTCGGAATAGCGACGCGACAAGACCTCGGCGCTGCAATCTAGATAAAAGAGCTGCGCGTCGAGCGCCGGCTCGGAGGTCAGGCGACGGTGCAGTTCCAGCAGCCGCTGCACCGAGAAATCGCGGTTGCGGATGTCGACGCCAAGCGCCACCGGGCGGGTCAGGGCGCCGCCGTCGAGCAGCAGGCGCGGGATCAGGCTGAGGGGGATGTTGTCGATCGCCTCATAGCCAAGGTCCTCCAGCACATTGATCGCGGTCGAGCGCCCGGCGCCCGAGGGCCCGGTGACCAGCACCACGCGCTGCTGTCCTTTCGACTGATCCTGCATCCTTGTCTATTCCCTTCGACCGCCCTTGAGATATTGCACGAGCGCTGCGGGAAAATAGGGATGCGCGGTTTTGTGAAGCAAGGGGATTCTTTGCCCATGCAGCATGGTTTCGCGGCGTTGCGGCAAGCGGGCTGTCTCGAGCGTGTCGAGATCGAGCACGGCGGCGAGCGGGGCAGGGCCGCTGGTCTCGGCGTGCAGCAGACCGAGACCGCGCGCCTCGATCATCCCGGTGAGCGGGGCAGGGGGCGCGAGCCAGAGCGTGTTGTCGCGCAGGCTGACGATGACCCGGTCGTCGGCCACGAGCGTGGCGCCGCGGGCCATCATCTCGAGCGCCAAGCCTGACTTGCCGCTGCCCGAGGCGCCGCGGATCAGCAGCCCGCGGCCCGCAACGGTCACCGCGGTGGCGTGCAGGATCTCGAAGTTGTCGGTGGGCACGGGCTGTGCAGGCTCAGACCGGCAGGCCGACCACGAAGCGCGCGCCGAGCGGCTCGGAGGTGACGTCGGCCTCGGTGGGGCGGATGTTCTCGGCCCAGATCACGCCGCCATGGGCTTCGACGATCTGCTTCGAGATCGCGAGGCCAAGGCCGGAATTGTTGCCGAAATCGTTCTCCGGGCGCTGCGAGTAGAAGCGCTTGAAGATCTTCTGCAGCGCCTCTTCCGGTATGCCGGGGCCGGTATCCTCGACCACCACCAGCACGCGGTTGTCGCGGCGCCGCGCCCAGACGCGGATGGCGTCGCCGTCTTCGCAGAAGCTGATGGCGTTGGTGATCAGGTTCACGAAGACCTGCGCGAGGCGCGGCTCGAGGCCGCTGATGTTGATTGGCTTGGCGGGCAGGTCGGTGATGAACTCGACCCCCTTGGCGCGGGCATCTTCGCCGAGGAACTGGGTGATGTTGCCGATCATCTCGAGCAGGTTGAACTCCTGCTCCTCTTCCTTGACCAGCTCGCTGTCGAGTCGCGAGGCATTGGAGATGTCGCTCACCAGGCGGTCGAGGCGACGCACGTCATGCTCGATCACGTCGAGCAGCTTGTCGCGATGCTCTTCCTTTTTGACGATGCGCAGCGAGCCGATGGCCGAGCGCAGGCTGGCGAGCGGGTTCTTGATCTCGTGCGCGACATCGGCGGCGAACTGTTCGTTGCTGTCGATGCGGTCGTAAAGCGCCGAGACCATGCCCCGCAGCGCTCCCGAGAGGCGGCCGATCTCGTCGGGCCGGGCGGTGAGGTCGGGGATGCGGATCCGTCGCGAACTGCCCTTGCTGCGGTTGTTGCGGTCACGTCCGATCTCGGCCGCGTCGGCGAGATCGGAGATCGGGTTGGCGATGGTCGAGGCCAGAACCAGGCTCAGGCCGATGGAGACCAGCGTGGCGATGACGAACATCTGCAGCACACGCTCGCGTTCGGCGCTGACCACGGCGTCGATCTCGGCCTCGGTCGACATCAGGGCCACGGTGCCGATCATCGCGTCGCCCTGCCGGATCGGCGAAAAGCCGGCGAACAGGGTTTCGCCCCCGGGGCCCTCGCCGGACTGGATCCGGGTCACGGTCGGGTCGCCGGTTTCGATCATCCGGCGCATGCGGTCCTCGAGCGTCAGCTCGGGTTCGGCCTCGAAATACGAGAAGATCCCGGCGACGCCGCGCCAGATCGAGTCGAGGAAGTCCGAAATCAGCGTCGGGCGATTGGCCTCTCGGGTGTCGACGGTCATCAGCGGCGGGCGGGCGCCGCTGGTCTCGCCGACAAGGAAATTGCCGGCATCGAAGACAAGCAATTCGGTTCCGGCGCGCAGGTCGAGCTGTTGCAGCAGGCCGTTGATGTCGCTCGCGGCGTCGGTGCCCAGCGTGGCGGGCCCGCCCTCGGGCAGCCAGGCCTCGATCACGTCGGCGATCAGCTCTGCCTCTGAGGCCACGGCGTTGCCGCGCTGCATCACCAGCGTATCGCGCGAGGAGTTGAGCCAGAGGATGCCCGCCACCAGCACGTTCAACGCGATCAGGTTGAACGTGATGATCTTGCGGGTCAGCGGCGACCGGTTGAGCGAGAACAGGCTGCGCCGCGCGCGGCTGTCGCGCAGCTCTTTCTCTACCGTGCTGTCGGGGGCGACGAAGTCATCGCCCAGCACGACATCGGCATCGCGCCGTTCGCCCGGGTGGTCGTCGCGCATCGAGATCCTCTCGGCCAGCGCCATGTCTTACTCTTCGTTGTAACGATACCCGATACCATACAGCGTTTCGATGGCGGAGAAATCTGCATCCACCGTCCGCATCTTCTTGCGGAGGCGCTTGATGTGGCTGTCGATGGTGCGGTCGTCGACATAGACCTGATCGTCGTAGGCGACGTCCATCAGCTGGTCGCGGGATTTGACGAAGCCGGGGCGCTGCGCCAGCGCCTGCAGAAGCAGGAATTCGGTCACGGTGAGCGACACGTCCTGACCTTTCCAGGTCACCGAGTGGCGCAGCGGATCCATGGTCAGCGATCCGCGGGTCATCAGCTTGGTGTCTTCGGTCTCGCCCACGACCTCGCCGGCGACGGCTTCCTGCCGGCGCAGCAGGGCGCGGATGCGTTCCACCAGAAGACGTTGCGAGAACGGCTTCTTGACGTAGTCGTCGGCGCCCATGCGCAGGCCGAGCACCTCGTCGATCTCGTCGTCCTTGGAGGTCAGGAAGATCACCGGCATCTTGGACTTCTGGCGCACGCGCTGCAGCAGGTCCATTCCGTCCATGCGGGGCATCTTGATGTCAAAGACCGCCATGTCGGGCATCTTCTTGTTGAAGGCGTCCAGCGCGGCCTGGCCGTCATTGTAGGTTTCGACCTCGAATCCCTCGGCCTCAAGTGTCATCGAAACCGATGTCAGGATGTTCCTGTCATCGTCCACGAGGGCAATTTTCGACATGGGATTGTTTCCTTGTACTGCTCGGACTGCCTGTTTTTTTGCCACTATGCGGGACTTTGCACTTTACAACAATCCCAAACTGCGAATCAGGCCCAGCCGCTGCCTTATTTCGAACGAATATCCATAAGGAATGGCTAAAATGTCTCAGCGCGACGACCATGGCGAAGCAACCTGTCCAAGTGCTAACGCTAAACGAAATTTGGTTGCGCTAACTTTGACATGTGTCCTGTTCCGACCGGGAAACGCCGTGCTAAAGCAGCTTTTGCCGGTGGTGGTCATCACCGGTGAGCGGACGTGTCATGCGACGCCTCCGCTGTGACTGACGACCGCCGCGTGTGGCGCGGCTACAGGAGCTTGGCAGATGACATTTGGACGGGTGAACCCGGATTTCCGGCTTGAAGATCAAGGGATCGAAGGCCTGGGGAATGTCTATTACAATCTTATGGAGCCGGCGCTGATCGAGGCCGCCCTGAAACGCGGCGAGGGCACGCTCGGCAAGGGCGGCGCGTTCTATGTCACCACCGGCAAGTTCACCGGTCGCTCGCCCCAGGACAAGCACGTGGTCAAGACCGATTCCGTCGCCGACAAGATCTGGTGGGAGAACAATCGCGCCATGTCGCCCGAGGGGTTCGATACCCTCTACACCGACATGCTCGAGCACATGAAGGGCCGCGAGTATTTCGTCGAGGACCTGATCGGCGGCGCCGATCCGGCCTACTCGATCAAGGTGCGCATGGTGACCGAGCTAGCCTGGCACGGCCTGTTCATCCGCCACATGCTGCGGCGCCCCGAGCGCGACACGCTCGACTCGTTCATGGCGGATTTCACCGTCATCAACTGCCCGACCTTCAAGGCCGATCCCGAGCGTCACGACTGCCGCTCCGACACCGTCATCGCGCTGAACTTCGACCGCAAGACCATCCTGATCGGCGGCACCGAATATGCCGGCGAGAACAAGAAGTCGGTGTTCACGCTGCTCAACTACATGCTGCCGCTCAAGGGCATCATGGCGATGCACTGCTCGGCCAACCACGCGCCGAACAACCCGGTCGACACCGCGATCTTCTTCGGCCTCTCGGGCACCGGCAAGACCACGCTCTCGGCCGATCCCGAGCGTGTGCTGATCGGCGATGACGAGCATGGCTGGTCGGATCGCGGCACCTTCAACTTCGAGGGCGGCTGCTACGCCAAGACCATCAACCTCTCCGCCGATGCCGAGCCCGAGATCTACGCCACGACCTCGAAATTCGGCACCGTGATCGAGAACATGGTCTACGACGAAGAGACCTTCGAGCTCGATTTCGACGATGACAGCCTGACCGCCAACATGCGCTGCGCCTACCCGCTCGAGTACATCTCGAACGCGTCGTCCACTGCGCTCGGCGGCCACCCGAAGAACATCATCATGCTGACCTGCGACGCCTTCGGTGTGCTGCCGCCGATCGCGCGGCTGACGCCGGCGCAGGCGATGTACCACTTCCTGTCGGGCTTCACCTCGAAGGTCGCGGGCACCGAGCGTGGCATCACCGAGCCGCAGCCCACCTTCTCGACCTGCTTCGGCGCGCCCTTCATGCCGCTGCGCCCCGAGATGTACGGCAACCTGCTGCGCGACAAGATCGCCAAGCACGGCGCGACCTGCTGGCTGGTCAACACCGGCTGGACCGGCGGCGCCTACGGCACCGGCCACCGGATGCCGATCAAGGCCACCCGCGCGCTGCTGCACGCCGCGCTGAACGGCTCGCTTGCCAAGGTCGAGTTCCGCAAGGACCCGAACTTCGGCTTCGAGGTCCCGGTCAAGGTCGAGGGCGTGCCCGAGCTGCTGCTCGACCCGCGCCGCACCTGGTCGGACAAGGAGGCGTTCGACGCCCAGGCGAAGAAGCTGGTGAAGATGTTCGCGGACAACTTCGAACAGTACGTTCCCTACATCGACGAGGACGTGAAGGCCGCCGCGATCGGCTGAGCCTGACCGGTTCCGGACATCGCCAGTGCCCGTCGCAGCTGCGGCGGGCGTTTGCGCAACCGGGGCAGGGGGCACCCTGCGGGCGGAAACTCACCGCCCAGTCGCTGCGCGGGCGCGGAGGGGTTTGCGCAGGTGCGTGAAGCCGGTATTGCGGAGGCACGTCCTTCGCCGGAGATCGCCATGCTGCGCCTGCTTTCCGCCCTTTGCGCTCTCAGCGCCGTTCTTGCGCTGGTCCCGATGGCCTACGCCGCCCCGGGCGAGTCCTACGTCCGCGATCCCGTCGTGCTCATCGATCACGGCATCATCTGCCAGGTCACGCCGGAAGGGGCGCGCGAGGCGCCGGACACCATCATGGGGGCGATCAACCTCATCGAGCAGACCCGCGACATGGACGTGACGACCCGCGTCGTGCCGGCGAAGGCGGGCATCAGCTTCGGGGTGAAGTTCACCCTGCGGCCGGGCGCCGGCGATCGCGACGTGAC
>Ga0114905_1001031_pt1 | contig 15912 bp, 11 predicted proteins | sample MalvireepMed_b05_FD_83499 | JGI IMG/M metagenome (GOLD analysis project Ga0114905, IMG submission 83499) | Marine viral communities from the Global Malaspina Expedition - Malaspina viral metaG DeepMed_b05 | ecosystem: Environmental > Aquatic > Marine > Oceanic | place: Mediterranean Sea...
ATCGCCGACGCTTTCAGCGGCGGGATCGGCTAGACCGCACGCTCCCGCGGCAGATGCGACCCGAAAGCCTGGCCGACGCCTAGTCGGCCAGGCTTTCCGCGTCGAAGTCTCCGGCCTGGTCGCGCACGCGGACGAGCATGTCCAGCAGGCTGGCGCGTTCCTCTTCGCTCAGGACCGAGAACAGCTGGCCTTCGATCTTGAGCGCCAGCGGCATGATACCCGCGTGGACCGCGCGCCCTTCCGAGGTCAGTTCGAGCAGGTGCGACCGCCCGTCGCTGGCATTGGGCGATCGCTGCACCAGACCGCGGTCTTCCAGCCGCTTGCAGGCCCGGTTGACGGGTACCTTATCCATCAGCGTCTGCTGCGAAAGCTGGCGCTGCGTCAGCGCGCCGTGATCACCCAGCACGGCCATGATCCGCCATTCGGTGGTCTTCAGCGCGAAGCGCTTGCGATACTGTTCCGCAATCCGCGTCGAAACCGCGTTCGACGCGATCGACAGCTGGTACGGCAGGAACTCTGCAAGGCGTTGGGCGGGCTGGTGTTTCGGCATGGTGCTACGTTTATAGGACGGCCCTCGCATGGCAAGGCCGTTGCCGATGTAACCTTCGCTTTCGGCGCGGCGGCTCAGCGATATTCGGGCTGGTCCCACCAGGGGTAGAAATCGGGCATGTCGCTGCCGACCGTGTCGGGATAGGCCGGCGCGCGCTTCTCAAGGAAGCTGGCGATGCCTTCCTTGGCATCCTCGCTGCGGCTGAGCCGGTATATCGCGCGGCTGTCGATCCGGTGCGCATCCATCGGATGTCCGCCCGCGCCCATCCGCCACAGCATCGCGCGGGTCATCGCCACCGACACGGCCGAGGTGTTGTCGGCAATCTCGCGCGCGATCCCCATCGCGGCATCGAGCAATTCGCCCTGCGGGTGGAGCGACCGGACGAGGCCGCGATCGAGCGCCTCCTGCGCATCGAATATGCGCCCGGTCATGCACCATTCGAGCGCGCTCTGCATGCCCACCAGCCGCGGCAGGAACCAGCTCGAGGCGGCTTCGGGCGTGATTCCCCGCCGCGCGAAGACGAAGCCGAAGCGCGCCGTGTCGCTCGCCAGCCGGATGTCGAACGGCAATTGCATCGTCGCGCCGACGCCCACCGCCACCCCGTTGCACGCGCCAATCAAGGGTTTTTTGGAATCGAACAGGCGCAGGGTCAGCCGTCCGCCCCCGTCGCGCACGCGCTCGTCGGACAGGTCGTCGACCGGATTGGGATCGGAGAAGACATGCCCCCCGTCATCGGGCGTGAGATCCGCTCCGGCGCAGAACGCCCTGTCGCCATGTCCGGTCACCACGACCGCGCGCACGCTGTCATCGGCGTCGGTCGTGTCGATCGCATCGATGAATTCGGCCATCATCGTGCGGGTGAAGGCGTTCATCTTGTCGGGCCGGTGCAGCGTCACGGTCGCGATGCCGTCGGCGATGTCGAGCTTGATCTGGCTGTAGGACATGGGTTGGTTTTCCTCTCCGGTCATCCCGTCAGGACGGAACGCATGGAACGCGGTCCCGAGGGTCAAATGCAAAGCGCCCCCGCCCGCGCCGTTTTCGGCATGCGGACGGAGGCGCTGGAATAATCATGCAGGCAAGACTAGGCCTCCCGCCTGCAATGGGAAAGCCGTCTGGCGATCACCGCGGCGCCATGCGGATGGCACCGTCGAGGCGCACGTCTTCGCCGTTGAAGTAGCCGGTCTCGATCATGCACATGGCAAGCTTGGCGTATTCACCCGGCAGGCCGAGACGCTTGGGGAACGGCACGCTGGCTGCGAGCGCTTCCTTCACCTGCGGCGGCGCGGCATTCATCAGCGGGGTTTCGAAAATGCCCGGCAGGATGGTGTTCACGCGGATGCCTTCCTTCATCAGGTCGCGCGCGATCGGCAGGGTCATGCCGACGACGCCGCCCTTCGATGCCGAATAGGCCGCCTGGCCCATCTGGCCGTCTTCGGCCGCGACCGAGGCGGTGTTGACGATCGCGCCGCGATCCCCGTCTTCGCTCAATGCATCGAGCGTCATCATTCCGGCGGCCGACTTGGCGATGCAGCGGAAGGTGCCGATCAGATTGACCTGGATGACGAAATCGAAGGCCGACAGCGGGAAATGCTTGATCTCGCCGCTCTGCTTGTCGCGGCTGGCGGTCTTGATCGCATTGCCGATGCCTGCGCAATTGACGAGAATGCGTTCCTGGCCATGCGCTTCGCGCGCCTTGGCGAAACCGGCATCGACGTCCTCGTCGCTGGTCACATTGACCTTGCAGAAGATGCCGCCGATGTCCTTGGCGACGGCTTCGCCCTTCTCTTCGTTCATGTCGAAGATGGCGACCTTGGCGCCCTTGGCGGCCAGCGCACGCGCAGTCGCTTCGCCGAGACCCGATGCACCGCCGGTGACGACGGCGGGGGTTTTGCTACTTACTTCCATGGATTGTCCTCTCAGATTTCAAGTGAATTAAAGCGCCTCGACGATGGTGACATTGGCGACGCCGCCGCCTTCGCACATCGTCTGCAGGCCGTATTTCTTGCCGCGCGCCTTGAGCGCGTGGACCAGCGTGGCCATCAGCTTGGTGCCCGACGCACCGAGCGGGTGGCCCAGCGCGATCGCGCCGCCATTGACATTGAGCTTGGCGGGATCGGCATCGAGGTGCTTGAGCCATGCCAGCGGGACCGGGGCAAAGGCTTCGTTCACCTCGTACAGGTCGATGTCGTTGATCGACATGCCCGCGCGCTGGAGCGCACGCTCGGTGGCGAACAGCGGTTCTTCGAGCATGATTACCGGATCCCCGGCCGTGACGGTCAGATTGTGAATCCGCGCCAGCGGGGTGAGGCCGTAGTCCTTCAGCGCCTGCTCGCTGACCACCAGCACCGCGCTCGACCCGTCGCAGATCTGACTGCTGCTGGCCGCGGTGATCTTGCCTTCGGGGCTGAGCAGCTTGACGCCGGCGATACCTTCCAGCGTCGCGTCGAAGCGAATGCCTTCATCGACCGTGTGGCATTCCTCGCCTTCGGCGGTTTCGATCTCCACGCCGACGATTTCGGCCTCGAAGGCGCCCGACTTGGTCGCCTCGATCGCCTTCTGGTGGCTCGACAGCGCGAAGCGGTCGAGGTCGTCCTTCGAGAAGCCGTGCTTCTGCGCGATCATTTCCGCGCCCATGAACTGGCTCCACTGGATGCCGGGATATTTCTACTCGAGGCCGGGCGACTTATAATTGCCTAGACCTTCCTTCATGTGGAACATCGCGGTCGAGCCCATGGGCACGCGGCTCATGCTCTCGACACCCGCGGCGATGACGACGTCCTGCGTGCCGCTCATCACCGCCTGCGCGGCGAACTGGATTGCCTGCTGGCTGGAGCCGCACTGGCGGTCGATCGTGACCGCGGGGACGCCCTCGCCCAGATGCTTGCTCGCCAGCACGGCATTGCGGCCGACCTGCATGGCCTGCTCGCCGCCCTGGCTGACGCAGCCCATCACCACGTCATCGACAGCCTTGGCCTCGAGACCGCTGCGCTCCATGACCGCATCGAGCGATGTGGCGGCGAGATCGACCGGGTGCACCCCGGCAAGACGGCCCCCGCGGCGCCCCCCGGCGGTACGGACGGCTTCGACGATATAGGCTTCGGGCATCGACATCCTCATTATAGGTTTTCAAATGGGACCAATTGGGTAAGCCGGGGTTACGTAAACGTCAAGCAGCGCGGGACCGAATGTTTCCGCGATTGCTCCGCCTGCTCGGACGCATGAAAACCGGGCGGGCCGGCGGGTGTGACATCGGCGTCACACCCGCTACGCCAAACCGGCCAAAATGTAACAAAAGCTTTGCATTCACCGCGTCCCTAAAGGCACATGCGACGTTCCACTGGAGGGATCCTGCATCTGCATGGGCGTTAAGTTCGTGCATTTTCTCTATTCCTCCCAGGGGTTCCTTGGAGATCCGACCTCAGGGGTCGGTCGATCAATAGAGGGATTATCAGAGTGAAACTCCAAACCTACTTCAAAGCCAGCGCGGCACCTGCCGCTCTCGGTCTTGCGCTTCTCGCGCAGCCGGCGATGGCACAGGTTGCAACGGAAGCGGAAGAAACTGCCGCTCCCGTCGTGCCTTCGGAAGCAATCGTCGTTACCGGTTCGCGTATCTCGAACCCCAACCTCGAACTGGCCAGCCCGGTCAGCGTCGTCAGCAGCGACGATCTCGAACTCGCCCAGACCAACGTTGCAGAAGAATTCCTGCGCGAACTGCCCTCGGCGGTTCCGAGCGTCGGTTCGGCCGTCAACAACGGCAACGGCGGCTCGAGCTTCGTCAACCTGCGCGGCATCGGCTCCACGCGTAACCTCGTCCTGCTTGACGGCCGCCGCTTCACGCCGGCTGACACCACCGGCCGCGTCGACCTCAACAACATTCCGCTGGCAGTGATCGAGCGCACGGAAATCCTGACCGGCGGCGCAAGCACCACCTACGGTGCCGACGCAATCGGCGGTGTTGTTAACTTCGTCACCAAGACCGACTTCGAAGGCCTCGAGGCAACCGCTTCGCAGCAGATCACCGAAGAAGGCGACGGCAGCGTTTTCCGTGCCGACGTCACCATTGGTGCCAACTTCGACGACGGCCGCGGTAACGCAGTCCTGAGCATCGGCTACCAGAACCAGGACGCCGTCTATCAGGGTGATCGTGGCTTCTCGCTGTTCAACATCGGTTCGTTCTCGGGCAACCCTAGCGGTTCCTCGAACGCCATTCCCGCCGTTATCGTTGGCCCGACGCCGGCAGGCTTCGGTCAGCTGACCGACGATGGTCAGGGTTACGTCGACGGCGTGTTCGATCGTCCGTTCAACTTCAACCCTTTCAACATCTTCCTGACGCCGTTCGAACGTTTCAACGTCTATGGTTCGGCGAACTACGAAGTGTCGGACGCTGTCGAAGTGTTCACGCAGGCGGCGTTCTCGAAGAATACCGTTTCGACGATCATCGCTCCGGGCGGTTCGTTCTTCAACACCTATCAGGTCAACCTGAACAACCCGTTCATGCCCGACCAGCTGGCACAGGCCTTCTGTGACGGCCTCGAGCTCACCGCAGCAGAATGCACTGCCGGCCGCAACACCCAGTTCGGTGCGACGCTGGCCGACGGCACTGCCAACCCCGACTATGTCGAAATCAGCACCTCGGTCCGTCGTCGTACGCCCGAAGCTGGTTCGCGTACTTCGGACTTCACCACCACGCTGTTCAACCTCGTGGGCGGCCTGCGCGGCGACATCACCGATTCGATCGGCTGGGAAGTCTCCGGCGGATACGGTGAAAGCGAGCGCATCCAGCGTCAGGGCGGTTTCGCTCGTTTCGATCGCCTTCAGCAGTCGCTGATCGCGATTCCCGACGGTGCCGGTGGCGTCCAGTGTTCCGATCCCTCGGGCGGTTGCGCTCCGATCAACCTGTTCGGTCCGCTCGGCGATCTCGGTTCGCAGGAAGCCATCGACTACGTCTTCAACCTGACGCAGCAGGTGATCACCCAGGCCAGCCTCACGCAGGCCCAGGCGATCATCGACGGCGACCTCGGCTTCGGCATTTCGGCTAGCCCGATCTCGTTCGCGCTCGGTGCCGAATACCGCAAGTACACCGCAACCCGCCTGTCGGACGAAGCTTCGCAGACCCCGGGTGCAGTTGTCGGCGGCGGCGGTGCCGCTCCGGACATCAACGGTTCGTACAACGTCAAGGACTTCTTCGCCGAAGTCGCCATCCCCGTCATCGAAGATTCGTTCGTTCGCGATCTGACCCTCGAAGCCGGTGGCCGTTATTCGGACTACTCGACTGCAGGCGGTGAGTTCACCTGGAAGGTCGGCGGTACGCTGACCCCCATCGATGGCATCACCTATCGCGGTAACTACCAGCGTTCGTCGCGTGCACCGAACATCGGTGAACTCTTCACGCCGGTCGTCACCCAGCTGTCGAACCTTGCGGTCGATCCCTGTGCAGGGACCAACCCGGTTGGCAATGCTGCCCTGACGGCGGCCTGCGTTTCGCAGATCGTTGCAGGCGGCGCCACCCAGGCCTTCGCACAGAGCCGTATCGGCAACATCCTCCAGCCGGCTGCTGGCCAGATCAACATCACCACGGGCGGCAACCCCGATGTTGGCGTTGAAACGGCTACCACCTGGACGGTGGGTGCAGTGTTCGAACCGATGTACAACCTCTCGTTCACGGTCGACTACTTCAACATCAAGGTTGAAGACGCGATCACGACTCCGACGGTCAACGACCTTGTCGGCGGTTGTTACGACGCACCGAGCGCGGACAATCCGTTCTGCTCGCTGATCGTTCGTAGTGCTGCGACCGGTGGTCTCGACGGTTCGCCGAACGAAGTTCCCGGGCTGCTGCTCAGCCTGTCGAACCTCGGCACGATCAAGACGGATGGTATCGACGTCAGCCTGCGCTATCGCACGAGCCTGACCGACGATATCGGCTTCCGCTTCTCGACCGACGGCACCTGGACGAACCGCAACGAATTCCAGGCAACCCCGACTTCGGTCAACCGCGAGTGCGTAAGCTACTACTCGGTGAACTGTAGCTCGATCCAGCCTGAGTTCGTGTTCAACACCCGCGCGACCTTCTCGTTCTACGACGAGCTGGATGTCTCGCTGCTGTGGCGCTACCTCGACGGCGTCGAGTTCGAACCGCTCCAGCGTGCGGAAAGCGGCGACGCTTTCGTCGGCACCCTGCCGGAAGGCACTGGTCCGGTGGCTGGCCAGGAAGTGGACTTCAACACCATTCCGGCTGAAAGCTACTTCGACCTGAGCCTGCGTTGGTTGGCGACCGAAAACTTCGAGTTCGTCTTCACCGTGCAGAACCTGCTCGACAACAAGCCGACCATCGTCGGTTCGGACATCGGCTCGACCGCGTACAACTCGGGTAACATCTACCCGTCGACCTACGACGCCCTCGGCCGTCGTTATGCTGCAGCGGTGAAGCTTCGCTTCTAGTCGCAGATCAACTGAACAAGAGAGGGGCGGTGTTTTCACCGCCCCTTTTTTTATTTGAAATCGGTGCTATCATGAACGCGGATCGGAATAGAATGGGTAGGACAAATTCCTTTTTGACGACTTGAACAAAGGCATTTGGATTCCCGATTCAGCCGTGCGCTTCTTTGTGAAGGCACTAGCAGATGGACCGAGAACTTACCGGGTTCACACGCGAACACGAAGGGGTCAAAAAATGCGCAGAAAGTTTCTTGGAGTCTTGTACTGTGCAGCGATCATTGTTTCGCCTGCTCCTCTCTCCGCCGGCGACGAGGGAGCCGAACCCGCTCGCGATGAGCAAGGCAAGATCACTGACAGGCGTCATCCTGACTATGTGAAGTGTCGCACCGAATCGGTAGCCGGATCACGAGCCAAGAAGCGCCGTATCTGCCTCACGAATGAACAATGGGCCGAAGTGGCACGACAAGGCCGGAGCATGGCGACCGCGATTGTCGAAGGCGGTCGAGCAGGGATCGACTGGGAAGCGGTCCAGCAGAACAAGCGCAGCTCACCCTGCCAGCAATTCGTGTGCTGATCGGATTGGACAGGCCGGGTGTTGCCGAGCGACGCGCCTGACGGCGCGCTCTACGATCCGGCCCGGGAGAGTGGGGGCGGATAGGCACACCCTGGGCTGCGGTCGGCGACGGCGAGACGCCGCGTCGTATATCGTTCGCTCCCCCCATGGAAAATCGGTTCTTCGCTCGAACAAGATGTGCAATGCATCATCGTAGATGAGGAGGTGAAGATGAAGAAGATTTGTGCTTTGGCCTGTACTGCGCTCATGTTTGCTGGAGTGCCGGCATCTGCTCAGCAGGGCACTGGAGAGCCTGCGCGCGATGCGGAGGGGAAAATTACCGATGAGAAGCATCCGGACTACATTCTTTGTCGGACCGAGTCTGTCATCGGCTCGCGAGCCAAGAAGCGCCGTGTCTGCCTGACCAATCGGGAATGGGCGCGTGTCGCACGCGAAGGCCGCGGCCTTGCGAGCGCGATGGCGGAGAAGAATTCCTCCGGGCTGATTACGAACTGACGACGTTCGGCGTTCACGCCGTTCGAGGCCGACCGGGGGTTCCGAGGCCCCATGAGGGCCACGCCATGCTCGGCCGGCAGGATACAAAGCCAGATTCCGGTCTTTGACAAGGCGGCCGTTGCAAAAGGCAACGATGGTGCTCGGAGCGTTTGTGCTGCCCCTTGGTGCTGGCCTCTCTGCCCAAGGAGGCGAGACTCAGGATCAGCCCCCCGAAGCGGAAGCAGTTACCGAACAGAAAGCCAAGACCAGCGACAGGATGATCTGCAAGACTGTCCGCAGCGTTCGTTCGCGTGCAATCAAGAACAAAGTTTGCATGACGAAGAAGCAGTGGCTTGCCGCAGCCCGTCAGGGCAATGGTCTCGCACGCTCGATCGTGAGGGGTGCGGCGAGTGGCCAGTGGGACGTCCTGGACCGCGACGACGGCGCCACCTGAGGCCTGCGCCTCAGCGCAAGACGGAGGGCGGCGGCGCGATATCAAGCCCGATGCCATCCGCCACCACCCTCACCCATTCGGCGACCTTGGCGATCTCGTCGCTGTTGGCCTCGCGCGTCGCGGCGATTTGCCGCTCGCGGTCGCCGCGGGAATAGGACGTCGATTCCTTCGAGTTTCGCGTGAAAGCCGGTCCCGCTGCGATCGCCGCGCTATCTTCGGGGTCAGGGTGCAATTCGAAGCGGGCGAAGAATTTCGCAACCGTCTCGGCCGGTTCCGCCAACAGGCTGCGGCTGTCGCAGATCCCGAGACGCCCGGCGCCGAACCGGTCCTGCATTTTCCGGTAGATTGAATGGTGCGAAAGCCAGCCCAGGCCGGCGACCTGCAGATCGGTCAGTTCGAACATCTCATCGGGCGCAAATTGCTGCGCCAGAACGCCATCCTGCATCTGGCCGATCAATGCCTGTCGCACCCAGCGGCGTCCCCACAGGCCCTTTACCGCGATTGAGGCGAGGAAATCTTCGATCGGCGCATACAGCAGGATCGCATGCGCATCCGCGCGCAGCCCCATGATGGCTGGCGCGAGCGAGTTCACGATATTCGAGGGTTTGACCACGACCGCGCGGTCATCGCCGAACGGCCGCGCGAGCAGCGCAAGCGCCACATCGAGCACCGCAGCGATCTTTTCCGGCTGAGCCCCTCGCCGCCGCCAACCGACGACGTCGTTGAGCACCACCGGCTCGACCAGCCCCATCGAATAGCCGGGGGCATCGAACATGCGTGCCACCAGGGTCGAACAGCAATAGGCAGAATGGAATACGAAGTGGATCGGAGCTGCGGGCAGGGCCCGCCGGTCGATCCGTTCAAGCGGTATCACGCGTTCCGCTCCGGTATCGGGCAGATGCTCGTCGGTCAGGAACGCGGCCTCGCGTTGCACGTCGCGCGGGACATGCCGAAAGCGGAAGCTGCCGTTCGTCTCGTCATAACGATGCGGCAGCCATTCCGCATCCTGCAGGATATCCTGATCTGTGATCATGGTGCGGTGGGCCTGCCCTCAGCGGATGCGGGTCACGCCCTTGAACCCCGTCTTGTCCGCAATTCGCACGCGATATCCGCCGGTAGCGCTTTCGCTGATCGTCACCTCCAACCCGACGCGGAAGCGCGCCCGCAGACCGCCGCTCGAGAGCACCTGCCAGACCTGTCCGTTGTCGAGCGCGATCGTCGTTTGCCCGGTCCGCAGGTTCGCATCCACCGCCGCGATCGTCGCGGTGAGTTCGGCCATCCGGGACCCCGAGGAATCTACCGGAAGGCCGAACCGTTCGCGCCGGTATTGCCGGCGCTTTTCCTGCAATTCCTCGTCCACCCCGTACTGCGTGTCGAGCGCCTGGTCGTAGCACTCCAGCCGCTCGTCATCGCTGCCGATGGCGCGGCAGTCGAGCAGCGCCTCGGAAGGCTCGTCCTGCGCCGACGTCACTGCCGGGAACGCCAGGGTGCACATCGCTGCAAGCCCGGCGGAAGCCGCGCCCATGTACCAGGAGCGATTGCCCATCGTGCGCGAACCCGCGCGTGACGAGGTCAGACGATCAGGACGAAGCAGCATGCAGTGATTTCCTAGAAAGCGTGGGCGTCAAAACCGCGGCGAGCCTATCAGATCGCAGCCCGCCGACAAGCCGCGGCGCACGGTCGGGACCGGTGATTGTCGTGCAGATGGATGCCTCTGTAGCAAATGATGTGTCATTTTCATTGCAGTTCGGGGCAAACCTCATGCGAGTTTTCCCTTACGGAAGCTAAAGCATTGCCACGTTCGGAAGTTTTGGTTCTCATGCACGCGTGCAATCATGCACGGTCGCAATCAGGGAACCACAACATGACCTCCACCCCCCCGTTCGCACGGGGCCGGCGGCTTGCGCTCTTCACGAGCGCGGGTATCGCCGCCCTGGCCGTTTCGACACCTGCCTTCGCGCAGGATGCCGACGACACCATCGTCGACGAACAGGCCGCAGCCGCTCCCGAGGCCGATAATGCCATCGTCGTGACGGGTTCGCGCATCCGCCGCCCCAACCGCGACACGCTCGAGCCCTCGATCGTCGTCAACGCCGACCAGATCGAAGAACGCGGTCTGACCAATGTCGGCGAAGTGCTCAACGAACAGCCCGCTTTCGGTCCGCCCGCCAGCAGCGCGGTCGGCGGCCAGTCGGGTTCCTTCGGTTCGGGCCAGAGCTTCATCAACTTCTTCGGTCTGGGCTCGCAGCGCACGCTGACGCTGGTCAACAGCCGCCGCTACGTCAGCTCGAACACCGCTTCGATCTTCGGCCCCGTGGCAGCCGGTTCGCAGGTCGATCTCAACACGATCCCCACGCTGATGGTCGACCGTCTTGAAACCATCGCCGTCGGCGGCGCACCGATTTACGGTGCCGATGCCATCGCCGGCACCGTGAACATCATCCTCAAGGACCGCTTCGAAGGCGTCCGCTTCGACGCGCAGATGGGCATTGCCGAAGAAGGCGATGCGCAGGAATACCGTCTGGGTGCAATGGTTGGCACCAGCTTCGCCGATGGTCGCGGCAACGTGGTTGCAGCGGTCGAGTACAACAACACCGAAGGCCTGCTGTACACCGATCGTGAACGCACGGCACAGGGGCTGTTCTACGCCGCTCCCAATGATCCGAACTCGCCGTTCGACAACGTCGTCATCAGCGATCGCCGTATCCCGATCCTCAGCGAATTCGGCGCTCCGACGACTGCCGATATCGTGCCCGGCTTTGGCTTCGACATCACCGACGGCAGCGGCAACACGCTCGTATTCGATGCCAATGGCAACCTTACCCCGCTGGACTTCGGCGAACGCTACGGTGTGGTGAACTCCGCCGGCGGCAACGGTTTCAGCCTTCTCCCGGTCTCGAACCTACTCTCGCCGGTCGAGCGCTATCTCGGCGCGCTCACCGCTACCTACGACGTAACCGATTCGATCACGGCCTTCCTCGAAGGACAGTACGCCAATTCGAAGGGTACCGAACTGCGCTCGCAGCCGGTTTACAACACCTGGCTGTTCGACGATGCGGGCACGCCCGACGGCAATCTGATCGTGCCGTTGAGCAACCCGTTCCTGTCGGACGAAGCCCGTGCAACCATTGGCGCGCAGCTTCCCGCGGGCCAGGACTTCTTCTACCTCGGCCGCGCCAACACCGACCTGATCGCCGGTGAAGGCTCGTCGGAAGTCGAAGTCTATCGTGTTGTCGCCGGTCTGCGTGGCGATTTCTACCTCGGTTCGCGCAATCTGAACTGGGAAGTCTCGGGCCTCTACGGTCGTTCGCGTACCGAGGGTCGCAGCCGCGAACTGGTGCAGCAGAACTTCGAGAACGCCCTGGCTGGCTGCCCGGCCGGAGCAGACAGTTCGCCGATCGCGACGATCAGCGACATCTGCGCCCCGTTCAACCCGTTCGGCAACCAGAACACGCAGGCCGTGGCGGATTACGTCACGACGATCGCGGATCCGACCGCAACCAACGAACAGTATGATTTCATCGCCACCATCGGCGGCGACCTGTTCAACATCTGGAGCGGCCCGGTCGGTTTCTCGATCGGTTACGAGCACCGTGACGAATCGGCGGACTTCGATCCGGGTGCATTCTTCTTCGGCCAGCCCGACCCGGCCGACCCGGATGCACCGCGCACCCAGTTCGGTCGCTCGATCCCGATCGATCCGGTTTCGGGTTCGTACAACACCGACGAAGTGTTCGGCGAAATTCAGATCCCGCTGGTTTCGCCGTCGATGGACGTTCCGTTCGTCAACCTGCTCGAAGCCAAGGGTGCCATTCGTTACGTCGATAACTCGCTCACCGGCGGGGACATCACCTGGACGGCTGGCGGTCGCTGGAAACCGGTTGAAGATTTCGCGATCCGCGGCAACTTCACCCGTTCGATCCGCGCACCGGCGATCACCGAACTGTTCAACCCGAACAGCGCGATCTTCACCACTGCGGACGATCCGTGCGATGCACGTTTCATCAACGCTGGCCCGAACCCGGCCCAGCGCGCGGCGAACTGTGCTGCGGACGGACTTCCGGCCAATTTCACCTCGAACATCGTCGACTTCACGACGCGCGGTTCGCTTTCGGGCAACACCGAACTCGAGAATGAAACGGCCGACAGTTGGACTATCGGTGCGGTTTTCACACCGACCTTCGCTCCGGGCCTAACCCTGTCGGTCGACTGGGTCGATATCGCTCTTGAAGGTGCGATCCAGAGTGTGAACGCCGAAGGCACGCTGGAAGCATGCTACGATGCCAACGACTTCCCCAACTCGGCTTGCGATCGCATCGATCGCGACGGGGCGGGCCAGGTCGAATTCATCCGCACCGGCTACCTCAATGTCGCATCCTATGACTACCAGGGTGTGATTGCGGACTTGCGCTGGACCGAGGCAACGCCGTTCCTCGGCGCTGACAGCCGCATCAGCCTGCGTGGTTCGTACCAGTACATCGACAAGCTCGAGCAGCAGGTCGGGACGGGCGATCTCTCGACGTTTCGTGGAAGCCCGGGCTATTCGAAGCACCAGGCTACCGTCGGCGTGACTTACGAGAACAACGGTTTCGGCGCATTCACGCAGATCCAGTACATCGGCGAAAACGTCGTTGATCCGGATGCGGCACCGACCTCGTACCAGTTCTTCGAGCGCGACGAGATCGTTTACATGGACGCTGGCATCAGCTTCCGCACCGAAAACGACTTCACCTTCCGCTTCATCGTCGAGAACCTGTTCGACCGTAGCGCGCCCTACCCGGCGCCGACCGGTGGTGGCCTGACCACCTATTTCGACGGGATCATGGGTCGCTACTTCAAGGTAGCCGCAACATTCGGCTTCTGATCGAGATCGGAATCCTAAAAGAAAGGGCCCCGGGAAACCGGGGCCCTTTTTCGTTTCCGCATCGGGTCCGACGCGGTCAGGTGATCGTCATCGCCAGTTCGCCGTCGCCTTCGTCGATCGCGACCTTTGCGCCGTCGGGCACCTTGCCGGCGAGGATCATGTCCGCCAGCGGGTCCTGCACGTAGCGCTGCACCGCGCGCTTGAGCGGGCGCGCGCCATAGACCGGGTCGTAACCCACGCGGCCGAGCCATTTCTTCGCCGCCTCGGTCAGGTCGAGCACGATCTTGCGATCATTGAGCAGCTTCTGCACCCGTGCGACCTGGATATCGACGATCGGCGCCATATGCTCATGTGCGAGGCGATGGAACAGGATGATCTCGTCCAGCCGGTTGAGGAACTCGGGGCGGAAATGCCCGCGCACCACGTCCATCACCTGCGGTTCGACATCCTCGACCTTCTGGCCGTCGTCCATATTGGCGAGATACTGGCTGCCGAGGTTCGAGGTCAGGATGATCAGCGTGTTGCTGAAATCGACCACGCGGCCCTGCCCGTCGGTCAGCCGCCCGTCGTCGAGCACCTGCAGCAGCACGTTGAACACGTCGCTATGCGCCTTCTCGACTTCGTCGAACAGCACCACCTGGTAGGGGCGCCGGCGCACCGCTTCGGTCAGCACGCCGCCTTCCTCGTAACCGACATAGCCTGGAGGCGCGCCGATCAGCCGGGCAACCGCGTGCTTCTCCATGAACTCGCTCATGTCGATGCGCACCATCGCGCTGTCGTCGTCGAACAGGAAGCCGGCAAGCGCCTTGGTCAGTTCGGTCTTGCCCACGCCGGTCGGCCCGAGGAACAGGAAGCTGCCCAGCGGGCGCCCCGGATCCTGGAGGCCCGCGCGCGCGCGGCGCACGGCCTTGGACACCGCGTCGATCGCCTGGCTCTGGCCGATCACCCGCTTGGCGAGGATGTTCTCCATGTCGAGCAACTTCTCGCGCTCGCCTTCCATCATCCGGTCGACGGGAATGCCCGTCCAGCGGCTGACGACACCGGCGATATCGTCTTCGGTGACTTCTTCCTTGAGCAGCGCATTGTCGGTGTGGCCCGAGGCTTCCGCGAGCTTCTTCTCCAGCTCGGGGATTCGCCCGTATTGCAGCTCGCCCGCCTTCTGCAGGTCGCCGCCGCGCTGCGCCTGTTCGAGTTCGATCCGCGCCTGGTCGAGGTCTTCCTTGATCCGCGCTTCGGCGTGGATCTTGTCGCGTTCGTTCTGCCAGCGCGTGGTCAGCTCGCTCGATTGCTGTTCGAGTTCGGACAGTTCCTTGCGCAGGTTTTCGAGCCGGTCCTTCGACGCGGTGTCGGTTTCCTTCTGCAGCGCCTGTTCCTCGATCCGCAGCTGGATGATGCGGCGGTCGAGGTTCTCGATTTCCTCGGGCTTGCTTTCAACTTCCATGCGGATGCGGCTGGCGGCCTCGTCCATCAGGTCGATCGCCTTGTCGGGCAGGAAGCGGTTCTGGATATAGCGGTTGGACAGCTGCGCCGCAGCGACGATCGCGCCATCGGTGATGCGCACACCGTGGTGCAGTTCGTACTTGTCCTTGATCCCGCGCAGGATCGATACCGTGTCCTCGACGCTGGGCTCGTCGATGAAAACCGGCTGGAAGCGCCGCTGCAGCGCGGGGTCCTTCTCGACATATTTCTGGTATTCGTCGAGCGTGGTCGCGCCGATGCAATGCAGTTCGCCGCGGCTGAGCGCGGGCTTGAGCAGATTGCCCGCATCCATGCTGCCCTCGCTCGCGCCCGCACCGATCAGCGTGTGCATTTCGTCGATGAACAGGATGATCTGCCCTTCGGCGCCCTTTACTTCGTCGAGCACCGCCTTGAGCCGTTCCTCGAACTCGCCGCGGTACTTCGCGCCGGCGATGAGCGAGCCCATGTCGAGCGCCATCAGCGTGCGGCCCTTGAGGCTGTCGGGCACGTCGCCATTGGCGATACGCAGCGCGAGGCCTTCGGCGATCGCGGTCTTGCCGGTCCCGGGTTCGCCGATGAGCGCGGGATTGTTCTTGGTCCGGCGCGCGAGGATCTGCACGGTGCGGCGGATTTCCTCGTCGCGGCCGATCACCGGGTCCAGCTGGCCGTCGCGCGCGGCCTGGGTCAGGTCGCGGTCATAGCGCTCCTTCGCGTCGTAGGCTTGTTCGGCATTGGCACTGTCGGCCTTGCGCCCGCCGCGCAGGTCGTTGATCGCGCGCTCCAGCGCCTTGGCATCGACGCCCGCATCGGCCAGCGCACTGCCCGCCTTGCTGTTCGAGGCGAGCGCCAGCGCGACCAGCATCCGCTCCACGGTGACGAAACTGTCGCCCGACTTCTCGGCGATCTGCTGGGCCGAATCGAGCACGCGGACCGCATCATTGTCGAGGCCCGGGCTCGCCTGCGCGCCGCTGCCGCTGACTGCGGGGATACGCGCCAGCTCGTCATCGACGCGCTGTTCCGCCTTCACCGGATCGCCGCCCGCACGCTGGACCAGGCCGGCGGCCATCCCCTCGCTATCGTCGAGCAGCACCTTGAGCTGA
>Ga0114905_1001035_pt1 | contig 15875 bp, 9 predicted proteins | sample MalvireepMed_b05_FD_83499 | JGI IMG/M metagenome (GOLD analysis project Ga0114905, IMG submission 83499) | Marine viral communities from the Global Malaspina Expedition - Malaspina viral metaG DeepMed_b05 | ecosystem: Environmental > Aquatic > Marine > Oceanic | place: Mediterranean Sea...
CCAGTGCATTCCGCGCGGCCAGCCACACGGCCGCCGCGCTGGTGAAGGCAAGCAGGCCGATCAGCCCGAACGCCATCCAGCCGAGCGCCGACAGGGCATCGAGGACCGGCGCCAGCCACTGCGCCTGCGCATCGATCCGGGCAGCGGGTGCCGCATCCGCCAGCAGGCTGCGCAGCCGGTCCAGCGTGGCGGCATCGGCGCCGTCCCGCAGCCGCAGGTCGATCAGCGCGGGCAGCGGCACCGCCTGTTCCGGATCGTCAGTGCCCAGCCACGGTTCGAGCAAATCCGCAACGCTTTCGGGCGAGACGATCGCCAGCCCGGCGACCGCGGGGTCCTGGACCAGCAGGGTGGCCGCTGCATCGGCTTGCTGCGAGCGCGATTGCGGGTCGGGATCGACGATCTGCACGGTTGCGCTGCCCGCCAGTTCGCCGCGCGCCCGATCGGCGAGATTGGCGAGCGCAAGTCCGCCACCTGCGGCAAGCACCGTAAGGGCAACCATGATGGCGATCACCCACGGCATCGGCCCACCCAGCCGCGCCTGGGGCAAGAGATGCGCGGCGCGGCGTCCGCGAAAAGGTGACAGTCCGCGCTCGGCAGCACCGGCAAGAACGGGAGGCTTCTTCATTCCCCCGCCCCGATCCGGCGCGGGGGATAGCGCAATGCGCCGGTAGGGTCCGACAGCACCCCCTTGTCGAGACGCATGATCAGCGAATCGGGCACCTTGCTCAGCAAGTGCACGTCATGCGTTGCCACCACCACCGTGGTTCCAAGCCGGTTAAGCGCTTCGAACAGGCGGATCAGCTTGAGCGCCATTTCGGGATCGACGTTGCCGGTCGGCTCGTCCGCCACCAGCATGTCGGGCCGGCCGATGACCGCCCGCGCGATCGCCACCCGCTGCTGTTCCCCGCCCGACAGGGTTGCGGGGCGGGCATCGGCGCGATGCGCCAGGCCGACCCATTCGAGCATGTCGGCCACCGGGCCCTGCAAATCGGCCTCGCGCACGCCCGAGACGCGCAAGGGCAAGGCGACGTTGTCGAAGGCGGAAAGGTGGTCGACCAGGCGGAAGTCCTGGAAGACCACGCCCATGCGGCGGCGATAGGCGGGCAGCCGTTCGCGGGGCAGGGTGATCACATCGGTGCCGAACATGCGGATCGCCCCGCGCGAAGGCCGCTGCGCCAGGTAAAGCAGCCTCAGCAAGGACGTCTTGCCCGCACCGCTTGCACCGGTGAGGAAATAGAACCGCCCGGGAAACAGCGTGAAGGACACGTTGGACAGAATTTCGCGGTCGGTACCGTAGCGCAATCCGACATTGTCGAAACTGACGATCTCCTGCTCGGCCACGCTCATCGCGCAGCCCGGTCGATCGAGAAGAAAAAGGCGCCCATCATCGTCGGGCACAGCCTATAACCGCGCTTGCATGTGGAAAAAAGCGCCCATGGGGGTTTGCGAACAGTACAGTCGCTTGTCGGGATTCGCGCACCGGCCTAAGCCTTGGGTCACCATGATTATCGCCTGCCCAGCTTGCTCCACGCGCTATGTCGTGCCCGACAGTGCGATCGGGATCGACGGACGCACCGTCCGCTGCGCCAAATGCAAGCACAGCTGGTTCCAGGACGGGCCCGACGCGGACCGGCTGACGCCCGGCGACATGGCGCCCGTCTCGCGACCGGTACCGGCGGCTGCACCCGCTCCGCCGCCGCCCCCACCCGCAGCGAGCGCGCCAGATACGCAGGAACAGCCGGATCCGGCAGCGAAACCCGGGTTCACCTTTGCCGAAACCCCGGACCGGCCCGTGCCGGCAGATGGTCCCGATTTCGACGAAACCGCCCCGCCCTATGGCGAAGTGCAGGATGACCTGCCCCCCGCGCCTGCCGCCGAAATCGATGAAGGGCCCTCGCGGTTCGAGCACGCGCCCCCGTTCCGCCCGCGGCGCAACATCGCCAAGCTGTGGACCTGGGCAGCGGCGATCTTCGCCGCCATCGCGCTCGCCACGATTGCCGCGGTCAATTACGTCGGCCTGCCCGAATGGGTACCGGTTTCGCGCCCGCTGTTCGGTGTTGCCGAACCCGACCTGGAACTCGCCTTCCCGGTGGAGGAACAGGAACGCCGCACGCTGCCCAACGGGACCGAATTCTTCGGCGCGCGCATCATCGTCACCAATACCGCGCGCGAATCCCGCCCGATCCCTCCGATCCTGATCGTACTGCGCGACCAGCGCGAACGGCAGGTGTACAGCTGGGTGGTCCAGCCGCCGCAATCGACGCTGGCCCCGGGCGAGGAACTGACCATCAACGAAGCGGTCACCGATGTGCCGAAATCGGCGGTGTTCGCGGATATCGGCTGGGCTCCGCGCTAACCGGCGCTACCATGCGAGAAAGGTGCTTGCGGCAGCGCAGCCTCGCTGCTAGTGGCGCGCTCCTACCGGCGGGGGCCGTCCTTGTGATGGGCCTCCGATGCAGACTGTGTGCGGTCGTGGCGGAACTGGTAGACGCGCAACGTTGAGGTCGTTGTGGCCGCAAGGCCGTGGAAGTTCGAGTCTTCTCGACCGCACCAACAGTCCCGAAAGATTTCTCTCAGACCTGTTCGATCCTGCTGAGGGGCCACCAGGGCCCTTCGGGGCGTTCGGCCTTGTGCCGGCCGAGGTCGCGCAACCGCGCCATGAAGGCGGGCTTGAACATTTCGTCGTCCTTGAAATTCTCGCCCACGTTGCTGGGGAAAGTGTCGTAGCGGTCGGCACTGGTCAGCATGATCCGTCCGTAGGGATTGTTCAGGCGCAGGCCCGCAATGGCCCCGATCTCGCTTTCATTGACCAGCAGATCGTACCCGCGCTGGCCGTTCTTGAGCGGACCAGAGCTGGTGTTGAAAGCAGCATCGCGTTTGCGCACGGTGGGGCCGTTGCGCACGACATAGACCGTGGGCGCAGTATCTTCGTAATCCTGCGCGATCGCGGCCTGCGTCGCGCCGCCCGCCATTTTGGCCAGCGCATGGCCTTTCATCTGTTCGCGCACTTCGCTGTCGACCGCCACCATCGCGCGGTCGAAGAAGACCGAACGGCGCACCCCGCCATCGTAGAGCGCCAGCGCTTCGCCATCGCTTCCGGCGACGCGCAGTTGCTGGTGGAACACCGGCATGGCGGAGGAGGCCATGGTCGCCGCCGCCAGCGCTTCCGCTGCCGCCGCGGCCGTGGGGGCGGCACTCACCAGTTCCTTGATATCGGCATAGCGGAACACCCCGCGCTCGGCTTCGACGAAGCCGGCGAAAGCCTCGATGCTGGATTGCCCGATCGCCTCGATCAGCCGTTCGTCGCCGCCCGGCATGAGCGCTTCGATAATGCGCTGGCGCAGCCGCCGCGTGCCTGCCGCCGAACCGAACAGCGGAACGCCGATCAGCCCGGTGCGCCTAACCACATCGCTTTCCCGCTCCGGCGCGTAACCCCAGACGAGCCGGTCGAGCGCGAAGCGGCGCATATCCGGGGTCTGCTTCGGATCGAGCGCGACCATCAGCATCAGCGCCTGCAACGAGCCGGTGGAAATGCCGGTGATGACGCCCACACCACCAAGGGCGAGTTCGTTGCCGCTGTTGCGACTGAGCGTGTCGAACAGCCCCGCACCGAAGGCGCCCCACTGGCCGCCGCCCGACAGCAGCAGCACGTCGCAATCGGGGCGGCCGGCTTCATTGTGGCATTGCACCGCGTCGCGGATCGAACAGGACATGCGGTCGTCGAGCCTGCACACCGCGGCATCGGGGACGTCCGCCTGCACGTCGCGGATCAGGGGGCCGACATCGCCATCGGCAACGTGGGTGTAAAACCCGTCGATCTGGAACGTCAGCGGCCCGCGCCGAAACATCGTGAACGCGAAAAAGGCGAGCGCCGCAACGCCCAGCACCCCGGCGGCCACACCCCACAGGAAATTGTCCATCGATTCGTCCTCCCCCCAGCTGACAGGGCAGGACAATGCGCGCGAACCGCAGCGAATTCAATCAGCCGTGCGCGCCGAACTCGTTCGCGATGGCAGTCGAAATTCGCAGGCACAGTTCGTAGGCCTGTTCGATCGGATCGATGTGATCGCGCCGGATCGCGGCATAACCTTCGCCCTCGCCGCGCGGATATTCGCCCGGCTCGTTGAGCGCGAAATCGTCCTTGCGCGGGAAGCTGGTCGGAAAGGCGCGGCGCAATTGGGAAAGCGCATCGTCGATGCGCAGGGTGAAGACCATTTCCAGCACATCGGTCCGGCTGATGTCGTTGGCACGGCTGAATGCCGGAACCGAGATCGCCTTGAGGAACATGTGCTGCAACAGCGCCAGGCGCACGGCCTGGAGCACGCCGATTGCCCGGCGCACGCTTTCGCGTTCGGGATGCGGATCGTCGTCGGGCACCAGGTCGAACAATCGGTGCAGCTTCAACGCGTCGACGCGCAGGCGCGATGCCAGCCGGCGAAACACGCCATTGCGATCGTCCTTGATAAGATATTCGGCCAAGGCCTCGCAGGCGGCGCCCAGATGCTGTTCGGTCCCGCGATAGGGGCGGCTGGCCCAATAGGCGGAGTTGAACAGTTCGCCGAAGGCCGCAACCGTCTTGATGCTGGCCAGTGCATTCGACGCGCGCACCAGCCGCATGATCTGCCGGCCACGCGGGCTTTCGGACAGGAGCGTACCGATCTCCTCGATATTGCTTTCCGCCGCGCTGCCGACCCCGGCGATGATGTTCACCGGATAGCCAAGCTGCTGCAGGATGGCGTTGTGCGGGATCGCCCGGATCTGCCGCAGGCTCATCTCGCGATCGGCAGACAGATCGCTTTGCCGGCGCGACTTGCGGCTGCCGGTCTGGTTGAGCAAGCCGAGGCCGAAGGCGGTGATCGCGCGGCTGTAGGTCCGGCTTTCCAGGTGATCGCGCTGGTGATCCTTGATCGCGCGATAGAAATCGAGACTGAGGTCGGTCCGCCGGTAGAAGGGATCGGTGGGGACATCGGCGTCGGTATGCGCCGGGCTGTTCGCGGCGATCTGCGTCAGCGTCGCCAGCGCGATATCGGGGGTGGCGAACAGCAGGTAGCCGTCGCCGCCCTGAAAGCTCGCTTCGGGTTCGAGCGTGATCCCCGCGCGGGCGAAGCGGCGCTGCGTCCAGGCGCTGAGGGCCCATTCGATGCGGTCTTCGAAGCCGGAAGGGTGCGCGCCGCGTCCCATCCCTTCGCCATGCGTGTTGAAAATCAGCGCGGCGACATCGCCGAGACCGTTGGCATCCATTGCCTCGGCCAATCGGCCCTGCAGCCGCTCGATCGCGAGGCTGGCAGGGATTTGGCCGACGAAGCGCCCGGCGTCGGAGAACCCGGTCTGGATCGCAATCCGGCCGCGGGTCTTGGCATAGGCGCGGTAGTCGGGCTCGGCGAGCAGCAGGTCGAGGAACCGTCCGCCGTGTTCAAGCGCGGTCTCGGTCTCGAACAGCGGGGAGACATCGACCTTGTCGGCAATTCCGAACAGCTTGGCGAAATAGAGCGCGGCGAGCACGGTCGAGGGCTGCTCGCATTCGGCCACCAGCATGCGGATCGGCGCATCGGCATCCACATGCTTGAGGATCTGAGTCATCACCAGGAACTGCCGCACCGCGGTCGAGCTTTCGACTGCGAGGCTGGCGAAATTGGCGCTTTGCGGTTCGACCCCGGCCAGCAGTTCGCGCAGGGCGGCGATTGCGCCGCGGCTCGACAGGTCGATATCCGCCGCATCACCCAGCCGGGTGCGGATCGCATTGTGGAGCTGCTTGGCATTCACGCGGAAGTGAATCCAGCTCATCCCCAGCCCGTCGGCGCGCATCGCGGACACGAGCGTGCGCAGCGCAACCGCCCGTTCGGCCGCACAATCGCGCGCTTCGGTTTCCAGCCGGTCGATCAGCGGTTCGAGCGAAAGCAGCTTGTCGGCGTGGTCTGCGGTCAGCCGGTTGGCCGCTGCCGAAAGATCGGCGGGATCGGACAGATCGCCGGCAAATTCGTCGGCACTGGCGGCAGCATGTTCAGCGGCTCCGCGCAAACTGGCGATAAGCGGATGCGCTTCGTCGATCGCCGCGAGCGAGGCGGCATAGCGTTCGAGCCGCTGCGCTTTTTCCGACAGACGAAATGCAATCGAGGTGTACCACTTGATGTCGGTCCGCCCGTCCATGTCATAGCCGACCCAGCTGGCGAAACGGAACGGAAGGGGCTGCAGTTCGCACCAGCGCCCGGGAAATTCGGCCTGCGCCCGGTCGAGCACCGCACTCACCATCCGGTCACGCGCGTCCTGCGCATTGGCGAGCGCGGCCATCGCGCATTGGTGTTCGTAACGCAGCGTGATTTCCGGCGCCTCACCTGCGGCCCCGGGCCGAACGTCACCTCCGTTTGCGACTGCCTGCGCGACCGCTTCGCTTTGCTGCGGGGACAGCAGGAAAGTCGGATGCGCGGTGAAGACCACATGCATGTGCGGCTGTTCCCAAAACGCGCGATAGCTATCGAACGCCGCGCCGCTCGATGCGAGCGATGCGAGACGCTCGCCCGCGTCGGACGGCGCCAGCAGGTTGCGCAGCCGATTGGCCCGCGCATCGAGCGATTGCGCTTCCAGCTCGTCGACCAGACCGCCCAGGTCCGCGAACCCCAACTCGCCGCTTTCGAGCTTGCGCGAAATATCCAGGGACAACTGGAACACCGGGTTGAACAGCGGCGTCTCGCGTGTCTGCCGGTGCAGGACGCGCAGGCGTTCGCTCAAGCTTGCCAGTGTCGGTTCGATATTCGTTTCGGCCATCATCTTTCCCTATGCCCCGCCTAGGCGGTGTTTGCGCGGTAAACGCGGCTGGCTGTCAAGCGCACCGCCGCGCCCCGCACGATGAATACGGATGCGGGCGCCACGAGTGCCCGATTACAACTCGCCTCTGGACTTGCCGCTTGCCACACGCCACCGCTCAGGCACAAATTAACCGCAAGCGGCAAGCTCCCGTAGGGGAGAAGCTGCGACAAGCGATCGGCCGGCGACGCAGAGGGGATATATGAGCGACTGGACCATCGGCATCATCGGCGGGTCGGGGCTTTATGCCATCGATGCGCTGGAGGATCCGCAATGGATTGCGGTACAGTCGCCCTGGGGCGATCCCTCCGACGAGATCCTGTGCGGCACCATCGGGCACGTTCGCGTGCGGTTCCTGCCGCGCCATGGACGCGGTCATCGCATCGCCCCCTCGACGCTCGATTCACGCGCCAATATCGATGCGCTCAAGCGCGCTGGCTGCACCGATATCCTCGCGGTCAGCGCGGTCGGTTCGCTGTCGGAAGAGCTGGCACCGGGCAGGTTCGTCACCGTCGACCAGTTCATCGACAACACCAAGGGTCGCCCATCGAGCTTTTTCGGGGACGGGTTCGTTGCGCATGTCTCCATGGCCGATCCGGTGTGCGACCGCCTGTCCAGACACGCTGCGAAAGCCGTCGCCGCAGCAGGGGGCGAATGCACCGAGGGCGCGACCTATCTCGCCATGGAGGGGCCGCAGTTTTCCACCCGCGCCGAAAGCCGGCTCTATCGCCATTGGGGCGCCGAAGTGATCGGCATGACCGGAATGCCCGAGGCCCGGCTGGCCCGCGAAGCGGAGCTGCCCTATGCTCTGCTGGCGATGGTGACCGATTACGATTGCTGGCGTGACGAGACCGAAGCGGTCGATGTCGGTCAGGTCCTCGACCGGATGCAGGACAATGCCCGGCTGGCGCGCGAGACGATCAAGGCGTTCTGCAAGGCCCTGCCGCGCAAACGCACGCCATCGCCCATCGACCATGCGCTGGACAATGCCGTGGTGACCGCGCCCGAGGCCCGCGACAAGGCGCTGATGACCAGGCTTGATGCCGTCGCCGGCCGCGTGATCCGCCAGCAATGAACGAAGCTTACGACCTCCTTGTTATCGGCGGCGGGATCAATGGCGCAGGCATTGCCCGCGATGCCGCGGGCCGCGGCCTGCGGGTCCTCCTGATCGAGAAGGACGATCTGGCCTCGCATACCTCCTCGGCCAGCACCAAGCTGGTCCATGGCGGGCTGCGCTATCTTGAGAATTACGAATTTCGCCTCGTTGCCGAAAGCCTCCGCGAACGCGAAGTGCTGCTGCGCAACGCCCCGCACATCATCTGGCCGCTGCGCTTCGTCATGCCGCATGAACCGAGCATGCGGCCCAAGTGGATGCTGTGGCTGGGCCTCGCGCTATACGACCGCATCGGCGGACGGATGAGCCTGCCCAAGAGCAAGCGCGTCAAGCTGCGCGTGGCCCCGCACCGCACGATCCTGCAGGACCGGCTGACCAGCGGTTTCGAATATTCGGACTGCTGGGTCGAAGACGCGCGGTTGGTCGTGCTGACCGCACGCGACGCGGAGGAACGCGGCGCGGAGATATGCGTGCGCACCGAATGCACCGCGCTGGAGCGAAGCGCGGATGGCTGGAGCGCGACGCTGCGGAGTGCTGCTGGCGAACGATCCGTGAAGGCGCGCGCGGTGATCAATGCAGCGGGTCCGTTCGTCGACCGGGTGGCCAAGATCGCACTGGGGGCCGGCACACCGGCGCATCTGCGGCTGGTCAAGGGCAGCCACATCATCGTGTCGCGGCGGTTTTCGGGCGAGCATGCCTATATCTTCCAGCAACCCGACGGGCGCATCATTTTCGCGATCCCCTATGAGCGCGACTACACGCTGATCGGCACGACCGACTTGCTATACGAGGGCGATCTCGACGCCGTCACGATCGCGCCCGAGGAGACCCGCTATCTGTGCGAAGCGGCCTCGCGCTATTTCACCAGCGCGGTGACGGAAGAGGAAATCGTGTCCTCCTATGCTGGCGTGCGCCCGCTGTACGAAGACGATGCCGCAAGCAATTCGACCGTGACCCGCGACTACGTGTTCGAACTCGACGCGCAGGACGGGGCGCCCATCCTGTCGGTCTATGGCGGCAAGATCACCACCTACCGCAAGCTGGCCGAACATGCGCTGGAAAAGCTGGGCGAGGTGATGCCGCTGCCGGGGAGCGACTGGACCGCCCACGCGCCGCTTCCGGGCGGCGACATGCCCGATGCCGATTTCGCCGGTTTCCTGTGGGAAGCGGGTGAACGCTATGCCTGGATACCGCCCGAAATGCTGCTGCGGCTGGCGCGCGCCTATGGCGCGCGGATCGACCGTGTGCTGGGCGGGGCAACTGCGCTGGCCGATCTCGGCCGGCACTTCGGCGGTACGCTGTATGAGGCTGAGCTGCGCTACCTCGTCGACCACGAATATGCGCGCACCGCGCAGGATGTGCTGTGGCGGCGCAGCAAGCTGGGTCTGCACCTGCCTGACGAAGCACAGCAGGCAGTCGCCGACTGGTTTGCCGCGCGCGACTGACACGACGCTACGGAACCAGCGCGCTCCGCAAAGCTTGAAAGGGATACACCGCAGGTCCAATGGGCCTGCTTTATCCCTCCTTCTGTCCGGAGTCGTATGGCCCTGCACGATCCTGCCCGCCTGTCCCCCATTTCCCGCCAAGCGCTCCGCGAGGCCTACCGCGCGGAAGAGAACGCCTGCGTCGCCGAGCGCATGGCACAAGCCAGCGCGGCGAGCGCCAAGCACGAAGAAGCCGCCGAGATCGCCACCCGGCTGATCGAGGAGGCGCGCAAGCGCAAGGCCAGCGGGATCGATGCCTTCCTGCATCAGTATGGCCTCGCCACCGAGGAAGGCGTGGCGCTGATGTGTCTCGCCGAAGCGCTGCTGCGGGTGCCCGATGCGGCGACCGCCGACGCGCTGATCCGCGACAAGATCGGCGATATCGACTGGGCCGAACACATGGGCGAAAGCTCATCCACCTTCGTCAACGCCGCGACCTTCTCGCTGATGCTGACGGGCGAAGTGCTCGAACGTCCCGAGGAAGCGCAGAAGGGCATGGGCAAGACGCTCAAGCGCGCGGTCAACCGACTGGGCGAACCCGTGATCCGCACCGCGACGCTGCAGGCCATGCGCATCCTCGGCGGACAGTTCGTCTATGGCCGCACGATCAATGAATCGCTCAAGCGCGCGGCCCCCGAACGCGCGCGCGGGCTGACGCACAGCTTCGACATGCTTGGCGAAGCCGCGATGAGCTTCGCCGATGCCGAACGCTACCGGGTGAATTACCACGAAGCGATCGAACGCCTGGTGCGCGAATCGACCGGCGACGTGCGGACCGCCCCGGGCATCTCGGTGAAGCTGTCCGCGCTGCATCCGAAATACACTTTCCTGCATGCCGATCTGGCGATCGCCGACCTGTTGCCGATCGTGCGCGATCTCGCGACCGCTGCGCGCGATGCGAATATCCATTTCACCATCGATGCCGAAGAAGCCGACCGGCTCGAGCTGTCGATGGATCTGATCGAGGCGCTCGCACGCGACGACAGCCTGTTCACACGGCCCGACGGCAGCCGCTGGGAAGGGTTCGGGCTGGCCATCCAGGCCTATCAGAAACGCGGCGTGCCGATGGTCGAATGGACCGCGCGGCTGGCCCGCAAATACGACCGCAAGTTCTTCGTCCGGCTGGTCAAAGGCGCCTATTGGGATACCGAGATCAAGCTCAGCCATGTTGGCGGGTTCAAGGATTTCCCCGTCTTCACCCGCAAGCTGGCCACCGACGTGAGCTATCTCGCCTGCGCGGAGAAGATGCTGGCCGCAGACGATGCCATCTATCCCGCCTTTGCCACGCATAACGCCTACACCATCGGTGCGATCAAGGCGCTGGCGGGCGGCAAGCCACTCGAATTCCAGCGCCTTCATGGCATGGGCGAGGACATCTACGGCGCGCTCGCGCAGATGGAAGGCAACGACCGCACCAATGTGCGGATCTATGCCCCCACCGGCACGCACAAGGACTTGCTGGCCTATCTGGTCCGGCGGCTGCTCGAAAACGGCGCGAACAGCTCTTTCGTCAACCGCATGGCGGATGCCGAAGTGCCCGCTTCCGATCTGGCGACCGATCCGGTTGCCGACATGGCGCAGCTCGATCCCTATCGCAATCCGACCATTCCGCTGCCGGAAGACATCTTCCCGGGCCGCAAGAATTCAGCCGGGATCGACCTGTCCGATCCGCTGGTGCTCGAACCGCTGCAGGAACGCCTCGCCGCGCTCGAGAGCCGGCACTGGACGGCAGAGCCGACCTTCATGTCGGGTGCCGATGCCGAAATCGCCCCGATCAACAAGCCGCACGACCTGTCGGCCGAAGTCGGCACGCGCCGCGACACACTCGATTTCGAAGTCGAGGAAGCGATTACGCGCGCCGAAGCGATCCAGCCGGGCTGGGACCGGCTCGGCGGCGAGAAACGCGCGGTGCTGCTCGAAGCGGCGGCCGATCTGTTCGAGGAACATACCGACGAATTCCTCAGCCTGTGCCAGCGCGAGGCGGGCAAGACGCTGATGGACGCAGTGCTCGAGCTGCGCGAAGCGGTCGATTTCCTGCGCTTCTACGCCAATGAGGCGCGGCGCCAGTTTACCGGCCCGATCCCGCTGCCCGGGCCAACGGGCGAAGAAAACCGGCTCAGCCTGCATGGCCGCGGCGTGTTCGCCTGCATCAGCCCGTGGAATTTCCCGCTGGCGATCTTCATCGGGACACCCGCCGCTGCGCTCGCCGCGGGCAATACGGTCGTCGCCAAGCCGGCCGAGCAGACGCCGCTGATCGCGGCGCTGGCGGTGCGCCTGTGCCACCAGGCGGGCATCCCCGAAGAGGCTTTTCAGCTGCTGCCGGGTGCGGGCGAAGTGGGCGAGATGATCACTTCCGATCCGCGCATTGCGGGCGTCGCCTTTACCGGATCGACGCAGACTGCGCAGGCGATCAACCGCGGCCTCGCCGCGCGCGAAGGTCCGATCGCCACGCTGATCGCCGAAACCGGCGGACAGAACGCGATGATCGTCGATTCGACCGCGCTGCCCGAGCAGGTGACCCGCGACGTCGTCGCCAGCGCGTTCCAGAGTGCGGGCCAGCGCTGCTCGGCGCTGCGCGTGCTCTATATTCAGGACGACGTTTACGACGAGATGCTGAAGATGATCCGCGGCGGCTTTGAGGCGCTGACGATCGGCAATCCAGAGCACCTGGCCACCGATGTCGGCCCGGTGATCGACATGGACGCCAAATCCTCGCTCGAACGGCATGTCGCCCGGCGCAAGAAGGGCGGTTTCCCCGTATGGCGCCGCCGCCTTCATCGCGGTGCCAATGCCGGGTGCTTCGTTGCGCCGACGATCGTGGAAATGGATTCGATCCTCGACCTCAAACGCGAGAACTTCGGCCCCATCCTCCATGTCGTGCGTTACCGCGCGGCCGATCTCGGCCGCGTGGTCGAGGATATCAACGCGACCGGCTACGGGCTGACCATGGGGCTTCACAGCCGCAATGACGACACGCGCGCCTTTGTCGAGGCGCGCGCCAAGGTCGGCAATTTCTATGTCAACCGCAACCAGATCGGTGCCGTAGTCGAAAGCCAGCCGTTCGGCGGCGAAGGCCTGTCGGGCACCGGCCCCAAGGCGGGCGGACCGCACTACGTCGCGCGGTTCGCGACCGAACGCGTGGTGTGCATCGACACGACCGCAGCCGGCGGCAACGCCACGCTACTGGCGAGCTAAAGGGCGGATAAGATTCCCGGGCCGCTTGCCCCAGTGGCGCGGCTCGGGAATCGTTCTCCCATGGCGATTCTTTCCGACAAGTGGATCCGCGACAAGGCGCAGAACGAGGGCATGATCGAGCCCTTCGTCGAGGCGCAGCGCCGCGAAGGGGTGATCAGTTACGGGCTGTCGAGCTATGGCTACGACGCGCGCGTCGCGCCCGAGTTCAAGATCTTCACCAATGTGAACAGCGCGGTGGTCGATCCGAAGAATTTCGACGGCGACAGCCTGGTCGACCGCGAAACCGACATCTGCGTGATTCCGCCCAACAGCTTCGCGCTGGCACGGACGGTCGAATATTTCCGCGTGCCCGAAGACGTGCTGGTGATCTGCCTCGGCAAGAGTACTTATGCGCGCTGCGGGATCATCGTGAACGTCACCCCGCTCGAGCCCGGCTGGGAAGGCCATGTGACGCTGGAATTTTCCAACACCACCCCGCTGCCGGCGAAAATCTACGCCAATGAAGGCGCGTGCCAGTTCCTGTTCCTGCAGGGCAACGAGCGCTGCGAAACAAGCTACCGTGACCGCGCGGGCAAATACATGGGTCAGCGCGGCGTGACGCTGCCGCGGCTGTGACCGCGATCGGGTGAGCGTTTCGCGCTTCCCCTTCTGGCGTGTCGCGCCGGGCGAGCGCGGGGGCGAATACGTCCTGCCGGTCATGCCGCCTGCCACGGTGGGGCCCGAAGGCGCACCGCATGTGATGGGCGGGGTCGCACTGGCGGCAGCGGTCGACGCGCTCGAACTGGCGAGCGGGCAGACGCTGCTGTGGTCGAACATTCAGTTCCTCGCCCCGACCACGCATGCGGAGGAGCTGGTCGTTTCCTGCGAACAGTGCGGCGGCGGCCAGTCGGTGGGGCAATGGCAGGCGGAAATTCGCAGCAACGGCCGGCTGACCCACCGCGTCAGTGCGGCGCTGGGTGCGCGCGAGCCGAGCGAGCAGCGCATCTTCGCCGCAATGCCCGACGTCCCGTCCCCCGCTGAATGCGAAAGCGGCGATCGCAGCTGGGACGTGCCCGGTACGCTGGGCGACCAGCTCGAGACCCGCGTGGCGTTGCAGGACGACGAGCGCGGCATCCAGGCGCTGTGGTCGCGTTCGCAGGCGGGCTTTCCCGTGAACTCGGGCTGGCTGGCGATCGTCTCGGACTTCTTCCTTGGCGCGCATCACGCCGCGCGCGGCGGCTCCAGCCTCGACGATACCTATCGCCATATCCAGTCGGCGGACGATGGCTGGGTGCTTTCGGTGACCGAGCTTGCCGCCTTCGATCGCGGCGTGGTTCACGGCAGTGCCCGGCACTTCGCTGAAGACGGGCGCTTGCTGGCCATTTCGAGCCAGTCGGGCGTCCTCCCGCGCATTCCGCGCACGCCGTAACGTCTTTGACTCTCCTGCCCGCCACGCGCATTCAGGCGGCAAAGGAGACTGACATGGCCGACACCGAATTCGACATCATCGTCTATGGCGCCACCGGGTACACCGGGCGTCTCGTCGCCGAGCATTTCGTGCGCGAATATGGCAATGCCGCCAATGCCCCGAAATGGGCAATGGCGGGGCGCAGCATGGACAAGCTCGAAGCGGTCCGTGACGAAATCGGCGCACCGGCGAGCACGCCGCTGGTCGTGGCCGACGCTGACGATCCCGCCAGCCTCGACACTATGTGCGCGCGGACCAAGGTCGTTCTCAGCACGGTCGGGCCCTACCAGCTCTATGGCGACGCACTGGTCGCTGCCTGCGTAAAGAGCGGGACGGACTACGCCGACCTGTGCGGCGAGCCGGGCTGGATGCGCGAACAGATCGACCTGCATCACGAGGCAGCCAAGAACAGTGGGTCGCGGATCTGTTTCTCGAGCGGGTTCGATTCGATACCCTTCGATCTCGGCGTGCTGATGCTGCAGCAGGAGGCGGTGAAGCGCCACGGTTCGCCCGCTCCGCGCGTCAAGGGCCGCGTCCGCGCGATGCAGGGGACCTTTTCGGGCGGCACCGCGGCCAGCCTCACTGCAACGATGAAGAACGCGGCCAGGAACCCCGGGATCATCAAGGTACTCAACGATCCCTTCGGCCTGACGCCGGGTTTCACCGGCCCCGATCAACCTTCGGGCATGATGCCGCACTACGAGGACGAACTGGGCAAATGGGCCGCGCCGTTCATTATGGCGACGATCAACACCAAGAACGTCCACCGCACCAATTTCCTGCGCGGCCATCCCTATGGCGAAGACTTCCGCTATGACGAGATGATGCTGACCAGCCCCGGCGAGGCCGGCAAGGCTGCGGCCGACGCGGTCGTCTCGATGCTCAAGAACCCGTTCGGTGCCAAGCCCCCCAAGCCGGGCGAGGGCCCGACCAAGGAGGAGCGGGAGAACGGCTTCTACGATGTCCTGTTCGTGGGCGAATGGGAAGACGGCGAGCGGCTGCACTATGCCGTGAAGGGCAAGTACGACCCGGGATACGGTTCGACCAGCCGGATGCTGGCGGAAACCGGTATGGGCCTGCTCGAAAGCGATGCCGAAGGCGGGGTCGGTACTCCGGGCTCGTTCCTCGGCGAAGCGCTGGTCACGCGGCTGCAGGAACGTGCCGAACTGACCTTCGCCGTCGAACAGTAGGCACGGCAGAACCGATACGGTGACCGCCAAGGCTGGCCATGGCGGTCACCGAAAACCCGGGTGGACGGACCGGTTCAGAAACTGGCGCGCAGGCTGGCGCTGAAATTGCGCCCGGCCAGCGGGACGAAATCCTTGGTGAAGCTGGTGTGGCGGCGGCCCGAGACGTCGAAAATGTTGTCCGCCTTGAGCAACAGGGTGACCGAATTGGTCCCCCGCAACGGGCGCCACGCGATCGATGCGTTGACGAAGGTGTAGCCGTCGGTCGCGGTTTCGAACGGCGCGATGTCGTTCTGTTCGTCATACCATTCGACCTCGCCGCGCACGTCGAAGTCACCCGTCGACGCCTTGAGCGGGGCGGTCTGGTGCAACGGCGGAATCCGCGGGACGAAGGTATCGTCGTCGAGCTTGGGTTGGATGTATTGGCCGAGCACTTCGGTCCCCAGCGTGAAGCTGTCCGTCTCGAGCAGATCGAAGGCCACTTCGCCCTCGATCCCGGAATAGGTCGCATCCTGCTGCAGGAAGACGAAGACCGGCAGGTCGTCCTCTTCGGCGCCAGTCTGCGACAGGTAGATGAAGTCGTCGAACCAGGTGCGGTACGCCGCGAGGCTGAACGTCGCGCCGGCGAGGCTCCCGCGGGCGAACAG
>Ga0114905_1001049_pt1 | contig 15752 bp, 10 predicted proteins | sample MalvireepMed_b05_FD_83499 | JGI IMG/M metagenome (GOLD analysis project Ga0114905, IMG submission 83499) | Marine viral communities from the Global Malaspina Expedition - Malaspina viral metaG DeepMed_b05 | ecosystem: Environmental > Aquatic > Marine > Oceanic | place: Mediterranean Sea...
CCTACCTCGGCATATTCAAAGTTGCCTACCTCTGAAGGATTGATGATATTGGAAGGCATACTCATGTAGTAGATATTGTCATGGAACCCCCACCACATCCTGTAGTCATCGTAGGAATTATTTACATTCAAGGCACTAACACTACGGCCTGCTGAAGAGGCAAGCCATTTTGTCTCCCACCCTCTCTCGTCCCATCCGAGGATGGAACTGTACCCGGCATCGATTACCTCGGAACCATGGTGGCTTGCCCACTGGTAGGGAATCTTGTCGCTGTCCGTTATGGTGATGGGTGCGTTGGTCGAATCAACAGCTGCAAGCAGTTCGTTATGGGTGGCCGCCATCTTGGTGATGGAGCCGCGCTTGTCTCTGGGCAGCCCGTCATCCCTGTCTGGTCCCATGATACTCACCACGGCAGCAGACGCACCGTTGATGTACTTGTAGATACCCAGACCCGAGGGAATGTAGACACTGTCTCTCCATCTTATGGCACCCTTGCCAGCATCGGGATGGAAAGGCAGGAACAGCTGGGTTTCTACGAACCGCGTGTTCTCTGCATCGTGGGCAAAAAGCCCCTTCTTGGTACTGACATAGATGATGGGCTCTCCACCTGCGTCCCTAGCTACAAACATCCCCGTCACATACCCGGCAGGCAGGGGAATCTTGGCATCGGTTGTCTCTGTTCCTATTGTCAGGGACGACCACAGCTGGCCTGCATGGCTGATTCCCCACAGCCTGTCATCCCATGTAGTGAGGAACTTTGTATCCCGTGTATCCGTGGTCCAGCTGGTGCCGTTGGAAGAGTAAGAGTACCCGGAACCATTGGCATCGTAGTGGGCAAATACCAGATAGGTAGTGTCGTCCAAGGCTGTCCATGTGACAGTATCGGTCACCTGATCAATCATATTAGCGGAACCAGAACCGTATGTAGTTAACTGTGATCCCCAGCTGTCAGTTGTGTTGTTGTACTTGTACAGCTTGGGGCTCTCTGAGGCCGAGCCGTTCCAAGCTGCGTATACCTCGTCACTCAGTTCACCGATGGCACCTATAGTGCCATTGGTAAGACCGTGGGATACAGCAGCAGTCTGCGTAGCAAGCCCCGGCATGACAAGATGGTTCTTGTACCGCAGCTGGCAGGTGGACCACCATGCCCTGCCGACATCTCCTGCTCCTTCCATGCGGTTCACACCGATACCACCCCGGAAATCCGACCAAGCTATGATGGATGTCCGTGTCTGGGAATCCTTGGTGGTGTCACCAATGATCACCTTGCCCGGGTATATGGATGCAAGGGAACTCTGCACGGGGGCTACGAGGGGATAGTAGACACCATTGAGAGATATCTCGTTATCGACAGTTACCCTTGCGGCCACTACTGCACCAGTCGAACATCAGTGAGTAAGGGGAATGCTCTCCTTGCCTGCTGAGACATACCCATCCAGAATCCTGCCATGTTGTTCTTGTTATCAGGATCGGTGTTGGGACCACCGCTGGCAGATGCAAAGGCAAGGGCCGTAGCCCTAGCTATCAGGTACTGTTCATCTATCTCCGAGGTATCCGTATCACCCGTGAGTAACGCAGGCTTGTCACCGCCTACAATCTTTAAGAGATTGTACCGTGCGGTGCCGTGATAGTAGTTGTCAAAGATTATGTCCTGTTCCTGCTTGTCTATCTTCCACAGGTTGCGAGGTACTTTCACCCACTGGGCTGAATCGTTCTTAACTGCACTCAGATCATCGAGCCAGACCGTGCAGGCACCGAGGTCAATATCATATTTCAATCCTACGGAGATGATTGCCGTATCCAACTCAGGGTTAGCCAGAGCCACACGGAAGAAAGTCCATGTGTCATCAGCTAATGCTGGAAGGCTTAATGTTTCCAGTGGAGAGGCACACTTGGCCGTATCATCCAGAAGGATACTCAGGTCAGCAGCAGATGTTGCACTCTCACTGGTCCGGGTGATCTTGACCCATCCTTCCAGATAATCATATTTTGATATGTCCTTACTGGAGATGGAATCTGTGACAATCTGGTCAGCGGATGCACCAGCAGGAATAATAAACTGGTTACTGCCCGTACCCTGTTTCTTGTCCTCAGTGTCCACAACAGGAAACAACAAGACACTCGCACCAGTAGAATGAGTACCAGCATCAGTTCCACCTGCTCCCCTACTAACCGTAAGCGTATTGGAAGAGATGCTGCTGATAGTCATCTTCTCCAAACCTACCAGAATCTGCTGGTCTGCCCTTAACGGAGTAGCACTGGCAACAGGAACAGAAGTTGCCGTTAAACTCGTTATAGCTCCATCCAGAGTAGTAGCCACAAGGGTTGATTGCTCATCCATGGCAGCATTAAAGGATAGGAGCCGTGTGAAATCCACACTGGTGCGGTAGTAGATGTTCTGAATCATGGAGATCCCAGAGGGTATGTCAAACCTCTGGGTCTTTCCATCAGAATGCAATCCAGTATGCGGCGAACTAGACATATTGGGAATTTCTACCGGGTCATAGGCATGACCAGTAGCATCCAGTATGGACTGGTTGATGAAATCCTCTACCCTCACAGGGGGATAGATGTCATCCCAGAGTTCGTAGCTGTCTGCCGCAACAGAGGCAGCCGACAGAGCAGGAGATACCGTCAGTATCGTGCCACTACTTGCATAGTCAGAAACCCGGGTAACCTGTACCGTGCTGGCAGAGTTGTCAGTGAATACAACCCACTTGCCTATGTGATTATCATCGGCACCTATAAGGCTGGAATCAACGATTGTTGTGCCGTCACCTGCACCACTACCGCTGGGTGAAGAAACGTATACCGCGCCAAGGTTATAGCCAATGGACTGGCGTAACTGAGCCCTTGTGCGCCCCTGTACTATGGCCATCGGTTACCACCCCTTAGTACTTTTTCTTTTTCTTACGAGTCACAGGTTTGCCAGTTTTCTTGGCATACTTACTGGCAGCAGCCTTGCCTTTCTTGGTATAGGCGAATCTTTTACTTCCCACCTTTGGCATTCTTTTGTTCCCCTTCTAACTCTACGATCCTCGCATCTTTTTCAGAGAGTACCCTAGACAGGGTTGCAAGCTGGAGTTCCAGATTGGTTACCTGATTCACCTTCTGCTGTAACGCTGCCCTGATATCTTCTTCCGTGATCTCAATCTGTGTACCTGTGGTCATGGATGTCCTCCTTACCGTAGACCGTTATAGTAAATCCTGTTATTGCTACTCTTCCTGCGCTTGATGCTATTGATCCTGATCTGGTCAAGAATCTTGCCAATCTCCTTGCGCTGCTCGAGAGTAGGGGCTGGTTTGCTGTGCCTCATCCGCACATCAACCAGCCAGCTTTCCATTGCATTGCCCACCATCTCTTCTATGTGGGCCTTGGAAGTGTCGTCATCAGCAAGTATACGGAACTGGTGCTTTCGATTGGTAACCTCATCATGTACCACGAACTGGTACTCGTATATCGTGCCACCTGTCTCAGCATTGAACCCTACCGGGGTAACCCTGCTATGGGTTACTCCCGGTGGAGTCCAGAGTTCTGCTTCCTGCGGATTCGGAACAGCTACCATTACTCGATGTTAGCTTTTATAAGTCCGTATTGGGCATTAACTCCAGCTAACGGACCCATGTACGCAACTACAGTTCCTTCTGCATCAGCATCAGAGTCAAGTATTTCTACAGACCCATCTGCGCTATCAGATGCCACCAAGGGCAATCCCATACCGGGAGTTCCTTCAATTAAAGCTGTTGTCCACCCTTTAACACAAAGCCATCCATAATAATCGTTTGCAATATCAACGCAAGCCCAACCAATAGGGGCATTATCTATCCCATCCGCATCATGTATCTCTACATCTTTGTGTGGGTTTTCATATAATCCTACCTGTTGGGCAGTTGTCATCGCAGTTATAAGTCCATCTTCTTCATCAAGTGTTATTACACACCCAGTAGCACTGGATACCGCAGTATTACTTTTAATTCTATACATATGACCTGCTTCTTCTTGGTCATTAAATATAATCCAGCCGTCCTTGTACTGGTTTAATGTAATAGTCAGTGAGCCTGATAGGGTCACTGTAGTGGAACCAGCAGAAGCAGCACTTACTGCTAAGTCAACTTGGTGGGCATCTGTTCCATCTTTACCTTTTATTAACCCTCCAGCAGTTATAGCCTCACCAGCTTGAACATATACAAATTCCCTGTCAGCAATCTGCATCCGAGTGCCAAGAATGTGCTTTTGAGCAGAAGTAGTTAACTTTTCCCATCCGTATTTTCCCATTATTGATTGTGGAAACGACATTACTAACCTCCTTAAAGGTTACTTGTTACAGGGTTTACCCCCTGCGACCAACCGATAAATATTTATGAGCAGCCTCGGTCAATCGTTACAGCTACTCCGCTCCCTGATGCGTCTTCATATGAACACGCAACCTTGACAGTGCCCCGGCCCGGGTCAACGCCGAGACTTCCTCGCTGCATTCCTGACAGGTCACTGACTCTTCAACCACTTCACTGACAGGTTCAACCACAGTCTCAACCTCAACCTTACGGATCGCACACCATCTACACTCACAGGTGTCACTGGGTGGGTAAGGGAGCATACCCAGCACAGATTTTCTTAATACATAGTCAGGACTACCCGGAAGATTCTCTATCTTGGTCCCGACAGGATGAATAATTTCACTACTTGAATTAACTTTTGGAGCATGGAGATACAGGGATATCTTGGGTTGCCATGCATCGATGTATTCCCAAGAATACCCCTGTCCTACCAGCTGTTCGCGCATCTCGGTGCGCTCTTTAGTTGTTACCATCCTATTATCTAACCAGAGGTTGCCGGGGTTGTGGAGTCAAGTGTAAAACCTGCGCCCCTACTGTCATCCAGTTCAAATACACCATAGTCACTTGTCATAACCAACTCGGTGGCCCTGAGAGAGGCATCTCTCTGGCGTTCTGTCCGGGTGTCTACAGACTTCAAGACAGCAAGTGCAGTTTTATCAGCAATAACACCAACCGTGGCAGCTGCCGTGGTCCGGGTTATGTTCCCGTCTTCAAAGATAGGAACTCCGAATATTGGTCGTATGCCACTCCAGAAATTACCGAGTAAGTCCTGCGAGTATCCCGGTGTCATGGGGTATGTGGCTGCCACACCAGCAGCTTCAGATGCTAAGTCAAATACTGCAAAGGGATGATGGTTGATATATATCTGGCTACCAAAGTTATTTCCCTTGGCAACCGCAACCGCAGCAGCTACGTTTGACGTTTTCATGGTTCTTCCAGAAGCACCTACATCCGTTGAAAACCCTGAATACAACGCCGTAACATCGTTATCTTTCTTCCGGGCCATGCCGTCACCAAGCTGCCTGCCTACCATAGACATGACATTGTCAGCTGCCTGTCGGATAAGCTTGTCCGTAAGGATTACCTTGGCCCCTACCTCTGCTGCCGTGAGGTCAACAGTAGTCATACCAATCTCTTCCTCGTCTACGATGTCCTGCCCATCGACAAGATCACTCATGGACATCTGGCCAACCTTGGGAACGGTGACTTGTTTTGCTCCCTTTGGCAAAGTAAATGACTCTATAAGAGCCATTGCCGGAGCATTATGTTCCTCTGTATACCTTGCGGCTGCGAGGATTATTCTCTGGGCATTTTCAAGATTGCCCGTTGTTGCTGTCTGTGCCATGGGTTATCCTCCTTGGCTGTTAAATACCCAGTAATCTTTTAGCCGCCGCTAGGGCGTTTGGAGAGGTATCTCCTTGATTATAGCGGTCAAGCCAGCTATCGTCATTGGCTGCCACTTCAGGCGCGCCCTGTGAATTGTCAAACTGCTGTGCTGGTACCTGTGCCTGCCGTAGCTGTGCAAGCTCGGCATCCTTCTTGCGACCTTCCGATATATCCTTGGCCTTTTGCTCCATTTCCTGCTCGTTATTTGCAGTTCTCAACAGTGGCAGATCGGCAAGTCCGAGATTATATTTCTGGGCGAAATGTTCTGATGCAGCCTGTTTACCCAGAAGATGCGCCCCGTAGTTGTCAGCCTTACGGATAAGATCTGTCTGTGCTATGCGGCTCTGCATATGCTGCCGGGCAATTGACTGTGCCTGCTCCGGGAGATATCCCTGCGCCTCCAGCTGCTGCTGGTATCGCGCACCCTCAGCCTGTAGGGCAGTTTTCTCTTGCTGCTGTTGGGCAGCGGCAGCCTGCGCCTGCATCTGCTGTATCTGCTCGGGACTGGGCTGCTGTGGCCCGGGAATAGGTGGTACTTCCGGGGGTGTCTCTGCTACTGGTTCGGGTGCCGGAGCTACTGGTTCAGGTGCCGGAACTACTGGTTCAGGTGCAGGAACCTCGTTTATATTTATCTCGGGAACATTGTTCAGCCTGTCCACTTCCGCGATAATCGGATTATCTGGAGGTGGTGCGAACTCGTCCGTAGCCCCTTCCTCGATCAGTGGTGCCTGTACGCCTTCTAGTTCCTGATTCTGGCTTACCATATCTATCCTCCTACGGTACTGGTACTCCGACTTGGCCTATACTTCTAAAGCTGCGTAACCCGGTATCCATCCTTCCCGGATTCTTACCGTGTAAATCCCTGTATAACTTGATATTTTCAGTTCGGGTAGGAACATTGTCAAACCATGTGATGGTTATCCTGTCTATGTTGGTATCACTCTTTCTCATCTGGGTTCTCTGATCCGTCCTGCGTTTCTTCAGGATCCTGATAGCCGGGCCCCAGTACGATCCCTTGGCCTCAAGCCTTTCCCTCTCGTTACTTGAGCTGTCGAGCCAGTGCTGCCATTTTTCTGTCAGTCCCGGCTGTTGCTGCTCAAGATATCCAACATAGTCAGGTTCCCTGCCAAGATCGAAATACCCTGCTTCTTCCAAGGTTTCCATATCATCATAGTAAGCCTGTATCTCGGGATGGTTGGTCCCGGTGCGGTGCATGTAGTTGTCATACCTGATCTGGATTTCATCGTCCCAGCTGTTAAAGAGTGGGACAAAATCCCTGTCAAAGGCATTCCAGTCAGTCTGCCCGGTTTCCTCGTTCCTGTGCTTCTGACGCAGCTGATAGTACTGCCACATGGCGTATGCCACGGGTCGCCGGAGCTGCTCTTCCTCGGTAGGCTCGGTAGCTCTCTCTATCCAGATCTGTGCCGTCTGGGGCAGGGCCGAGTAGATATCCTCTATACGGTCTATCCGGGTACGGTGTTTCAAGTTCGCATCATGGAGTGCGTCCTTGAAATCCTGCGGATCAAAGGCAGGCCCCCCGGGATTGTGAGGGCGCATCTTGTATATGTGTTCATCAACCACGATACGCTGATCATTCATCTTTGCGTCACGGGCATCACGGAACTCCTTTGCTACCTGTAACCGTGGGTTGCCCTGTTCAGTTCCTTCTACAAGCCTGCGGTCCAACTCCAAGCTGATCTGGTAGTTGGGATCCCCGGGATCCTTTGCGGCCTCGTAGATAGCTGCAGTGTGGTCGATGTCGAGATCTTCCCACCTGACACCGCTATCGAACATCTTGTCTGATGTGGCAACCCTGTTGATGAGATCAACCTTGTTACGGGCCATCTTGTCCCTGAGTATGTCATTGGTATCGGCACTCAGATTGATACCCGTTGCCTGACCCCACTGGGCCCCGGTGCCAAGCCTGACCTCGGTGGTGGGCAGGATATCCTGAACCGTGGCTCCCGGTGCTATGAGCTGACCCGTTCTTCGACTACCAACAGCAGGCAGTGGAGCATCTCCGGCCAACGCCTTGATACTGGCCATGCTGGCTCCCCCGATCCCGATGGGGGCAGCAATATCGTAGATAAGCTGCAGCATCTTCTGGACATAGCCCCACTTGTCCGTGGACCTGCCGAAATAGTCGGTGCCTCTCATGTAGTTGAGTGCTGCGTTGATGGGCACGTTCTGACGGGACTGTAAGAACCCATCGAAAGGAAAATGCTTCCATTCCAGCAACCTGAAGGCCGTATCCATCTGTCCCATGAGGTCCCAGAGGGCATTCTCCCCGGACCGTGTTTTAAGGAATGGCACATCGGGCCTCATAAACCGGGCGTTGTACCCGATGGGGAGTAGACCATGATCATCCCTGACAATCGGTGTGTATCTCTCAAGGGGTAGGAATTTACCCTGTCCTCCCATAAATGACGGCATGGCGGCACGGGGATCTCCCCCGGCCTCGCGGATCCCTTCAGTTGCAGTCGAGAAGTAGTGGATCCCGTTTGCCAACGTGGCCATGAAAACAAATGTCCCGGCCCAGTTCTTCCTCCAGAAGGCCGACTCTTTCAGGCCCTGCACACCCATCGGAGTCTCTTTTGCAATATTCCCGGGACGTAATGGTGAAGGTACTCCACGGGTAAACTGCCGGATCAGTGCCTCCATCTCGTTTACGGAGAAGAAGAACCGCAGGGCCATTTCTCGTATGGCTCCCTGCATGACACTCTGTGACACGGGGATAACCGAGTATCTCAGGTTAGAAACCCGTGCCGTAACCGCCATAACCTGTTCATCAGTGGCCTTGGGCAGTGCCCTCCTTACTATGGGAAGGATGTTGTGTTCCACATCCGTCATTATCATGCCCGGATACCAGCCCTCAAACAGGCCCCTGCGAGTCAGGTACTCCAGCTCCTTCAGTGCCCGGAAAGGTGCCTTTGCCTTGCTGGTGAGGCCGGACTCCCTGTATGCCTCCTTGAACGTGTTGAGCAGGTCATCCTTGGGAATAAGGGTCTGGTCATAGATCATCAGGTTGTTCCGGCGCAGGCCAGACCAGCTGATAGTGGTATCCGGGATAAGTGCCTCTCTCGGGTTGATGAGCCTGCCGTCAGAACCAATCTGTCCCGTCTGCATGAGCTTCCGCATATGATCCCGGGACCCCTGCTTGAAGTAAAGCCCAAGGGATTTTTTCAATGCTATGGGAATGCTCTTCAAGTGTGGCATAGCTGCCTGTAGTGACTCACGCTTGGACATACCCAGCGTGTTCCTGTTGTACTCAACGGCATCCATGAAGGCATGGGTGCCTCCGATTCCCATCCTTGTAGCAAAGTCAACCTGCTGGAAGACAGAACCGAATAATTTCATTCTCTTGGGAAGGAAGATGATATCGTCTGGATCCAGCCTGAGTTCCTTCTCCCAAGTTCCGAGCCTGACCTTCTTGTAAAACTCCTTCTTCCACTTGATACCACCCCTGAATATTGTCTCCATGACATCGGCAACACTATCTGGAACAGCATACTGTCCCATCCTGTGAACAACCTGATCCATCGCTCCCGGCTCACCTGTCCGGGTAACATTACGAATCTCGTAACCCTTGCCTTCAAAGACAACTCCCAGATTGGGAACCCTGTATCCTCTTGGCATGAAACGGGCATCCTCCACGGGTTCTGCGATACCTGCCTTCTTGAGCCATAGGAGTAGCTCATCCTGCAGCCTGAAATGGGTTCCCATTCTCATTGAGAAGGTAGCCTGCTCGTAGGGATTGGTATAGAGCGGTCTAAACCCTGCCTCAAGCATCTCGTCAAAGGTCACCTGCACCCCGTCAACACGGGCTCTCTGCCGCCTGAAGGAAGGCTCTCTTCCGAGAATCTGTTTCAGCCTCTGGAAAGCTCCTTCCCGGGCATCTTCCGGGAGCCGCCATCCACGGTAGAAGTAGTTATCTATGTTGGCAGCTATGTTGGGATCGAAATCGATCCTCATCATCTCTTCCACCCGGGCAAAGTCCTTGAGATGGTTGTAGGTATCCTCCCATCCAGAACCGAGCTGCCTGACCTGACCCAAGTATTGCTCCGGGTCATGGAGAGCCTTGTACAGGATCATTATCGGACCGGGACGCTCAAGTGTTCCCCAGTCCTCGTCTTTAGGAATGAGCCGTCTTCCCCGGGATGCGTAACTGACCCCTATTTTCTTTATGCCGAACCCGAGCTTTTCCAGCCTGTCATATCCCTCAAGAAGGATCTCGTTAGTGAGATCGTCCTGTGCCCTAACAGCACCCTCGTACCTGCCTACCGCATCCTTTCCAAGACGTTCACGGGTTTCGTTGGACAGTCCCGGAAGACCCTTCTCATCAAAGATAAGTCTCTCTTCAGGAGTCATCCATCCCCTTACGCCTCCCTCGATACCGTCTTCAATCGAGATCTGTCGTATGCGCCAGTCCCGTGCCTGCTCACTCACAGGAGGGGTATTGGACTTGGGATACTCCCTGTTTCGGACCAGTGCCAGTGTCTTTTCCTCGTCTGCAGGCAACGCGCCCCGGGGCTTTATTGGCCCGGGGCTCTCGGGACTGGTGAGTCTCGCCTCTCTGGCCTGCCTGTTCATCTGTTCGCCCAGCCTCGCAAGAAGAGACTTTGCCTCTCTTCCTGCCGGGGTGTTTCCTTCACGGGCTGCAATTTCAGCAAGGTTCAGGGCCTGATTGGCTGACGAATCAATATTTATACGAAATCCACTCTGAAACCCTGTCTCTGACGGTTCCATCGTTATCTGGAACGGGATCTGTTCAAGGCTGTCTATATAGTCATTAACCTCTTTGGTTGTCATCCCAAGCGATTCGGCCGTCTGGTTGAGAAGGCTATCGTAATGGCGTTCCAGATCCTGCAAACCAATAGGTTTTGTCAACATCCGTGCTTGAACCCCGGCCACGCCTTCCACTCCCTGCTGGCGTAATCTCCTCATCTCCTCGATGCTGGTCTGTACTTCAGGAGCCATACGGGGTGGAACAGTAGCTGCACCCTGCTTGGCTTCAAGCTCGGCAATATCATTTGTTATACGGCGGCGCATTTCAATTTCACTGGCATCGTATTCATCCGCAGCAGCAATTGCCTTGTTATAAGCCTCCATATCGAAAGGCTCCTTCACCAATCGAAGTTGGGCATTAGCATCCGTTAACGATTCCTTTGCTTCCCTTAACGAAATCCTCTCTTCCGCTAGATCAGCCCGAAAGTCAGCCAGATATTCTTTTGAAAGACCCCTATCTTTCGCCGCATCTAGTTGGTCTTTAGCAATCCTGACCTTTTCTGTAGCATCTGTTACCACTTCCTTAGAAGCTGTTACGTCTTCTGTAGCATCTGCAATTCTTGATGCCCGTTCTGCTGCCGTTGGCGGTGGAGGTGGTCGATAGCCCTCTTCCATAGGGCCGGGCTTACGTCCCAATTGGGGATAGTCATGTGCCATCTGTCGCCACTCTTGACTACCCGGTGTTAATCTCGCAAATCTCTCAGCAAGTTCAGCTTGTTCGTCTAAACTTGATAACCTACCTTTCAGTAATGTAAGTTGTCTTGATTCTTCTTTTGTAAGCCCGATAATAGGTTCAGGCACGGCTGCAGGAGAGGGAGCTGGTGCTAAATCACGCTCCCACGGCATCAGCTCCTGTTCTCTTATGGGCTGCTCTCCGGCGCGCTGTCTACGCAGGAGGTCCTCGGAAGATATGGGACCGGGAGGAGTGATTGCCTCCGGGGTTGGTGCCATCATTTCACGCAGGGGCTGGCCAAAGGGAGGGCCCTCATAGGTGGGAACTACTTCAGGAATAGTAGGAGGTAGTTCAGAAATTTTACCCGTGCGGTAAGCAGCATCCAGTATGATTTGATCTTCAGGTAATTGTTGGAGTGCAAAGGGTTCAGTATGTTGTCCTCTGATTGTGTCCTTAACAATTTGCTTTGGATATACCAGTGCTTCTTTAGCAGTACCAAAACCACCTCTCGGAACTAATGGATCATCTCCCCGGCCTATGACACTTCCCATATGGCCAGCCTGTTGTGCTATACCTTCCCGGCGGCCCTGCACCGCCCACCACGGATGATATGCCCCATCCATCATTGCTGGTAGAGCTACAAATACCTCGTCTGCTATCTCATCTACAAGGGAGTCCACCTGTTGATCAGACATAGTCGCAACGGTATCTACGACCTGTTGCGCCCTCTCAGTAGCTGAAGGAGGTATGGGAACAGGAGGTCCCGTTTCAGGAATCAGGGAAGGCCGCTGGTACCCGGGCATCATCCCTGTAGGGCCCAGTTCCAGCTGTTGTGCGATACCTTCCATCGGTAGCGGCTGCTGTACCCCGGCTGTCGGGGAAGGTGGAGCTGCCGGGAGTATTCCTTGGGCCGCTGGTCCTCGCCCGGTTGCAACATCAATTCCAGCCTGCAGTTCAACAGCTCTCTGACGGGCTGCCTCTTCCACTGCGGCCTGTGATCTGTCCACCAGTGTTCCCGGAGGAGCTGGGCCCAGTGCCCTCTGGGAAAGGGCTGTCTGTCTTTCAAGCTCTCTTAGCGTAGCCTGTCCGGCCCTTCTGGCACCAATCTCTGAAAAGGTTTTCTTTCCGGCCGCACCCAGTCCCCTGCCTGCCGCTCTTGACAGACCACCAGCCACACCGTATCCGGGTATGAGTTCTAACGGCAGCTGTGCGGCAATGTCAGTTGCAGCCCGTTCCCAACCGGGAATGGGTGCCTGTGCATAAGCGGCCTGTGCAGAGGCCATGGGCCCTACGCCCATCTCCCGGAGCCTCCTGTCCATTTCTGCCTGACCATATGGATCATATCCTCCCGGAGATCTACCAAGAAGGTTAAGGCTGAGCTGTGCGGACACAGGATCAAAGAATCTTTCTATAGTAGATCCCAAGGCACCCAGCTCGGGAAGAATAGGCTGTCCGAGTCTTCTCATAATTCCTGCATCTTCCGGCAGGGCCATATCCCGGGGCTCCACCCCGAGCTGTTTTGAGTACAGCTCTTCTGCCATCTCCGGCCGGAAGAACTGCTGGAACGGATTAACCGGGCCCAGCCCGGCCTTGGACACAAGACCACCTATCCCGGCCGTGATATCCCTTCCGAACTCACGCCAGTTGACTGGCTCAGGAGGAACTACGAACTGGCGGTCAAGCTGCTGAAAATCCCTGAATGCCTCCGGGTTAAGGGAACCGTCAGGCATAAGGGGAGGTGTGTTACCCCATTTCTTTCCCAGATCGGGGTAGCGACTGATAGCATCAATCCATGCGTTATTTACCTGCTGGGTGGTTACTCCACCTTCCGGCATAAGAAGTACTCCCTATCAGAACATGAATCGTGTAGCCGGGGAGAACCTTCCGAATCCACCTCTCTGACGGGGAGATACGTTCTGGTAATACTGCTCGGTAAAGGGAAGATCCGTAAGAAAGTCCATGAAGGAAGGGCCTTCCATGTCTTTCCTTTGTGCCTGTCCCAGTGCCCCGGCATACTGGTTCGACACGTTACCGTACTGTCCCTGCCAGTATCTCTGCTGTGCAGGACTGTATCCTTCCTGAGTGAAGGGAGCCGAGCTGAAGTAAAGCCATGAAGGGGCCTGCTCCAGCAGGTATTCGCTGAAGTCAGACGCGCCGCCAAGGGGATCAAATTCTGCCATTACGATGGCACCGCGAACCTACCGCCCAGCCCGGACAGATAGCTCAGGAACCCTGCAGGAGATGTTATGCCCTTCCTCTGCTCTCCCTGCATCCACCTGTTAAAAAGTCCCGATATGGCATTGCTGACAGCGGTTCCACGGGCTCCGCTCGGGAGGGCTCCCCCGTAGTACTGGCCCATTGCCATCTGTCTCACGTTCTCCGCGCTGCCGAGTGCCTGAGAAAGGCTGGGATTGCCAGCTACAAATGTATTCCATCCTCCGGGATCAGCCCCACCGGGACCGCCAAGTGCGGATCCAGTAACGGCAGTTGCCCACCCGGGAGTCATATATCCTGTTGCAGGAGCTGCTCCCCCGGAAAAGCTGGTGTAGGGGCTACCCTGTCCCCCACCCAGATACTGGTAGAAGGGTGTTGTGTCGGCTGCCGTACCCGAAAGAAGATATCTTCCGTAGAGAGGATCAAAGGCATTTTGATAGAGATTGGAATAGCCGGGCATGTTGTAGTTTGGCGTAATCCCGGAGAGTATGCTCTCAAACTGGGCCTGCGGAGTAAAAACCTCGAAACCAGTTGGAGGCTCATATGTTCGTCCAGTTGGTCCCTGAAATGAAAATGGCATGGGACTTCCTCCTGTACCTGCTGTACCTGTTCCTCCTCCTGCGAATCCTCCTCCTGCTCCAAAAATTCCCGGTTCATTCGGATCTACAACTGAAGGGGGAACCCCCCGGAACTGGTATCCGGCCCCGGTTTCATATCGATACAGCTGACCTGTGGCCTCATCTTTATAGAACGTACCGGGTACACCCGGCGGCCAAGGCCCACCAGCAGGAATTATAATCGGATTTTCTGGTGATCCCTGTGCCATTATCCAAACCTCCCCGGTGCTATGGTATTAAGATAGGAGAGGAATCCTGCAGGGGCTTCTCCCCCGGGCTGGAGTCTCTGCCTTCTTGCCCACCTTCCGTACATGTCTTCATATGCGTCTTCAATATACTTAGATATTATGCCACCATGGGGCTGATCACCAGCATAGTATCTGGCAAGTGCGAGGTCTACCGCTGTTCCGGGGCCGCCCTGTCCTGATGCAAGTGCCGCCCCGGCAGGGCCTGCCGCAGCCATGAGCCTGTCATAATGTTCCTCGTCTTGAGGTGTTACTACGCCGAGGGCGAGAAGGGCCTGCCATGTCGAGTCCATATCATCCCACGGAATGGCTCCCTGCTCCAGTCTGGATGGCAGCCACCGGGCGAATTGCCCCGATTCTTCTATCAACGGGTTCTCTGCAGACAGGAGGAACTCGCCTGCTATGGGGCTGTATCTTTGGTCCCAGAGTCCTGCCATCCCGGGCTGGTAGTAGGAAGGATCCTGTCCTGAGAGGATCGTCCTGTACTGCTCAAGCTGGGGATAGGCGGCAAGGGCATCTAGCGGACCGTCTCCAGATATTGAAGGCTGGGCCCCATCGGCAGCTACACCGGGTCCACCCTGTCCCGGGGGAGTTGGAATACCGTAAATATCTGTGAAAGACAGTCCTGTCTGGGGATCAGCTATCAGGATTTGATCATCAACATCATCTTCTACCCCGGCAGCTGTCTGAAGGGTTTTTTCAGTAGTTTTCTGTTTCACAGGGGATGCGGTCCACTGGTTCAGGATAAGATCGGGATCTCCCGCCGAAAAGAGGGGATCCTGTATAGTCCAGTCGGTTATTCCCTGTTTCAGCCACTGCTCGATCATGGCCCGGGCGGTTGCCCTGTTCAGATCGCCTGACTCGTACTGTCTCTGCACATCTTCAAGATCTATCATGGGGGCCTGTATCCCCATGGGGTCCTGTGCCCCCGGAAAATTCAGCTGGCCCTGTGGCGCGTTTGGATCCTCGTACCCGGGGCCAAGGGTGAAATAGGGATCTTCAAAGGGTCCCGTTGTCAACGGGGAGGATGCTCCTGCGAGGTTTCCGTCCGAGAGAGATATCTCCCTGTCCACAACGTCATTGATGGTGTTGTAGGCACCTGATATATCCCCCGTGGAAATACCAAAAGCATCACCGAAACTGTAAAGCAGGTCATCGGTCACGACACCGGGAGATACCTGAAACAGGTTCTGTGCCGCGATATCGGTTTTCATCATATCCTGATTGGACGGATCCATGGAATCAAACAGGGCTGCCTGAGTGGCAAAGTCACCTGCTCCCATGGGGTCCATGCCCATGAGATCCGTGGCCATGTCAAAGGCAGACATGTTCTCGTCAAAGGAAGGAATCGAATCCAGAACGGGATTTCGCATTGCCTCTTCCCGGTCCGGGTCCTTTCCCCTTGCCATATCGTAGATTCGGTTGGGATCGCCGCCGCTGTCCCAAGCCACGTTAACTATGTTTTCAAACATGCCGGGGAGGTTGAGAAGCTCC
>Ga0114905_1001051_pt1 | contig 15738 bp, 9 predicted proteins | sample MalvireepMed_b05_FD_83499 | JGI IMG/M metagenome (GOLD analysis project Ga0114905, IMG submission 83499) | Marine viral communities from the Global Malaspina Expedition - Malaspina viral metaG DeepMed_b05 | ecosystem: Environmental > Aquatic > Marine > Oceanic | place: Mediterranean Sea...
CTTCAGCGCCGGCTATCACGGGTATTGGGTGACCGATTTCACGCAGGTCGATCCCCATTTCGGCACCAATGAAGAGTTCGAAGCCTTTGTCGATGCCGCCCATGCGCGGGGCATGAAGGTCTATATGGACATCATCGCCAACCACACCGCCGACGTGATCCGCTTCGCCGAGAACGAATACGAATATCGCAGCAAAGGCGATTATCCCTACTCGACCAAGGGTGGCCCGGATGGAGCGCCGATCAATCGCGGCTTCGATCCCAGCGATCCGAGCGCCGAGAACTGGGCGCGGCTGATCGATCCGAGTTACGCCTACACCCCCGTGGTCCCGGCAGCCGAACGTGACGTCAAAGTGCCCGCCTGGCTCAACGATCCGATCTATTACCACAATCGCGGCGATACGTTCTGGATCGGCGAGAGCAGCGTCTATGGCGATTTCGTCGGGCTGGACGATCTCTTCACCGAGCATCCGCGCGTGGTCGAAGGGATGATCGAGATCTTCGGCGGATGGATCGACCGCTACGGGATCGATGGGTTCCGGATCGACACTGCCAGACATGTGAACCCGGAATTCTGGCAGGCTTTCGTACCCGCCATGCTTGAACGGGCAGATGCGAAAGGCATCCCCAATTTCCACATCTTCGGCGAGATCGCCTACGACACGCCCGACGCAGTCACGGCGGCGCGGGTGATGGCGGAAGCGGACCTGCCCTATGCACTCGACATGGGCTTCGCCAAGGCGGCGCAGCTGGTCGCGAGCGGGAAGGAAGCGCCGCAGGTGATGGCCGATTTCCTGGTGCAGGACATAATTTATCCCGGCGGCGCGAAGACCGCGACGGGCCTTCCGACCTTCCTCGGCAATCACGATTTCGGTCGCTTCTCGATGTTCCTGCGCGACTATGCCGAGACGGAGGATCGCGACGAATTGCTGGCGCGCACCAGGCTGGGCCATGCGATGATGTTCGCACTGCGCGGGGTGCCGACGGTCTATTACGGGGACGAACAGGGCTTCATCTCCGACGGCAACGACCAGCTCGCGCGCGAGGACATGTTCGAAAGCCGAGTCGATGCCTATAACGACAACGCGCTGCTCGGCACCGATGCGACGACTGCGGACGACAATTTCGATAGCGGCCACCCGCTCTATGTCCTGATCGGAGAGTTGGCCGCGATGCGGACCGGCTCGCCCGCCCTGCGGCGCGGGCTGACCACTGTGCGCGGTTTCGACCATGAGGGGCCGGGCTTGCTGGCGGTCGAACGGTATGACGAGAAAAGCGATCAGCGCGTGCTGGCGGCGTTCAATTCGTCCGATCAAGCGATTACCCGCGATATCGAAGTGGATTACGGCGTGCGCAGTCTCACGGCCCTGTCCGGCGAGTGCCCCGCCGCCCCGTCGGTACCCGGCAGCGTGCGGCTGACGATCCCGGCTTTCGGCTGGGCAATCTGCGAACTGGGGGCGCAATGATGGCGAGCCTGAGCAAGACTGCACTCGCGCCGCAAACCGGTCCCGCCGTGCAATGGTGGCGCGGAGCGGCGATCTATCAGATCTATCCCCGCAGCTTTATGGATGCGAATGGCGACGGGATCGGTGATCTTCCAGGTATCACTCAGCGGCTCGGCCATGTCGCCTCGCTCGGCGTCGATGCGATCTGGATCTCGCCCTTCTTCACCAGCCCGATGAAGGATTTCGGCTACGACGTTTCCGATTATTGCGATGTCGATCCGATCTTCGGGACGCTTGCCGATTTCGACGTGCTGGTCGCCCGCGCGCATCAGCTCCGCCTCAAGGTTCTGATCGACCAAGTCTATTCGCACACTTCGGACGAACACGCCTGGTTCGTCGAAAGCCGTGCGAGCCGCGACAATCCCAAGGCGGACTGGTATGTCTGGGCCGATGCCAAGCCGGACGGCACGCCGCCCTCCAACTGGCAATCGGTCTTCGGCGGCCCGGCCTGGACCTGGGATGCGCGGCGCGGGCAATATTACCTGCACAATTTCCTCAGCTGCCAGCCGCAATTGAACGGGCATAACCGGCAAGTTCAGAACGCTCTTCTCCATGTCGCGCGCTTCTGGCTGGACCGGGGCGTGGACGGCTTCCGGATCGACGCGCTCAATTTTTCGATGCACGATCCCGACCTGCGCGACAATCCGCCCGCGCCGCCGACCGACCGGGCGCGCACCCGGCCGTTCGATTTCCAGCGCAAGATCCACAATATGTCGCATCCCGACATTCCCGGTTTCATCGAACGTATCCGCGCCGTGACCGACGAGTATGCCGGGGATGAGGGGGCCATCTTCACCGTGGCGGAAGTCGGCGGGGACGAGGCCGAGACGGAGATGAAAGCCTTCACCCAAGGCGATGCGCGGCTGAATTCCGCCTACGGCTTCAACTTTCTTTATGCCGACCGCCTGACCCCCGGACTGGTCTGCGCTGCGCTGGCCGAATGGCCGGACGAGGAGGGGATGGGCTGGCCGAGCTGGGCGTTCGAAAACCACGATGCGCCGCGCGCCGTCTCGCGCTGGTGTGCGCCCGAACATCGCGACGCCTTCGCGCGGATGAAGTTGTTGCTGCTCGCGTGCCTACGCGGCAATATCATCCTCTATCAGGGCGAGGAACTGGGCCTGACGCAGGTTGATATCCCCTTCGAGCAATTGCAAGATCCCGAAGCGATCGCGAACTGGCCGCTCACCCTTTCGCGCGATGGCGCGCGCACGCCGATGCCGTGGGAGAGTGAAGGCGAGGGCGGCTTCGGCGCTGCCACCCCCTGGCTCCCGCTCGGCGAGGAGAATCTCGCCCGCTCGGTCGCGGTGCAAGACGCTGACCCAGCCTCGCTGCTTGCGCTGACACGCGAAATTATCGCGCTGCGCAAGGCCTCGTCCGCTTTGCGCCACGGCAGCGCCGCCTGCCAGGCCGATGGCGCGCTGCTGCGCCTCGAACGCTTATCGCAGGGCGAGCGTGTCGTCTGCCTGTTCAACCTGTCGCCAGACCCCATTTCCGTGATCAAGATTCCTCAAGGAGAAACCCTATGCAGCATCAATTCGGTCATGCCCGACGTTCTCGGGTCCTACGGCGCGCTGGTGGTGCGGGTCTGATGCGCGCGGGACTGAAAGGGGCCCTGTGCGCGCTCCTCGCCTCGAGCGCGCTTCCTGCCTGGGCTGCCGATGTCGCCTCTCCTGATGGGCGCACCGTCGTGACGCTCGACGTCGATGGCGGCGGGGTTCCGTTTTACCGCGTCGTCCGCGACGGCAAGACGCTGATCGACGACAGCGATCTGGGCTTCCTGTTCACCGATGCCCAGCCGATGCGGCGCAATTTCGAGGTCGAAAGCGAAACCCGCGCCGCCCATGACGCCACCTGGGAACAGCCCTGGGGCGAACGCCGCTTCGTGCGCGATCACCATAACGAATTGGCCGTCACCTTCCGTGAAGGACGCCAGAACAGCAATCGCGCGCTGACGGTGCGGATGCGTGTCTTCGATGACGGGATCGGCTTCCGTTACGAATTTCCCGACAGCGAGGTCATGCCCGTTGCGAACATCGCCGAAGAGCTGACGGAATTCGCAATCGCGCCGGAGGCCGCAGAGGACGGCACGGCGTGGTGGATTCCGGGCGGCGACTTCAATCGCTACGAATATCTCTACAACGAAACGCCGATCGATGCGGTTAGTATCGCGCACACGCCGATCACCATGCGGCTGGCGGACGGAACGCATCTGGCCTTTCACGAGGCGGCGCTGGTCGATTATTCGGGCATGTGGCTGCGGCGAATGGAAGGATCGCGTTTCCGCGCCTCGCTCGCCCCTTCGAGCCGGGGGGCGAAGGTGGTACGCGAAGGCGCTTTCACCACGCCTTGGCGCACGATCCGCATCAGCGACGGTCCAGCGGGACTGGTCGAAAGCGACATCGACCTGAACCTCAACGAGCCGAACAAACTGGGCGATGTCAGCTGGGTTGAGCCGGGGAAATATATCGGCATCTGGTGGGGCATGATCTCCAATCGCTGGACATGGGGGACGAGCGACCGCCACGGTGCGACGACGGAGCGGGCGAAGGAATATATCGACTTCGCCGCCAAGCACGGTTTTCGCGGCGTGCTGATCGAAGGATGGAATGTCGGCTGGGACGGCGACTGGTTCAACAATGGCCGCGAATTCAGCTTCACCCAGAGCTATCCCGATTTCGACCTGCGCGAAGTGACGGATTACGCCAGATCGAAGGGCGTGCGCCTGATCGGGCATCACGAGACCAGCGGCAACATCGCTAATTACGAAGCCCAGCTCGAAGACGCGCTCGACCTCTACAAGGAATTGGGCGTCGACTGGATCAAGACCGGCTATGTCGCCGATGCGGGCGGGATCGTGTCCTGCAATGCCGACATCGCCGACCCTTGCGATCCGGAGACCGAGATCTTCGAATGGCATGACGGCCAGCGCCAGGTGCAGCATCATCTGAAGGTCGTTCAGGAAGCGGCCAAGCGCGGCATCGCGATCAATCCGCACGAACCGGTCAAGGATACCGGCCTCCGCCGCACCTATCCCAACTGGGTCGCGCGCGAAGGGGCGCGGGGGCAGGAATACAACGCCTGGAACGCCTATGGCAGCGGGGTCGAACACGATCCGACGCTGGTCTACACCCGGATGCTGTCGGGACCGATGGATTACACGCCCGGCGTGCTCGGCCTGGTGGGGGACAACGATTATCCCTTCTCGTCCACGCTCGCCAAGCAATTGGGCCTCTACCTCGCGATCTATTCGCCCATCCAGATGGCGGCCGATTTCATCGAAAGCCTTGAGGCGCATCCGCGCGAGCTGGAATTCATCAAGGCGGTGCCCGCCGACTGGTCGGAAAGCCATCTGATCGATGGCGCGGTGGGCGATTACGCCATCTTCGCGCGCAAGGGACGCGATAGTCAGGACTGGTATGTCGGCGGCGTCAACGATGCGACCGAACGCACTCTGACGCTCGATTTCGATTTCCTCGACGAGGGCAAGTCCTACATGGCCAAGGTCTGGAAGGATGGACCGGAAGCGACCTACTTGACCGAGAAGCGCCACGACATCGCTTACGATACCGTCACGGTGAAAAAGGGCGACAGCTACACCGTGCGGCTGGCACCGGGCGGCGGCGTGGCGATCCAGCTCAAACCCCGCTGATGGAGGCAGGCGCGCGATCTGACGGGCCGCCCCAGGTGGTCGTCTTGGGTGGAGGCAGCGCGGGATGGATCACCGCCTGCCTTCTCCATCAGCGCTGGGGGCCGCGCGGTGGCCGGGTGACCGTGGTCGAGAGCCCGGCCATCGGCATCATCGGCGTGGGCGAAGGATCGACGCCGCAATTGAAGGCCATGTTCGACCAGCTCGGGATCGACGAAGCCGAATGGATGCGCGCCTGCGATGCGACCTACAAGCTCGGGATCCGCTTTTCCGGGTGGAGCGAGCGGCCGGGTTTCGAAAGCTATTTTCACCCTTTTCCAAGCCCTTTGGACCTGCACACCGAACCGCATTTCATCCGCAATTGCCTGTTGGCCCGCAAGGGGCTGGACAAGTCCGCGCATCCGGATCGATGGTTTCTGGCGACACGCCTCGCCGAGGAAGGCCGCGCGCCGCATCCGGCGGATAATTTTCCCTTCGAACCGAGCTACGGCTATCATTTCGACGCGCATAAACTGGGCGGCTTCCTGCGCGATTGGGCGGTAAGGCAGGGGGTGGACCATCGCCCGATCAAGGTCGAGCGGGTGGAGCTGGACGGCGAGGGCGATGTGGCCGCGCTCCTGTGCGAGGGCGGGGAGCGGATCGCGGGCGACCTGTTCGTCGATTGCTCGGGCTTTCGCGCCCTGATCGCGCAACAGGCGTTGGCCGTTCCGTTTCAGAGCTTCACGGACAATCTTTTCAACGATCGCGCCGTGGTGCTGCCGACCGCGCATTCGCACGAGCGCGAAACCGAACTGCTTCCACAGACCGACGCCGTCGCCATGGAAGCGGGCTGGCGCTGGGCGATCCCGCTGACGACGCGGATCGGGAATGGTTACGTCTATTCGTCACGCTACGTTTCTGACGAAGCGGCGGAGGAGGAATTGCGCGCCGCTCTCGGCCATCCTGAGGGCGAGGTGCGCAGGCTTGAAATGAAGGTCGGCCGCGTGGCCGAAACCTGGCACCGCAATTGCCTTTCGGCGGGCCTTGCCCAGGGCTTTCTCGAACCGCTCGAAGCGACTGCGCTGCATATCGTGATCGCGACGGCACTCGAATTCGCGCAGGCCTTCGAGGCGGGCGGCTTCACCCCCCGGCATCGCGAAGCGTTCAACAGCTCCATCGCGGCCCGCTACGATGGCGTGCGCGACTATATCGTGGCCCATTACCGGCTCAACCAGCGCACCGACACGCCGTATTGGAAAGACAACGCTTCCAACCAAAACTTGTCGGAGGAACTGAAGGCGATGATAACCGCATGGTTCCGCTGCGAAGACATCTCGGCCGCCAATGACGAGGCCTATGGCGGCAAACGCTATTATGCGAGTGCGAGCTGGCACTGCCTCTTCGCCGGTTACGGAGTATTCCCCGATGCAAAGGATTCCGGTGGGAAGCGGCCCGGGCTGGTCACGGGAGATATCGAGGGAATGTCGAAGCTCCTGAACGCCAGCCTTTTGAATTTCCCGCCCTATTCCATCGGGTAAGACTATCAGTAGCTCAAGGTTTCCCGAAAGAAGCGGTCGTGCGACGCGCGAAGGACTGAATTTGGGATGTAAGGAGCTGGCTTTCCATCGCCTTAAATCGGGCTTACGGCCTTCGTGAAACACAAAGATGGATCGGAATGGTATGATCGCAGGTGGGCTAATCGCCGATAAGGGTTTCGAACGGAATATCGGTTTCTGGATACCGCTTTTCCTGTCGGGTTTGCTTGTCGCCCTGGGTGTCTTCGTTTCGCAAGGCTTCTACTGGGGGCTCATCCTGACGGGCCCGCTCCTGCTGATTGCCATCTGGGACATGGTCCAATCGACTCATTCCCTGCGGCGTAATTATCCGCTTCTCGCACGGTTCCGCTGGTTGTTCGAAGACCTGCGCCCGTTCCTGCGCAGTTATATCGTGGAAGGGCCGCTGGAGGGCAGGCCCTATGACAGGGTCGCCCGCTCGCTGGTCTATGCGCGGGCGAAAAAGCAGGAGGATGCGCATCCCTTCGGCACGGAACTGGACGTCTATTCCGAGGAATATGAGGCGCTCTGCCATTCCATCAATCCGAACCCCAAGGCACCCAAGCGTACGCGCGTGCATGTCGGCACGGATCAATGCACAAAGCCCTACGATGCCGCGCGCCTCAACATCAGCGCCATGAGCTTCGGCGCGCTCGGCAATCATGCGATCGAAGCGCTCAACATGGGCGCGAAAATGGGCGATTTCTACCACGATACCGGGGAAGGCGGCCTGTCGCCCTATCACCTCAAGCACGGCGGCGATGTCGTGTGGGAAATCGGCTCGGGCTATTTCGGGGCGCGCGACAAGGACGGCAATTTCGATCCCGAAAGTTTCCGCGACAAGTCCCAGCACGATTCCGTCAAGATGACCGAAATCAAGCTGAGCCAGGGCGCGAAGCCGGGCCATGGCGGCCTGCTCCCCGCAGCCAAGGTGACCGAGGAAATCGCAAAGACGCGGCAAGTGCCTGCGAACGAGGACTGCCTTTCGCCACCCGGTCATTCCGCTTTCTCGACCCCGCGCGAAATGCTGGAATTCGCGGCGAAGATGCGGGACCTTTCCGGCGGCAAGCCGGTCGGCATCAAGCTGTGCGTCGGGATGCCGCACGAAGTTTTCGCGATCTGCAAGGCTATGCTCGACAGCGGAATCCTGCTCGACTTCATCGTGGTGGATGGCGGCGGCGGCGGCACCGGCGCAGCGCCGCTGGAGCTGTCCGATCACGTCGGCCTGCCGCTGCGCATCGGGCTTTATTACGTCAACAACGCGCTGATCGGGACCGGTCTGAAGGACAAGATCAAGCTGGCCGCGTCGGAAAAAGTGTTTTCCGGCTCGTCCATCGCGATGAACGCGGCGCTGGGTGCCAATTGGTGCAATGCGGCGCGCGCATTCATGTTCTCGCTGGGATGCGTCCAGTCCCTGCGGTGCCACACCGGCACCTGCCCGACCGGCGTCGCGACCAGCTCTCCCGCCAGGCAGCGCGGGCTGGTGATCCCCGAAAAGGCTGAACGCGTGGCCAATTTCCAGTCCAAGACGCTCGACAGCCTGCACGATATCGTCGTCGCATGCGGTCTGGAAACGCCGGACGATTTCACGCCGCGCCATCTGCGCCAGTGGAAGAACAACGCCGAGATGATCCCCTGGTCGCAGATCGTCCACGAAGTGGGGCCGGGCGAACTGCTGCACGAGCCCGAAGGCACGTCCTTTGCCGAATATTGGAGGATGGCCGACCCCGACACTTTCAAACCCGCCGCATGATGGCGCTGGAAACGGGGGCAAACGCTTCGCCCACACCGTTGCCATCGGTTTCTCCGACGACGACAGTTTCCACCGGCGTGCATGATCCGCGCTGGCTGGAAGCGCTGACGCAGTATCTCGACCCCAGTCATTTCTGGGGTGCGGTCGGTCTGGGCGTCGTATTCCTGCTGATCGGGGCGATCCTGAGCTGGATCATCCGCCGCGTGGTGGCGACGGTCATTGATCACGATCCGGGCGAGCGTATCGACCGGATGACGATCAGCTTCATTCAGCATCTCGCCACATTCGTCATGTGGATCATTCTGGCCCTGCTGTTCTCCCACGTCGTTCCATCGCTCAACAAGCTGACCACCTCGCTGCTGGCAGGCGTCAGCATCGTTTCGGTGGTGATCGGATTTGCCGCGCAGTCGACGCTTGGCAATCTGGTGTCCGGCATCAGCCTCGTCATCTACAAGCCGTTTCGTCGGGGCGACCGCCTGCAATTGACCACGCCGACGGGCCTGGAAACGGGCGTGGTGGAGGATTTGTCGCTCGGTTACACCGTACTGCGAACGTTCGACAACCGCCGCATCGTGCTGTCCAACGGCACGATCGCGAACCAAATCATGATCAATCTTTCCTCGGTCGATCTGCGCGTCATGATCACGCCGACCATCTCCATCGGTTACGATTCCGACATCGACAAGGCGCGCGCCATCGTGCTCGAACTGGCAGATGCACACGCCGATATTCTGGAAGTGGTCGGCTGTCCGCTCGTCAATCTGGGCGGGTCGAGCGTGGACTTGTCGCTGCGCGCGTGGTGCAACGATGCTGCAACCGCCAAAGCCGTGGAGTTCGACCTTCTGGAACGGGTGAAGAAACGTTTCGATGCGGAGGGCATCGAGATTCCCTATGCCTACCAGAATGTCTTGCTGAGCGGCTCAGTCCGTCTCGATGGGCAGAGCGCCGAACCGGTATCCGAAGCTTAAGCGCGAGAACTGAGGATCGCGTCGAGGAGCCGGGGCGCCTTGCCGTGTTCTTCGAGTGACGGATAGCGCTGACCGGTCGGGCAATCGACCGTGATTGTCTTTACCCGGTCGAGCCGTTTCACCACCAGATCGATGATGCCGCCTGCCTCGGCGCACGTGTCGATCGCATCCTGCATCGCTGCGTGCGAATAGGTTATTCCGCCAACAGACAGCACTTCCATCCCCTTGACGATCCCGGCTTTGAAGGCGGGCCCGTCCCACAGCACGTCGATCACTTTGGCGCTTAGGCCCATCTTCACGCCCAGCGAATAGGAGAAGTCGAAATAGGAATGGTGGGTCTGATCGTCGGCCTGCCAACCCGATGGGCGATCCTGCCAGACCAGGCGATAGCCACCGTTCTCGATCCCGGCATAGGGCGCGTGCGGAGCGATGCCGTCGACGCGCGAGGCGAAGAAACCGGCCCAGTCGTAATCGAACACATCGGTCAGCGCCTCGATAAGCTCGTCCCGGCCGTAAGGGCGAGGCTTCAGCCGCCCGTGCAGCGGTTCCGCTTCGTCGGGTGCGAAGAAGCTGCGCATCAGATCATCCAGCGAGCGTTCGCCTGCCGTCCCGCCGCGTATGATCGTGTCCGCTTCCAGCCAGATCAGCAGCCCTTCGGAATAATAGTCTTCCGACCTCTGCCAGCTTTGCCAGGGCTGCACTTCGCGCGCAGTGAATATCGGATCGTTGTCGGTATCGGCCAGCGGGCGCCAGGTGCGCCCCGGTCGATTGTCGTAAGTGGCGAAGATCAGCGCGAAGGCTTCGCGGGTCAGCTGCTGCGAAATCAAGCCACACCGCGCGGCCAGAACGTGGCCGTAATATTGCGTCAGCCCTTCATAGACCCACATGAGTTCGTTGGTCATCCGGCTGAAATCGCTGTGGAAGTTGCCTTGCGGGACGCGGTACTTACCGACCCAGGCATGCACGTATTCATGCGGGAGCAGGTCGCGCTCCGTGGTGGAGCTGTGCCAATTGCTGAAATAGGTCGCGCGAACGCCTTCTTCGCTACAGTTTTCGTGCTCCAGCCCCATGCGTCCGATCTGGTCCGAGCAGGCCATAAGGAAATGATATTTCTCGAAAGGGCGGTGGCCGAACAGCGCATCGGCTTCCGCGATCAGGCGTCTGTGGCATTCGAGTTCTTCGGGATTTTGCGGCAATTGATCTTCGCGGTCGGCCGCGATCAGCAAGGTGACGCTGTCGTCGAGGTGTTCGCGATGCGTATGGATGCCGGCCAGCACCGGGCAATCGATGAGCGTCCGCACATCGACCGGATCGAAGCGAACGATCCCATCCTCCGGCCCGATGCGCGCTTCGGCTCCATTGCCCAATGCGCAGGCCCAGTCCCACCCTTCGGGCAAACGCAAAGCAGGCTCGATTATGATTTCGTCGATCGGGGCGTCGGCGGGATAGAGCAGGCATTCTTCCCAATGGAAGCGCAGGATCTCGTCGCTGACCATGATCCGGCCCTGATTCGACTGCGTCGGCGACAGGGATTGATGCGTGGTTTCCAGGCGGCGGGCACCTTCGGTAAGGTGGACGATGATGCGAAACGGATCGTCGGGATCGCGTTGCCAGCGGCATGCGACGCCATCGGCGCGAAATTCCAGGCCCGCGAGCCTGTCTATCGCACCACGCGGCGCGTGGTAGGCCGGAAGCCACTTGGCCAAAGTCAGCGCGAACCGACCCTTATGTCCTTCAACCGTAAGGCTTTGCCTGCACCAGAAGATGGCTCGCGCAACGTCGCTCGCATCCACGGTGAGCTGTATTGGCGAGGCCTGCTCGTTGCTGGATTGGCCCATTCGCATCACCCCTTCGATTTGCGCGCTTCCGCTGTCGCGCAGCGGATCGTGCACGTTCCGGCTTGCGAATGTAGCGCCGTCGTTCCAGTACGCCACGGGCAAAATACGGCGGCAATATCCGGAGCGGCAGCATGTGCGAACTTTTTGCGATGAGCGCTTCGGAACCGCACACCGTACGCAGTAGCACTGCTGTGTTTTGGGAAAAAGTGCAATAAAATCAGTGCGCGAAACGCTCAAAGTGCTCGGCAGAGAGGGCGCTGTTGAATGCCGCCCGGTCCCCGCAAATGACAGTAATTCCAAGGGTTCTGGGGGCAGTTTGCATGAGGGCGAATGCCATATGGTCCCCAAGCGTCGAATGTCTGCGCGCAGAGCGCTTCTCGATGGCAATTTTGCCCGTCGCAAACTGCCGCTGCGCGAGCGTGAATACTGCATCTGGGATACCGAGCTTGCGGGCTTCGGCTTGCGCGTAAGGCCGAGCGGCAACTACTTCTGGTTCGTGCGCTTGCGCCATCGCGGCAAGCATCGCCGCATCACCCTTGGCCGGACCGACGAGCTTGAGGCGGGACTAGCAAGGGCGCAGGCTCGCCGCATTCTTGCAGAAGCCGCGCTCGATGGTTTGCCCAAGCGCGCAGTGGTCAAGGCCACCCCGACGATGACCGATTTCGTCGAAACTTATTGGGATGATCTATCCCGCGTCTGGAAGCCCTCGACCACCAAGCGGAACTGGGATGCGTGGCGGGTCGATATCAAGCCTACGTTTGGCGACACGCGCGTGGCGGATATCCTCCCACCAGACATCCACCGCTGGCGCGATGGATGCGCGGGAGAGAGCGAGGTGAAGTTCAACCGCGCCGTGCCCGTGCTGTCCGCGCTGTTCAAATATGCAGAAGCGCTCAAGATGCGTCGACCGGGTTCGAACCCCTGCCGAGGGATGCCGCGCTACAAGCGACAAAGCGTCGAACGCTATTTGACGCCAGCCGAGTATCGCCGGATCGGAGCGGCATTGCGGGAGGCTGAGGCAGACCGACCGGCAGAGGTCGCAATCGCTCGCCTCCTACTGTTCACCGGCGCGCGCGTTGGCGAGATCAAAAGCCTGCGCTGGGAGTGGGTGAAACCGCCACGCCTCGTGCTGCCAGACAGCAAGACCGGCCCCAAGGTGATTTGGCTCAATTCGCAGGCGCAGGATGTCCTCGCCGGGATCGAGCGGCGCGACGACAGCGATCTCGTTTTTCCGAACCGTACAAGCAAGCGCCCGCTGAACTTCGACACCTGGTGGTACAATTTCCGGCGACGTTGCGCATTGCCTGACGTTCGCATCCATGATCTGCGTCACAGCTTCGCTTCAACAGCGATCATGGACAACGTGCCGCTATCGACCATTGGCACGCTGCTTGGCCACAAGCTGGTCGAAACGACCGCCAAATATGCCCACCTGTCCGATGACGTGATCGGCGAAGCCGCCGAGCGGGTATCTGGCTCGCTGGCGCAGGCGATTGGTCTCAGGCCATGACTGCCGCCAGTCTCAAAAAGATCGTCGAAGAGGCGCTTGCCGAGGTTGGGGCAACCGTCAACTTCAAGCTCGTTCCCAAAGGCAAGGCGCGCACCACGACCTGGCTTGGAGTCGGGCATGGTTTTGGCATCCGCCACTATCCGAGCGGTCGCAACGTCTACATCGTGCAGACCCGCATGGCGGGACGTATGCGCACGGTGACAATCGGGCCTGCATCGGTCCTCACGCGCTACCAGGCGCAGATGGTCGCGCGCCGCGTCATCGCTTACGCGCAGGTCGGTCGCGATCCAGCGACCGAACGCCAGCGCATCCGGTCCGCGCCGAGCTTCGCCGATTTCGTGACCGAGTATTGGGATCGCTGGGCGCCGCGCTGGAAAGCATCGACGCTGGAAACGCACACCGGCTACCGCCGCCGCTATCTCGATGACGCCTTTGCTGGCATCTACATCGACGAACTGAACGAGGGCCACGTCACGAGCTGGTTTGCGGACCTCAACAATCGGACCGGACCGGGAGCATCGAACCGGACCTTCGAAATCCTCAAGCACATGCTGAACAAGGCGGAGGAATGGGGCTACCGGCTCGAAAACACCAATCCGTGCCGCTCGGTCCGGCCCAACCGCAAGCGCCAGTGCGAGCGCTTCCTTACCAATGATGAGCTGGCCCGTCTGGGTGCCGAGTTGGCGAAGTTGCGATCATCAGATGATCGCACGAAGCAATGCGCGGGCGCGGCCATCACGGTGCTTTTGCTGACCGGTTGTCGCAAGAGCGAAATCCTCACGCTTGAATGGAGCGACATCAAGGGCAACCGACTGCACTTGCGCGACAGCAAGACCGGCCCACGAACGGTTTGGCTTGGCTCGGCAGCCCGTGAAGTGATCGCCGCGCTACCCCGCTTCGAGAGGATTCCATATCCGTTCTGGAACTACAGCTACCGCAAGCCGCTCCGCTGCGTGGATAGTTTCTGGCGCAGGCTTAGGGACGAGGCAGGGCTACCCGGCGTTCGCATTCACGACTTACGCCATACGTTTGCCAGTCACGCAGCGATGAACAAGGAAACCTTGCCGATGATCGGGCGTCTGCTCGGCCATGCCAATGTGCAGACGACTGCTCGATATGCTCACCTGGATGACGGTCATTTGATTGAGGCGGTGCAGCAGATCGGGGACACAGTGAACGCGCTTCTAGCTCCGCAGGACAGGTGCTAGCGGGAGGGAATATGTGGATAGCGCAGCAAAGTGCAGCACTTTGCTGTATTCCGCTCCATCTTGCCAAGCTATCACGAAGACGGTAATGGGCGGGAACGTAAAGAGAACAAAAGGGCTACGATGGCTGACAAGATTCAACGAATTTCGGTCAATCTGACTCCCAAAGAGGATGCTGAGCTTCGTCGATATGCCGACCAGCTCCAGGTCTCTTGCTCGTGGGTCGCTCGGCAAGCGATCGTTCAGTATCTCGACGAACACGCTGGCTCTCAAATTGAACTTCCAATGGCACGAACAACGGGAGGCGCAAAATGACCACTGAACGTACGGCGATCGACTTGTTCTGTGGTGCAGGTGGCCTTTCCGAGGGATTGCGCCAAGCTGGTTTCCATGTGCTTGCGGGCAACGATTTTGATGAAGCAGCAGGAGCGACTTACGCTCGGACGCACAAGGAAGCGCGCTTCCTGGGAGGTCCGATCCAGAATCTGACTGTAAATGACTTTTTGCGTGCGGCTCGATTGAAGCCCGGTCAGTTGAGCGTCCTAGCCGGAGGGCCACCGTGTCAGGCTTACAGTGTCTACAACCATCAACGAGGGATGCACGACGAGAGGAGCTTCTTGTTCAAGGAGTACCTTCGTCTCGTTGATGGACTTGCCCCCGAATGGGTAATCATGGAAAACGTCATGGGCCTGCTTTCGACCGGACAGGGTGCAGCAGTGCGAGCGATCACCGAAGGCTTCAAATCGCTCGGCTATGACATTGCATTCAAAGTTCTAAAGGCAGAGGAATATGGCGTCCCGCAGGAGAGACGCCGTGTCGTCTTCATCGGCAATCGCATAGGCAAGCCCATCATCTTCCCGGAGGTGACGCATGGTCCTGAGTTGGAACCGCTCACAACTGTCTTCGATGCAATTTCGGACTTACCGAGATTGAAGAACGGTGAAGCTTGCTCTGGAACAGCTTATGCTACGGACCCAAGATCGAGTTACCAAGCCGAATTGCGGCATGGAACTCAAGGCGTGCTGAACCATTCCGCGCCGCGCCTGGCTAGCATCAACGAGCAGAGAATGCGCCACATTCCACCGGGAGGCAGTTGGCGCGATATTCCCGTCGAGCTACTGCCGGCCGGAATGAAGAAAGCGCGGCGATGCGATCATACCAAGCGATATGGACGATTGGATTGGGGGGCACTCGCATCAACGATACTCACGAAGTGCGACATCCACTGGGGAGCATACATCCACCCCGAAGATGACCGCTCTCTCACTGTTCGTGAAGCGGCGCGATTTCAGTCCTTCCCGGATTGGTTCGAATTCGAAGGCAGCAGGACCGAACAATTCGTTCAGGTGGGGAATGCCGTTCCACCACTGTTGGGGCGAGCCATCGGCGATACGCTGGCGAAAGCTTACGACCTCAGAAGCGTCCGTGAGCGTAGGGCAGCTTAGCGTAGTGCCAAGTTGATTGCGTTGGCGTAGACGTTTTGTTCCGGAAGGTTCATTGGGGACGTGAATGCCGTCGCGACCTGATCCACCGTGGTGGTAAATTGCGCATTGAAGAACAGGCTCCGCTGCTTCGTGATTGGGTCAATGTCACCCAATTCGTAAGAACGGAATGAAAGTGTGCCTGGGCCAATAGGGTACTCATGCAGCGAGTTTCCGAGTGACGTGCTCCCCTGAAATGTGACCGCTTTTTGGTAGAGTCTGACGCAAGGAGTCGGACGATATGAAGCGAAGCAGGTTTAACGAAGAGCAGATCATTGCGATCTTGAAGGAACAGGAAGGC
>Ga0114905_1001057_pt1 | contig 15711 bp, 18 predicted proteins | sample MalvireepMed_b05_FD_83499 | JGI IMG/M metagenome (GOLD analysis project Ga0114905, IMG submission 83499) | Marine viral communities from the Global Malaspina Expedition - Malaspina viral metaG DeepMed_b05 | ecosystem: Environmental > Aquatic > Marine > Oceanic | place: Mediterranean Sea...
ATCCCCTGGAATCTGGCATAATAAAAAACGGGAATTCGATTAATGAAGGCGGTAGACGGATCGGTCATACAACCACCCTAAGATCAATTTCCCAAACATCCGATCCCAGAAAATTCTCCTTGCCTTGGATGTCATATCCCAAAAGTCGCCCGGTGATCGTACCGTCTAGATTTGCCACCCCATAGGCTGTTAAATCTGCTCCTGGCTGGATTTTTACCTGGCCTTTATATGCGGACCAATCTAGATCGCTCGTCAACCCCGCTTTGGTTTTGTTGCTTTGTATTTGTTCCGTTGCTGGAAGGTATCCACGAAGGTTTATAATTTTGCCCTTGATCAGGCTGTAAGAATCACCTGGATCTTCTCTTGTTTCGTTACTAATTGGCATTTCTATTGACTCGACCCAAAGCCCGGTGAATTTGGCAAGGCCCAGGGGGGCAGATCCTGCTGAAAGGTAATTGTGGATTACCTCACCAAACCCGAAAAACGCTCGAGCGTACCAGTTTCCTATTTCCCACGATTTGCCAGCAGCAGATGAAAAGTTACACCTGCCAGTGTCTAGGTTAACCCCAAATGCGAGATCTCCAGAGGTGGCGGTATTTAATGCGGTGTTCACTGCGCCGCCAGCATCTAGGAAGGTTTTTGAGACAGTATCAGAGACGGTTACGGTACCCGGGGCGCCGCTGTTAAAGTCTGGGTGTGTCAAAATAAATGATCGCAAATATGAAAATTCCAAGGGTAAAGATCCGGCTATATACGTCATCACGGCGCCCCCATTAAATCAAACTCTAGGCGTCCGTGGGTTGCGTTGGCGGGGGTAAATGCTACCGATGTAATTCTGCCCGTCCACGGAAGGCAACCCCCTCCAGTGTCAGCGATTGAAATATAGCCGTTTTGGGTGATCGCCGTGATCACAGAATCGCAATTCCCAAGGGTGCCAACAGCCTCAACCGTAAAGCCTCTTCGTTTATCCGATGCGGCCCCCCCGCCATGCCCAATCATAGCGGACTGTGCGCCGTTCATTTTTGCAGAGATGTGCGTCATCTCGTGACCCGTAATCGCCGTGTTGGCGGTTATAGTAACCCCGGCAGAGGCGGTTATTGATGCAGAAGAAAATCCAAATAAAGCAGAAAGGGCGGTGTCTGCGGCCCCGTCTCCATCAAAGAATTTCAAGCTATACGTGCCCGCCGATCCTAAGTGTTGGATCTCTAGTTTTTTGTCGGTTGTAATTCCGAATTGATATTCAAACTCAACCCCGGTTATGTGTTGCAACTTTCCCCAGACAGCCGAGGGGGAATCCCTGCCAACTGGATAAATTCGCCACTCTTCACCGAAAGAGGTTGAAATCGTTATGTATCGCCCGCCGTCAAACGCGGTTTCCGCTAATGTTAAAAAATGGCTCATGCTGCCCCAGTTCCCTCCATTGATCCGAGGGCGCGTTTAACCTGTAGCCCTACACCCTGTGCATCGGTGACAACTCCATTAATATTGATCACGATCGGCCGCTCCGCTCGATCTCTATCTCTGTCGAGCCGTTCTGTAACCCTGGAGAGGGCTGGAGGGGTTACCGCGTCCGAATCGCCAGCGCCTGTAATTCCTGCGGCCACTGAACCGAAAAGCGCACTAGCCGCAAAGTGGGCCGCCGCAGCCCAGGGGGTTTCGATTGCTGCAAAACCTGCCGCCATCTCGAAAACCGCAAGCACGCCAGCGACCATTCGCTTTGACTCTATAACCTGATCTGCGGCTGCGGCTATCGCGCTGCCTGATCCGCTGATAGCCTCCGAAACACCGATCGCGCCGTCTTTCATTTTCAAAAACATCGCTGTCATTCCCGCGATCCCTGTCCCCATCGCCGCGATCCCTGAACCTTGGAGATGTGTTGACGCCGCGCCGAGGCTTGACAATGCGGCTGTTGTTTGCCTCGCGCTTTCTGCCGCCCTTGCTTGGCTCTTTGCTTCAAGCTGTGCCGCTAATGAAACGTCAAGTTTCGCGTCGGCCAGTTTCCGCGTGTGCTCGGCTAGGTCTTTTTTGTTTTCAATCTCCAAAATGTCAGCTTTTATGCGCGACCGCTGGAATTCTATCATTTGCCGCTGTTCATCTGTTGAGGCTTTTATTGCGCGAAGATCCAAAACCCGCAATTGCAATTGTTCCTTTTTCAGCTTGCGCTGTCTTTGAATCTCGAAACCCTGTTGACGCATTGCCGCCGCTTCTTCTTTATAAAACTTGAGGGCTTCTGCGGTGCCGCTTGGCCCTGCGTCTGCTGCTATCTTTTGCGCCCCTGGGGGGACCGGGGGTTTTGGCGGCTTTTCTGCCTCAAGTGCTGCAAAAAACGCGGCCCCCTTCAGATCCTCTTGCATTTTTACTAGGTTTCTAAGCTTCGTTTCCAGGCCTTTCACCCTCGCCTCATCAACAACCTCGCCGAATGCTATTTTTTGGTGCTCTTTTTCAATCTCTAGAATCTGAAGTGCGATCTCTGCCTGTTGTGTTTTGAGGTTTCTAGTAGCCTCCTCTACTCTCGCCTGGGTCAACAGGGTTTTGAGCCTTTCGGCCTCCACAGCAGCCAAATCCCCAGCCGCTTTTTTCTGCTTCAAAATCTTGATTTCTGAGTTTCTGATCGAGGTTTCTGCGCTCTGTAGTGCGCTTGCTATTTTCTCGTTAAATTTCGCCACCTCCGCAATAGCCTTGGTCTGATCTTGAAGTTTTAGGTTTTGTTCCTTGATTGTTTCGAGCCGCCTATCAGCCTCATCACGCGCCTTTTTTTCTTCCCTAAAAACCCTCATTTGCTCGGCTTGTGTTTCGGTTAGAAGCCCCGCCCAAACTGCAAACCGATCGATCATGTTGGTTAGCTTTTCTTCTGCTTTTCCCCAGTTCTCAACCCATTTTTCTGTTTTGTTTGAGATCTCATCAAACTGGGTGCCAACTAGGGCCTGCAAACCAGAAACAAAATGCCCAAAAACCCCGGTGATTGCTTTTAATATTGGCATCAACCCCGTTGCAAGCACCTGAGTCAAACCTGCAACAATATCCAACAGCGGACCAGCAAACGCCGCAACAGCTTGTAGGCCCATCCGGGCAACCGAAGCAACAATTGCCAGCGCATCCCCAACAGCCTCAACCGCTGGCCGCAATATTTTGAACAGGGGAATCAACATCCCGCCGATCTCCATCCCCATGTCACTTAATGAGGCGGTGATTCTCGCAAATTCCGTTGCCCCTGTTGGGATTTGCTCCGCTGATTTTCCAAGCCCCTCAACCGCCGCCGCAGCAAACGCTGCTTGTTTCTCTTTATCTGTCAGCCTGTCAACGGTTTTTCCTATCTTTTGAGCGTAGGCCTCTTGGGCTGCGGTTGCGCTAATGATGATCCCTAGATTATCCGCGATCTTAACTGACTGGCGGGCAACGGCAACCGTCAAATTGTCTAGGGCTTGAGTTGTTGTAATCCCCATCATTTGCGCGCGCTCTTGGATGGATTTCAAGAGGGTTGGGGTTACCTTCATCGGCAGGTTAAAGGCATCCATCATGCTCTGCGCTTGTGCGATGTCTTGAAGCGAAAAAGCGCCCCTGGATGCGCGTTGCATTTGCTCAAATTGGATAGCCGCCCCAGCCGCAGAGCCACCGATCCTTTTCATTTTTAGCTCTAGATTTGCAGCCTCCTCACTTGGGCCTCGCATCGCAAGCAGCGCCGCCCCAGCAGCAGCAGCCCCAGCCGCAACGGTTCCCAGTGCGGCCCCAGCCCCGGCCCCGCTGCCTTTCAATGCGCCCAGCGTCATTTTGGCTTCACCTAGCTTAGGGATCAGCCCTGCGATCGTTCCAGTAATTCCCCCTGTGCTTTCCGCGATCCGTTGGAATACCTTGCCAACCTTGCCGCCTTCCAGCGCGGCTTTTTTAAAATTATCATCAACCTTTTTCAGGGCTTTCGACGCATCATCCTTGCCAAGAAGCCTAAAAATTAACTGGTAGGTCCCGACGTTTGCTGCCATTTTTCCAGGCCTCTTTTTGAGCTTCTGCGGTTGCTAAATCTAGGGCTGTTTTCAAATCGGATAATGCACGAACAACCCAAGGCGCCCAGCCTCCCGGCCACTGCTCAAGGGGGCACACCTGCGCGGCTGCGTGCAGTTCTAACACTATACACCAACGCGGGGTTTTTATGGTTGAAAACGGGCAGGAGTCAAACTCATATTTTCCATACTTACCAGCTAGATCCTCGCATGGCCCCTGACAGCCGCCAGCAAGGCACGTCAACCCGTACATTTTCCGCATACGGTGACTGTTGGCAGTTAAGTTGGCGCTTCTTTCGCTTTCGTAGGGTCCCAGGCGCTTTCTGATAAAACGTAAACGCCGATCCCGATCATAATGCCCGGCAAAACTTGATCGCACTGATCCCGCCAGGCGTCATTATCCCAGCTCGATCCGTCTGGGTGCTTGACCTCTTCGACGCACATAGTTGAAATTTCGTATGTTGCCGAGAGGTACTGTTCTTGTAAATCGTTGTCTTTAAGGCCGCGAATAGAAATCGAGGCTAGGCCCATGTGTTCCCGGTTTTTCAAGGGGCGAGTTTTAAACACGGCTGGCGTTTTGCCCCGCTTCAATCTAACGAGGCCGATCGGCGCAACGTCCAATTCTGTATCAGGAAAAGCCGCAACGGCTGGATCGTGCCTATACACTAGCTCCGCGCGATCGTCTGCTCTTACGAACCAGGGGATCGTTTGTTTGGGGCGCCCGTTTTTTTTTGTCATTTCCTACCCAAAATAGATCCTGAAATCCGTGGAAGCCGTGGTTTCGGTGGTGATCGCGGTGTCGCCCGAATAAGCGCCCACCCCAAATTCCACGGAAAGGCCGTGGAGACCGCCTTGGTCCTCCGCCGTCACTGATTTATAAAACGGAGCCGGGATATAGATCCCGAACATTTTTCCCGGAGTGTTTCCGAGCTCATAACGTACCGCGTCCCCGGTGGTCCCCACCAGATCCGCCCACGCGGAGGCCGTAAGGGCGTCCGTAGCTGGGATCGCCATCGTGAAGGCCACCACGCGATCGGTAAGGATATACTGGGCGATCCCCTCCGCTGCCGCGAATTGCCGGGCCTCAATAATCGTATTCGTGATCGAGATCGAGAGCTCGCCAATCGGGAGTTCTGAATTGGTGCTGCCGTCCGTGGTGCAGAGGGAGCCTCCGAAACGGCCCACGGCCACGGGGAGGTATGGATCATCCACGGTGTACGAGCTTAAAGCCGGTTTTGTGGGGTCATGGGCCCACGTGCCCACCTTGGCGGATACGTCCATCTCGAGGTGGCCGGCCGGTGTGCTGGAAATGTTGCAACTCTCAATTAGACAATCGCTCAAAATATAGTATTGGCCCGCCGCCCCCTGCCATAAAAACGTGAGGGGCGTTGAATCCGTGGAGAGGAAAACGGAATTGGTCCCGTAGATCGTGCCCGAGCTCGCCACCGCCTCCTGGACGGGGAAGGCCAGGGTTAATTCCTCGGGGTCTGGCGTGCCATCTGCCGATTTGATAACCCCCAAATTGTACTCCCCGGCCGTTACATCCGAAGGGACAACGATCCCGCCACCTGCCGCCATACCTGCGGAGGACCCGTCCCCCACTTTCACATTGGTGGTGGTGCTACCTGATCCCAATTCCGTTGTGTAGTTGTCGGAGAGGTTGCCCCCAAGCGCGTATTTTAAGATCAGGGCGTCCGCGTGTTCTGTCGGATTTACAGCGATCCCAGAGGCCCCAGCGGAGCTCCAGCCGTGGAGCCGCATTTTGAAACTCAGGGTTCCCCCGGAGCGCGCCCCGGCGATTGGCGGAGGCGAGAAAAACCCGGAGCGGATGGAGTCCACCTCCAGGAGCTCGGTGGGGAAATCAAAACTTGGGATCTCGCATTGAAGATCCACCATGCTCGTGGTGTCAGCCGTCCCCCATGCGCTTTGAGCCTTCACCGAAAGGCGGGAAATTTTTGAACTGGCATACGTTGGCATAGAGCCCCCCCTAAGAAAGATTCAAAATATAAACAACACTTAGCGCGTACTCTATCACAACAGATCGATCAAGTGGGCTGAACTCCCCACCAGATATTGAAATTTCTACCACATCGCCCGAGTATGTGTTTTGGAACACTTCAAGAGCATCCATTAGCCTTTCGCTATCTTTCAAAATGCGATCGGTGATGTTTCTGGTTTTTTGATAAGCAACCCCAAGATCAAACTCAATCACAGCGGCCGAGGGGTGTGTACTTTGGATAAAATCCAGCGATCTTGCGGAGGTTGTCCGGGGCACCAAAACAAACGATCGATCTTTTGTAAGAGTCCCCTCGGCTGTGTCAATGCCTGGAATGTTTCGGAACTTATCCCTCGGGCCTGACTGCTCATCTGGGGTTATCGCCTCAATAGCCGTGATCAGGTTGGCGAGGACTGTGTGTGCCCTGGTGGCCATTTGCGCTAATACCTGACTGCGGGAATACCGCCAAATTTGGCGTGTTCGCTATCCGTGATCACACCATCCGCGTTGGCGTCATAATGTGACAGAGATCTCAACCCCGTCATTATGGACCCGAAAAACCTTTTATTTAACGAATCTGCATATGCGACCCTATCAACGTCGGCATGAAAAAAGCCCTCCATCAACAACACGCTTTGAAGAGCAAGCAGCCCCGCCTCACTAAATGTGCTCGAATCTGCCCCTGTTAAGTGGGCATGTCTCCCCCGGCCCAGAAGCTCGTTCCGAACTTTGTCTTGTGCGGAGTATGCAACACGGCGCAATTTCTCGCCCCCTTGCAATTCGAATTCTGCCGGGTAATTTGCTGCTACAAAACGTGCAACGTCGGATATTGTTGGAGTAGCCGGAAAATGGGCTCTCGCAATGTAGCAGCGTTGGTCATAGCTCCGCACGCTTGAATCAGCGTAGGTTATGACCCATCGAACTCGGTAACCGACCCCCAGCTCAGCAGTGGCAGAAGCGGGGATCGGGGCGGTTATTTTACAGCCCTTAATTGCATCACCTATCGCGAACCCTGCAAGCGGGGGCGATTCAAAAACAATTGCGGTTGGCGACGTATAAGAAGAGATCCAAAGCCTTGAGGCAACCCCAGAAGCTGGAACATGCAAAAGGGGATCGCCAGCAGAGACCGAGGAAGAAGAAGAAGAAACAACGGCGGCATCGTCTGTTACCGTTGCAACCGTTGCAGAGTAAGAATCAACCGAAGCCGATAGGGTTGCAACGGTTGATCCTGTGATCTTTTCCAGTGTAGCTGTGGCGCTAGTAGCCTCATCATCTACCACCAGAGACGCTGTGCCCGCCTGGTTTTGGATGATCTCAATTGGCCTCAGATACGGCATCAGCGGCCCTCGCTATTGATCAGGCCGGTGTATTTCCAACCACGTAGTGATATCCCGGTGGATTGAAATATCCTGCCAAAGCGCATTGTACTCTCAGGTTAACCGTATTGCTCGGCTGGTCGAGGTATTGAGTCACGGATGGCGAGTCGCGAATCCAAAGCCGCACAGGCGTATGATCGGTGCGAACAATCGCATAGTCGTTGGCGTCACTAATGTATGGGCTTGAGACAACACTCATATTGTAGCCTCGAAAGAAATTCGAGCTGAGGTCAGTCCCGCTAAACCCAGGGACGACTAATTCTGCCGCCGTCCGCTCAAGCTCCGGGCTGCATACGAGGGCGAGGTTGCCGCCGATGGCCGCGTCCAGTGTTGACCCTTCCAAATCCTTGAAGCGCCGCAGCATCACAAGCGTTGACGCCAAAGCAGCAGCGTCCATCGTCGTTGTGTTTTTATTGTCGAAGGTGCCGCCTGTGATCGGGTGAGCCGCGTCGATCGGCGGTTTTCCGTCCGCGCCGTCGTGTGTCCACATCTTAGCAACCTGGCCCCAACCCTCAGACGCCAGAGTATTCGCAACCGCAAACCCGAGCTTTTGGGACGATTCACTAATCAAATTCGGCACATCCATAGCATCGTGACTGGGAAGCCGAACATTAAGCATCAGCATTTTGTACGTAATTGTCTGCTGATAGCTGCTTGAGACCGTAGCCAGCGTATCCGAAGCGGGATCGCTTACACCGTCCCAATCTGCCATTAGGCTAATTCCCTGCATGGCGGCTTTTTTCAGAGAGGCAACATCGTCTCGCTCAATCTTGCAAACCTGTTGCAAGGAATCCAGCAGGCTTGCACCGTCGCCAATGCCTTGAAAAAATGCCTCGGTAACTTGAGTGCTAGACGCCTGGCTAAATGCGGTTTGAGTCGCCATGTTTCAAAACTCCATAATTAGAATACTTGATCTTTGATAACACACAAAACCCGGCTTGTGTGAAGTCGCGCCGAATTATTTAAGCGTCTCTGTTCTGATTTCGGCGGTTACATCAGCAGAGCCAAATTTATACCTGGCGGCTTCTTGCAGCTCTGATCGCTGGGAACGCTCTATTTTTTGCAGCTCGCGATCTGTCAACATTCTTCGCGCCTTCTGGGCTTCTTTATATTGATCGGGGTGACAGCGGAATATTTGCCCCTCCTCCATAGAAGGGTAGTATTCCCCATCTTCTGCGGGAACGTAACCGTATGCCGTCAAGAGCTGGATTGATCGACGTCCTTCTGTGCTGTTGGGGTCCGCAATGCGATAATATCTATAATTTTCGGTCAACAGCTTTCGCCTATCGAGATCATTAGGATCGGGCGATCCTGCTTGATATTTGACAGGAACACCCTTGATCCCAATCGCGTTTTTATTCCACAGATTATCGAAGATTTGCGAGGCGGTGATCAGCCTGGCAGCGTGCTCTTCTTCTACCGTCAACTTTTTCCGGCTCATCATTCACCTCCAAAAATGTCTTTTATTCGACTTCTGACGTTTTGCTCGCTTCCGAAAATCGTTTTTACCGCTCTATTTTCAATTGCGCTTTTTGCTAAGTCTTCGGGCTTTGGCCCTTGCATTTTATATTTAGGCGCAACGAGGCCGGGATGCGATTCGATCCAGGCGTTGATCTTTTGGCGACCTTCGTTTGTGTCCGGGTTCACATCGGGAACAAGTTGCAAAATTTCCGCATCGGCTAACCCCTCAACCCCGGCCGCTCTAATTAATTGTACGCACTTATCCTGTCGGGCTTGCTTTACGGATTCCAACAGATCCGAGTGTGCTTTGTTTAGATCGGTGAAATCCTGCCTCATCCCAGATATGATTTCCGGGGTTGGTCCTTCCGGCTTCTTTGCTGCCTGATCTGGCGTTGCGGCTGTTGTCTCTGGTTTGGGGGGCGGGGGCGCTGTCTCTGGCTTTGTTTCCTGCGCTTTCACGTCTTCAAAAAGCGCGCCCTGTGTCCCCTGTTCCTTTTTGGGTGCTAGGTTCAGGTTGTCTGTTTTCGGTTTATTTTCTGGCGTTGCCGCTGGAAGCACTTTGGTTTCCACTGTGCCCCCCGCCGCCTGTGCGGTTTCTGTCATATCAAGCCCTCGTTTTTATGCCCGCTTTATTTTGTAACACAGCGGCCGGGGTTTTTCTAGCTACATTTTGCGGAGCTTTGACAGGGCTTTTTTTAAGCTCTTTTTCAGCTCTGGATCGGAATCGCCCAAGCCCCGGATCTTGCCTTCCATAATTCTTGCCGCTTTTTGTTTTGTTACGACTTGCCGCATCATGGAGGGAACCATAAAAGCTCCATATTCCTTTCCCATCTGGGCGATCTCGTTTTTGCTTGCCGCCAATATATGAATCCCCTCGCGGTGTCTTATTCCTATCAATTTCCCTTGTTTTCTATCTGTGCCAACTAGCGAGGTGTGCCAGGCTTTTTCCCTGTTGGGCAAGGTGTATCTGGTCCCATATGGGATCTTTTTTCCCTTCTCTATTGCCCGCCTTTTTTTTGCTTCCCATTTTGGATCAACGCCTTTTGACGCGCTTCTACCATAAAACGCGAGGGTTACATGTCCCGCCTTTTGCGCTTTGGCTTTGAGCCCCTTCCACATCCCCCCGGTTTTTTTGTAATTTCTACGCTGTTTTTTCCCTTGCTCTCTGTGCCTTGCCAGCATTTCCAACATTGCCACCCGTCTCCAGCGCGTCATCCTTTCGAAGCCTGGATCTTTGTTCGCTTTTGCCTTTGATATAGCGTACCTCTTCCGAAGCTCATCTTCTCGTTGTTTGATCCGGGCATACCTGCCGGTTTTGCGCCCATCAGCAAGCGTTTTTTTATCTCTTACCCTGTGCCGGATGTGCCCGCCTAAAATAGACACCATCGTCGTAATTGGTTGAAGGAACTTCCTTGACGATGGAATCAAGCCGCCGCTATAGCTTGCCTCAACCTCTACGCTTAATTTTGCCATCAGCTAACAGCCTCAAGGGGCGAGGGCTCGATCGTCTCGGCGGCTTCCCTTAGCTTGCGCTGTGCCGCCAGATTTTCCTCAAATATCAACGAGGCCTCGTTTCTGGAGATCCCCCGCTCTTTGGCGATTTGCTCAACAATTGATTCCAAGCCGGTTTCCGCTCTGATTTGCGAGGCCTGGCTTTCGTGGAGGGGATCGAAGGGTGCTTGGAATTCGTGGAAGTCAATTGCCACATTAACCCCGTTTACAGGATACACCGCAATTTGCCTTATCGCGTTTGTCCACCTCGCCAAATGTCGATAGATCCGGTTTTCGGCGCGGCCTAATTCTTTGATCATCATTCGCCGCTCTAACTCTCGATCGCTGCGCTCAACTATCCGGCTCGCGGCAGTATATGCGCCGCTCGATAACATGGCAGAAGGATCGACCTTTAGCTGTGAAAGGCACACCTTGAGATAGGCCTCCACGCTATCAACGTAATTTTTAACCTGTGCATCGCCTGAGACCACCTCAAATTCCTGGCCCTCATCCAGAGCCAAAATTGTGTCAGGCCCTACCTGCACCTCGGTTGATTCCATCCCCCCGCCTTTCAAAACCCTTTGTCCCCAGGCCTGGGAATGAATTATAGATCCGAGGTCACTGTAGGCACACACAAGGGCGAGCTGGCAGCTTAAAAGGTCTTCGTTGATATTTGGCAGAAACCGTCCCCCGGTTGCCGGGGCGCTCCTCAATATAACCAGGGGGATCGCTGGTCCAATTGGGTTCTCTATTGAATCATTTAAAAGCGGGGTGCCATCGGACCAGGCGATCGTTTCTGGCGTCAAAATTAAATCGTCCTCTTGGATCGTCCCGTAAAGGCTCTCCTTTCGGGGTAGCTTGATCCTCCATTTTTTGATCGATCGCTCGTCTGTGACGAGCGGAGAATCGCGCTCGGGTTTAATTCGCCAGGGCGCCAAAACATGAAGGGAAAGCCGACCCTCGCTATCTGGCAAGATGAGAATTCCGCAACTAGACGAGTGTACGAGGACCTCGTGTGCATAGCGCATATTATCTGATATTTTCGCCGCATCATAAAGCCGCCTTATTGACGCCTCGGTCTGCTCGTTTTTTACGCCTACAAATTCACGGCTAGGATCTACCGTGTAAAGGTTCGCAAGCTCGCGGGATATCGAATAAATGAACGGGCACGATCTGACCTGGATTTTAGCCCACGAACGAGGAAACATCTTTTTAAGCTCATCAACAGCGGGCGAAAAATCCCTGTTGTGAAATTTCTCTAGTGCTTGCGATTTTGCGTCAAAAGTCTGCTCGTCAAAATTTTCAAACGATGCGGAGAGCATTATCAATCCTCGGCTTATTGTCGGCGGTAAAATATCCGCTGGTTGTCCTATATCTTTCTTGTGACATGATAGCATACCGCAAGCAGTCTATGGCGTGATCGGCGCCGTGTGCCCCGCCTTTTTGCGGAACGTCGATCGGGCTTCCGTTTGCTGCCGTCAACCACTGGTAATTTTGGAACGAATAAAAGATAGACTCTTTGTTTTGCCGCCCCTCCCGCACAAGCTCCTCTGACAAATAAAGCCGGGGCCGCCCGCCATCAGCAGGATCGAGCAAATCGCGGATAACTTCGATCCCGGGAAGGATTCGTTGAGCCGCCCCGGTTGAATCATCATTCTGTTTTGTGCGCCAACCCCAAGCCCGCAACATTTTGCCCTGTTTCCAATTGTCAGCTCGATCTATGCCCACAGCTAAGGGCGCCCGGTAGCGCGAGCTTTTTAATTCATGCCACCATTTATTTTGACGATCGATTGACTCATTAGGCGTAAAGTGTTCCCCACAGACAACATATATTTTCTGTGCATCCGGCGAGGGCTTCACCACGTCTATTTCGAGAAAATGATGCCTGGTTAGCCCCCAATCAGCGCCCGCTATCCAATCGCCCTCGCCCCTGACCCAAGGAATGATGTGTTTCTGGCTGAACTCAGGAAAAATTGCGCTAGTCGGCGCCAACACTTCTCCGAGCACCTCGGCACGCCATCTCGCCTTCGAGTAAGAAGATTTCAGGCTTTCCACGAAAGAGGGATCTAAATGTGGGTTGTCCATAGAAGAAGCGCGAACGATGCAAACCTCATCCGGGCTTACCTTCTTCAATTCGCCTAATTTTCTTATACAGCCGGTGTATGATTTCGGGGTAGATGTCACCCAAAGCGCCCGCCGGGAGGGGTGTGTTTTGGGGCACCGTAGACGCGCCTGCAAAAGGTCGAAAGTCTCTTCTTCTCTGGCCATAACTGTGGCCTCGTCCATACCCGCAAAGCCGAGGTTGAGACCTACCAAATTTTGACACCTTGTGGCAGATCGCAGAAGGATTTTCGATCCGTATGTGGTTACTATTTCCATTCGTGATTTATTAAACGACCGCACGATCCCATGTCCGTTTTTCGAGACCATCTGATCGTTTAATTGCAAGATTGCACGGCCCATCACGTCCAAACACAATTGGTAAGTTGGGCACACGACGATCCCGTCTGAGGCGCCTGTCATACCCTGGCTTTTGGCATAGGCCGCGCTTTCGAGCGTTGCCAAGATCACGCGCGCTGCATTCGCCCATGATTTGCCCGCGCCAAAACCGCCGATATATAAGCTAAGTTTTTTAGGTGTCCGAAGGAAAATCTCCTGTTTTTTGTGGGGTGTTTGCCCCCAAAGATCTTCCCATGTGCTGATCGTTTTCAAACTTCAGGGCACCCGAAATCAGAAACCGCCAACGCCTCAAGCTCTTCAGGGGTTAGGCCCAAAACGCTCCCGCCTATATCTAGCCAGTCCGCTTCAAGTTGCGATTCTTCTTCTGTTTTCTCATTTTCCGAATTCAATTGAATCCTCCAGATCAGCGGTGCTCGTGGAAGTGAAATCCGAAAGCATGATCGAAACGGGTTCCGCGCTTTGCAATTCGAATTTTTCGATTATCTTTCGAATGCTCTCAATCAAAGCGGTGCTTAGTTTCACCTTGTCTTTCACCTCAACATCGTTATCAAGAGACAACATCAGCAATTGAGCAACCGCAACATGGACCAGGGCAGAAGGGTTTATTGACTCAAGGGTATTCCCGAAGATTTTTTTATATCGCCGCTTAACCTTATCCGGGGCCGCAGATAAGATCGCCTGAACCAGGGCAGATCCGGAAGGATCGTCCCTTTTCATATTGTCCCTCGCTATCTGTTGCTCGGCTTTGGTGATCTTTGGGGTGGCCATTACATCCGGCCCTGCATAGAATCAAGAGACAAATCCATGTCGCCTAGCTTCTGAAATATTCTCTCCATATAAAAAACAGTTGAGGCGCTCGCGCCGCCATTCAGGCAATTGCACATTTCGATCGCATCTTCGACTTTTTGAAATTCACGGAACCCTTGCCACTCTCCGCAAGGGTGAAAATATCCAACCTCGTGGGCTGGATCGTTGGTTTCCGGGTTTCCTACCGTTTCCCTAATTAGCCAGCTCATCAAAATCACCTCGTCTATACAGCTCTAGCAGCGTTAAGCCCTGCCCTCGTTCTGTGTCTTTGTCCCGCTCTCTTATTTGATCATGCAGCGAGTCCAAAGTGTCAACTAACAATTTGCCGTTTTGTTTTTTCGTGAGGGGGTTTTGGGGCGGCTCATGTAACCGCCTCAAGGCCGTATTTTCCAAGCTCCCCTCCGTCTAAGGCCTCCAGCGCCAACACGAGCAATTCCCCATATTCATCGGACTCCCAATTATATTTCCGTGAGGGGCGCAATTCCTCGATCTCCTCGTCAAATGCCCCATCAATTGACAGGTACCAACGGCCGCCGGGATATGCCTCACCACCAAACCGCCCGATCTTAATTTCGCGCCCGTCAAACGCTTTCATTATCTGGGCGAACACCGCGCCTTGCGTCGTTGGGTCTGACAGGTCCGGGGTGTAATCCTCCCCAGGCTCCCCCACATGCTGCCACCATACCTCTTGCAGTCCATCTATGGCCGAGTCTACCCGGACCATGTGATCAAATTGTCCCGTGGGTAACCATCGCGCGGCAAGCATACCCGGAGACCACCTGAACCAAGAGCAAGCGGCAGCGCGGACACTGAGATCTTGCCAGTATTCGTCACCGTAAAAAGAGATCGCCTGTTTATTATCTGTCATGTTTTGCCCCTATTTAAAAAAGTTCACCCTGTGAAATTAGATCCTGCTTGTCTGCGCTGGTTAGCGTTTGCCCGCTCGCCATTTTTCGCAAGATAGGAATCCCGGAAAAACGCGCCTGTATGATCTTTATATACTCGGGATTCATCTCAACCCCAACACACCGAAACCCCTCCAGCTCTGCGGCTAACATGGTCGTTCCACTTCCTAAGAAAGGATCGAATATCCAACCGTCAATTGGTGTGCATAATCTAGCAAGCCAGCGAAACAGGGTTAGTGGTTTGACTGTGGGATGGTGGTTTCCTCGCTGGCTTTGACCAGCCTCGCGCCGCCTCTCGCCGATTCCACCTGAATTCCACTTGTTCGCATCTTTTATCGGTAGCCCTTCACACCCGGCCTCCCGCTCGGATCTGGAGGCCTTGGGGCAATGGTAGAGGTTGGCGGGCCAGCGGCCGCCCGGATCTACAAAACCAGAAAGCCCCCTGTTTATAGTAAAGCCCGCACCCCTTGATCCGCTGTCCGGGCTATATCCCCCACCGTTAAGGTTTACCCCCTGCGGTCCAACCCAACACGGATCTCCATAACCGAAACGCGCCGCGTCTATGTTGAGCGCCCCCGTCCCCCACCTTAAAACGTTCTGGGCGATCGTGCCTTCCAGGGGTTTCCGGGCTAGAACGGCAGGCTCAAATGAGGGCTTGAGGGCTGTACCCCAGCCGTCGAACTTTTGCGCGGCTTCGGTGGCAGGGGCTGTGATCGGGCTTTTTGTGTATGCCTGCCCCGCCATGCTGGGCCCAAAAGCGTGTCGGCCTGCGTAGACGTTAACAGACTCGTTTATTCCTACAACCTCACGAACCGCGCCCGCTTCCCGGTCGATTGCCTTTGACACATTATGCGATTTCGGAAATCCAGACGTATAAACCCACCCCAGACAATCCCGGATCTCCCAGCCTGCATCTTCGAGGGCAACCGCGAGCCGGTGATAAGTTCTGGTACCCCCGAAACAAATTGCATGGGCGCCAGGTTTTGCCACCCTCAAAAGCTCTTGCGCCCACTCCAGCCCCGGCACAGATTGATCCCACTGCTGCCCCATAAACCCCAGGCCATATGGGGGATCGCAAATAACCGAGTCAATGCAATCACCAGGCAAGGCGCGCATATATTCCAGGCAGTCCGAGTTAATCAATTTGTGTTGTCCTAAATCCATGTTTGCCCGCTTTAAGGTTTGCTATGTTTTCTCTGTGTACCTCGGCTGTTATAGGC
>Ga0114905_1001062_pt1 | contig 15667 bp, 20 predicted proteins | sample MalvireepMed_b05_FD_83499 | JGI IMG/M metagenome (GOLD analysis project Ga0114905, IMG submission 83499) | Marine viral communities from the Global Malaspina Expedition - Malaspina viral metaG DeepMed_b05 | ecosystem: Environmental > Aquatic > Marine > Oceanic | place: Mediterranean Sea...
ACACCGGACCCTTCCCCGGTAACATAGGTTCCAGGCGGAGCCACAGATCCCGCCGGATCACCCATTTCTGCTACATTGCCCCCAGTCAAAATACCAGGAGTTTGAGAGCCAATCGGCCAACCCCCTACTCCAATCGCCCCACTTCTTGGTGGTCCTACAGCACCGGAAGGTCCTGGACTTACTACCGGCGGATTCCAATCATCCGGTGGGGGACCTGGTAGGAAAGGACGCCCATATACAGGGGGGGATTCACCTGGAGTCACAGGCATATCAAAGCCATATTCAGGTGGTCCCGGTTGGTACGGCCTTCCCTTGAAGGTCTCAGGATCTCGGATTTGTTCCGGCGTAAGTCTGCCTCCAGGACGAGTAAGTTCGTCTATTGGCATATCAAAAGGTGTTGGAGCCGGTGGTCCCGGTTGGTACGGCCTTCCCTTGAAGGTCTCAGGATCTCGGATTTGTTCCGGCGTAAGTCTACCTCCAGGACGAGTAAGTTCGTCTATTGGCATATCAAAAGGTGTTGGAGCCGGTGGTCCTACAGCACCGGGAGAGCCCATAGCTCCGGCAAGTCCAGCAAGAGTCCCAAGGGTAGAACCCTGCAAACCTGGCGTTCCTCCCCAAGAGGTCTGTTCTCGTCTTCGTGGCTCAGGACGCTGACGGGGAGGCCGAGGCGGTTGCTTCTTCCTTTTGGGGTAGGGACCACCCCAAGGAGTACGACCAGGGGTTCCCGGTTGAACTGGGTTCCCTCGGTCTCTGAGTTCCCTCTCCTTGGCACGTAAGATCTCCTCTTCCAGAACTATCTTCATCATTTCAGGACTGCCTTGAGCAGCTTCTTTTCTGCGCTGAGCAAGATCCGTTTTTTGTTCAGCTAAACTGGCCATAATTGACTCCATAAGCCCGATTTCTCAGGCCGTTAAGGTTTGAATAATTACTCTTCACAGGACTCCCGGCAGGCCATTCGTGGCCGGTAGGAACCGTTACAGGACGCAGCATCGCCGTCTGGTTCAGTGGTGTTGGCACCCCAACATCATTACCAGCACCCAACCCCACGTTTGATCTCGGAGGAACTTGTACGAAAGGACCCGGAATCGATTCGGCTCCAATCCCCTTGCCCATGAATCGCTGAACTCCAAAACTCCCCGGTAGCGTGCGAGAAGCCATCTGCTTCAACATGTCGGTGCCCGGCACCCCGGCAGCTCCTGGAGCTGCACCCATGTCCATACCGGCTCCAAAGTCCATACCAAGAGCACCAGCAGCAGCTGCAGCGGGATCTCCCAACCACTCCGTGTTGGGGTCTATACCCGGATACGCCGAAGCAAGCTCATTAAACCAATAAGGTGAGGCAGTCATCGTTTTATAATCCTACCCAGTCTGTACCATCAAATACCTGTGCCTGCTTCGTGTCGGTCGTGTAGATGACACGACCGACTACCGGAGCGCTGGGACGAGTATCAGGAACTTCGGTAAACCTCTCCAAGACTACTTTCTGCTGATCCAGCTCAGATGTCAGGAACTGTGCAAGCCTTCTCTCTCGCACAGTGCCACGAGGAACTCTGGGTGAATTTACCATTGTCTTGCCCTCGGCCCGTCAAAGCTGTTCAGTTCAATACCCAGGAACTCCATGGCAAACTTCTGCGCAGAGGTGTTATTCCTGAGCCGTATAAATAAGTCATGCCCGGTAACTCGAGCCCTATCACTCCTGTTTCGACCCGCAGCAAACGTACCACTAGCCTTGCTCGCACCTGCCTTGGCTGCCTCGGCAGTCTCGGCTGCATATAAATCCCAGGAGACAGGATTGCTTCCAGTTGCCACGGCACCCTTCATCTCGGTCAACATCAACTTGGGACGGTTCTGCAGCTGGATCGGTCCAAGGTAAGCATAGGCGTCAATAGCCGTCCCATCATCGTTGGCAGCCGGGGTATCGTGATCGAACTTGCGGATGTAGCCATCCTGCCCACCAAGCAGGATGGCTCGATCTCCCACTGCATCCCCGTCGTAAACATGCACAGCAGTGGGGTTCTGACCAGCAGTAGTAAACTTGTCCAACCACCAACTGTTGTTCCTGGTGTCATAGAAGTAATGCGTACTGGCACCACCACCAAGATCAGTGATAAAGACGTTCACACCCTTCTCTCGATCATTCCACGCCAGCCTGATCAGGTTAGTAGTCATGTTGAGCGATGCCAGCCGCTCCTCAACGGAGCCCTGTGTAATGCTCTGCGGTTTACTGCCGGGAACCAGGCGGTAAACACCACCACGAGAACCGAAGAAGTAAGCACTCCCGTCAGGAGCCAGGCACCATGCCCTGCCCCAGGCACCACCAATCGAAGTGCTGATTGCATCAATACGACCGCTCTCAGCCGGGTCGCCGGTCATCTGGTAAATCGTGTGATCACCCAAGAACACCAGGATATCGTCAGAGAAAGGAATCATCCCGTTGATAATATCAGGACTCTTACCTGCATCCTGCTGGTTACCGGCAACCGCTTGGACGGCGGTTGCCGTACTGGGAGCATAATCCCAATCATTCGGATCACGCATCTTGCTCATGAACCAGTTATGCTCGTCACCCTTGACACCGCTGAGCACGATACGCCCACGCCAGGTTTCAATCAGTCGAGCATAATTGCCACTGCTAACAGGCATCGTTCCAGCTGATTCAGCCCACGCCGAGACAGTGTTGGTCGAAGCGGTCCACTTCTTCTCATTTGCCCCGTCAGCGAAGTACACGATACCGTCAAGCTGTGAACTGAAGATCACCGGGGCCGAGGTACTCAAGGCACTGCCACCAGCGGTAGCGGTCGTAGTACTGCTGCTATCGAAAGTAGCAACCGTGCCACTGGTAATCACGTAAGAAACAATCGTCCGCTGGTTTAGCGTCGTTTGCCCCGTGGGGACTGCACGAGCAGCCACATGCCCAATCTCCTGTACCTGGTCGTCAGCAACCCTGGCACTGGAATACTTGGCAAGCCCTGCTCTTTGCGCACCGCGACTACGGCCCGTACCGGGATCAAAAGCCCGTACGTTCTGTAAATCTACGCTCGACCCACGCGGCTGGTTCTCATACGCAACTGCATCCACCAAGCCATTGACGGGCCAAGGCATATCAAACCTTGTCTTCCGTCTCGGCATTAGCTGAATGCAACCCCGTTGTTAGCTATGAGAGTCCAGATAATACTGCCACCCTTGTCGATGCTCAGAAGCGTGACCACATCCCCGGCATCTCCCATGGTAATGGTTGTATCTGTTCCAGAGCCCGAATTGAGTATTTCGGAACCTGAACCTGTAACGGTCGCATCGCCGCCATCCGTCTTGAGGCAGAGCGTAATAAAGATGCCAGCACGGAAGGGCGAAGCGATTTTCCGGGCTTCAGCACCTCCCGTAACAATATTGCAAATACCAAAGCTACGATCCACGGGAATCGTTCCACCGCTACCGGGATCAAGAATCTCAAGTTCAGTACTTCTAGCAATCTCCTGTAAGACCTTATGTGACATCAAGTTCTCCCTATGATTGGAGTGAAAGTTTACATGTACCAGCGGCGTCCCCGACTGCTTTCAAGAAACGCGCACCTACAAGGTTTGTCGGCATTGGAACCGAACGAGAGGCAGCTACGGTCGAAGTGATGTTGCCGCTGCCCGTATGACAAACATCGTATGTTCCATCGAGATCTTCTGAGGAGTACCAAGTAATCGTGCCAACACTCGTACTACTAGGCATGTAGATATACCCATACCGAAAACCACGGAAGTCGATTGCCGTGGCATCGGCAATATTGCCAGCACCGTTGCAAACCGTTACCGATTCAACTAAGTCATTTGCAAAACTTGTACTCATAGTTCACCTATTAAGGATTCGTGTCATAAAAGATCGTACCGTCATAGTCCACGTCAGTCCCGAAAAACCTGCGGTACTCATTCTCTGCCGGTGCATTACCGTCAGACTTATCCGAGTTGTAGCCCATCTTCTCCGGCGTAAACTGCTGCCGATCATGGGATACCGAAGCGGCCAGTCGCTCGTGGAACTTCTGGCTGTGGATTCCTGCCTGGTTCTCAAGGCGCTGCTCTGCTATGGCAAGGCAGCTCTCGAGGATGGTCTCTGCATGCGGTTCCCCACCCAGCGGGTAAGGATTAGAAGCAGCAAGCTTGATCTGCAGTTCATGGTATCGATAAGACAACGTATAAGCTGCATCCGGTGTCGGCCAAAGCAGGATCTCAAAGCGCTGCCCATCGCTGCCGTCGCTCGTGCGTGCTCGCACGGCAGCTGAAAGTGGGAATGTATTAAGCACGTTAAAGTCCCGTTGACGCAGCATTCGAATACGATGCTCACTGGTGATCTCAATCGGATACCACCGATTATTGGCAGCTGCGTAAGTCAACGGTCCTGTCATACCACCAAAGCTGGCCGGAAGCGTATAATCCGCAGTAGCCGCAACGGTAGTAAGCGTAGTTGTCGGCTCCAGGAAACTCCACTTGTGGGCCAGCTTCCCACCACCAATCGGTGGTGGGTGGTAAAACTGGCGCAGACCAGCGTGGATAATATCATCCAGCTGGGTTATCTCATCAGCCGACCAGTTAGCAGCAGTTCTTTCACCCAACCAGTACCATCCAACCTCCTTCCGCAGCGTTGTCAGCGTCTGCGATAAGGAAGACTCGGTCGTACTGGCAGTAGAACCGCCGGTTGTCTTGATCGTAAACTGGACCGGGATGCTGTTCGCATGAGCGAACAGCAGACCAATCACCGAACCGTTCATCTCGGCAGCGGTGAGATTTATGGAGTACTGACCATTGCCCTCTTCGGCAACGGTCCCACTCAAGGTCGCCTGGGTGCCACCATCGATTGTCTCGTACTTGGTTATAGCACCCGCAACACTTGTTAAGGCTGCACCGGTATCCTTGTTCACCAGGGCAAATGTAAAACCAGTAACCGCCTGGTTCTGAACGAAACTCATACAACCGCTCTTTCAGTCTTCTTGACAGTCTTGATTGGCTTGACAGGAGGTGTCAGTTCATCTGCCAGCACAGCAACAAGGCAGGCAAGCTGAAGATCCAACTGCCCATTCGCCTTCTTGTGATAAAGGGTCAACACCTTGTCGTATAGCTCAACGATATTCTCCGGTATCTCTCCGCCGTAAATTTCTGCTAACTCTTCCATTTCATTCCCCTCCATAAAAAGGTGGTATGGTGCCGGGAAAGGAGACCCGGCACCATACCAGGCGACACGGGTTAATTCGCAATCTGCTCAGCCTGGATACAGGCAACCCAATCCACATGAAGGATCGGGTCAGTCGTACCAGCCGAGTGACAAACTAAAGTTGGTGTCATTGCAACAATCGGAATCTGAGTCGTGTGAGCAGTCTTCGCAACACCGTTAACAAACGGCGTAATCTTGCTTGTACCATTCACAAGGAAACCGATCTTGAAATACTCATCATCAGTCAGAGTATGAAGCCCGGTAGACGAATCTCGACTACCAGCCTTCTCACTATGGAAATCCACTGCACCATCATCATCAAGATGCTCAAAAGCGATATGATTCGCCGTTGAGTTAGCACCCGATGCAAGGACCGTGGTATCAACCACAGCAAGACCGACAAGCAAGTTGCCCGTATCACTGCCGCTGGTTCCGATGTCAGCGATCTTTACCCTGGCTTCAAAGTAGATCTTTGAGCTAGCAGTGGGGATAAAACTTGAAGCACCGGCGGCACCACCCAATTGGATCTGCACACCCTGGTTGTTCGTCGTAGCTGCTGAATCCAGCAGCAAGACGCCACCCTTGGCGGCAGGGTCCAGTACAGCAGTACCAGAGGTTGCATTAGTTAACACCCAGCGATAACTGGCATCGTCAAATGCCAAGAAATCATCAATAAACCCAAAACCCTCTCCCAGGCCACCGGTTAACACTTGCGTTAACGGAGCTTGGTGCCACAGGTTCGGACTCAATCCACGACCGATTGAACCGGACTTGGCTTGTGGTCTTGTATATAGATCTGCCATTACAGAATCTCCTATCTAGTAAAATTAAGCGACGTAACCGATAAAGTTTCGTCGGCGGTTGTAACAAACAAAGTTACCCCAGTTATCCATGTGGACTTCGCGAACGGTATGCTGACGCGCCGCTTTTGCCGGAGCATGGCGTACCATGTGCTTGCCCTTGCGGAAGAAGTAGCGAAGTGTTCGCCAGTTCACACCGTAGATCGGATCACTGGTATCATTGGTTTGCAGGTACGGAACCCAGACAACCGGGTTGCCTTTAAAGACTGCACTACCTGCATACTTCGCAAGGTCAACACCAAGGTTGTCATTGCGACCTTCCAGCAGCTTTTCGAACTACTCAACTACGTCGTAGTTGGTGTAGAAACCCCAATCGCTTTCCCCACCACGATCCAGTTCGGCGTAGTTGCGAGGTGCCTGGAAGTTCGTAAACGCGATAGCCTTTCGCCACTTGGCGAGACAGTCATCACGACTAACGGACGTATAATTAAACGCCCAGTTCTTCCAGTTCGAGTAAGTCGAGCTGGAGAGGCCACCAGCACCGGAAGTAAAACCACTGGGGTTTCCACCGGTAAAACCACCACCAGGGGTCGTCGTGGATTTCTGAATCCAAAACGGCACACCACTGGGCGGTCGAGGTGACACGGTACTGCTACTGGGTGCGGACCACATGGCTTCTTCCATGTGCTCAAAAAAATCATTGTACATCGAGTGTTCGCGTACTTCGATTTCCCGAATGATGGTCTCACGATCACTTTGCATCGCGTCTTCATCAATGTCGTAGCTGAAGTTAACGGTCTGCTTAGACCACTGTTGTTTAGCCTGCTGAGTCAGGTCCTTCACTCCAGTAGCATCCACAGCGTACAGTTCACTGTTCTTGGCAGTCCCGGTATTAGTTACCTGGATCTTCCAGTTCAGTTGAACACCACCCTTTTCAGGGTCTTTACCCTTGGCTTTAAACATCTTCGAAGCAAAGATGTGGTGCTGGTTATCTAACGAGATATCCACCCACCGGCGCTTCTTGAAGTTGTCAAGCGTCAGGTTGACAAAATCATCTAGTTGGTCGGGTAGCAAAGGCATATTCCGACTCCTATATTACAAACCGCTCTACAGATCCCCGTTATCCTTCAGGTAGCCATCGAAGGCATCCTTCAGAAGCGGGTTATCCACAGGATCGTCAGTCGGAACACTGGTCTTCTTCGCACTCGAGCCGGAACCTAGACGGCTCCTGGCCTGTTTGCGAACACGATCATTGAACGACTTGCGGTTCTGGTTATCTACTTCATTTGAAAACGTAGTTCGATACGCTTGACCAACAAGGTCAGCCATCGGGGGCATTTGTCTCCCCTGCTGCTGATATCCTGCTGCCAGAACAAGAACCTGATCGTACAGCTGCTCACGATTCTGAGCTTCCGTGCTATCCTGCTGCAGGTCCTGGTAACCACTTTCTCCAAACAACTTGCCATTGGAGAGTTCACCAACCGCTTTATTGAAGCTATCAAGCTCAGACCTGTATTGTTGGGTCTGCACTTGCTGTTGTTGACCGCCAATAAACTCCTGCTGACTCAGGACTGCCTGGGCCAACACGGACATCTGGCCGTCGTAATGCGATTGCATTTCGGCAGCCAGTTCGTTGATCTTGTCACGAAGACCTTCGTCATAATCTTCATCCAGACCAACTTCAAATCGCTTGGCAGCAGATTGCTCTCCCGGCGTATCCGTGGGCGTTTGCTGAGCACCCTGCTGTTGCTGAAGCTGCTGCATCTGCTGGACCTGCTGGTAATACCTGCCAGTCGATTCAACATGACGACGCAAAGCATCTTCACTGGCGTAATCACCCGGGTTTATCCCGTAATAATTCGCCCACTGCACAAGATTATCGTCACCCGGGGTATCATCGGGTTCCGTCCCCTGTGCAGGTTGAGGTTCGTCAACCTCCTTGGAGTCGCCGGAAGGTTCATCGGCGTCTGCACTTGTTTCTTCAGGCTCGTTCTCCTGGTTTATTTCTTCAATAACATCGAGGTCTTTTTCCGTAAGTTCGACCTCTTTTTCTTCTTCATTAGTTATATCAGTACTCATCATATCCCCCTAATAGTTTTTTGGTGCAGAGTCGCCGTAACCTGCATCCCTGTCACATAAACCACGATGTCTCAGGTAAGCAGCACGCTGCTTCCTGCTAGTAAAAACAGCTGTTCCATCGGAGTCAAAACTGACTCCCGTGAAGCCAGCATTCTTTGCATCCTCGTTAAACTCCTTCACCTGCTGTGGAGCGATGCCAGCAGCATCGCTCTTCAAGCCTGTTGACCAACCATTAGCGCCAAAATATCGCCCGCCAGCAGCTTTGGGCTGCTGGCCGTGGGGCTGATCATGCCAGCGCAACTCACCATCGGAATCCTTGTACAGGTACTCTCTTAATGCCATCTAAGCCTGTTGCCTCCCGAACTGGGCCATCTGATCCTGGTTAGGCTGACCACCCTGCAGCAGTTGCTGCATGGCGTTACTACGACTCTCTGGCGTGCCCCCGGTGGGTACGCTTTTACGAATAGTCTCCCGCACAGTGTGGGCTGCTTGCTTGGGGATCTCGGGAGTTGGACCGGGACGGTCTTCCTTCGGCTCCTCGAATCGGATCAACCCCTTCAATCTCGGCAGATCCATGAGTTCCGAATACATCTCGACCAGCTCCTGCAAATCAATCATGCCGCCCATCTCCTGAAGCTGCTGCTGCATCGGCATCGCAATCTGGGTCAGGAAAGTAGTCAAACCATTAATGCGCTCCGAGGGTGACTTGTACTGCATGGAAAATGGCTCGATCTCGAAGTTGTAATCAAGGAAATCTCCCTCACGCATCTCACCGGTCCACTCGGACTGGAAAGTAACCCCCTCTTCCTGGAACTCCAGGGACGTTTCCTTCACCTGGTCAATCCACAGTAACCAACCAAGATCTCGACATAACTCGGAAGCAAACTTCACCACTCGGTACTGCATGTTCGCTTCGCGTTTACTAACTGCACCATGGATCAACTTGTCCTGACCAAGGGTCTCGGACTGGGGACCGAGACCCGCCATCGCCTGCAGGTTCCCGGCCATACGGTCAAACATATCTGTCATACGCATGCCAAAAGCCTGGTTGGCCTGATCCACGCCACCCATCTTCATCACGTTCACTGTGTCCGGGTTATCAACCCTTGTCCACTCACCATCAGAAGCCTGTTCAATCCGCTTGGCATCATCGTGATGACCGGCCTGGTAGAAAGGAATGTCCTTCTGTCGCTGGGCCTGGCGGCGCTGCTTCCTGAGCAACCCGTTGATAATGTCCGACAACGGTTTCAGGTTCATGGCAGGAGAGATGCCCATGATATGATCAGGGACATCGCCAAAAGAAAGGATATGGAACGGACCCCGCTCAGGACCCTGCCACTCCATGACACGCAGGGGTTTCTCGGCATTATGTACCGGCCAGGTAACAATCAGGTTCTCCTGTGGAAGCCAGACATCCATCAGGTCGATCATCGGTTCATACTCGTCAGGATCACCTTCGGAGCGAAGCATATTCCTGACACCCGTGTTTCCATCTTCACCATCGGAATCAGCAAACTTACTGGTGGGCTGCAACTCCTTGGTCAACTTCGGATCAAATGCAATATCACGCTGCATCTTTTCAAAACTCATGCGGTACTTGTTCAGCGCGAACTTCACCTTGCGCCAACTGGTCGCCTGCGTGTCATAAACAAAGTCATCAAGACTGATATTCTCAGCAAACGGTTTGCCCGGATCGACCCACTCATCCTCACCCTCGAGTTCCACCAAACCCGCATCTGCGTTGTAGACCTTGACAATACCCATCGAGAAAAACGCATCCACAACCGACTGGCGCATGATCTCCTCGAGATGTATCTCCTTTATCAGGCTGTTAGTCGCCATCTGGAAATGATGTGCGAACCACTGGTACTTCGGATGCTTACTGGTGACCAGGATACGAGGCCGGTTTGCAGTCAGTGACTGGGAATAAGTCTCAGCAGTCTGGAACATCAGGTTCATGATCACTTCACGATTAGGACCACCATCGCCGTAATGCGAGCCGACGTAATCACGCACAAGGCGCTCCCGCTTCCTGCGGAACGGTCGCAAGGACCGGTTGGAAAGTTCAATCGCCTTCATCAGGCGACTACGCTCTTTCGAATTATTCGGGTCCATCACTCCCACCCATCACTGTTAAGTTTTGCCAGTTTGTCATCTCGTTCTTTGAATCGCCACGCCATGGAACCGAGCGGAACTTCCATTCGGTACTCCTCCTTCGGAGCCGCTGGACGATCCTTCACCGCATGCCAGGCTATAGCAGCAGAGATCACCCGATCCCCGTGAGCCTGGCCCTTGCTGGAATCATCAATAGTGCGAACACTGCGGCTGTGAACAACGCGACCATCCTTGTAGACGTACTGCCTGCACTCCTCGAGAAGTTCAGGACTTCGAATCAGGAATTCATCTGTCTTGATTGCCTTGGCCAGCGTGGAGAGGACCGCAAGCTTGTTACGCTCGTTGCTCCACCAACCCGGGTTCTTGGTCTTCTTCTTGAAGTTCTTATGCTCGACTTCCCGGAAGTAGATATTCGAATAGTGCCGATCAAGAACCTGCTTGGTAAATGCCCCCCCGGGAGAGCCGTTGTATTCCCAGATCAGGTAAGCATTGTGGAAGAACTTGCACAACGAGACGACGTAATCTGCGAAGTCTTCCGGGCGCATCGTATTGCTGGCAAATTCCCCTACCTGGGTTTTCGAAACAGCATTGACAATCGTGGCGACCGAATTGCTTGTATAACTTCCACCCAGCCCTGCAGAAATGTCGCAACCGATCACGTACTCGGAGTGCGCAGCAGTTGGCTTGTCATCACTATCCAGGTGTACCCATAACTTCAGAGGACCGTCGTCAGACTTCTCGAAAGTGGGTTCCAGGGTCTCAACATCGTAGCCAAAGACACCCCGCATAAAGGGGATCATCAGGTTGCGCTGACCAGCTTCGTAAAGATCCTTCCCGAAGATCTGGTAGTCAGAACCGCCGTAATCACGGTCCAGTTCCTGGGCCACGCTTTGGGGCGTGGCACCAGGACGGTTACACTCGTTATCGTAGTAAGGACTACGAACCTTCCCATCGAGCACAAAGTTGTAACCACCGGGGAACTTGTACTGCTCGTCAAGGATCTCGAGATTCCCGGCTTCTGACTTGTAAAGACCCTTACTCCGCTCAGGATGTCCCCTCCAGTCCATGATGATCTTGACCATCGAAGATGGCGTATGCATTACGTCGTAGTAGGCACCGGCTGAGCCCTTGGGAGTGGAGACAAACAGGCGACAGTCAGTCGCATGCTGGGTGGCATTCTGTGCCTCGTAATCCGCACCATTGGGAAACGCAGCAAACTCGTCCAGGGCAATAGCCTTCTTACGACCACCACGGAAGGCATCCTCGGTCGTGGTTGCGCCCTCGAAGGTGCTACCGTTGTCACGATTCTCCATGAGCATCATGCTGCGATAGACATCCTTCGGGCGCATCCACTTAGGCAGGCCCCCCTTCCTGCCTTCACCGTGCAGCAGAAAATCAAGTTTCCAGAAAAGTGTGTCCTTCTTTCCGGGCTTGTCGACAAGATCTGCAGTACGGCTCATGATTCCAAAGCTGGAGAAGTCTTCAAATACCCAGCTATGGAAGAACAAAGTCAGGAACATCCACGTAGCACCAAGATCCCGGCTCTTCTCGACGCCGATATCTTCCCGCCCCAGAGAACGGTGCATCTCCAGGAAAGCATCATCCTGGTAACCGTAGGTTATGAACGGTATCACGTTGGACGTAGTGCCACGCAACCTGCTGGTGCGTGGCTCGTAAAGCCAACAGAAGGCATTAATAAAGAAAAGGATATCGTGCCTGCAGGCAGTCCAGAGACTACGTCTGCGCGCAGAGGTATCGGCCCACAAGATCAACTCGCGGCGATAACGAAGATTATCCTTCAATATTTTAGGTACTTGTTTGTACAGACTCATCAGGTATCAGTGCACTCGATAACATTTCTTCCAGTTGCGTAATCGATTCACCCGTGTCACCCATACCTTGTTCGTCAGCTTGCTTTCCTTTTCCTTTCAACTGTTCACGGATAACCAACTCCATGAACTTCCCTTCATTCTCAGTTGCCCAGGCGAGCATATTCCACGCTCCAGGGGTCGGCGCTTCCGTGGGCTTGACACCCCATTGGTGGCGTTCGCCCCTGGTTTTCTGCAGGTTATGAAACACGAATGCGATCTCTATGGGGAGATCGGATTCGTTGATATCGTAGTCCTTCAGCAACTTGTCGACATCCTGATCCAGGACGCGACGAACCTCCTCTTTCTGACCAGCAACAATGGCCCGTTCATGTTCCGGCCCCTGGTAGTCCATGTCGAGCATCGTCTGGTACTGGGCTTTCAGAAACGGCATCCCACCGGCCATGTACTCACGATACTTGTCGCGGTACTGGCTGAAACGATTCTCACGTCGCATACGGTCCACGAACAACTTGCGGTACGAATCCGGTCTCTTACCATTGCTGCTCATCATTTAGTCCTCAACGTCTTGTAAACCGGCACAGCACTACTGTGCAGGAATGACAATCCGATCACATCTGCATCCATCTCTGTCGCACTCAGGTTAACCGACCACTGACCATTGCCCTCGTGGACAAACGACCCGGCTACCGCTCCCTGAGTACCACCGTCCCCGGTAATCTTGCCTGTCACTGTACCGCTGGTAATGGCTGTACCATTACCAGCGTCAAGCAGGAGGAAAGTAAAACCGGTGACTGCAACTCCCTTCAAAAAGTGTTCTTCCTCGGTGGCATCTCCAATGAGCACATTGCTCTGGAAGATGATTGCCACGTTCATCTGCGGGTCAATTGATGACATCCCACGAGTGACGATGTACTGGATCGTTTCAGATCCGACAAAGCCAGGCCCAATGAGATCTTTAACTGCCATCAACTAGCCCTTGTTCTGCTGGTCGGTTCACTTGCGCTGTTTATTGTCCAGGTCATGGCAGTCGTACTGCCATCAAGCTTCTTACCGGTAATCGTGGTACTGCTGATACTGAACTCATGCACAGCACACCAGATCATGTAAAGCATCTGGGCTGGAGTTCCAGCCGACCCATCGGCTGCATACGACTCGGTAATCGCAGTGGTCCAGACCCCGTCGAGTTTCCCGTCAAGCGTCGTACCCGTATCAACAAGAATCGAATCGATAATCGTGTCAAGACGACCACCGTTAGCCCAATCACCCTGCAGCTCGTTCGTGTCAGCCAGGATTGCATCAGCATCCTCACCGAGAGCCTCGAGGCTGTCCGTGGCATAAGCGTAATCACTGGTATCACCGGTCTTAGTCATCAGGTTCGAGAGGACCGAACCATCGGTAACCTCGGTCGTCATATCCGTATTACTGGCAACTGCCGTCTTCAGCAGGTGATCCAGGTTGTAAGTCACAATCGAAGCGTCACAGGCTGCATTGATCTGGTCGGTAGCGTCACTACCCTCAATCTTGGCTACATCCACCCGCTGGTTGGCATCGAAGGCAGCAGCACTGGCAGCAAACAGTGCTGCGTAGATGTGCTCCTCCACAACCTGGAGCGTCTTGAATACCGGCAATGCCCCTGACTCGTGAACTGCCACCAGCAGTTCACCACAGGTATTGGTATCAGTCGTATCCAGTACACAGATGTAAAACCCGATCTCATCATGCGAAGAAGAAGAACTCTCATTCTTCTGAGCAAAGTTACCGCCAGCTTTAGAGAGCCTCACATCGGCCTGACTTATGGTCAGGCCGGTCTCGGCTGTCTTTCCATCGGTCTCGTCTAGAAATGGTCCCAGGCGAAACGTATAAGCAGTACTCTGCTTGAGAAACATTTAAGCTACTCCTGCACGACGAGCTAAGTCTTCGAGATTGGCCTGTTGACCCTGCACTGGTTTCGGTTGAGGTGGAGGACCTCCCATGGTGCCAGGTAAACCCCAGACCTCTTCTCCGGGCGGTAGGGGACCAGGATGGGGTACAAATCCAGGCTGCTGAAGAGCACGCTTACGCTGCATCATCTTGATTAAAAGATTGATGGCCTCATTAAACCCGAAAGGATTTTCTCCCTGACCCGGCATCTCTCCTTGACCTGGCATCTAGTACGCTCCTGCACGACGGGTGAGAATGCCAAGATTCGAAGGCTTTGCTGCAGCCTGGGGCTTCTTAACTTTCTGCCCTGTCTTCTTGGCGTAAGCCTTCGCCGCAGCCTTCCCCTTCTTACCGTAACCAAACTCTTTCTTACCTACTCTTGGCATTCTAATTCTCCCTCATTTGTCTGTATGTATTCATCGCCTTGGGAAGCGCTGTTGCCGCAGCACCAGAGTCAGGAGCCTCGAGAACAATCTGTGAAAGATACAAGTAATCCAAGGCTTCTGCGTCCTCCCAAAGGACACGGACGAATAGGTTGTTGTAGTTGCTGATCGAGTTAGCTTCCCCTGCCGTCAGATTGAAACTCGTTGACCCCGAACTTGCCGAATTGTAAGTGAAGGAACCACTTATCGACGGCGTACTGCCTGCCGTAATTACCCTGGTCACACGTATATTTGATCCTTCCATTAACTTGACAGTCAATGTGCAATCACTGGATTGCGGCCCGCTGCTGACATCCGGGTCAGCATCATCGCCCCGCGCAAACCGGAAGTAGAGCTTGTGCCCCGATCCAACACTTGGATCAGTGATCGTATTGCCCAGCGTATAGTCCGCCTGCACCTCGGAACCACCAGTCCCATCTCCGATAACAACATCGCTGTCAGCCCCTGTTCCCGTGGGGTCGTCCGTATTGTCTATATTTGTGTGGTTATTCGTCCAGTTGCCGTCATCCGTTGTCCCATCAGGGCGTGCATACTGTGTCATATCCAGGTAAGCAACTTAATCAGAATAATCGTCGTCACAAGTACGTGTGTAGTCAAATAGACTACACCAAGTCCCAACAATATGCAAACTCCGATCTCCTGGCAACGCTTCATCCCGATAACTCCGTTTCATACTGCTTCTTGCAAAACCTACACTTCACCTCTCGAGGATACAGCACGTACAGATCCACCCGACCATCATTATTCTCAATCGACTCACGCCTCACACCACGGATGAAGTTCTCCCGACCACACTCGTTGCAGTCGAACATCCAGGCACTGTGAACCTCAATCTTTGCTACCTCACCCAAGTTATCACCACCTATTCCCCCCCTCAGACTGCAGTATAGAACAACTAACTGCCAAATGGATAGATCAAGAGGCTCTCAGGGCCTCTCTAAGGCCCAGAGAGCCTTAGAGCCCACAGGACCATGTTCCAACGACAACTCGCCCGATGCGGGCATCCAGGGCCTCTCTGCAGGATCTCTGAAGTACGGACTGAAATATGATTCTATATTTTTTTCTCGCGAGAGTGGGGAGGTATATAAATGGGGGACCCACTTGCACCTGGGGGGTCTGTTTCGGATTTCCGGGATTCGCAGATTATCGATTCCCCCCCTTAAATCAAATTGACTACAGTGTACAACCAGGCGATATCAATATGATGACATTAGTGTAGTCAATGTGACTACAGTCGGCTAGTCTCCTGGAGTGTAGGCGATATAGGTGCATATACTCTGGTAGGGCA
>Ga0114905_1001064_pt1 | contig 15643 bp, 10 predicted proteins | sample MalvireepMed_b05_FD_83499 | JGI IMG/M metagenome (GOLD analysis project Ga0114905, IMG submission 83499) | Marine viral communities from the Global Malaspina Expedition - Malaspina viral metaG DeepMed_b05 | ecosystem: Environmental > Aquatic > Marine > Oceanic | place: Mediterranean Sea...
GACCGAACATATCCTCGCCGCCGCCGGCGGGGTGATCCGGGGCAACGAGGGCCGGCTCGGCAAGGAGCTCTGGACCGCCGCCGAGGGCGGCGAGAAGGTCCGCCTGATCGGCCACTGGGACGGCGAGGAAGAAGCCCGCTGGATCGGCGAGGAGATCGAGTCGCTGCAGAAGGGCACTCGCGGGCTTGATCCCAAATCGCTCGACGACATGGCGATTCTGGTGCGGGCCTCGCACCAGATGCGCGCCTTCGAGGATCGCTTCCTGACCATCGGCCTGCCTTACCGGGTCATCGGTGGCCCGCGCTTCTACGAGCGCATGGAGATCCGCGATGCCATGGCCTATTTCCGCCTCGTGGTCTCGCCCGATGACGACCTCGCCTTCGAGCGCATCGTCAACACGCCCAAGCGCGGCCTCGGCGACAAGGCGCAGCAGCTGATCCAGCACACCGCGCGCGAGTTTGGCGTGTCGTTGCTCGACGGGGCGCGCATCGCGGTCGACGAAGGCCGGATCAAGGGCAAGGGCGGCGGCCACCTGCGCCAGCTCTGCGAGAACCTCGCGCGCTGGCGCGAGGCGATGCTCGGCCCGGTGCTGCGTGGCGGAGAGGCGCCCGATGACGGGCCGGCAGACGCGGTGATCGATGATGAGGAACCGCTCACCGTCGGCGAGACCCGGCGCGGCACACCACGCATGACCCACATGGAGCTCGCCGAGATGATCCTCGACGAGAGCGGCTACACCGCCATGTGGCAGAACGACAAGACGCCGGAAGCGCCGGGCCGGCTCGAGAACCTCAAGGAACTGGTCAAGGCGCTCGAGCAGTTCGAGAACCTGCAGGGCTTTCTCGAGCACGTGGCGCTGATCATGGACAACGAGACCGAGGAGAGCGGCGCCAAGGTCTCGATCATGACGCTGCACGCGGCCAAGGGGCTCGAATTTCCGGTGGTCTTCCTGCCGGGCTGGGAGGACGGGCTGTTCCCGTCGCAGCGCTCGATGGACGAGAGCGGTCAGAAGGGGCTCGAGGAAGAGCGCCGTCTGGCCTATGTCGGCATCACCCGCGCCGAACAGCTCTGCACGATCTCATTCGCCGGCAACCGCCGGGTTTTCGGCCAGTGGCAGAGCGCACTGCCGTCGCGCTTCATCGACGAGCTGCCCGAGCAGCATGTCGAGGTGCTGACCCCGCCGGGGCTCTATGGCGGCGGCTTCGGGGCCGCGGCGCCCTATGGTGCGGGCTCGGGGCTCGAGAGCCGCGCCGCCGACGCCAATGTCTACAATTCGCCGGGCTGGAAGCGGCTGCAGGAGCGCTCGGGCCAGCGCCCGGTGAGCCAGCCGCGCGAGAGCCGCAACACGGTGATCGACCTTCAGGCGGTCTCGGCCTTCGAGACGGGGCAGCGCGTCTTCCACCAGAAATTCGGCTATGGCGCGGTGATCGGCATCGAGGGCGACAAGCTCGAGATCGATTTCGAGAAGGCCGGCGTCAAGAAGGTCGTGGCGCGCTTCGTTCACGCCGAGAACGACGTGCCGTTCTAGCGGGCGGGCCGCGGTCGTCGCGGTCCAGTCGCTTGATCTGAAATCGGTCTTTCCGGGCGTTCGGCGTCAGCCGCGCGGCATGCGCAGCACGATGTTGCGCCCGCTCTTGGTCAGCCGAAGCTCATCTTCGCCGATCGCCGCGACCCGGCCGCCATCGAGCCGGTCGCCGACCTTGACGTTCTGCAGCCGCCCGTTCGACAGGCGCACCAGCGCGCGCCGGTTCGAGGCGCTGCCGAACACGCCGATCAGGTTCATGTCACGCAGGTTGATCTGGTTCGCCGTGGTGGCTTCCCGTGCCACGTTGGCGTTCTGTGGCACCCGGGGGCCCGGCTGCGCCCGCACCGGTGCGGCGCTGGCGGTCTGCGACTCCTGCTGCGGGGCACGGCGTGCCGCCTGCTGAACGAGGCTCGACATATTGCCGGGCCGGGTCTGCGGCTCGAGCGAGCTGGCCACCGCCTGTGCGGTGCCGGCGGGCACCTCCGGCTCCTCGAGCGCCTCTTCCACGGCGGTGGCGATGTCTTCGGACACCGGCTCGACGGGCGCGGCCGGGGCGTCGGCCTCGGCTGCCACGCTTTCGGGACGTCGTACGGGGCGCATGTCGCCCAGCTCGGAGCGCGAAATGCCGCCGAGGTTCGCGCGTTCGGCCTGCTCGATCAGATCCTCGGGGCGATCCAGCGGCCGCACGGCGCGCAGAGCATCGTCGGTGGCGCTGTCTTCTTCCGCCTCGGCGTCTCCGTGCTCACCATCCTCACCGTCCTCGGCGGCCTCGGGCGCGACGTCTGTCGCAGCGCGTTGCGGCGGGCGTTGCGGCGGCGGACCGGTGAAGACGCGGTGCCCGTCGGGCGAGATCGCACCTTCGGGCGTGGCCCGGACCAACCCCAGGGGATCGAGGTCAAAGCGGGCCTCGGGGCCGGGAGGCAGCCGCACCGGCTCCAGCGCGATATCGTCATTGAGGCCGGGCGCCGGGGGCAGGGCGATGGCGTCGAACTGGCCCACGGCGGGGTCGACGGACGACATGTAGACGGCATCGACCGTGTCCGCGCCGGGCTGGCGCGGGGCGGTCGGGGCGCGTTGCCAGATTCCGGTCGCGGCATAGCGCGTCGCCGCCTCATCGGGCGACACCGCTTCGCCGGCGGGCGTGGGGGCGGCAGGCATGGCGGCAGGTTCGGGTTCGGTATCCGGCGTCGGGGCGGGGCTGAGCGCGGCGGTTTCAAGCGGTGCCTCGGGCGCCTCGGGCTCCGCCTCCGCCGGCTGCGGTGCTTCTTCCGCGGGGAGAGGCGCGGGCTCCGGCGGTGCCTCGGCAGGGGGGCTCTCGGCGACGGCGGTGCTGTCATCGGTGCTCTGGAACAGGCCCGACAGGCCGTTGTCCAGGAACACCGAGGCCCAGGCCGCGACGGCGGCGAGAAACAGCAGAAGTGCCGCGGTCAGCATCAGGCCAAGGAAGCGCAGCTTGCCGCCGACCTCGTGTTCGCGGGCGCCGAACACCGTCATCCGGCGGCGCTCTTCCTCTGGGTCCATGGCGGCCGAGGCGGCCGCGACCTGCGCCTTGGCCGGGCCGGGATCCTCGCCGCGTTTGCGCCGCATGGCGGCCACCTGAAGCGGGTCGCGGCCCGTCTCGGTCGCCGCCTCAGGCGCGGCCGGCGTGCCTGTTTCCGTGTTTTGTTTCGGGGCCTTGTCGGGCGTCTTTCGCGTGCTGTCCCGCGTGCCGACCGCCGCGCGCGGCGCTGCCTGAGCGCCCGGGGACGCTGACTTGACGGCCGGTGCTTTGCCCGTCGCGGGCGCCGCCGAGGAAGCGCTCAGTCCAGAGGCTGCGGCGGGTTTGGGCGCCGCGCGGCTGGCCCGAATGCTCGAGAAGCTCGGGGCGGAGGGCGGTTCACTGGCGGTGCCCGGGCTTGGCAACACGGTACGCGTGGCCGGCAGCGGCGGCACGTCGGCCTCGCTGCGCGCCGCGTCCCCCGCGACGTTGCCGCCGTCGGACCCGGCAGGGCCGTCGGGCGCAGCGGGAGCCGTGTCTGCGGCTTCGGGGCTGGCGTTGCCGTCATCCGCTCCCGCCGCCGGGGCGGCGCTGCCGGACGCGGGCCGGGGCGCTGCGTCCTGAGGCGCGGGCGCGTCGTGCTCGGGCGTCAGTTTTTCGCTGCCGTCCGCGTCCTGCGCGGGGGCTGACGCGCGCCGTGCCGCCGCCGCCCAAGGCGCATCGGGCATGGCGTCGACGATCTTGACCGGGGTGCGCAGGCGTTCGGGCGTGGCACCGCTCCAGCCCGGCGCGGTGCCGAACCAGACCGTGCCCTCGAAGGCGCCGTCCGGCGGAACGGTGGTAAAGGCCATCGCGGTGAAGCCGTGCGCCTGCACGAAGCTCTCGGCCTCGGCGAGCGTTTCCAGAGCCACCGCCGCGGCGCAGAGCCGGTCGCCCTTCAGCGACCAGTCATATCGCAGCTCGTCCACCGCATAGGGCGTCGCGCCGTCAAGCGCCGCGCGCACGGCGGCCTCGCGAGCGGCGTCGTCCTGCCCGGGATCGGCAAGGTCGAGAAACCGGACCTGTTCGCTGGGCAGTACCAGAAGCACCTGCGCGCCTTCGGCGGACAGGGCCGTGGCGCGGTCGCGCAGAGCCGCCAGCGACTGGTCCAGCCCGGCGTCGTCAAAGGCCACGCGGTCGATCTGCATCCAGCCGGTCACCGCGCGCCGAAGCAGGGCGATGCCGTCAAAGGACAGGGAAAGCGCGAAATTCGGTACCATGTCCGGTCTCTATCACTGCTCGGCCGTTTGTGGGAGTCTCCAGCCTTCTCGAGACACACTACAGCAGCCTTTCGCCGAGCGGAAGAAAGCTTGCAGCGCAGAGCCTTGCGGCAGGCGGCTCCAGGCCCGATGTTGACGATATGTTTATCACTCCCGAGGAGAATCCCATGCGTCGTCTTGCCCTGATCACCGCCTGTACGCTCTTGTTGTCGGGCGGCGGCGCCCTTGCGCAGGACCTTTCGCAGGCCAGCGCGCCAAAGCTCACCGTCACCGGCGAGGGGGAAGCCGTCGCCGTGCCCGACATGGCCACGGTCAGCCTTGGTGTGACCGTGCAGAATGCCGACCCCGGTACCGCGATGAACGAGGCGTCCGAGGCTGCCGGGGCGATTCTCGCGCGCCTCGACGCGATGGGGATCGCCGCGCGCGACCGGCAGACCTCGGATGTCGGGCTGCAGCCGATCTGGAAGGGCTACGATTCCGACCGCCCGCGCGAAATCACCGGCTACGAGGCGACCAACCAGCTGACCGTGCGGGTGCGCGACCTCGAACAGCTTGGCGCGGTGCTGGGCGCGGTGACGGAGGATGGCGCCAACCGGCTTTCGGGGCTGAGCTTTGGCCTGCAGGATCCCGACCCGGTGAGCGAGGCCGCCCGGCGTGACGCCGTGGCAGATGCGATGGACCGGGCCAAGGTGCTGGCCGAGGCGGCCGGCGTCACGCTCGGCCCGGTGGTGTCGATCTCCGAATCCGGCGGCGGCTATGCGCCGTCTCCGATGCCGATGATGGAAGCGCGGTTGTCCGCAGCGCCGGTCGCCGCGGGCGAGTCCACCGTCAACGCCCGGGTCACCATGGTGTTCGAACTCGCCGAATGAGCCCGACGTGAAACGGAGGGGACGCGCCGCGGCGCGTCCCCTCGCATGCCGAAAGCCGCCTGCGCTCAGCCGGCCTGCGACAGGGCCTGATCAAGATCGGCGATCAGATCGTCCGGAGATTCGATCCCGATCGAGATCCGCACCACGTTCGGCGCCGCCCCGGCCGCGATCTGCTGCTCTTCGCTGAGCTGACGGTGGGTGGTCGAAGCCGAGTGGATCACCAGGCTGCGCGCATCGCCGAGATTGGCGACGTGGCTGAAGATCTGCAGCGCATCGACGAATTTCGTGCAGCTCTCGTAACCGCCCTTGAGCGCCACGGTGAACAGCCCGCCGGCCCCCTTGGGGCAGATCTTGGCGACGCGCTCATGGTAGGGCGAGGAGGGCAGGCCGGCATAGGTCACCTTCTCGACCGCCGGATGCTGCTCCAGCCAGGTTGCCACACGCATGGCGTTTTCCACGTGCCTCTGCATCCGCAGGCTCAGGGTCTCGATCCCCATCAGCGTGTAATGCGCCCCTTGCGGGTTCATCGTCATGCCGAGATCGCGCAGGCCGATGGCGATGGAGTGGAAGGTGAAGGCGAGCGAGCCGAAGGTCTCGTGGAACTTGAGCCCGTGATAGGCGGGCTCGGGTTCGGAGAGCGAGGGGAACTTGCCCGAGGCGGACCAGTCGAACTTGCCGGAGTCGATCACCGCGCCGCCGGTCACCGTGCCGTTGCCGGTCATGTACTTGGTCAGCGAATGCACCACCAGCGTGGCGCCGTGCTCGATCGGGCGGCAGAGGTAGGGCGTGGCCGAGGTGTTGTCGACGATCAGCGGCAGCCCGGCCTTGTCGGCGATGGCGGCGATGGCATCAAGATCGGTGACGTAGCCGCCGGGATTGGCGATGCTCTCGCAGAACACCGCGCGGGTGTTGTCGTCGATGGCGGCCTCGACGGCGTCGAGATCGTCGAAATCGACGAATTTGCACGACCAGCCAAAGCGCTTGATGGTCTGGCTGAACTGGGTGATCGTTCCGCCATAAGCCCTCGTGGAGGCGACAATATTGAGCCCCGGACCCATCAGCGGGAAAAGCGCCATGATCTGCGCCGCGTGACCTGACGAGCAGCACACCGCGCCCGCGCCACCCTCGAGCGTCGCAACCCGCTCCTGCAGCGCCGCGACCGTCGGGTTGGTCAGGCGGGAATAGATATAGCCCACCTCCTGAAGGTTGAAGAGCGCCGCCGCGTGATCGGCGTCGCGGAACACGTAGGCGGTGGTCTGGTAGATCGGTGTCTGGCGCGCCCCGGTGGCCGGGTCGGGCCTGGCGCCCGCGTGCACCTGCAGCGTATCGAAACCATGTGTCATGAAATCCTCCCTGATGATCCCTCGCCCATAGGCCTAGGCCATCGCGGGGCGGCCCACAATATCGGTGATCCGGTTTCTCGGCCGTCTGGTCCTGCGCGCTTTTCTGAGGCGCTGCACGGGCGCGACCGAACGGCCTGCCTCCGGCGGGAGTATTTTTGACGAAGAGAAGCCAAGGGGCGCTGCGCCCGGGTCTTCTTTGGTTCAAAAATACCTCGGGGTGAATTGGCGCGCGGCGCCAAGAGGGGGCAGCGCCCCCTGCGACGTGGACGAGCTGCAAGGCATCCGTGCGATGCGGCGCGGTTCGCCGTGAGCGGTCAGCCTGACGGAGCCGTGCCTCAGCGCATCCAGAAGCCTTCCCGCTTGAGCCGGTTGCGAAACCCCTGCTCGCGCCGGGGCAGGTCGTTGCGGTCGAACAGCGCCCGCGCCTTGCGTCCGCGCCCCTGGTAGACCATGCGCTTGATCGGCTCGTACTGCTTGAGCGCCTTCTTGATCCGGTTTGGCGCGGTGATCTCCTCGAGCCAGTCGACAACCGCGTCGCTCTCGCGCGCATAGAGCAGCGGCAGGGTGCGGTAGTGGCAGCTCACCGCACCGTCGATGAGCCCGCCCGGCAGTGTATCGCGTCCGCCGCCGAAGGCGTGGATGACCAGCGGCAGTGCCACTTGGTCGAGCCACGGGTCGAGGCTCTGGCAGACCAGCTCGGGCGGCGGGTCGTCGCGGATCGCGAGCGCATAGTCGAGGAAACGCTGCCCGAAGCGGCGCGGGCAGGCGCCGAAGAAGAACCCGGCGTTGAAGTAGAGGTAGCGCTGCCAGTACTCGTCGGGCCAGCGCAGGTCGAGCGAGCTTGCGAAATCGAGGCCGAAGCGGTCGTAGAGCGCTTTCCACGTCTGGGTATAGCCAGGGCCGTAAAGCTCGATCTGCGGCCACGTGCCCTCGCGCCTGAGCGACGCGGTCGGGCGTGCGAAATCGAAGGGAACACGGCACAGATCGTCAAGGATAAGCGTGTCGGTGTCGAAGAACACGAAGGGCTCGCCCTCCGGCAGGGCGCGCAGGGCCTCGATCTTGTTGCCATAGGGGTAGGCGGCCCCGAAATGCCGGCTCTCAAAGGGCAGGATCTCGGCCCCCTGCGCCTCGAGAAGCGCGCGCAGCTCGGGGTCGTCGATGCGCGGATCGAGCGGCCAGAGATCGCCGGGCTGCGGCTCTGCGACGTAGAGCCTCGCGTGACGCGCGGGCGTGGTCAGCGCCAGCGAAATGGCAAAGAGCAGCGCCTCGTATTGCAGCCGCCCGGCCTGGCCCACGATCATCACGTTGACCGGACCTGCGCCCTCGCTCGTATCTGTGCCAGTCATGTCGCTGCACGCGCCCCGCTTGATTTGCCCACACTATAGGCAGGGCGGGGCGCGCCGGGAACCCGGGCTGCGCGCCCTCAGAGGTCGATCGCTTCGAGCACCTGCGGCTCGATCACCTGCACGCCCGGCAGATCCGCGGCCAGCGCCTCGGCCGATTGCGCAAGCGCCGGGAAGGTGCGGTAATGCATCGGGATCACGGTCTTGAAGTCGAAATAGGTCTTCGCCGCCCAGGCCGCCATCTCCATGTCCATGGTGTAGTAGCCGCCGGCGCTGAGGATGCCGATGTCGGGCTTGTAGTAGGCGCCGATCCAGCTCATGTCGGCCATGATCGTGGTGTCGCCCGAGAAGTAGATCGTCTTGCCCTCGCCGCGGATGATGAAACCGGTCTCCATGCCGGTGTACCGCGCGGTGCCATCGACCACCATCGACGAGCTGTGCGAGGCCGGGACCATGCTGACCGAGACATTGCCGAACGCCACGGTGCCGCCCTTGTTGAAGGCCTGACCCGCGACCGCGCCCCGGCTTTCGAGCAGATTGATCAGCTCGAAGATCCCCGAGACCGGGAGGGACGTGTCCTTCGAGAGCTGGACACAGTCATCGGTGTGGTCGAAATGGCCGTGGGTCATCAGGATCTGCGTGGCACCGTTCAAGGCGTCTTCGATGCGATCGTCGGGCATCATCGGATTGCCGTTGACCCACGGGTCGATCAAGAGCACCTGATCCTCGATCTCGATGCGGAAGCTGCCATGTCCAAGCCAAATGAGTTTCATGGATCCATCCTTGTTTGACTGCGTCTGACCGGAGCCTAGCGCGGGACGCGGAGCGGTAAAGGGGGGCGCTGCCCCCTCTTGGCGCTGTGCGCCAATTCACCCCCGAGGTATTTTTGAACCAAAGAAGCCGAGAGCGCTGCGCCCCTGGCTTCTCTTCGTCGAAAATACTCCCGCCGGAGGCAGGCCCGACGCCTTTGCCGGCTCGACGTTTCAGAAAAAGGGGGCCCGGTGCAGGCGGCGGGATATGTCGCGGCGAGCCCGGCCATGAGACTGCGGTCGGTCTCGTCGAGGGGGCCGCGCGCACCGGGGCGGAAGCGGTCGCGGAAGGCGGCGAGGAGGGCGTCCTGGCGCCCGGCCTCGACGCGGTAGCCGACGCGATGCGCGTCAGCGTGAAAATCACCCGGTGCCGCGGGCCTCGCAGAGATGGCCAGCCCACGCCGCGCGAGGCGGGCCCAATCCAGGCGCGGGCCGGGATCGATCTTGCGCCCCGGGGTCATGTCGGAGTGGCCGATCACCCGCTCGGGCGGAATGCACCAGCGCTGCAGGATGCCGGCGAGCAAGGCTTCAAGCGCCGTCATCTGCGGCTCGGGGAACGGCTCCGCGCCGGTGTTGGCGATCTCGATGCCGATCGAGCGTGAATTCACCTCCCCGACGCTGCCCCAGGCGCCGAGGCCCGCGTGCCACGCCCGCATGTCCTCGCGGACAAGCTGCCAGACGGAGCCCCGGCGGCCGATCACGTAATGCGCCGAGACGCCCGAGTCGGGGTGGCACAGCCAGTCACGCGCGCCCTCGGCGCTTGCCATCGCGGTGTAGTGGAGCACGACGATGTCCGGCACCGCGCCATCGCGGCGCGGGCCGAAATTGTCGCTCGGGTGCCAGAGCGGTGTCAGCCGCCGCGCGCCGCGCGGAATGGCGCGGGGTCCCATGCGCAGGCAAAGCCGTCGCCATCGGGGTCGAGACCGCGGCGGTCGCGCTGCGGGCCGCCCATCGACAGGAAGGCCTCCTGCGCGAGGTCGGACGAGTTGTAGGCCCCGCAGGCGCGCGGCACCGGGTTGCCGTCATAGCGGCCGGACCGGTCGTAGAGCGGCACGCCCTTGGGGTTGGTGGTCTGCAGCGCGTAGGCCACGATATTGGGGGCGCTGCTGTTCGGTCGCGGCGGCAGGTCGGTCGGCGCGATGACCTGGTACTGGGCCCGGTTCTGGGCGATCAGCGCGGCGTCGTCCTCGATATCGCGCTGCGCCGAGACCGCATCGAAATTGTTCTCGTTCGAGATCCCGTCAGCCCCGGTCACCGCCGCGGCCGCGGCGCTCTGCGGCGCGGTCCCCACCGACGCGACGCCCGAGCCTTGGGCTGCGGCACCGGTGGCGGCGCCCGCCTCGAGATCGGTTCCGTCGAGCGAGCGGGTCTCGACCGGCGAGGGCGCGCTCACGGTCACGGTGCCGTCGGCCTGCGCCTGGACCTGACGCTCGGAATAGGTCTGGTAATCGTCGAAGCCGACGCCGGCGCCGCTGTCGGGCACCGTGCCTCCGGCGCAGGCGGACAGCGCCATCGCTGCCACGCCAAGAAGGAATCCCGATCTCATCATCTTGCCCGTCACCTTTCTCGTGGTGCTGTTACCACCATTTCGCTGGCTTCTCGGTGAAGCCCGCGGCGCGCTCGAGCGCGTAGGCGGTGTTCAGCAGATCGCCTTCTTCCCACGGCCGCCCGATCAGCTGCAGCCCCAGCGGCAGGCCCTGCTTGTCCAGACCCGCCGGAACGCTAACGCCCGGAAGGCCGGCAAGGTTCACCGTCACCGTGAAGACGTCGTTGAGATACATCTGCACCGGGTCCGCGTCCTGCATCTCGCCGAGACCGAATGCCGCCGACGGCGTGGCGGGGGTCAGGATCGCATCGACACCCTGCGCGAAGACGTCTTCGAAATCTTTCTTGATCAGCGTGCGGACCTTGCGGGCGCGGTTGTAATAGGCATCGTAGAAGCCTGCCGAGAGCACGTAGGTGCCGACCATGACGCGGCGCTGCACTTCGGGGCCGAAGCCCTCGGCGCGGGTCTTCTCGTACATGTCGTTGATGCCCTCGCCACTGGCGAGCGTGGCGCGGTGGCCGTAGCGCACGCCATCATAGCGGGCCAGGTTGGACGACGCCTCCGCCGGCGCGATCACGTAATAGGCGGGCAGCGCGTACTTGGTGTGCGGCAGCGAGATATCGACGATCTTTGCGCCCGCATCGGCCAGCATCTCGCGGCCCTTCGCCCAGAGCGCCTCGATTTCCTCGGGCATGCCCTCCATGTGGTATTCGCGCGGAATGCCGATGGTCTTGCCCTTGATGTCGCCGGTCAGCATGGCCTCGAAATCCGGCACCGGCAGGTCAGCGGAGGTCGAATCTTTGGGATCGTGGCCGCACATCGCCTGCAGCAGGATGGCGGCGTCGCGCACGTCCTTGGTCATCGGGCCGGCCTGGTCGAGCGAAGAGGCGAAGGCCACGATGCCCCAGCGCGAGCAGCGCCCGTAGGTCGGCTTGATGCCGGTGATGCCGGTGAAGGCGGCGGGCTGGCGGATCGAGCCGCCGGTGTCGGTGCCGGTGGCGGCGAGGCAGAGATCCGCCGCGACCGCGGCCGCCGAGCCGCCGGACGAGCCGCCCGGGGTGAGCTGGCTGTCGTCATTGCCGCGGCGCCACGGGTTGACCGCGTTGCCGTAACACGAGGTCTCGTTGCTGCTCCCCATGGCGAACTCGTCCATGTTGAGCTTGCCGAGCATCACCGCGCCGGCATCGAAGAGCTGCGTGGTGACGGTGGACTCGTATTCGGGCCGGAAGCCCTCGAGGATGCGCGAGGCGGCCTGCGAGGCGACGCCACGGGTGCAGAACAGGTCCTTGATGCCCATGGGGATGCCGCACATCGCCGGCGCGTTGCCGGCCTTGATGCGGTCATCGGCGGCTTTCGCCTGCGCGAGGGCGATCTCGGGGGTCTTGTGGACATAGGCGTTGAGCGCGCCGGCGCCCTCGATGGCGCCCAGGCAGGCTTCGGTCAGCTCGACCGAGGTCACGTCTCCGGCGCGCAGCGCGTCGCGCGCCTCGGCCACCTTCATCTTCGTCAGATCGCTCATTCCACCACCTTCGGCACGGCAAAGAAGCCCTCGCGGGCATCGGGGGCGTTGGACAGGACTTTCTCCTGCTGGCTGCCATCGGTCACGCCGTCCTCACGGCGCTTCAGGCGCATCGGGGTCACCGAGACCATCGGCTCGACGCCATCGACGTCGACCTCGTTGAGCTGTTCGATGAACTCGAGGATGTTCGAGAATTCCTGTGCCAGCGCCGGAAGCTGGTCGTCCTCGACCCGGATCCGGGCGAGCTTGGCCACGCGGGCGGCGGTGTCGGTGTCGATCGACATCGGGAGGCTCCCCTGTCTGCAAATGTCCGCAAAACTTTCGCCCGCTTTACCGCCGCAGCCGCGCCGCCGCAAGCGCCCGGACCGGATGCCGGGTCGATGGGGTGTCAAATCTCGCACGCGAGGCCATAAGTGGCGCCCGGCCGCAGGGGACCGCCTGCCTCCGGCGGGAGTATTTTTGACGAAGAGAAGCCAGGGGCGCAGCGCTCATGTCTTCTTCTGGCGTCAAATATCCCGGGGGTGAATTGGCGCAAAGCGCCAAGAGGGGGCGGCGCCCCCATCCGCCCCTCGCCAAGCGGTGCGGCGGGGGTCACTCGAGCGAGTAGGGCAACACGTCGCGGCGATCGGGGCGGATGGAGAGGCGCTTTTCCAGCGGCGGGACCGAGCGCTGGTGGCAGTCGGTGCGCTCGCAGATCCGGCAGGAGATGCCGATCGGCTCGAAGGCACCGTCGCGGGCGAGGTCGAGACCGTCTGCGTAGACCAGCGCGCCGGCGTGCTTGACCTCGCAGCCGAGCGCCATGGCGTAGCGCCGCACCGGCGCGCCGAAATGGCCGCCACGCTTGGTCACGTCTCGTGCCAGCAGCACGTAGCGAACGCCGTCCGGGGTCTCGGCCAGTTGGCGCAGGAAGCGGCCCGGCGTCTCGAAGGCGCGGTGCACGTTCCACAGCGGGCAGGCGCCGCCGAAGCGGGCGAATTGCAGCCGCGTCGCGGAGTGCCGCTTGGTGATGGTGCCGGCCTGGTCGACGCGGGCGAAGAAGAACGGGATGCCCTTGGCGCCGGGCCGCTGCAAGGTCGAGAGCCGGTGCGCCACCTGCTCGATCGAGGCACCGAAGCGCGCGGCCAGCAGTTCGAGGTCGTGGCGGGTCTCCTGCGCCGCGGCGAGGAAGGCCCCATAGGGCATCATCGCGGCGCCGGCGAAGTAGTTGGCGAGGCCGAGCTTGGCGATGGCGCGGGCGGCGTCGGACTGGAAGCGGGCGAGATCGAGCGTCGCCTCGAGCAGGTCGTTCTGGCGCAGGAGCGCCACCTGCACGAGAAGCTGGAAGGTCTGGGTCTCGGGCGGCACCAGGTTCGACAGGGTCAGCAGCTTGCGCTCGGCATCATAGGCGCGCAGCGAACTGGTCCGCGCGGTCTCGACCGCCACGCCGCGCTCGCGCAGGCGGGCCACCAGCGCGCCGCGCAGATCGCCCTTGAGCATGTTGGCGAAATGCTCCGCCGCCCGGTCCACCGCGTCGATGTAGTTGTCGCAGTAGTGGAAGAAGTCGCGCACCTCCTCCCACGGGCTGGGCTGCAGCTGCGCATCTTCGCGCCCCAGCGCCTCGTCGAGCGAGGCGAGGCGTTCGTGGGTCTGGCGGTAGGCGCGGTGCAGTTCGAGAAAGGCGCGCGCCAGCGCCGGGGCGTTCGAGGCGGTGAGGCGCAGGTCGGCCAGCGGCGGGCTTTCACCAAAGATCGGGTCGGCCAGCGCCTCGCGCATGTCCGAAACCAGCCGCTCGCTGTCACCCTGACCCAGCTCGGTGACGTCGAAGCCGAATTCCTGCGCCAGCGCCAGCACCACCGTGGTCGAGACCGGGCGGTTGTTGTTCTCCATCTGGTTCAGATAGGGCAGGGAGATCCCCAGCTTGCCGGCGAAATCCTTCTGCGTCAGCCCGAGCCGGCCGCGCAGGTCGCGCAGCTTGGCCCCGGCATAGAGCTTTCGTGTCGCCATCGGTCCCCCTCCCGCGGTGTTTGCAGCTTAGCGCCATGTAAAGCGCCAGTTTGCAAATTTCGCGGGCGGGGTCCAGTGCGGCCCGGTGCGGGCGGGGCTTACTCTGCCGCCACCGCGCCGGAACCGGGGATGTAGTTGAGGATCGGGGCCAGCCAGCGCTCGACCTCCTCGACGGCCATGCCCTTGCGCGCGGCATAGTCCTGCACCTGGTCGCGCTCGACCTTGGCAACGCCGAAATAGTAGCTCTCCGGGTGGGCGATATAGAGCCCCGAGACCGAGGAGCCGGGCCACATGGCGTAGCTTTCGGTCAGCTCGACCCCGGTGGCATTGGTGGCATCGAGCAGCTCGAAGAGCGTGGTCTTCTCGGTGTGGTCGGGCTGCGCCGGGTAGCCCGGGGCCGGGCGGATGCCGGCATATTTCTCCGAGATCAGCTCGACATTGTCGAACGCCTCGTCCGGCGCGTAGCCCCAGAACTCCTTGCGCACGCGCTCGTGCAGGCGCTCGGCCATGGCCTCGGCGAAGCGGTCGGCCAGCGCCTTGACCATGATCGAGGAGTAATCGTCGTGCTTGGCCTCGAAGGCCTTGGCGATGCGCTCTTCCTCGATGCCGGCGGTGACCACGAAGCCGCCGATATGATCGGGACGGCCCTCGGGTGCCACGAAGTCCGACAGCGCCACGTTGGGCCGGTCGCCGCGCTTGGCGGTCTGCTGGCGCAGGGTGTAGAAGGTGGCGAGCTCCTCGGCGCGGTCCGCGTCCTTGAACAGCCGGATGTCGTCGCCCACGGCATTGGCCGGCCAGAAGCCCACCACGGCGCGGGGATGGAACCACTTCTCGGCGATGATCTTTTCGAGCATCGCCTGCGCGTCGGCAAACAGCGCGCGCGCGGCCTCGCCCTGTTTCTCATCGTCGAGGATCTTGGGGTAGACGCCCTTCATCTCCCATGTCTGGAAGAACGGCGTCCAGTCGATGTAGCGCGCGAGCTCGGCCAGATCCCAGTCCTCGACCACCTTGCTGCCGAGGAAGGAGGGGGCGGGGGCGTGGTTGCCGAAGTCGAGTTTCAGCGCGTTCTCGCGCGCCTGCTCGACCGAGATGCGCTTCTTGGCCAGCTCGGCGCGGGCGTGCTTTTCCGCCACGTCGGCATATTCGGTCTGGATGTTGGCCACGTAGTCGGGCTTTTGCGTCGCGGACAGCAGCGAGGAGACCACGCTCACCGCGCGGCTGGCATCGGTGACATAGACCGCCTGGCCCTTGCCGTAGCGCGGGTGGATCTTGACGGCGGTGTGCACGCGCGAGGTGGTGGCGCCGCCGATCAGCAGCGGGATGTCGAAGCCTTCGCGCTCCATCTCGGAGGCGACGTGCACCATCTCGTCGAGCGAGGGGGTGATGAGGCCCGAGAGGCCGATCACGTCGACATTCTGCTCCTTCGCGGTGGCGAGGATCTTCTCGGCCGGGACCATGACGCCGAGGTCGATGATCTCGTAATTGTTGCAGGCCAGAACGACGCCAACGATATTCTTGCCGATATCGTGCACGTCGCCCTTCACCGTCGCCATCAGCACCTTGCCGGCGGCCTCGCGCTCGGTGCCGCCGCCGAGGCGCTTTTCCTCTTCCATGTAGGGCAGCAGCACGGCCACCGCCTGCTTCATCACGCGGGCCGATTTCACCACCTGCGGCAGGAACATCTTGCCGGCGCCGAAGAGGTCGCCGACCACGTTCATGCCGGCCATCAGCGGCCCCTCGATGACGTGCAGGGGGCGTTCGGCGGCCTGCCGGGCTTCCTCGGTGTCGCCCTCGATGAACTCGGTGATGCCGTTGACCAGCGCGTGCTCGAGCCGCTTCTCGACCGGCAGCTCGCGCCAGCTCATGTCCTTTTCGCGGCCCTTGGCGCCGCCCTGTCCGCGATAGCGCTCGGCGATGTCGAGCATGTTCTCGGTGGCGGTGCCGCCATTGGCGGGGGTGCGGTTCAGCAC
>Ga0114905_1001069_pt1 | contig 15616 bp, 19 predicted proteins | sample MalvireepMed_b05_FD_83499 | JGI IMG/M metagenome (GOLD analysis project Ga0114905, IMG submission 83499) | Marine viral communities from the Global Malaspina Expedition - Malaspina viral metaG DeepMed_b05 | ecosystem: Environmental > Aquatic > Marine > Oceanic | place: Mediterranean Sea...
CGCCTCGCCATGATAATACTTGCGTTATCCTAGCAAAGCCCGCATTCTTCGCAAGAAAAGAATGAACCGGCAAACATTGACAGGCATCGTGCATGGATAATTCGACCTACGTCGCGATCTCCAAGCTGACGGCACTCGAGCGCCAACTCGACGTGACCGCGAACAATATCGCCAATGCCAATTCCAGCGGCTTCAAGGCCGAGCGGGTGCTGTTCGAGAGCTACCTGCAGAAAGACGATGCCTCGCTTGCCGGTGAGGGCACCAACTACGTGCTCGACCGCGGCTCCTATGTCGACGACGCGGCCGGTGTGGTGGTGCAGACCGGCAACCCGCTCGACCTCGCGCTGGCCGGTCAGGGCTGGTTCGCCTACGAGATGCCCGATGGCCGCATGGCCTATGGCCGCGATGGCCAGCTCGTGCTCGACGCGCAGGGACAGGTGACCACCGCCAGCGGCGCCCAGATCCTCGACCTCGGTGGCGCCCCCCTGAACATCCCGCCGGAATTCGCCGCCTCGGTCACGATCTCGGACGATGGCGTGATCTCGTCCCCGGAGGGTGGCGTGATGGGGCAGGTCGGCATCTTCGAGCTGCCCGACCGGCAGACGCTGAGCCGCGGCGGCGGAGGCATGTTCGTTCCGAACGCCGACGCCCAGGGGCTGACCCCAGACGAGACCGGCTCCAGCGTCATTCAGGGCGCCGTCGAGAGCAGCAACGTCCAGCCGGTGACCGAGGTCACGCGGCTGATCAACATCCAGCAGGCCTACCAGCACGCGCTCAATCTGGTCGCATCGGATGACGAACTGAAAAAAGAGATGCTGACCCGCATCGGACGGAACAGCTAAGCAAGGGACTGGAAGATGAAGGCACTGGGCATCGCCGCAACCGGCATGATGGCGCAACAGACGAATGTTGACGTGATCTCGAACAACATCGCCAACGCCAACACCACCGGCTTCAAGAGCGCGCGGGCGTCGTTCACCGACCTCATCTATGAAAACCAGTCGCGCGAGGGCGCGGTGACCGCCGAGGAGGGCACCACCCGCCCCATCGGTCTCGACATCGGCCTCGGCGTGCGCTCGGTGGGCACGCTGCGCCTGAACACGCAGGGCGGCCTGACCCAGACCGAAAGCCAGCTCGACCTTGCCATCGACGGGCGCGGCTACTTCACCGTCAACCTGCCCGACGGCGACCAGGCCTATACCCGCGACGGCTCGTTCCGGCTGTCCGCTGAGGGCCAGATCGTCAACCACCAGGGCTTCGAGATCGATCCGGGCGTCGTGCTGCCGGACAACACCACCGCGGTCGAGATCAGCGAGACCGGCATCGTCAGCGCCTATGTCGAGGGCGACCCGATCCCGGTCGAGGTCGGCCAGCTGACGCTGACCACCTTCGTCAATGATGCCGGGATGCGTCCGCTCGGGAACAACCTGCTGGAAGCCACCGTGGCCTCCGGCGACGCGATCCCGGCACTGCCCGGCGATGCCGGAGTCGGCATCCTTCGGCAGGGCTATCTCGAGGCCTCCAACGTCGACATCATCCGCCAGATCACCGACCTGATCCAGGCACAGCGGGCCTACGAGATGAACTCGAAGGCGATCGAGACCGCCGACCAGATGATGTCCGCCGCCAACCAGATCAAGTAAGCCCATGCTCCGCCGCCTCGCCGCCCTGTTCTGCGCCCTGACGCTCACCGCCCTGCCCGCGCTGGCCGAGACCACGCAGGTACTGATCGAGGAGCAGGTGCGCGACACTTGGGGCGACACGTTGCCCGTCGAGGCCAGCCTCCAGATCCGCTTCACCGCCGGGCCGGTCGACGAGGCCGAGCTGATTTCGGCGTTCTGGATGGACAAGGACACCGGCAGCTTCCTCGCCAACGCGGTGACAGAGGATGGCATCACCCACCGGCTGCAGGGCCTCGCGGTGGCCACGCTCAGCCTGCCGGTGCCGACCCGTCGCCTGATGCCCGGCGAGATCGTCTCGGGCGCCGACATCAAGATCGTCGATCTTCCGGTTGCCCGTGTCGGCGTCTTTACCCTGACCGATGCCGAGATGCTCGAGGGCATGCAGGTGCGGCGGATGCTGGCGCAGGGCCGCCCGGTGATGCGTCAGTCGGTGATGGAGCCGCTGGTGATCGGGCGCGGCGACAAGGTGAATATTCTCTATGACGACGGCCGGCTGGTGGTGACCGCCCCGGGCCGTGCGCTCACCGATGCCCATCGCGGGCAGGACGTGCGCATCGTCAATCTGGTCAGCAACAACGCGCTGACCGCCATCGCCCGAGAGGAAGGGCTTGTGGAGGTGATCCGATGACAACCCGGCGCATCACGCTTGTCACGGGCTCGGCCCTGACCATTCTCGTCGGCTGCGGCACCCCCGCCTTCGACCGCGACCCCGAGCTCAGCCCGGTCGGTGTCGATCCCAGCGAACTGGCCGCGGCGCGCAATGTCACCGTGCCAATGCCGCCCCCCGAAGCGGTGCGCGTGCCCTACCGCGCCGAGGGCGCCTCGCTCTGGGAGCAGGGCTCGTCGGGCTTTTTCGGCGACCAGCGCGCCACGCAAGTGGGCGACATCCTGACCATCATCATCGAGATCGACGACGAGGCCAGCCTCAGCAACGAATCCGACCGCAACCGGACCGGTCGCAGCACGCTCGCCTTCCCCAAGTTCTTCGGCTACGGCACCCAGATCGACAAGATCCTGCCCGGCGTCGGCCCCGAGGATCTGCCCGAGGGCAACCTCGTCGACATCACCTCGACCACCGGCGCCGCCGGCGACGGCTCGATCGAGCGCAACGAGGCGATCTCGCTGCGCATGGCCGCGCTGGTCGTCCAGCAGCTTCCCAATGGCAACCTCGTGGTGCTGGGCCGTCAGGAGGTCAAGGTCAACGAAGAGCTTCGCGAGCTGCGCGTCTCGGGCATCATCCGCCCGCAGGACATCAACCGCGACAACTCGATTCCCTATGACAAGATGGCCGAGGCCCGGATCGGCTATGGCGGGCGCGGCGGGATCAGCCGTCAGCAGACCCGGGGCTACGGCGAGGACGTGATGGACATCATCTTGCCGTATTAATTCCGGTTTGAGCCATGTTTGCATAAAACTGTCGCCCGAATTGGCGCGCATAACCGACCCTGACCAGGAACATGCGGGATTCGGTTATGAAGAAAGCCTATATCGCCTTTGCGGCCCTGCCGGTACTTTTCGGAGCCGCCGGTTTTGCGGGTGGGCAGTTCATCCCCTCCGACAAGGCTCATGGCGGCACAGAGAGCACCCTTGAAGCACCGGCGCACGGCGCCAGCCATGACGGTGACGCCCATGAAGAGGACATTGCGGGCCGCAGCGAGGCAGAGAAGGTGCTCGACACGCTCGCCAGCACTGCGCCCGAGCAGCGCCCGGAGGAAGAGGGCGGAGGCCATGGCAACGCCCCGAGCCAGGCCGATGCCGGTCATGGCGCAAGCCCCGAGCACAAGTCCGCCAGCCTGATCCGCAAGGATCCCTTCGGCGACAGCAGTGTCGTGCGCCTCGGCCGCGTCAGCGTGCCGGTCTACCGCCCCACAAGCGTGACCTACGTGGTCTCCGAGGTGGGCGTCGCGATGCGCGACCGAGAGACCGCCGAGGTGTTCAACGTGGCAGAAAACGCCTCGCGCCTGCGCGACGTGATCCTTGCCTCGATGCACAAGGCAGCCGGCACCTCGGCCATGCAGGGCCCGAGCATCGATACCGAGAAGCTGACGCAGACGCTGGTCTCCGACCTCAAGGCCGATTTCGGCGAGGGCGTGTCGGACGTGCTGTTCCTGTCGCTGATCAAGGCCGACGTGCCGCGCAGCTGAGGCCGCCCGGCGCGCCGGCCGCGCCTCAGCGGATCTCTTCGATCAGGCCGGCGAGCGTGGTTCCGCCATTCGCCATCTGAAGCGTCGCGAGGCCGTTCTCATAGGTCATTCCCGTGACCTTCGAGGCGGCATAGGTCTGCGCGGGCACGCTGTTGCCGGCCGCATCCGAGGCGGTCACCACCATGGTGTAGCTGCCCTCGGGCAGCGGCAGGCCTTCGTAATCCATGCCGTCCCACGTGACGTCGTGCAGCTCTCCCGCGCTGCCCGACAGGCCGTCATAGCTGCGCAGCAGGGTGCCGTCGGCCGAGACGATGGACAGCGACACGTTGGTCGCCTCCCCCGCGAGCCGGTAGCTCGCCACCGCCGAGCCGCCCGCTTCGAGCGCAAGCTGCTCACCCGGCGCCACCACGCTGCGCCCGATCAGGTTGAGCCCGGAAATCGCCGACATGCTGGAGAGCTGCGACGAGATCCCCTCGAGATTGTCGTTGACCGCCACCGACTGCTCCACCTGGCTCAGCTGCGCGAGCTGCGAGATGAAGGTGGTGCTGTCCATCGGCTCCAGCGGGTTCTGGTTCTGGATCTGGGCCGTCAGCAGGGTGATGAAGCTCTCGTAATCCTCGCTGAGCTGGCTCATCGAGGACGATGCGGTGGTGCCTGCGCCGGTTACACTTCCGGTGCCGAATGGATCGATCGCCACGGCGCTCTCCTCTCAGTTCAAACCTGTATGTCGACGCCGCGGGACAGCGGCAGCACGACCTGTTTCACGTCGACCTCGGGCTCGGTGCCCGCGGCCTCTGCATCGAAGGCAGGTCCGGCCGCGCCCGGGGCGCCCTGCCCCTGCGGCTGGCCTTGTGATTGACCTTGCGACTGGCCCTGTCCGGACTGGCGCGCCCCGAGATCAGAAAAGCTCAGCGACTTGGCATCGACCTGATGCCCGGCGTCGCGCAGCATCGCCAGCAGCCCGTCGCGATCGGAGCGCAGCGCGCTCAGAACCGAGGCCTGCTCCGCGCGCACCGTGACCTTCAGCGCGCCGGCCTCGTCGGGCGCGAGGTCGATCTCGAGCGCGCCCATGCCCTCGGGCTTCAGCTCGACCCGGATGCGGCCGGTCTCGCTCACGTTGGCGCGGACCTGGTTCAGGATTTGCTCCGGGCTCGGCGCGGCGGGCATTTGCGCCGGGCGCGGCGGTTCGGTCTGCAGCAACGGCGCGGCCTCGGAGGTTCCCGCTGTCGGCGTGACCACCGCGACCTGGATCTGCTGGCCGGGCTGCGGCGCGTCCTGCGTGACCGAGCTTGCAGCCTGCACGACCGGCACCACCTGCGGCTGCGCCGCGCGCTGGGTCATGGTGACGGGCGCGTCGGCAGTGTCGAACGCGGCGCTGTCGAGCCCCGCCTCGGCCTTGCCTCCGGCGCCCTGCGCCATCTCGGACAGCTGCGCCCGGCGGGTCGGCTGCGCGATGTCGTCCGCCATGCCAAGCACCCGCCCGGCAAGCGCCGGCACCGCCGGCTCGGCGGTCACCTCGCGCCCGAGACCGGTGGGCTCGCCCTCCAGCGCCGCGCGCAGCAGCGGCACGGCTTCGGCAAGCGTGCGCCAGCCGGCGTCCGGCGTCGCGGGCTCGGGGCGCAGCCCGGCCAACGGCAACGCCGTGCCGGTGGCCACCGCCTCGGCGCGCCGGGTGATCGCGGGCGCATCGCCCGGCGCGGCCTCCGCTTGCCCAAGCCCGGCCTCGGCCAGGGCCGCGCGCAGCTGTTCCATCCGAGCAGGAACCGCGGCCAGCGCCGCGGCGAGGTCATCGAGCATCGGCGCAAGAATATCCTCAAGCTCGGCATCCGTGAGATCGGGATCCGCGAGCGCCTCCTCTGCCTCGGACAGGATCGCCGAGAGGTCCGCGCCCTCGTCCGCGGGAGCGGTGCCCTCGTCGCTGCGCAGGAACGCCATGATCGAGGCAAAAGCACCGTCACCCTCGCCCGCCCGAGCCGCGGCATCCGCGCCCTTGGGCTGGTCGGGCATCGTGCCGAAGATCGAGAGGAATTTCATCATGACAGCACGTTCCGCGAAAAGCCGCAGTCGATCAAGACCCGGCGCAGGCGCATCATCGCGCGCCGTTCGACCTGCCGCAGCCGGTCCTGGGTGACGCCGAGATCGGCGGCGATGCCCGCCAGCGTCTCGGGCTCGGGGGCCAGCTTGCGGCGACGGATAACCGCGACCTCCTCGGGCTCCATCCGCGCCAGCGCGTCGTCGATGAGCCGCAGCAGCATCCGGCGCTGGCTCTCCAGGCTGGCATGTTCCTCGGGGTCCGGCTCGCTCGAGACCAGAAGCTGCGCCGGGTCGCGCCCGGCCTCCTCCTGCTCGGTGTCGATCGCGAGGGTGCCACGCGTTGCGAGCTGGATGATGAACACATCCTCGTCCGACAGTTTGCCCATCTGCGCGTCGAGATAGGTCCGCGAGGGAATGTCGATCACCGCCTTGATGCGCGACAGCGCCGAAGACACCGCATTGCGCACCCACCAAGCGGCATAGGTCGCGAAACGCACGTCCTGCGCCCGGTCGAAACTGTCAGCGGCGCGCAACAAGCCCATCACCCCCTCTGCCGCGAGATCCTCGAGATGCACCGGGTTGTCGGTGAACCGCGCCGCGTGCGACCAGGCCTGCCGCGCATGCGAGCGCAGCAGCACCTCGAGCGCCGCGCGGTCGCCGCGATCCTGCCAGCCGCAGATCGCAGCCCGCTCCTGCTCGAAACTGAGCAGCGGTTCGCGCATCGCGGAGTGATACGACATGGACATCATGAAGAAAACGCAAAGTCATCCTTATCTGCAAGGACAAGTAAGCATAATTCTTAATATGTCGGAAGAACTTAATGATTTACTGAAGATTAAAGCGGGCCGCGAGCCGGCTTTGCAGGGTCGGGGTCTGGCGTTCCGGAGCGCCCAGGGCGGCGCGGAGCACCGCCTCCATCCGGTGAACCCATTCCGGCAGCACAAGCGGCGTGTCGGCGACGCGCAGCAGATCACCGTTCACCATGCGCGGATCCGGGGCGGTGAAGCCCGGGTCGAGCCGCGAAAGGTAGCCCCGAAGCGACGGTTGCCAGAGGAAATCGGGCCGCGAGAACAGCGTCGGGTCCGGCAGGCGCCCTCCCTGCTCGACAACCCAGTGCCGCTCGAGGCTTTGCCCGAGCCCAAGCGCGAAGGCTTCGGTCTCGAGCGCGCAGCCCTGTGCCCGCAGGCCCGCCGCGCGGCGCATCGCGGCATGAGCGACCAAGTAGAGCGCATCGGTCTCGCGCTCCATCGGCAGGCCGGCCTGGTTGAGCATCAGCTGAAGCGCCTCGCCCACGGCCGCGCCCAACAGCGACGACAGGTCGGTGCCGCGCTCGGGCAGGAACAGAACCAGCGTGCCATAAGGCAGATCGACCGGCAGTTCCTCGACTAGAACGTCGCCAAGCGGCAGCGCCGGGGCGAGTTCGAGCTCGTCGGACATCGCGAGCGGGCGGGTGCAGGACGCGCCGGCCAAAAGGCAGACCGCGCGGACCGGAAGGATGCGGCTGAACATGGTCTCGAAGGCGCGGTAGCCGTCGTGGATCGGAAGCGTCACGCCATCCTGCCAGATCAGACTGAGCACCTCTCCGCTTCGCATGTTTGGCCCGTTCCCTATGTCGTGTGACTTACCAACTTCACACTATTTCTGGGGTATGCACCGGGAAAGCCACCAAATGTTAAGCGCCAGACAAGATATAGGCGAACCAAGTGGGCGGCACGCTATATAGCGCGCGCAGAGTGGCCGCACTAAGGCCTTGTGTTTGCCTGATAAATTTCTGGAAGCCAAGCGGCTGATCGCGCAAACTCCCCCTCCACATCCTCTGACTTTTCTTAACACTCAGAAAAAAACGTGTGGATATAGTGGAGAAGCGCCGCGCGGGCACACTAGATGTGGTGAAATCTGCAACAGTTAGCCCGGCAGTGCGGACTCACTCTTGCGGGATCGCTCCGGTTGCCGCCTCGGGATACTGCACCGTCACGCTGATGCGGCGGTTTTCCGGCGCGTCGGGCATCTCTGGATTCAGAGGCGCGGTGTCCGCCAGACCAGAGATCCGCGTGATGCGCTCTGGGCTGACTCCATTGGCCAGGAGCACCCTGCGGGTGGCGTTGGCACGATCAGCGGAAAGCTCCCAGTTCGAATAGGTGGCAGAGCGCGTATAGGGCACCGAATCGGTGTGCCCTGAGATGGTCATCTCGTTCGGCAATTCGACGACCGCATCGGCGATGATCCGGAGCAGTTCACGGGTGCGGTCCTGGATCCGGGCGCTGCCGGTGGCGAACATCGATTCTCCGTTCTTGTCCACGATCTGGATCTCGAGCCCGTTTTGCGTCCGGTCGAAGCGCAGGTTGTCGGAGTAGCTTTCCAGCTCCGGGCTGCCGACCACCTCCTGCATGATCTGCTGCTCCAGCCGCTCCTGCGCCTCGTCCCATTCCTGCTGCGCGCGCTCGGCGGCGGCCTGGGCGCGGGCGGTCTCCATCGGATCGCTGCCCTCGTTGATCGTCGCGCTTTCCTGCCGCCCTTCCGGGCGGGTGTCGTACTCGACCTGGATGTTGGGGTTGGTGTCGCGCAGGCGGCTGTCGAACACCGCCAGCGGATTCTCCTGGCCAAAGCTCGGCAGCTGCACCGGCGTGGCCGGCCCGTCGGTTCCGCTCATCACGCCATCGTCGGCGAGCACCGTGCCATCGAGCAGCCCGTCGCCGCGGCCACCGCTTTGCGACAGGCTCGGGGTGAAATAATCCGCAAGCCCGCGCAGCTTCTCTTCGTCCGAGGCGGCAAGAATCCAGAGCAGCAGGAAAAACGCCATCATCGCGGTCATGAAGTCGGCATAAGCCACCTTCCACGCACCGCCGTGATGGCCGTGCCCGTCCTCTTCCTCGATCCGCTTGATGACGATGGGCTGCTCGTTGTTTCCGGCCATGCGCTAGGTCTTAATCCTGTCCGATCGGGAGGGTCCGGTCATACTTCCCAAGTCCGGCCTCCTTAGCGTGGGCGGCCTTCTTGCGCGAATAGCTGGGCGCCACGAGCGGAAAGTCCTCCGGCAGGCCGAAAGCGGTCCGATACTCGGCCTCGGTCATGCCATGCTCGGCCCCGAGATGGCGTTTCAGCATCTTGAAGCCACGTCCGCAACACAGGCAGTACACCTTGTCCTCGGTCACGGCCTGCTCGATCGGCAATGCCGGCTGCAGGCCCGCCTTTTGCGGCGCCGGAGCCGGTGCGGCCTCTGCCGGCGCTTCGTCGAACTCTCCGGACAGGCGCCGGTAAAGCGCCACGATCTCGTCGGGGCTGACATCTGGTCGAGAGGCGTAGGCCGCCACGATGCGGCTGACCCTCTCTTGCTTCTGATCCTCTGCACTCATGCTGCTTTCCCTGCCTTTATTCTTGTCCTTGTCAGGCCACAAACGACGTTTACCCTTGTGGCCACAAGTTCATCCGAGGGCTTCTAAAGTATAATTAGTCGTCCCTCGCTTTTTTCCAAGCCTATCCTTGAAGCTTCATGGATTTGGCGGCATCCCGCCGAGCCGCGTAGGCGGCCGACACCATGGGATAGTCTTCGGGAAGACCCCATTTCTTCCGATATTCTTCGGGAGTCATGCCCAGCGTCTCGCGCAGATGGCGCCGCAGAAGCGGCCGCCGCTGCCCGGTTTCAAGGCAGAGCAGAGTGCCCTGCCGGTCGTCGCCCCGCGAGACATGCGCCCGTTTGTCATGGCGCTGGCCGATCAGACGTTGCAGAATTCGGCGCAGGTTAATCCTCATCCCCGGCTCTCTTCTTGTTGTAACTTGTTAAACGCGATGACGTCTTGGTTCTGTCATACGTTTACAAATAGGAAGGTAAGGTTAATCGTCGGTGAAAAGTTCTAAAATTGTGCTCGAATCTTGGTAGCACATGGGTTCAATACAATCAGAACGGTCTGATGAAGAAAAGAGCTTCCTTCTCGGTCGTGCTGGAGCGCGACACCGTCCGCCGAAATGACTGGGCTGCCCTGTTGCAGGCGGCGGGGCTCCGCCGTGTGCTGCGCCGTGCCCGCCCGGCCGAAATGAGCGATCTCATCACGCCGGATGCGCCGCTCAGCGCGATGATCGTCGGGCTCACGGCGCACGGGGTGCGCGATGATGCCATGCTGTCGCTGATCGCCAGCGCCCGGAGGCAAGTTCCCGGTGCGGTTATCCTTGCGGTGGATCACGGCAACCGCCCCCGGGGCGCCGCCGAGGCGTTTGCCGCGGGGGCCGACGATGCATTGCGCGCCGATCACGATCCCTCCGAGCTGCGTGCGCGGCTCGCGGCCCGCCTGCAGAACGCCACGCAAGGCGGACAGCGGGCCGCCTGGCTGGCGCAGCTCGGGCTGACGCCGCTTGAGGAACGCATCTTCTCGGTCCTGAACGCGCGGCGCAACGAGATCGTCAGCCGCCCGGCCCTGGCCGAGGCCCTGGGAGAGGAAGAATGGCGCTACGGGGACCGGCGGATCGACGTGCATGTCGCCCGTATTCGGCGAAAGCTAGACGCCCATTTCGATGGCGCGTTGACGCTCCGCACGGTGCGCGCGCACGGCTATGTCATGGACGGAAAGCCGCGGCTCTGAGCGCGGTTGTCAGTCGGCGCCCTCATCGAAGGCGACAAGGTTCGCCGGCGCCGCGTGCCAGTCGGACGTCTCGACGGCGTTGATCACGGTTCCCGCCGTCAGCCCGACACCGGTCAGCAGCACAACGGCCACGCGTACCGGCGTGAGAAAGCGGCGACGCTTGCGCATCGGCACCTTCAGCTCTGCCTGCGGCGCGGGCTCCGGCTCGGGGATCACCGCACCCGGCGCAACGAATACGCCCTGCGCCGTGATGGTGACCTCGGCCATCCGCGCCGCGCCCGAGAAGCGGGCGCGCAGCCCTGCGGGGAACCGGTCTTCGGGGATGTCGATCACCAGAGGCTCGCCCGGTTGCCATCCCTCGACCGCCTTGCGCGGTAGAACGAAGCGCGACAGGTCATCGCGAAAGCCGACCTCCTGCACCAGACGGGTGCAGGTCTTGATGTCGACCAGCTCGGGCGCCAGCGCCAGCCGGACACCGCGGCGCCCGATCCGAAGCTCCGCCTCGGCAAAGAAACACTCGACTTCCGAGATCGCCTCGGCCGGGACATAGCCCTGCGGGATCTCGGGCGCCTTCGGACGGGGCTGCCGCTTGGCACGAACCTCGGACAGATGCAGCCGCGGGCGCCAGAAGAACGGCTCTGAACTGCGCGCCGGGCTCTTCGGAGCGGCCGCGCGTTCGGCTTCCTTCTCGCGGCGTTCGCGCGCCTTGCGATCTGTCTCGAAGTGATAGTTGATCAGGTAGTCGTCTGCCATCTCGGCGAGGTCGTCCTCATCCGCGACCAGTGCCAGCAGCTTCTGTTCATCCGAGAACATCACGCGCCGGGTCGGGTAGCCCTCGACCGCGGGCACCACGGCAAACTCACCGGGGCCGCGATCCAGCAGCGCGCCGGCCTTGCGCAGGACCGTACGGCCCTCGTCGCGATGGTGCAGCAGCATCTCGCAGGTACCGGCATCGTCCAGACACAGGACAAGACCGACCTCCTCGGGCCAGTCCTCGAACACGTTCCCGAGGTCGGACGCATCGAAAAAGTAAGCCAGCTTCTCGGCGATCATGGTCTGCTGTCCCAACTGTCCTTATAATTGCCAATCTATCCTTGTTTATACTTGAAAGAAAGTCAAATTTACTTATGAATTGCCATATATTGCCGGTGTGCCGGCATGGTGACAAAAGAGCAGAGACCACACCAGATGACGATGATACTGGGACTTGCCCTTGTGTTCGGCCTTGTTTTCGGAGGCTTCATGCTCTCCGGCGGCAAGATGGACATCGTGCTGCACGCCCTGCCCTTCGAGGGCATGATGATTGGCGGCGCGGCGATTGGGGCCTTCGTCATCGCCAACAGCGTCGACGTGATCAAGAGATCCGCGGCCGGGATCGTCAAGGTGCTGAAGGGTCCGCGCTGGAAGTCCAAGGATTACGGCGACCTGCTCAACCTGATGTACGAGCTCACGCGCATCTATAAGGCCAAGGGCATCCTGGCGCTCGACAGCCATATCGAGTCGCCCGCCGACAGCGACATCTTCAACCGCTACCCGCGCATCGCCGCGGATCACTTCGCCATCGACCTGATCCGCGACAGCTTTCGCATGCTGTCGATGCAGTTCGACGACAAGTACGCGACCGAGGACGTGATCAACCGCAAGATCAAGAAGCACCACCACGAGTCGCTGGCCTCGGTTCATGCGATCCAGCAGGTCGCCGACGGCCTGCCGGCGATCGGCATCGTTGCCGCCGTGCTCGGGGTGATCAAGACCATGTCCTCGATCGACCAGCCCCCCGAGATCCTCGGCAAGATGATCGGCGGCGCGCTGGTCGGCACTTTCCTCGGCGTGTTCCTGGCCTATTGCATGGTGCAGCCGATCTCGGGCCGGCTGAAGCAGATCGAGGAAGAGGACGGCGCCTTCTACATGATCATCCGCGACATCTTTGTCGCCATGGTTTCGGATCACCCGCCCAGCATCTGCGTCGAGATCGGCCGCGGCAATATTCCGACCCGGATGCAGCCCGATTTCTACGAGGTCGAGGCGGCGCAGAAAGAGCTGCCGGCGGCATGATCCGCCGGGCCCCCCTGCCATGCCTGCTGGTCTTCGCCGGGATCGCCTCGGCGGCGGATGCGCCCGCCCCCGAGCTGGGCGTCAGCCAGGAAACCAGCTTCACCTCCGCCGCGGTCGGCGGACGGTTCACTGCCCTGCCGCCGTCGGAATATGGCTTTCCCGTCGAGATCCTCGGACAGATGCGCATCCGTCTGGGCGGTGAGCCGCCCGCGCCGGAGCCGGTGGTCGAGCAGACGCCGGAGCCCGAGACCTCCGATGGCCACTGACGCCGCCCGACGCCGCCTCAAGGCGCTCGACGTGATGGAGCGTCTCAAGCGGCTCGACACCGAGCGCGAGGCCCGCAGCACCGCCCAGCTGCGTGACCGGATGGCGCGGCTCGATTCGGAAAAACAGGTTCTATTGCACCGTCTTTCGGGCGAGTCGCGCATCGACGGCCTCGAGGGCGCGCCCTATCTGGGCCGCTTCATTCGCTCGATCAGGGCCGAGGTCGACCGGATTTCTCACGAAGCCAGCAAGCTTGCGCCCGAAGTTGCCGCGGCCGAGGACCGGCTTCGCGCCGCGTTGTCGGAACAGAAAACCTATGAAACTCTGAGGCTTAAGCGGCTCACCGAAGAGCGGGACGCGCAAAAGAAGCGCGAGGCGAAGGAGCTCGACGAGCTGTCGCTGCTGCGCTGGACGCGCTGAGGCCGCTGTTTGCAAGGTAGTGTCTACCGATTTTGCAGACACTAGATCTTGCAGAAAAATCTTGCCCGAATCCGTAAACGAAGGCATTCAATTACGGAGAAAAGCCAACAATACTAAAATAAGCGTAACAAACGCTTATGGCACGAGGGCAGAATTGATGACACGACAGGACCGGATCGACCTTCTTGTGGGCGATCATGCGGCCAGATTGTCGGAACGGCTGCAGGCGCACCGCGCCCAGCTGTTTCCCCCGCACGCGCGCAAGGAGCTGCGCAAGTTCACCTCCGGCGAGGTCGCGGCCCTGCTTGGCGTCAAGGATGCCTACCTGCGCAAGCTGCATCTCGACGGCAAGGGCCCCGAGGTCGAGATCCGCGGCAACGGACGCCGGTTCTACGCCCCCTCCGACATCGCCGAGCTGCGCAAGTTCCTCGAGAAGGGCGCCAAGGCGCCGGGCACCTACCTGCCCGGGCGGCGCGAGGGCGACCATCTTCAGGTCATCACGGTGATCAACTTCAAGGGCGGCTCGGGCAAGACCACGACAGCCGCCCATCTTGCACAGAAGGCCGCGCTTGACGGCTACCGCGTGCTGGCCATCGACCTCGATCCGCAGGCCTCGCTGTCTGCCCTGCACGGCTACCAGCCCGAGTTCGACATGCTCGACGGCGGCACGCTCTATGACGCGATTCGATACGACGATCCGGTCGCCATGTCGGATGTGATCCAGAAGACCTATTTCCATGACCTCGACATCGTGCCGGGCAACCTCGACCTGATGGAGTTCGAGCACGAAACGCCGCGCGCGCTGGCCGAGCGCTCGGGCGAGATGTTCTTCACCCGCGTCGGCGACAAGCTCGCCGAGGTGCAGGACGATTACGACCTCGTCATCATGGACTGCCCGCCTCAGCTGGGCTTCCTGACCATGTCCGCGCTCTCGGCCGCGACCGCCGTGCTCGTCACCGTGCACCCTCAGATGCTTGACGTCATGTCGATGTGCCAGTTCCTTCTGATGACCTCGAACCTTCTGGGCGTGGTCAGCGAGGCCGGCGGCGACATGAGCTATGACTGGATGCGCTACGTCGTGACCCGGTACGAGCCGGGCGACGGGCCACAGAACCAGATGGTCAGCTTCATGCGCTCGATGTTCGGCGAATACGTGCTGAATCATCCGGTGCTGAAATCGACCGCGATTTCCGACGCCGGCATCACCAAGCAGACACTCTACGAGGTGGAAAAAAGCCAGTTCACCCGCTCGACCTATGAGCGGGCGATGGAAAGCCTCGATGCCGCGAACGGCGAGATCCTCGATCTCGTGCAGAAAAGCTGGGGGCGCTGATGGCACGCAAGGACCTTCTCAAGAGCCTGATGGGCGACGCGCCCGCGCCGGCGGAGGGGTCCGACCCTGCCGCCCCGCGCCAGGCGCGCTACACCAAGGGCGCCATCGGCGCGGTCAGCCAGTCCATCGCGCAGCTCAAGAGCCGCGCGATGGTCGAGGTTCCGGCGAGCCAGATCGAGGATGGCGGCTTGCAGGACCGTCTCGGCGAGGATCCGGCCGAGCATGAACGGCTCAAGGCCTCCCTGGCGGAGTACGGCCAGCAGGTGCCGGTGCTTCTGCGCCATATCGAGGGCAGCGACGACCGCTTCCAGGTGGTCTATGGCCGCCGCCGGGTCGCCGCGCTGCGCGATCTCGGTCTGCCGGTCAAGGCGATGGTCCGCGAGCTGTCGGATCGGGATCTGATCATCGCGCAGGGGCAGGAAAACGCCGCCCGGCGGGATCTCAGCTTCATCGAGAAGGCAAACTTCGCGCGCCAGATGCGCGACGAGGGCTTCGAGCGCAAGATCATCTGCGACGCGCTGCACATCGACAAGACCGTGATCAGCCGGATGCTGAGCGTCGCTGATACCGTGCCGCAGGTGCTGATCGAGGCCATCGGCCCGGCGCCCTCTGCCGGGCGCGACCGTTGGCGCAAGCTGGCCGACCAGTTGACGGCGGGCGGGTTCTCCCCGGACCGTGTCTCCGGCGCCCTGACCGGCGAGAGCTCGGACGCGCGGTTCGTGGATGCGCTGCGCATCGTCAGCCGCCGCTCCGCAAAGCTGGCCCCTGCCCCGACTCCCGAGCGCGAGTTGCGTGGCGAGAGCGGCCGCATCGGGCGCGCCAAGAAATCCGGCAAGAAAACGGTGCTGACCTTTGACGCCGCCGAGGCACAGGGCTTTGAAGACTGGCTCATCGACAACATCGAAGAGATTCACCGCAACTGGCGCAGCCAGACCGGCGAATAAGGGCACAAGCCCCAAGACATCGAGCAGAAACAAGGAGGCACGACACGGCAGGACCAAAGAAAAAGCCCCTCAGGACATAACATCCCAAGAGGCCTGATCTCGTTTTCGCACTTCGAATCTAGCCCCTTTTGTTGACAGCTGTCAACGCCGTGTGAGTCCGGCGGGC
>Ga0114905_1001074_pt1 | contig 15541 bp, 12 predicted proteins | sample MalvireepMed_b05_FD_83499 | JGI IMG/M metagenome (GOLD analysis project Ga0114905, IMG submission 83499) | Marine viral communities from the Global Malaspina Expedition - Malaspina viral metaG DeepMed_b05 | ecosystem: Environmental > Aquatic > Marine > Oceanic | place: Mediterranean Sea...
ATATAAAAGAAGGACCGTTTGGATTTAAACCTCAACCAATTAATTCGGGTCTTGCTTATGTAAATTCACAAGAATTTTCTAACGAAATTGATCAATTGATGAATAGCAATTTGACCAATGGTAGAGAATTATTTTCTCATTATCTTGATCAAAATGCCGCAGGTAAATATTCATATGGTGCATTGAAAGGGAATTATAATCCTATTTCCGAAAAATGGGAGTTCAATTACCAAGGAAACTCTGAAGGTGGATTTTTTGATTTTGCACTTTACAATAAAAATATTTCATCTGAAGAATCTAACGCTTTAAATACTTCCCAACTTCCTCTTGGCACTAAGCAACAATTAATCCCCAAAGATCTATCAAATTTTGTGGACTCTAACGGTCGGATTAAGTGTTATGCAAGATATGATCATAGTCAATGGTTAGACCTTAGTAGTATATCTAAAGACAGTGTGGCACAGATGAAAGTTACTAGTGATGGGTTTGTACCAAGTATTCTTGAGAATTTTCCCAATGTTAATCCAGACCATACTCAAAACCAAACGCTGCAGAGGGTAACGGATGTGTCTGAGGGGAATCCTCCAGATGATAGCGTAGCTTTTGTGTCTTGTCAAATAGATGAAAATTTTTATATGGCACCTAAAATTGTTTCAGGATTAGTCGATGTTTACGGTCAAAAAACAAAATGGGTTCCTCATCAACCTCCATTTAAGATGGAGATCATTCAGGATTCCGGCTGTAATACTGGCGGTTCCGGCCTGATCGTAAAAGCGTCTATGCAGGAATTTCACCCAGTGTTTACTTTGACGGATAGTGGTGGTTATATTGGGAATTCAGGAATGAATTATGATTTTGCTAGGATTGAAGATGGTGGCAATCTTGTTGTAGATACGGAGAAGAAAAATTTAGATCCAGAGCATGTATATGCACTTATAACATTACCGGGAAGAATAAAACCGACTCTAGACACATATTTTTTAGACGCTAATGCTTATAAGGAAAACCCCCAAGCTATTAAACATAATTTAACACAAGATGTTGTTCGTGGTCCAAAAGGATTTGATATTCCACCGCCATTGGTTATTCACAAAGATCCAAAGTTCAAAGTGTCCTGTTCTGGTGGTGATAATTTTGTCATTAATCCTCACCTTGAATATGCACAAAAAATACAGAAAAAAGCACAGGAAGATGCTGTTGGGAATAACCCATCAATGAACGCTTCTAAATCTCAACCATCACCTGTATATCCGAACATTGTTGTGTTACCATTGACCTCTATGGAACGATGCTATGGACCTTGGAGGTCTGTTTCTATAGAAACAGATAGAGCTAAATATTCCGACATAGGTGGTAAAATAGAATTTGTTAAAGATGAAAATATAGCACCTTGGAACTACGCCGGTTATCAATTAATGAATGAGGCCGGTAAATTACAAGCGGAATTCTCTAACAGCCTGTTATTGTTTAGCGAGCGTGGAGGATTTGCCATACCAGAAGCACCTACTGGTGTATCTTTAGCAACGGCATTGAAATCTGGAGGACCGTTAGTGACTTCTATTGATGTTAGCATTGGCGATGCTATCCGTACAACAGTTAAGATGGACTTGTACACTTCACAATTTGGTAAACTACAAAAACAAAAAGAAATAGCAATATCAAAAATGACCAGAGAGAGACAGAAAATTATAGACAGTAACAATACTATGATTAGAAAAAATCTTTTTGGCAATCGACAAGATTCACAGTTGAGTGATCTAGGAGACGTTCTCCAGCGTGCAACAGACGAGGCAGACAGAGTTGCGTATCAAAATAATTGTGTAGAATTTTTCTCACATAATGTAGAGGATACAGCTCAACACAAAGCTCTAAGCGATGCTGATGCACATATAAACGCTTTCGTGGGAAGCGATGAAAAAATCGCTGAAAGAAACAAGTCTTTGGATAATGCGAGGGCTCGTGGCAACAAATTAAAAAATGCATGTTTTAAATTAGCTGATTTAAATCGTGTAGTGTGTAATGAAGGAAGCATAGATCATCCCTGTGTACCACAGGTAAATACTGCAGCTAGACAAGCCAGAAACGAGGAATAATAGGATGACAGAATATCGCGATAACGATCAGTTTCATATAATTACAACAGATAATGCCTTTATGAATGCGATAGGACTAGGAGCATTTACTACGGGGATATTGTATGATTGGGTTGTAGAAAATAAAGGTAAGAATTTAGATTATATAGTGATTGACCCAGCATTACTTACACAATTCCATAACATGCTTAATGACCCGCGTTATGGCCCTAAAGCTCAGAATAGGGGTACAATAACCGCTGCGTTTCCAATTATGGATATTTTGATAGGTAAGATTGCAGATAAAACAATTCAAAATCCTGATGGGTACGGTAAGAATTATCACTTTAGAACTTGGAGGAAGAAACATCGCAATGATCAAAAATACGAGTTTGTAGACATTACCAACCTTAGTCCTCACGCTATTGGAACTTATCGTCCTGCTGATAACATAATTGATTACGAAAGTAGTTTGTGGGAACATTGGACCGCGTGGCCACCAGAAGCGGGGGGTAAAGCTGATCCAGTATACAAAATCTCTGATTTAGAATTTGACAATGATGATATCAATATCACACAGCTTCCCAGCTACGCAGGAGGAGTGTCTCGGCGTTATAATGATGAGAATATCTGCAGAATAATACGAATGAATAATCGGATAAATGATCCTCATTATTATGTGTCTAGTAGTAGATGGAAATTTATTACAGATATAAAAGCAAGCGATGAGAATGGAGTATTTTGGGCAGCTCCTGATAATAGTATTGTTATTCGTGATGCGAATGGTGACAATTGTCCTCAAGCTGTAAATTTCAAGCTTACGCTATTTGACCAAATAAAAACTAAAGAGGAGCGTTTTTCAGTAGCGAATCCGTCCACAATATTTTCAGGACAAAAAAGAGATTCATTAGGTAGAACACATGACGGAAAAGATAATGAGGGCCGTCAAAAGCCAGCGACAAAGACTGGATTAAATTCAGAAACCGCTGGTGAATTGGATATGTGGTTTGATGAACATAAGGGAAAATGGAAGGCTGGATCACAGGCAGTGCTTGCTATTATGATGACTGATCTTCCTGCCGCTACGCCGCCAGATCAAGGAAGTGAAGCGACGAAAGATGAGCATATGGATTCCAGTACGGGCATGGCAGTAGCCACTGGTATCGCACGTCCCCTAGTAATGCAAGGTAATCCGACACTATTTGCTCCCGAATATAAACACATGTCTGGTTGCGGCGATGACGAAAAAGAAGAGTTCTATGAACTTAAGGTAACTAATGTCCTACCAGAAGCAACTTTTGCTAGCGGAACTTATGTAGTATTACATGAGATTGAAGGAATTTGGCAACCAATGGCTATCGAAAAAACGGAGGCTGGAGAACCGCCAGTGCCTCCGACCGACGTTGGCGGCTGGGACTTTACGTATTTAGTATCTAATGCCGATTATTATTTTAGGCCAGGAGGGCCATCGGATAGCAATCTAGCCGAATCAGCCGCTATTAGCTATACGGATCGAGAAAATGATTTTTATGATTATTATTATAACAATGTCACTTTAGGACTAGAACCCGAAAACAATTGTGTGCAACTAACATCTTGGGACTTCATGGGCAAAGCCATTGGGGGTTTTCGTAACAAACATGCATTAGGACAAACACAGTTTGCGAAAGATGTTTTTGGTAAGATTATTAACGAACCAGAACGGCAACAACCTGACAGTTCTATATTTTTTGGCTGTGTTTTTCCAGACGGATACAACTTAGGAAATGCACATGACTTGTACACAAGTGCTGGAAGTTCGATGGTTACTAGAGAAGGACTTCCCGCAAGCTATATTAAAAACATTGATGATACCGAAATTATATTAGGCCCAGGTAATGGTGAGGCTACACCTTATGGTGGCATAGTAGATATATTTGATCATGCCAGTTCAGATAGTACTCTCCATCAATTACCAGCAGACATAGCCTTAAATGCTCATCCGGATTCTAAAATTGGTGCTCCGATGACCATACTTAAAGGGCTTGAGTATGCTTTTTCAGACTTACCAACAAGTACTGACTTACCTCAAACTAGAATAGCAAATTTTCTTTCTGACGGGGAAGCAGGGGGAATAAAGAATATTAGATATGCTTGGCTCGCATTTAGTGATAATAGTGCGAACTCAGGAGATCCAACATTTGAATTTTCACCTATTAATAAGCAACGTGTACAGTTCAGGCCACTAAAGACAGAAGTTTACGCTTCATTTGAGGGTGCGACTACAGCCAATAAGAACGAGCGAGGATCTTTTGGTTATAAAGCTTGGTCTAAGGTTAATTTCAGCGAAAGTCCAATATCCACAAATGTATTAAGTAGAGCCGGAACCGCAGGGGTTATAGGCCCAATGGAAATCTTAGGAAACATCGGTTTTAAGTACAATATAGACCTTGTTCAAAACGGTAATATACTTAGTGATAACGAAGCTTTTATTCCCAAAACATTTTGGGATCAAGATTGGCAACCAGGTCCCGCTACATTTTACGGTGCTGGGGCGGTTGGCATTATCGGTGCATCATGTAAGGTCACGGCTAATACGGAAATAGACTTTGACGCACAGTGTAATTACGGTAGTAATAGTGATTTCACTCCAATCACAGGTACTCTTATTAAACTAGGTGGTCACACGGGTACGTTTGGTGGTCGAGGAAATCAATACAACAGCTTTAACGAAACCGCACTTTGGGCTAGGATTTACCAGCATTGGCCAAGGAAACAAACGGTATATGACCCTAGATTTTTTGCAGTATATCATTTCTCCGCAGGGGCTGGAGATCAAACTATACCACTCAAATATTACTATAAAGATGAACGTTTAGGTGATCCCGCTCAGGACTATGCAGACGCTAAAGACATATATGACAGTATGCAAAATGGGGCTAATTATCCGAGTACATGGCAACTTCCAGATTACAAGGATGGTTTGTATACAGTTCAGGAGCCTGTGTATGATACTGATATCAGAGAACCCACTTTAACAGAAACAAATCAGTCGCATCCAGAAGGTCTGCTTGCAGATGTTGGTATGTCAGTCTGGAAAGACGGTGGTGACCATTTCTACAAAGAATGGAGACCTGTTGATGAGTGGAGGGTAAATATTGGTGCCAGAGGTTTGCTGCTGCCTATACCTGAAAATGGAGTGCCTAAGCTAGATATTGGTATAAATGATAGCCATGGAGTTGTATTAGATACCGCTTCCATAACCAGCAATCCTCCCAATGGGACTTCTGGAGGTAGTGGATATGCGAGTACAGATACCTTTACGACTGAGGGAGGGTCGGGATCTGGAGTAGTGTTGAGTTGTTCTGTTAGCACTGTTAACGGGGTTGATGGTGTAATTACTTTTCTATCGACTCTTTATGGTGATCCTGGTAGAGGTTTTGTGCCAGAAGACTTCTTTGATAGACCACCTGATTTCAATCCAGTCCTTGCTGGAAGTCGCGTTGGTTCGTGGGCTGTAGCGACAGTTAAAGTAGTCCCACTCAATGTGCAATCAGGTGGAACAGGATTGCTAGCATATGTTCAGAAGGGTAAGATTATATCAAATTTTGTTACTGATAGCAAGATTGTATCAAAACCAGAGCCAGTGGGCAATGGGATTTACCATCTTTCCCAGCTAACCAGCCCAAAACAGTTTACAGATGATCCGCAGCCAGCGGTTAATGCTCGCGTGGAGACAAAAGCAACGATTGCTCAAGACAAGAAAAGTCCTACTAACGAATATGACGTATTTCTACATTTTCACAATGATATGACACATACCTTTCTTTCCAACGATTGGCGTGGTGGACTTGGAGGACAGATCCTCGAACAGGCGATTGATTTAACAGTTTCAGCAAAATAAGCATTTTAGTGTATAATATATAAAGAATTCTTTCAAAGGAGATAAAAATAATGGCAGCTATTACATTTCATATAAATAACTTTGGTGCGGCATCCACGGGAGATCCCACCTTAATACATCATGGCGAAGGGTCTGGTCTTGGATTTTATGGTGGTGGATTTGGGATTTCTGTACCCGTAGGTCAATTCCAAGATACAACCTTTGTTACAAATACTAATGGTACAACAGAGGGAGTACGAGGTAATAATACCAAATATATGTCTATGAGCGGTGTCTCATTTAATGGTGCAGATCCGGCTACTGGTACTTCTGGAATACCTAATTATTACGCACCACTAAGAATTCGTTTTAACCACAGTGAGGCTGTAAGCGTCCAAAACTGTAAACTTCGTATTTTCGACAGAAACGATATATCTAATCATGCTAGCGGTGTTACTACGCAGGTCTATGAAGTACGCCATCCGTACCCGGTAGCAGACGTTGGAGCGGGGATGTGGGGTCTTACTCTGAGGGGCACTGATGATGTTGGTCAAGGTCATGCTTGGCAGGAATTTGACCCTACACTAGCTCCTGTGGCTCCGCAGGATATGGTTCTAACATCTTCTCCGGGCGTTAGTGGTCTAAATACTGAGTCTACCGATCCAGCATCTACATTTGGACCAGACGGTGAAACGTATAACTGGTTAACCAATGATGGCACTCCACATAAAAGTCTTGAGCATGACTGGTACATAGCATTATCTGCATCGCCACAAGGAATCGGATCTAAAACCGATTACGGTCTGTATATGACATTAGAATATCTATAAAAGATCGTAGCTTTGCTGCAAGAGTGAAGATCATACGCCGTCCTTTTGGGCGGCGTTTTTTATAGCTCTTCAATCCTCTTAGCTTTATCATCGATAACAAGGTCGAAATGTGGTTTTTCACTACCTGTTTTCAGCTCGTGAAATTCACACCCCCACGAATGTAACTGTTCCAGAGTGTGATCGCGGTAGTCTTTACCAGATACTGAGCCACGAGCCGTCCAATAGATGATCTTCCAACCAAGATAGTACAGCTTATTGATTTTAGCGATATTCTCGTGATTTGGCTCTGAGAGATCATACCGTCTCTTTCCAGAGTAGAAACAAATTGTCTCATCAATATCTACCAGGGCGACTTTCTGTTCCCCCTCTGGGGTCAATCTGTTAGCTTCATGAAATTCTTGAGTCATAATAGCTCCTGAAATAAATTTTAAAAGATTGACCGCAAGGGGATTTGAACCCCTGTTGCTGGGATGAAAACCCAGTGTCCTAGACCTGACTAGACGATGCAGCCACTATCGGTTATTCGACCGTTTTGGTTTCGGCATTCCACTTAACCCAACCACCGTCTGGCAACCAATTACCATCACCATCTTTGCGTTTCGGGAACAATCCTCCACCCACCTTCATCACGCCAAACGACAGGCGTGCATGACAATCCATACAACGCAACTCGTAGTAATGGTTTCCATCCACTTCACGAGTTACGAATCGGATATTTTCACTACCGCACTTGCCGCACTGGGCCTGTTCAAACACCTCCTGAAACTTTCCGATCTGTTCAAAGATACTCTTTTGTGTATCACCTTCAAATTCGACAGTGATACGACCGTTTTGTGTTGTGTAATTTGCCTTCATGTTATTGTCTCCAATTTGAGTTGTAACTAAGAATATTACTGGGAACATCCCCAGGATTTTGTTGATAGAAATTCAATTTGTCAATTATACTACTGGCTTGTTTTACCATAACCTTACCATTAGCGGAAATACCAAGTTCATTTTTAAACAGCTTTATAACATCAATGTCACATTGTTTACATTTGATATCAATGAAATTAGACTGTCTATCTGTCATTCTTTTGCTATCATCATAATCCCCTTTCGTAGTATCTTTAACTGGAACCGTCTCTCTAACAATCTTTGAAGTATCCTTTTCTGTTAATTCTTCTGCGGAAACAGATCTGATTTTCAATGCCTTCCTCAAAGCACGAGCTTCAGACCTTGTTGCAGCAGTTGCCACGGAAAACGCCACATATTTGTCATCGGTATTACCCTCCCAACAATCCGCTACATCTGAATATACGTTACCATTCTGGAACCTTATTCGCCATATGACGGTTGCTCGACCGGGATCTCTATCGTTTTGAGGTGGAAATACCTGTGTAGGTCCACTTTCAACAATTGGACCCATAACCAATTCTGCGACACGTCTCAGTCCAGCCGCTAAAGGTCTTCCATCAATCAGTTCGTCTTTCTCAAACAGTTCCATCACATAGTCATTCCATTCTGGCGATGTGGGATCTGGTAAAGATTCTGGAATCTGATCTTGCATTTCGTTAACCTCTTCCATTGTTGCTGTTCCCAATTCTTCAAATAAGCTTGCTTCGTGACTATCCTGTACTATCATATTATACCTCAATCTCTATTAGGCGTTTTGACTTTGGTGGAAACTTTTCTTTAATCTTACTTAGGTGTCCTAAAATCTTCTCTAAAATGTCATCCTTTCTCTTTAGGGATAACGTATTGACTGCCTTTATTCTAATCACTGCAAACCCGCGACTCAACAGCACCCCTTCTTTTTTTGAATCAAATTCAATTTGCTTATTTAAACTGTCCATACCCCAAATTGGATAGAAGTGCGAAGGACCATCGACTTCTATTATAACCTTCAGTTCAGGAATGTAAAGGTCAATTTCCATTTTTTGCATAGGAATTAAGTTTTTATTGTGAAAATCAACTCTGTATCCCTCTGATTCTAATGCATCTAAAATGACTCTTTCTAGCTTAGATCCTTCCTTTGCCGCTTTACGGATAGCCTCAAAGGCTAACTGGTTCATCTTGTGACGCTGTTCATCGCTCATTGAGTCCCAGTTTTCTTTCGCGATTTGTGCCCTTCTGTCCTTTTCCTTATCGCTCATGTTGTCCCAAAAATCCATCATGCCCCCGCTAATTTTGATACGGTCAGCTTTAGATCTGACTTTACCAGCAGTAGGGTGTTTAGCAGAACCAGTCTTGAGAGCATTCGTTTGAGCTTGACTGCTATCTCTGAGTTTCTTGCCCTGTTTTTGTAGTAATCGACGAATTTTATTCGGGTATGTGTTTAGCTTTTTAGCTATATTTCCGGGACTCATACCCTTTTCGTACATTTCAATCATCTTGGATTCTATTTCATTCATTTTATTTCCTCTAAGATATTCTTTATTGTGAGATCTGTAAGTTGGACAACGGGATCTTTGCCCGTGATCCGTTTAAATTCTTTTGTATCTGTATCACTCATAGTAACCACTTTTGCTTTTTCAGCAACCATTAGTAGTTTAAAAAAATCATTCTCTGTATCCATTCTATATAAATGGAAAAGGTCAAATTTATTAACAATTCTCATAGCTAGGAGAGAACCGTCTAAAGAAAGAGAGAATAGATTTCCAGTAAAAGACCAAATTTCTGAGGCATTCATCATACCAAACTTAGGCGTTACTGGATTGAAAGCGAGATCATTAAAGAAGACGGTAGCATCTCGCACGTCGCCGTTTTCTATTGCAGTGTTTAACGAATTGAAAATATCCACATTAATCTTTTCTTCGCTAACGATTGGTATAAAAAATCCGATATTATTCATAGTGTACCTCTTAAAGATGAAGATTTTGGATCGCTTTTAACGCTATGTTGCGGGGCGAAATATAATCTACAAACCAATTAATTGTCTTTTTTAATCCAGTATCCAAACCGATATTGGCTTCAAACCCAAGTCTTTCTTTTGCCCTGGTGATATCCAAACACCTTCTAAGTTGACCATTCGGCTTAGAAGTATCCCAGATAATTTCACCTTTAAATTCTATTATATCACATACCTTTGTGACGAGGTCACGAATAGTAATCTCTGCACCCGTTCCAATATTTATTGGTTCAGGACCGGGGTCATTTTCGATAGCTTGCACTACGGCCTCTGAAAAGTCTTCGACGTATAGAAATTCACGAGAAGCTGATCCATCACCCCATACTGTTAGTGCAGCATTATCTTTCTTGGCTCGAAGTACTTTAAGGATAAGTGCTGGAATTACATGGCCGGTTGACGTATTAAAATGGTCATATGGTCCATACATATTGACTGGAACCAAATTAACGGCATTTAATCCAAATTGCTGATTATATGCTTCAATCATTTGCATGATAGTCTTTTTAGCAATTCCATATGGAGCGTTGGTCTCTTCAGGATATCCCGACCATAGATCTTCTTCTTTAAATGGAACAGGGGTAAACTTTGGATATGAACACACTGTCCCAAGCATAACGAGTTTAGAACGGTATGTTAATGCCTGCTCTACCACATTTAAACCCATGGCGAGATTGTCTTTCAGCATAAATCCAGGATTCTCTGCGTTATAACTGATGCCACCAACAAAGCCTGCAGCATGTACTACAACACTTGGTTTATGATCTTCCATCATTTTAGCAAATCCATAGCCAGAAGTCAAGTCACAATCCTTTCTACCAAGAGAAATAACATTGTCCTCCCCATACGTTCTAGACAAAGCTTCTGTCAAGTTCCTACCAACAAACCCCGTACCACCAGTAATTAAAATTTTCAATTTTCATCTCCTTTATTATCAATACCAAAGACACTGGAGTAATCTAAGTAATCATCAAGATCGTCTGGTTCAATTAGCGGAGCGGTCCCGCCAATAATAGTAAATGGTACATTTGACAATGGAGCACTTTGGATTGAGACTCCGCTAACATAGTCACCAGTATAACTTTTGAACACACAAAGAGATGATCCAACGAAAGAAGTAATGTCAGCAGTTTGACTATAAACTATGATATTCGGAGCGTTATCGTCAAGGTAAGTAAAATGCTTATATTTATTTTGATGGATAGTTGATAATGTACCACCTGCACTTTCTTCTATAATAACGGTGTCAGCAAGTTGAGTCCTGACTAAGTTGCTAATGTCATCAATGTCTTCTTTTGTCATATTTGCGGCACAAACAATAACATCAGGATTATAAAAGGTAATGTCATCTAGTGTACGAAAATGGGCTGATGGATAATTGGTAATTATCTGTTCAGTTTTTTTATCACATCCAAACATCATCACATTTATTATTGATTTATCACCGTATGACATCAGTGTCTCTTCAACAACATCATGAAGCTTACTCATCCTGTATTCCTCCGTAACGTAAAAACAGACTGGTTATTTTGTACAATACACTATATTAGCCATGCTGTCAACAACTATTTGGTTATTTCTGATAAATTTACCAGTAACATCCCCCTTCGACTAAATGAATACCCATCGGCGTTTCTTCTGGTAACGGCCTAACCCAATCATCTGTGCCATACCAATCATATTTGGAAAATCCATCATCCCATCTTCGTCCTCGAATGCCATAAAGTATTTGATTACCTCCTCCGAGATGTACACATGGTTTGTCCATTTGTTTAATATGTTTACATACGCTTAATGATAAACCTCCACATCCAACTGTCGCAAAGTCAAAATCTAATTTGTCTATTTGCTCAAGCATATAAGACAATTTGTCTTGCCAAGATTTTGGCTGTTGTCCAGTTAATGCTTCTGAATAAGGGCAAGTAACAGTGACTACATTTCCAATTGTTGCACCATTCCATATCTTATCAAATTTTACTGATTGTGATTTTACGGTTTCACTAAATGGTGAGACGCACAATACTGTTTTATCTGACAAGGAATGATGCCATCCATCATCACCTAGAACAAAAGGTTCTAGTCCTTCAAACGTATGGAATCTATTCATGTTGCTACAATAATGATCAACAATTAATTTATCTTCTTTATTAGGGCACCATTCTAATATATAATCTAGACTTTTAACAGATAACAGTAAATCTTGACACCAATCTAAATAATCCTTTTCAGATTGAGCATACACACCAGCATTTACAAACAATTGCTGGTTTATACTTGAGTTACCCTTTAATGCATTATAAAGATGAAATGCTTCTACATTACCTAATTTACCAACAGATACAGGATAACAATTTCTAATTGCTGTTTTTATTTCATCGTTTATGTCCATAATATTCCTCACTTGTTATAAACATCAATGACTTGTTGCACTCTGTGCTTGGTTAAATGATTAGATTTAATTTTGTCGTAAAGATTGCTTGCTATCTTAGACCTATATTCATCGTCCGTATAAAGTTTATTCATTTTTGCATACGCTTCTTGGGCTGTAGAATAATAACAAATATCCTCATCTTCAATAAACAGATCGTATATTCCGGTGTCGGGCGATATCCTATTGGTCAAAACAGCATTGCCGCATCCTCCAGCTTCAAATATACGTCTTGTTATCTCATCATATCTAGCGAATTGATACGTAAACGTCCCTGAATTATAAAAGTCAGTATTCTCTTTGGGATCAATGTTCTTATGAACAAACTTGTCACCGAACACATTTTGAAATTCTTTTAGCAAAGGTCTTTCGCCGTAACATGTTGTGACGCATATGTTTTTTTTATCAGGATTATCCTTATGGTAAAATATGTCATCATCGCACCAGACTAGAAACCAGTTAGATGGTAACCCTTCTGCTAAATACCCGTTATGACATCTTAAGTCCAACGTGAAAATTTCGTCAACATGATGTTTTCTTGAATAGAAAAAGTTACTACCAGTGATATGCTGTGGAATATCATCTCCAAATTCCATAAATATTTTTGTTTTAGTTGATTGCTTTAATTTAATAAGCTGTTCGTCAAATGATGGAGAGGGGCCAGAAATACAGAAGAATATAAGATCATAATTATCTGCTTCAGATATTAACTTGTCCAAATTGCAGTTTTGCGGATTAAATCCATATTTGAATACATCATGCCCAGCTTCTTTGAATCCTTCAAAAAGCCCCAGTGGCGTACCCCAAGATAACGGCAGGTTTTCATCAAAGTGCCAAGAACAAGCTATTTTCATTTTTGTAGCTCCGTAATGTTTATAAATTTCACCCCTTGGTCGATCAAATGCTGATTGTTCTCAACTATGGAATCAAAGAAGTTCCAAGCAAGAACAATAACTAGATCAGGAAGTTTCTCAGTACAATACTTTTTATCTTTTATTGGTATGTTTACGCATGGAACAAACTTACCATTTTTTAAATCATTGTCCTCAATAATATATTCTATATCATCATTGTTTATGCCAAAAAAGTTTAGTGCAGTTGTAGCCTTTGCTGGTGACCCATAACCGACGATACAGTTGTATTCTAATTTAAGTTTGTCTATGTTCTTTCTTATATTTGATTTGATATTATGTATATTGTTTGAAAATTCTTGATACGTGGAATATTTTGTTAAACCAAACTCTTCTTCATTCTTAATAAACCCATTAACACTTTTGTCTATATTGTCATTATTTCTTTTTATATAAACTCTAATTGACCCACCATGAGTATCCACGTCTTGTACTTTATAAACATGGAGACCCATCGATTTAAAAAAGTTATTTATAGATGTAACACTCCAGTAATTAGTGTGTTCATGATAGATATTATCAAAGGTCAAATCTTGGATTGTAGATAGCAAGTATTGTACCTCAACGATAAACGTACCATCTTCTTTAAGAAATCTAAAGGAGTTGTTAGCTATCTCCCGTAGTTTATCTGAGTGGGCAAAAACATTTGACGCTGTTACAAGTGTAGCTTGGCCATACTTATCTATTAATCCGTCAACAACATCTTTTGTAAAATACTCATTTGATGTTTCAAGACCTTGGTCATTAGCAATTTTTGCTATATTTTGAGCTGGCTCTACTCCAAGGATTTTGACACCCTTATCTTTAAGGGGTTTAAGTGCTATGCCATCATTACTCCCAATATCAACCACCAGTGTCTCTTCGTTCAGATTGAATTCTTTTATATATGCTTCAGCAGCCCTTTCGAAGTGCTGTACAAATTTGTTAGACGTTGAAGAAACATAGAGATAATCGTCAAACATTTCTTCTGGAGGAACTACTACTGACAGTTGACAATTATGACACTGAGGACAATAATTCATTTCAAGAGGATAAGTGGTTGACTTTTCGTTTTTAGAATCAGTTAAACTGTTTGCTAGTGGCGAAGCTCCTAGAGAAACCACTCTTTCTAGGTGGACATTACCACAAGATCTACACGATGTTTTATATATTTGTAACAATTTCTGTTTTTCATTTTCATCTACTAGCTCATATGGGATAGTGTGAGTTACACCATAATTCTCATGCTCTCTTTCTCCACGCACTAAATTTAAAAACATGGAATCCTGCGTAAAGACCATTGTATGTGCCACATTCGGCTTAATAATTGCAATGTCACCCTCATTAATTACTTTTGTCTCAATAGGTGCATTTGGATAAGACAAGTCTTTAATTACGCTAATGTATTGACCCTTTACAAGTAAACATTTTTGTTCTTGTACTGGGTGATAATGATTAGCTCTAACTGTTCCAGATTTAGAATCAATCAACCCAATCAAATTAATTGGTTCTGTCAATTCGTAATTGTTAATTGTTCCTCTGTCGTCAACATAGGCATTTCCACCTCTGTCGATATATTCTAGATCAGGTCTTGCGTCTTTATCAGACCATACATCAATCATTTCCTTAATACATGTTTTGACATCATATAGGAATTCAAATCCAGTGTCAAGTAACTTTTGGTTTGAAATGGTGTATCCAAGATTGGGAATTTCATCTTCAGTTTCTACAAGTGTCACATGAGGATTAATCTCCTTACAAATTTCTGCAACCTCTTTAACACTCATACTCTCGTTAGAGAGATGGAAGATTTCTTTGTTATAATCATTTTCCGCCATAAACTTCACACATCTGGCTACATCCATCAATGCAACCAAGCTCTTCATTTGAACGCCACCAGAAAAAAGTTTTATTGTTCCATTTTCTGAAGCAATTTTAGAGAATAGATTTGGCATAATATTAATACGCATTGGATCTGGACTATAGCCACAAACAGTAGCAAATCTTAAAATAGTATAGCTTTTTCCAGAAATGGCTAAATCAAATTCAGACTGCACTTTGCCAGTTGAATAAGATAATGCTGGTGTTGGGTCAATGTCTTCGGTGATATTTAGTCGTGTGTCCTTAAACCCTTCATATACAACATGGGTAGATGGAAAAATAATTTTACAATGGTTATTGACAGCATCAATAATATTTTGTGTGCCTTCAATGGCAGTTGTTAGTATTAAGTTATCGTGTTCGGAGTTAGCTTCAGTTTTTGTATATGCTACATCTGTGATACCAGCAAGATGTATTACAACATCTGCATTTTTCACGATGTCTGTCATCCTATCTTTATCAAGGATGGAACCTTGAATATATTGGATTCCCCAAGACTTTAATTGTCTAACTCTATCAGCAGAAAATCTTTGATCTACAACGATAATATCTTTATATCTAGCTTCTCCAGAATAAAGCTCGCAAACCTTTGAGCCTATATACCCTAAGCCACCTGTAATTACTATTTTTTCCATATCAGTTTCCCCTTAAGTGAAAGATAGTCCATGGTCCCTCATAACCCTCCATTGTC
>Ga0114905_1001076_pt1 | contig 15527 bp, 18 predicted proteins | sample MalvireepMed_b05_FD_83499 | JGI IMG/M metagenome (GOLD analysis project Ga0114905, IMG submission 83499) | Marine viral communities from the Global Malaspina Expedition - Malaspina viral metaG DeepMed_b05 | ecosystem: Environmental > Aquatic > Marine > Oceanic | place: Mediterranean Sea...
GCGTTCGAGATCGGATTGGATCGTCGGTTTCTCAGGGCTGCGCCGATCCTGCTGGATCCAGCGGTTCAGCGTTGAGAAGCCGATCCCGAAGTCGGACGCTACCTGCTTACGCGGCACGCCGCTTGTCAACGCCACACGCACTGCTTCGGCACGGAATTCCTCGGTCGGTCGTGATGCCATCTGTGTTCTCCTTTGCGACACGATACGTGGTCAAAGGAGCGGCACAATCCCGCGACAGGTCCAATGCGCCTCGTTGAGGCTGAGAGAGGCAAGGATGCGCTTCGCAGCCAGATCAGGGATATTGATACGCAGATCGAGAAGCTGCTGGACCGGATTGTCGAAGGGAATGGCAGCCAGGCGGTGCTGACAGCTCTGGAAGACCGGGTCGAGAAGCTTGAACGTCAGAAGATCAGACTGGCCGATCAGGCCGAGAGAATCGTGCCGCCGCAGGGACGCCTAAAGGAAGTTATCGAACCGGCCCTAGGATTTTTGGCAAACCCTTGGAAAATATATGAAAATTCAGGATTAGCTCTCAAGAGAACGGTGCTGAAGCTGGCTTTTGTCGAGCCACTTCGCTACCACCGTATTGAGGGCTATCGAACCGCCGAAAGTAGCTTTCCCTTCAAGGTGTCAGGGGGTTCTTCGGCGCAAAAGTGCGGTTTGGTGGAGCCTAGGGGGATCGAACCCCTGACCTCCTGCATGCCATGCAGGCGCTCTCCCAGCTGAGCTAAGGCCCCATTTCCTGACTGCGCCGAAGCGCCGTGCGCGCTCAATTACGCAATGCCAGAGGCGGGATCAAGTGAAAAATCCACGCCTCTGCCGGTTCGTCAATCGTCGTCGTTGGCGACGTCCGCGATATCGTCGAGCGACACCTTGTCGTCATCCTCGTCTTCGAGAACATCATCGTCGTCGAGATCCACGTCGACGTCGTCATCCTCCAGGGCATCCGTCTCTTCGGTGTCGTCCTTCTTGGCCTTGCGCGATGCGCCGTCGGCCGCGTCCGCCGCGATCATGCTGCGCTTGGAGGTGTCGATCTCGACCACTTCGCCGGTATAGGGGCTGATGATCGGATTCTTGTTCAGGTCATAAAACCGTTTGCCGGTCGTCGGGCAAACACGCTTGACGCCCCATTCTTCCTTGGGCATGGGAGGTCCCCTTCACTCTTGTGGTCCTGTGGACGATCGGGGCCAACTGCCATAACACTAAAGCCGTGTCAAAGGCTTTGACGCCCGCCTTGTCGAGGACCTTCATATGGGTGAGATCACGCTGCCCGGCAACCCCCCGATCGCCGTCCTGCTGCGCCGCTCCGCGCGGGCGCGGCGGCTGTCACTGCGGCTGTCGCAGCTCGATGGGCGGGTGACGCTGACCCTGCCCAGGCGGCTGCCGGAGCGCGAGGCGCTGGCCTTCCTGCGTGACAAGGAAAGCTGGCTGCGCGGACATCTCGATGCGCGGGTGCCGGAGGTGCGGGTCGCGCTCGGCGCGGCGTTGCCGGTCGAGGGCGCGATGCGGCACATCGTGGCGGGGCAGGGGGCGCGCGTGGCGTTGCACCCGGCCGAGGTCGCCGTGCCCGGCGACGCGGCGCGGGTCGCGGCCAAGCTGCAGGGCTGGCTCAGGGCGCGGGCGCGGGACCGGCTGGCGGCGGCGTCGGACCTTTATGCCGCGCGGCTCGGGCGGTCCTACAGCCGGCTCACCCTGCGCGACACGCGGTCGCGCTGGGGGTCCTGTTCGTCGAGCGGCGGGCTGATGTATTCTTGGCGGCTGATCCTGGCGCCGCCCGAGGTGTTGGACTACGTCGCCGCGCACGAGGTCGCGCATCTGGCCGAGATGAACCATTCGGCGGCCTTCTGGGACACGGTCACGGCGCTGTACGGCGACTGGCGCGCGCCGCGGCGCTGGCTGCGCGACGAGGGCTCGGGCCTGCACCGCTACCGCTTTGGCGATTGACCGCGGCGCGCTTCGTGATCACAGTCGCGCCATGCTTGCCACGCCGCGCCCCATCGACCTGCCGCCTTCGGCCCATGACCGCGTCTACCGCGGTCTGCGCACGCGCATCATGCTGGGACAGATCGCGCCCGGCGCACCGTTGACGCTGCGCGGCATCGGTCGCGAATTCGACGTCTCGATGACGCCAGCGCGCGAGGCGGTGCAGCGGCTGGTGGCCGAGGGCGCGCTGTCGATGTCCAATTCCGGCCGGGTGCAGACGCCGGAGCTGAGCCAGGAGCGGATCGAGGAACTGGCCGCCCTGCGCGCGCTGATCGAGGTCGAGCTTGCCAGCCGCGCCCTGCCGCGCGCCCATATCGCGCTGATCGACCGCCTGCAGACGATCAACGGCGCCATCGCCGACGTGGTGTCGAACCGCGATGCGGTGGGCTACATTCGCACCAACCTCGAGTTTCACCGGACGCTTTACCTGCGCGCGCAAGCGCCCGCGATGCTGGCCATGGCCGAGACGGTCTGGCTGCAGTTGGGCCCGACCATGCGTGCGCTCTATGGCCGGCTGCGGCGCACCGAGGCGCCGCAGTATCACCGGCTGATCATCGCCGCGCTCAAGGCCGGGGACGAGCCGAGCCTGCGGCTGGCGGTCCGGTCCGACGTGACCCAGGGTCTGAAGATGCTGGCGGGGTGATCTCCGGGCAGCGGCCGCGGAGATCGCCCGTGCTGGGCGATGCGAGAGGCCAGCCTCTCGCGCTCTCCGAGGGTTATTGAGAACCGAAGAAGGGGGGGGACGCCGGGCTGTGAAGGCCTACCCGTCGCGCCCCGGGTCCGCCGGGTTGCTGGAGAAGAGGGCGATCTTGTTGCCCTGCGGATCGCGCAGGTAGCAGACATAGAAGGTCGGGCCGTAGGCGTCGCGGAAGCCGGGTGGCCCGTCGTCGGTTCCGCCGGCGGTCAGCGCGGCGGCGTGCAGGGTGCGGACCTGCTGCTGGTCGCGCGCCTCGAAGGCCACCATGCTGCCGTTGCCGGCTGTCGCGGGGCGCCCGTCGAAGGTTGGCTTGACGTAGAAATCGGGCAACGGGACGCTTTGGCCGGGCGCCACGGGCAGGGCGAAGCTCAGGCCTTCGGGGCCTTCGCGCAGCCTGTACCCCAGCGCGGGCAGGATCGCTGTGTAGAACCGTTTCGCCGCGGCGATGTCGTCCGCACCGACGGTGACATAGGCGATCATGCGCCTGCCGGTCGGGGGCCGAGGCCCGGCCGGCTGCGGGCGGGGGTCACGCCGCGAGGCCCTTTTCGCCGATGGTCAGGAACTTGTCCTGCCGGTCCTTGATCAGCGCCTTGCGCTTCATCCCCTCCAGATCGCCGAGCATGGCCGACAAGGTCGCGCCGACCGCCGCGATCGTGCCGGCAGAGTCGCGATGCGCGCCGCCCAGCGGTTCTGGGATCACCCGGTCGACCACGCCGAGCTTGAGCAGGTCCTGCGCGGTGAGACGCAACGCCTCGGCGGCTTCGCGCATCTTTTCCGAATCCTTCCACAGGATCGAGGCGCAGCCCTCGGGCGAGATCACCGAATAGACCGAATGTTCCAGCATCGCCACGCGGTTGGCGGTGGCAAAGGCCACGGCGCCGCCGGATCCGCCTTCGCCGATGATCACCGACACCAGCGGCACGCCGATCTGCAGGCATCTTTCCGTGGCGCGGGCGATGGCCTCGGACTGGCCGCGTTCCTCTGCACCCTTGCCGGGATAGGCGCCGGGCGTGTCCACCAGCGTGATCACCGGCAGGCCGAACTTGTCGGCCATCTCCAGGAGGCGCACCGCCTTGCGATAGCCTTCGGGACGAGCCATGCCGAAGTTGCGCTGGATCCGGCTTTGCGTGTCGTTGCCCTTCTCGTGGCCGATCAGCACGACCGGCTGGTCGTTGAACCGCGCCAGCCCGCCCATCACCGCCTCGTCCTCGGCGAATTTGCGGTCGCCCGCCAGCGGCGTGTACTCGGTGAACAGCGCGTCGATATAGTCGCGGCAATGCGGGCGTTCGGGATGGCGCGCGACCTGGCATTTGCGCCAGGGCGTGAGTTTCTTGTAGAGGTCCCGCAGCATCTGGTCGGCCTTGCGGTCGAGCGCGGAGGCCTCGGATTCCACGTCCATTTCCTCGCTGGCGCGCGCCATGGCGCGCAATTCTTCGGCCTTGCCTTCGATCTCGGCCAGGGGTTTTTCGAAGTCGAGGTAATGAGTCATGTCCGCTCTCGTGCCTGGATGCGCCTGGGCGGCGCGGGGCTGTTTGCGCTTATATGGCGCGGGCGCGGCCCGGATGCAACAATCAGGCCGGCAGCAGCACCGGCACCAGCGACAGGACCAGCAGCGCCGCCATGGCGCGGTTGAACCAGCGCAGCCGCGCGGGGCGGGCCAGCAGGCGCGCCACCTGCCGACCCAGCAACACCCAGGTGCTGGTCGAGATCACGCCGCAGGCCACGTAGGCGCCCGCGACCCAGAGCACCGCCGTCAGGTCGCGGCTGGCGGCATAGAGCGTGATCGCCGACAGGGCCATCGACCAGGCCTTGGGATTGACCCATTGGAACGCGGAGGCCTGCAGGAACCCCAGGGGCCGGGCGGTGGCCCGTGCCTCTGCGCCCTCTGGCGGGGCGGCATGGGCGATCTTCCACGCGAGATAGAGCATGTAGCCCACCGACAGCCCCTTGAGCACGAGGTAGCTGGGCGGCCAGAGATCGAAGAGCTGCATGACGCCCAGCCCGACGAGCACGATCATCGCGGGAAAGCCGAGGCCGACTCCCAGCATGTGCGGCAAGCTGCGGCGAAAGCCGAAATTCGCCCCGGAGGCCAGCAACATCAGGTTGTTGGGGCCGGGGGTGATCACGGTCACGATCGCGAAGGTCAGAAGGGCGAGCAGAAGATCATGGGTCATGCCGCGACAATCTGCGCAATCTGGCGGGATTTAATTGCAACTTGTGCCGCATTCCGCGATAGATTCGCATTTATGCGCGAGTATGACGACATTGACGACAGGATATTGCGCGTGCTGGTCCGCGATGGCCGGATCAGCAACCTCGCGCTGTCCGACCGGGTCGGGCTGTCGCCTTCGGCCTGCCTGCGCCGGGTGACGGCGCTGGAACGCGCCGGCGTGATCCGCGGCTACCGCGCCGTGCTCGACCCGGACAAGACCGGGGTTGGGTTCACCGCCTATGTCACAGTGGGGCTGAACCAGCACACCAAGGCAGCGCAGATGGCTTTCGAACAGGCGATCGCCCGCAGCCCCGAGGTGCGCGAATGTCATAACATCACCGGTTCGGTGGAATACCTGCTGCGGATCGAGGCGGCGGACCTTGCCGCCTACAAGCACTTTCACACCGAGGTGCTGGGCACGCTGCCGCAGGTCAATGCGATCACCTCCTACGTGGTGATGGGATCACCAAAGGATGAACGGGCCTGAGCGATTGGCGTCTCGACAGTACCGGCGGGCTGGGCTAACAGGTCCGCAAGAAAACTGCGGGATACCCATGAAGCCACTGATATTCCTTCGTAATTGGCTGCTGCTCTGCGCGATGATCCTGACCGTCGCCTGCACTTCGGCGCCGTCCGGGCCTGCGGCGCAGCCGGACGCGGTCAAGATCGCCGAACTGACCCGTGCCATCGCGGCGCTGCGGTCCGACGTCGATCCCGAAGAGGCCCGGCGCGCGGCGCGAATCGCGGTGGAATATCCGCGCCGGTTGATGGTCGAATACCAGATCGAGGACCCGCCGTTGCGCCATAACATGAAGGTCAACGCCGGGATCAAGCCGCGCGGGCTGTGCTGGCACTGGGCCCGCGATCTTGGCGCGCGGCTGGAGCGGGAGAATTTCCAGACGCTCGACATCCTGCACGCCATCGCCAACTACAAGACGCCCTTCCGGATCGAGCACAGCACCGTCATGGTCGCCGCCCGCGGCGAGGACATCTACGACGCGCTGGTCCTGGATCCCTGGCGCTACGGCGGCACGCTCTACTGGGGGCCGACGCTGGAGGACGAACAATATCCGTGGCGTCCCCGCGAAGAGGTCTTTGCAGAGAAGCGCCGCGACCAGGGGCTGAACGAATACGGCGAGCCGGTCATCGACTTCTGACTCTGCGGCAAAGTCGCATCGGCGCGATGGTCTGTGCCGGGAGGCAACAGGCGGGGCAAGACGGGCTGTGCATGCGGAGGCCGGCCTTTGGGCGCCATCCCGGGCGGGCTGTCCGTGGCAGCTCCGGTAAAGGTCGTGCGGGAATGACCGCTTGGTGCGGATCGGACATTTTTTGCCCAGGCTGTGCGGCAAGAGGCCGGTTCCTTGAGCATCTTGAAAGAAAAGCCTAGGCAACCCCATGGCCCATCTCTACCTGCACATCGGTACGCCCAAAGCCGGTTCGTCCAGCATACAGAATTTCCTCCTGCAGGAAGGCCCGGGGTCACCGTTCGAATACATTGACAGCTGCGGGGGGCTCTGCGGGCACAAGTTCCTGTCGGTTCCGTCGTTTCGGGGGCAGGTCGCGCCGGAGATCGAGGCGCGCATACCGCGAAAATACCGTCTGTCCGGCCTGCAAGACATCGCATGGGACCAGATCGAGGCCGAGATCAGGGACAAGGCGGCCAGCGGCCGGCCGTTCTTCATCAGCGAAGAGCATTTCTACATGGTCTACGACAAGGACAGCGTCGCTATCGCTGCCTTGGCCGCCCGCCTCAGGTCGCTTTTCGACACGGTCACGATCCTCGTCTACCTGCGGGATCAGCGCGCCTATGTCAAAAGCCTGTACAGCCAGCTCGTGAAGCGGGGCCGCACGGTCCAAAGCTTCGGCCAGTACGTGAATAGCGCGGACCGGCTGCGGGACCTGGTCGACTATGCCACCCGCCTCGATCTGTGGGGCACGGCGTTCGGGCAATCCAACATCCAGGCGGTGCATTTCGACAGGGCCGCCTTTCCTGAGGGCAACGTGCTGCTCGATCTGCTGGCTCGGCTAGGTGTCGACGATCCCGCTCTACAGGATCGCGCGCGGGCTTTCCGGAAACAGAATGTCTCGCCCACCTATGTCCAGATGGAGCTTATCCGTCATGCGACGCGCTTGGGCCTGAACAGCAAGATGCGGCGCCGCTGGATCAACAATCGCCATATGCGGCGCCTGAGCGACGCGACCCTGCCTGACACCTGGGACGATTTGATTCTGAACTTCTCGGCACGGGGAAATGCCTACGTCAACCGGACCTACTTGACCGATGCCGCCCCCGGTTTGCCGGTGTGCCCCGCGGAGGAGGAGCGAGATCCAGGCTGAACTGTCGCATCGTCTTGGCAAGACGGTTGGGGTTCACACGGACCGGCGATGGACCATGCCTCCGGTGCGATGGGCGTCAGGACCGCATAAGATCGCTTATTCTCATGACCGGCTTGAACCGGACTGTCCGGCTTCGAACTCCGGCGTCTGAAAGGGAATTGCCTCTGAAAGGGTCTTCGGGGGATGAGGTGAGAGGCTGGACAACGACCCAAGCGAGGCTCGTTACGGCTGCTTCCTTCCGGACCTGACCGGGTTGGCGAGGTGCCTGCCCGCGCCAACCTCTCGAATTCGCATATAACGGCGCAGGGGACACGGTGCAAGGGGGGCAGGGTCATCTCTGCCACAGACCCGCCCAGTCGGCGCCGTCGCTCAGGGTGGTGGCCACGTGGTGCGCGAAGGCGCCGTCGGTGGGCAGGATGTCGGGCACCTGCACCACCCAGGCACCGGCGCCGTGGGCGGCTTCGGCCCCCGGATCGCTGTCCTCGAACACCAGGCACCGGTCCGTCGGCACGCTCAGGCGTTCGGCGGCCTGCAGGTAGGCATCCGGTGCGGGTTTCGCGCGCAACACGCTGTCGCGGGTGACGACGATGTCGAAATGCCGATCCAGACCGCTCAGCGCCAGTTTCTCGCGAGCGCTGCCGTCATGCGACGAGGTGGCCAGCGCCAGGGGCATGCCACGCTCGGACAGATGCGCCAGCAGTTCGGCGGCGCCGGGCTTGAGCGCCACGCCGTCGCGGTTGCGCATTTCGCGGGTCAGACCGGCCCATTCGCGGGCCAGCCGGTCGCTGTCGATCTCGGGAAAGCGGGCGCGGATCAGCGCCTGCCCGGCGGAATAATCCTTGCCGACCAGCCCGTGAAGAAAACTGTCCGGTACCGTGACCCCGACCGCTTCGAAGGCGCGCAGCCCGGCGCGCAGCGACGCGGCCTCGCTGTCCAGCAAGGTGCCGTCGAGATCGAAGATCACGGCTTGCAGGCCGGTCGGGGCAGCGTGTGTCATGCGTTGCCGTAGAGCATGGCGCACGCTGATTGTCGAGCCGACCGTCAGAGCTGGATGCGAAAGCGCGCGAACCCCTCGGCGGTGTCGCCGGCATCTTCCAGTGTCAGGCTGCCCACCGCGCCCGAATAGCCGCGCGCCGCCGGGCCGGTTTCGAACAGAACGGAGGTGCCGGGCATCGGTGCAAAGCGCCAGTTGCTGTTGGTCGCTGGATCGACCGTGCCCTGTTCCAGGATGTAGCGGACGATCACGTCGCGGTTGGTATCGGGCGCTTCGAAGACGATGGTGTCGCCCATGGCGCCGGGAAAGGCCCCGCCGCCCGAGGCGCGGTAGTTGTTGGTGGCGACGATGAACTCGGCCTCTGGATCGAGCGGCGCGCCGTCGAAGGTCAGGTCGCGGATGCGCTGCGCCCCGGGGTTCAGCATCGCGCCGGACGGGTCGAATTTCGATGGCTGGCTCAGGTCGATACGGTAGCTGACGCCGTCGATCACGTCGAAATTGTAGCTCGGAAAATCGGGGTTCAGCAGCGGCTGGTCGGCGGCCCCCGGCGTGATCCGGTTGAACATCCCGGCAGAGCGTTCGAGCCAGTCCCTGACCTGCGCCCCGGTGATCCGAACGGCCCGCACGGTGTTGGGATAGAGGTAGAGATCCGCCACGTTCTTGATCGCCACCGGTCCCACGGGCACGTCGGTGTAATAGTCCGGCCCGCCGCGCCCGCCGGCCTTGAAGGGGGCGGCTGCGGACAGCACGGGCAGGTCCGCATGTTCGGTGCCCTTCAGCATCCGGCGGATGTACCAGGCCTGCGCGATCGACACGATCTGCACCGACGGATCGTCCGCCACGAGGGCAAAGTAGGAATGCAGCGGCACCGGTGTTCGTCCCACCGGTCGGCGGATATAGGTCAGCGTCCGGTCATGCGCGTCCTGCGCGGCGGCCAGTACATCGCTATCGCTGTCCACCAGCGCCGTCACCGACCGGTCGTCGTTGCGGCGGGTGATCGGGCGCGCCTCGGCGCTGGCGCTCAGCACCCGCCAGGCTCCGCCCTCGCGTTCCAGCATCAGGTCGATCACGCCCAGATGGCTGCCCCAGAAGCCGCCCATGGTTGCGGGTTTGCCGTGTAGCGTGCCCTTTTGCGCATCCACGGCGGCAAACCCCGCGAAGCCGGGTCCGGGAAAGACCAGATGGGAATGGCCGGTGACCACGGCGTCGATCCCCTCCACGCCCGCCAGAGGCACCGAGGCATGCTCCATCCCTTCGCGTTCGTCCGCCGATCCGATGCCGGAATGCGACAGGGCCACGATGATGTCGGCGCCGGCCTCTTTCATCTGCGGCACGTAGGCGCGGGCGGTGGCGGTTATGTCGCGCGCCGTCACCCGGCCGTCGAGGTGCTGGCGGTCCCAGTTCATCACCTGCGGCGGGGTAAAGCCGATGATGCCCACCTTGATCGCATGGCTCTGGCCGGCCCCGTCGGTCAGCCGCCGGTCGAGGATGACATACGGCGGGAACAACGTGTCGTCGTCGCGCGGGGAGGCGCCCTGCGCCTTGGCGATATTGGCCAGAACGAGCGGAAAAGCGGCCCCGGCCGCGGATTTCATCAGGAAATCAAGGCCGTAGTTGAATTCGTGGTTGCCGATGGTCCCGGCGTCGAAGCCCAGGGTGTTCATCGCGGCGATCACCGGATGCAGGTCGCCCTCGGCCATGCCGCGTTCGTAGGCGATGTAATCGCCCATCGGATTGCCCTGCAGGAAATCACCGTTGTCCAGAAGCAGCGTATTCGACGCCTCGGCACGGATCCGGCGAACGATGGAGGCGGTGCGCGCCAGACCGACCGTGTCGACCGGCTTGTCGGCGTAGTAGTCGTAGGGAAACACGTGCACATGCAGATCGGTCGTTTCCAGAATCCGAAGATGCGCCTGACCGGCGGCGGCGTGAAGCGAATAGGGATGCAAGGCGATCAATGCTGAGCCTGTTGCTGTGCCGGCCAGAAAGGCGCGGCGGGAAAGGGCGCGGTCGCGGGCCTGGGTCATGAGGGCTCCTTTGCGTTGAGCCTTCAGAGAACACCGGATCGTGACGTGGACATAATTGTGCGAGCGATTTTTCGCCTATTCAACCGTTAGTTGCTGAAAGTGTTCGCTATTTCCGAAACGACCGGCGCACGCGTCATGTGTTTGCCGCGCGCGTCCCGGCGTGGCATTCAAGGCGCCAACGGGGGGATGCCATGCGACATGCAGAATCGGTGACGTTCGGAGGCTCGGGCCTCGACCGCGCGGCGGAGATCCGCGGCGATGTACCTGCCCTGGCCGCGGCCATGCAGGATCCGGCGGCGCGCACGGTGGTGCTGTGGCGCGGCAAGCCGCTGGTGCAGGGCATCGAGGCGCTGGATCTGGTGCGCCTGCCGCTCGATCATCCGCTGCTCGCCGAGGCACGGCACGCGCCGGTGCTGCTGGGCCGCGAGGGCGGCGCCGCGCGCTTTGCTCATGACATTTCCGGCTGGGCGCCCGCGGATCTGGATACTGCGTCGCTGGGCAATTTCGTCGATCCCTCCGAGCAAGTGCATCCCGCGGCCCCCGAGGCGCGCTTTGCCGAATTGCGGCGGATCATGAACCAGCTCGGCCCGCGCGACGCGGAACTTGCCGCAACCGCCAAGGCGATCCACGGCTGGCATGCGTCGCACGGCTTCTGCGCCCGCTGCGGCGCCGCAAGCGAGGTGCACCAGGCCGGCTGGCAGCGCGTCTGCCCGGCCTGCGGCGCGCATCATTTCCCACGCACCGACCCGGTGGTCATCATGCTGATCACGCATGGCAATTCCGTCCTGCTGGGGCGCAGTCCCGGCTGGCCCGAAGGCATGTATTCCTGCCTCGCGGGTTTCATCGAACCCGGCGAGACGGTGGAGGCCGCGGTGCGCCGCGAGGTCTTCGAAGAGGCCGGCATCCGCGTCGGCGCGGTGCGCTACCTGGCGAGCCAGCCCTGGGCCTTTCCGGCGTCGCTGATGATCGGCTGCCAGGGCTTTGCCGAGAGCGCCGACATCACCATCGACCCGGTCGAGATCGAGGATGCCCGCTGGGTCAGCCGCGAGGATATCGCGGCGGCCTTCGCGGGGCGCAACCCGGAGATCCTGCCCGCACGGCGCGGGGCCATCGCGCATTTCCTGCTGCACAACTGGCTGGCGGACACGCTGGACTGACCGCCCGCGCAACGGGTTTAGGCATTTTACCCGTCTCCCCGATGCGCTAGGACAGGGCCAAGCCGCCAGACAAGGACAGAATGCCCCATGCGCATGCGCGATACCTTCCTCAAACCCATGCATCCCGAGGGACGCAAGTTCGTCGCCATCTTCGCCGCCGTGACGCTGGTGCTGTTTCTGCTGTCGGACGTGCTGGGCTGGATCGGCGTCGGCCTGACGGTCTGGTGCTATTACTTCTTCCGCGATCCCAAGCGCACCGTGCCCCAGCGCGAGGGTCTGCTGGTCAGCCCCGCCGACGGGGTGGTGTCGCTCATCGAACGCGCCGTGCCGCCGGCAGAGCTGGGCATGCCGGACGTGCCGCTGCTGCGGGTCAGCGTGTTCATGAACGTCTTCAACTGTCACGTGAACCGGGTGCCCTGCGCCGGCACGATCAAGGCCATCGCCTACCGCCCCGGCAAGTTCTTCAACGCCTCGCTCGACAAGGCCAGTTCCGACAACGAACGCAACAGCCTGAGGCTGACGCTGGACGACGGGCGCGAGATCGCGGTGGTGCAGATCGCGGGGCTCGTGGCGCGGCGGATCGTCTGTTTCACGACCGAGGGCGACCGGCTCGAGACCGGCGAACGCTTCGGCCTGATCCGCTTCGGGTCGCGCGTCGACGTCTACCTGCCCGAGGGCGTGGCGCCGATGGTGGCCGTGGGCCAGGGCTGCATCGCCGGAGAGACGGTTATCGCCGATCTCGCCAGTGCCGAACCCGCGCGCACGGGCCGGGAGGTCTGAGCCATGCAGGAGCCGCCTGTCCGCCGCCAGACCCATATGCGGATCATCGACCTGCTGCCCAACCTCATCACCATGGCGGCCATCGCCGCCGGTTTGACGGCGATCCGCTTCGGCTTCAACGACGCTTTCGAAAGTGCCGTGCGGCTGATCCTGCTGGCGGCGGTTCTGGACGGTCTCGACGGCCGCATGGCGCGGCTGCTGAAGCGCCAGTCCCTGACAGGGGCGGAACTCGATTCACTGGCGGATTTCGGCAATTTCGGCGTGGCGCCGGCGCTCATCGTCTATGCCGCCTTCTTTCGCGAGGACCTGCCGAGCGCGGGCTGGATCGCGGTGCTGATCTACGTGCTCTGCTGCGTGCTGCGGCTCGCGCGGTTCAACGTCATGGCCAAGACCGCCGCCCAGGAGGGCGCCAAGCAGCCCAACCCGGATTTCTTCGAGGGCGTGCCGTCGCCGGCCGGGGCGATCCTCGTCATGCTGCCGATGTACCTGAGCTTTCTCTTTCCCGACAGCGTGTCGGTGCCGCCGATGGCGATCGCCGTCTACACCGTGATCGTCGGCCTGCTGATGATCAGCAAGATTCCCACCTATTCCTTCAAGCGGCTGGTGATCTCGCGCGAACGGGCGCGGTTCTACCTGCTGGCGGTGATGGTGCTGATCTCGGCGCTGCTCACCTACATGTGGGCGACTTTGCTTGTGCTCAGCGCGGCCTATATCGCCAGTGTCGCATGGGCGCTCGTGACGCGGCGCAGGTTCGACACGCTCTGATTCCCAGGACCGGTCGCACCGGGCCGAGACGCCGACCCAAGGAGACAGCCTTTGGATATCCAGTCCGTCAAATCCTCGTACGCGCGCTGGGCGCCCATCTACGACCGAACCTTCGGGGCCGTGACCCGGTCCGGTCGCCGCCGCGCGGTCGATTACATCAACCGGAAGGGCGGGCCGAAGGTGCTCGAGGTCGGGGTCGGCACCGGCCTGTCGCTGCAGCGCTACGCGCCGCATCTGGAGGTCTGGGGGATCGACTTCAGCCACGAGATGCTGACCAAGGCCAAGCGCAAGGTGTCGGAACAGGCGCTGACCCACGTGGCCGGGCTGCAGCAGATGGACGCGCGTGAGCTTGATTTCCCCGATGCGAGCTTCGACACCGTCGCGGCGATGCACATCGTGTCGGTCGTACCCGAACCCGAACGGGTGCTGGCCGAGATGGCGCGGGTCTGCAAACCGGGCGGTGAAATCGTCATCACCAACCATTTCGCCAGCGAAGACGGGGTGATGGCGCGGATCGAAAAGCTGACGGCCCCCTTTGCCGACATGCTGGGCTGGCATTCCGATTTCCGCATCGAGACGGTGCTGGACACCCCCGACACCACCGTGGCGCAGCAGGACAAGCTGCCGCCGCTGGGCATGATGACCTTTCTCGTGCTGCGCAAGGCCGAAGGCTGAGGCGTGGAGCACGGGTTCTGGCATGCGCGCTGGGCCGAGGGACGCATCGGGTTCCATGAAGGCAAGGCCAATGCACTGCTGAAACGGCATCTGGACGCCTTGCAGCTTGGGCCGGGGCAGCGGGTGTTCCTGCCGCTCTGCGGCAAGACCCGCGATATCGGCTGGCTGATCGGGCAGGGCTTTCGCGCCGCAGGGGCGGAACTGAGCCGCACCGCCGTGGAGCAGTTGTTCGATGAACTGGGCCAGACGCCCGAGATCACGCAGGCCGGTCCGCTTGAACGGTTCGCGGCAAGCGGCGCAGAGATATACGTCGGCGACATCTTCGACCTGGAGCCCGCGACCCTCGGCCCGGTCGACGCGGTCTTCGACCGCGCGGCGCTGGTGGCCCTGCCGGAAGAGATGCGCCAACGCTACGCCGCCCATCTGGAGGCGCTCACCCGCGGCGCGCCGCAACTGCTCATCACCTTCGAATACGACCAATCGGCCATGTCGGGTCCGCCTTTCAACGTCTCTGCCGAAGAGGTCCAGCGGCTTTACGGTGACAGCCTGCCACCGCATCTGCTGGAGCGGATCGAGGTGCCGGGCGGACTCAAGGGCCAGTGCCCGGCGCAGGAGGTGGCCTGGCTGCTGGGCGGGTGAGCCTGCTCAGGGCAGGATGAAATCCGCGAACACCGGGTAATGATCCGACGGCCATTCGCCGCGGAACTGTCTTTGCAGCACTACGGGCCCGGACGCCAGCCGTGCACCGGTATAGCCCAGGTGGTCGATGGCGCCGAAGAGGTTCAGGCCTCGGTTGAAGTGGTAGGTCGATCCGGGAATGTCGGCGAAGGTGATGCCGGTCTCTGTCAGGATCTCCTGCGTCCGCGCCCCCGCCCGCGCGTTGAGGTCGCCCACAAGGAACACCGGGTCGCCGGTGGCGATCATCGGCGCGATCCGGCGGTTGACCAGCTCCGCCGATTGCAGCCGGTTCGACCGGCTCTTGTATTCGAAATGCACGTTCATCACGGTGAACGGCCGCCCGCCGTTCCGCGGCGTAAACCGCGCCCAAGAGGCAAAGGCCGGGTAGGAGCCGTTGAAGGTGCGCGAATAGATCACGTCCGGCGTGTCGGAGAAGAAGAACCAGCCCTGATCGTCCAGCTCATAGGCGTCGCGCCGGTAGAAGATCGGTTGGGTCGAGGGAAAATCGCGCCAGTCTCCCACCGCCGCCGCCGCATAGCCTGGGTTCGTTTCTAGAAGATAGTCGAGCGTCAGGTTGGTCGATCCATCGGAGCCGCGCGAAAAGCTCTCCATTTCCTGAAAGGCGATGATATCCGCCTGCATGGCCTGAAGAGCGTCGGCCATCGGCCCCTTGCGCCGGTCCCAGTCGCCAACGGACCAGTCGCCGGTCGCCTGGTTCAGCCAGATGTAATGCACGTTGTAGCTGGCGATCCGCACCGCGCCCCCCGGCTTCGCTGGCACAGCGGCATCCTCGGAATTCATCAGGTGCTGCGCGCAGGCCACCAGCGTCAGCATGAGGACCAGCGCGAGGACATTCTGTGCGGCGCGGCGAAGCAGTCGGAACATGGCAGGCCTTTACGCAGGGGCTGGAGGACAGCTAGCACATGCCGGGAGCTTGCACAGCCGCGCCCTGTCCGCGACGGTCTTTCCAGACCGTGCATCGGCGGCGCCACGCGGCGCGCGGATCAGCCCGAATGCGCTCGGTTCGCCCCTTCCGCAATCGCCTCGCGCAGCTTCTTCTCCAGCGCCTTCTGCTTCGACGGGGTGAAGTACTTCAGCCCGAACATGTCCTTGACATAAAAGGCGTCCACCACCTGTTCGCCATAGGTCGCGATCACTGCCGAGGCGATGTAGACATGGGCGTTGGCCAGCGTCCGCGTGAGATCGTAGAGCAGCCCCGGAC
>Ga0114905_1001079_pt1 | contig 15518 bp, 16 predicted proteins | sample MalvireepMed_b05_FD_83499 | JGI IMG/M metagenome (GOLD analysis project Ga0114905, IMG submission 83499) | Marine viral communities from the Global Malaspina Expedition - Malaspina viral metaG DeepMed_b05 | ecosystem: Environmental > Aquatic > Marine > Oceanic | place: Mediterranean Sea...
ATTGGCAAGATAGTCTGCAATACCAGTCCCACTAGTATCATACAAACCTGTTCCTAAATAATTAGCTACAACAAAAGAATCAGTGTTGTGGCCATAGAAATCACCCTTAGTGTTATTATTATCAAGATTAAACAGACAGTTAGGTAAAAGAGTCCCATTCCAGTGATGAGCAGTATCAGCAGCACTCATGTTAAAAAAAGCGTATGACCCATAGAAGTTGAACAAGTTGTTACCACCTGCTCCACTAGTTGTTCTAACAGGCATTTGCCACTGTAAATGCTTTATCTTGTTAAGCTTATTTTCTGATCTAATACTGATAAGGTTACGCTTCTTAGATATACTAACTATTGAGCCTGTATGGAGGTTGAATTGATCTCCACCAGTAGTGCCAGTAAACCTAAGAGAAGTGCCGTTATTCCTTTTAGAGTACCCATAAGTCCCACCAACAGTTACAGTAAGGTCTACAGGCAGATCAAAAGCTCCTGTACCATGACCCATTTCATCCCATATAGACCCTGTAGAGTCATATAGGCTTATATTAAGATCTGAGATACGTCTTTTAGTATCTATAGTGTCACCAGTATTAGATAAAGGGGATACGTTGATTATCTCATCCGTAAACCTATCAGAAGTACCGTTGAAACCCATGCTATAAGCAACATGAACACCTTCTCTATTTTCTGTTCCAAAAGTAGCCATTTATAGTTCCTCTATATCGAACGAAACGTCATATCTCTCATGTGAAGATTCAACATCCGACCATGATCCAGGCACTACTCTAAAAGTGCCCCAATCACTTGTTACAGGTGAAGCAAAAGAAAGAATAGGTAGTGAATTAACCATAGTGTATAACTCATCCCTCTTGCTTTCTTGTAAACTTACCCAATTAAAAGAATGGACGTCTTTACTCCAGTTCTCGTATTCATATCTACGGCCTGATTTAGACCTATAAGACACCGCATCATTGATAACTGAAGTCTCAAAAGGGAATTGGAACATATCCTCTATCTCTAGAAGTATGCCCGTTCCCCCACTTAAAGTGTCTCCAGTATCCCAAGAAAATGTACCTGTTGTTCCAAATCTAGACATTACATTGATCTCCTTTCAATCTCTTCGTTTGCAGAACGTATTCTATCTATAAACTGTTCTTCACCATTGATATCACCTTGGATTATCACTGTCATACCTGCACCTTTGCTTGACCCTGCACTCATCTTAGCTCTAGGTCTAACCATTACTTCTTCAGCACCTTCTTCCCCCACTGTGAATGTAGTGGGTTGGCTTACAATGCCTTGGAATCCAGAAGCTTTTCTCTGTGGAGCAGGGTTGCTAGTATCAACACCACCTAATCCACTCAACAATGCTCCTGAGAATGCACTAGCTCCTGCAAAACCTATCCCACCAGTACCTATACCTAAAGAAGTGCTTATTGCTTTAACTAGAAGCATTTTTACAGCCATCTTGATTAGATCAGCTATCATCTGTTTTGCAAATGACTTCCACATTTCTCCAAACTCTTTTAGATTACCTCCTAGAGTTAGGTGAGCTAAAGAGGATCCTAGTGTGTCTACAGAGCTTACTAGAGTATCTACGGCTAAGATGGTTCCTTGAAAAGCTATTGAACTTTCAATTCCAAGCTCTTTTTCTATTGTACGCCACTCTATCAAGTTCTCAAGGTATTCTTGATTAGCTTTGTTTTTAGCTTCATCAAGCTTTATTTGCGTCTTTGACTTTTCAACCTCACTGTCAGAAACTTGTTTCCTTAACAAAGCCCATACAGCTTCTTTTGAAGCAGCCTTTTCTGCTACTAGTGCTGCCGTTTTTTTGAGTTCTATGGCTTTTATAGCAGCATCAGCAGCTTTTTGGTCTGCTTTTTCTTTTTCTTTCGCTGTTAAGTTTTCTGGTATATTAAAATTATTGTCTGCTGTCATATTAAAAGAGCTTGGACCAACCCCAGAAACAAAAGACGTTTTACCTTCCATTTCTTTTATTGCCTGTAACTCTTTTAAGTGCTTTTTATAAGCTTCTTTCCCTTCGTCTTCCAATATTTTTCTTTCATTGGCAAGCAAGAATGGGGACAAGCTTCTAACATCCTCAAATTTACGTGATTTAACTAACTCTGCCCAATGCTTGTTAACATGCTCTGTTACAAATTCAGACTCAGTTAAAGTATCATCAAGACTATCAGCTATAACTTTCATAGCATCAGCAGCACCGCCAGTAAATTTAGCCCAAAAACCATTACTAGATTCACCTAAATTAATGAACATTAACTCCCAGGCAGACTTGAATCGCTGTAAAGCTCCTTTTGTTGTTTCACTTGAAAGCATGTCAGCAGCAGCTTCCGTAGACTTTTGCATCTCATCAATTTTACCAGTTAATGTAGATATAGCACCAGTTTCTCTAGTTAAGATATCAATCACACCTATAGCTCTTTGACCAAATAGTTTCTTAGCATCCCCAGAATCCTTAATAAGACCTTTGAGAATCATAAGTGTTTGAGTTAAGCCTCTAGTTTTAATAGATTGCTCCCCTAGAAGCTTACTTACCTTTGAAGTAGGATCATCTAGTCTAGTGAACACCTGTCTTAATTGGGTTCCTATAGTGGAAGCTTTTATACCATTGTCTGCTAACACACCCATCATAGCACTAGTTTCTTCAAAACTAACACCTGACAAACGAGCACTAGCACCTGCAAAAGCAAAAGCTGTAGAGAACTTCTCTAAATTCAATGCAGAATTACCTAAAGTGGTGAACATCATATCAGCAATTGCTGTCATTTCAGAAGCGTCTTTATTGAATATATTCTTCACACTAAGCATTGTTTGACCAACAGCAGCCACTTCTTCATCTAAGGCCACTGAGAGGTTCACTACGCCTGCTAAACTATTCTCTAAGTCCTTGCCTGCTAAACCCATCTTAGACATCTCTAAGGCTGCTTGAGCTACCTGTGTGGATGTTTTAGGGCTTACACTCGCTATTGCCTTGATAGTACTTTCTAGTGATTTTAGTTCGGCTCCTGCCACACTTGAAATAGCACTAATCTTTTTAATCGTAAAACCAAAATCTATTGCAGCACCTACTCCAAAAGTAAACGCTGAAGACATTTGGTGTATACCCAAAGAGATAGCTCTAGAAGCTAAGTTAACCTTAATAAACTGATTAGTTAACCCTTTAGAAGCTCTACGTAACCTCTCTGAATCAGAAGCAGCCTTTCTCTGTGCGTTACCATAGTTCTTGATGGTTATGTTTAGGTTTCTTACGGCCTTTTCTTGCTTCTTAATGCCAGAAGAGACTTTTTGCTCTCCCTTAAGCTCTAACACTACTTTAACTGTTCTACTTGCCATTTTAGCCTTCTTTCGGAGCAGGTCTGCTCTCTCTGTAAATTCTTAACACATCAAAAAATACTGCGGATAGGTTAGTGTAATCAGTAGGCATTGTTAAGCCCATATCAGTATCGTAGATTGACATGAGTTCAATCCAGTACTTGGAGTTCTTATTGATAACCCCGTAAGGGCAGATACCTCGCTTGATGATCCACTCATAGAAAGAGTCTGGTGCGATTGTTCTATGCTGCTGCTTTGACCATTTGTCAGCTTGCGCTTGGGAATCGGTTTCGTACATTTTATAGAGGTCAGCTTCATTGTTTAGTACCACTGGTTTTCTAAAGTAGTCTTTAGCTGTTGTAGGGTAACTTAGGCAACAGGTCCGACCGCCCTTTTTATTTGGCCAGTCCTGTTGCTTGCAAGATACACATGAGTCTTCTTTGTACGTATTTAAGGTCTTTCTCGTACTTAACTCATGATAGAACTTAGCACTTAGACCGAGGTTTTTACCTCGTTATCGTCTAATTTACCCTTAGTGTAGAAATGTGTTATAGCCTCAGTGATCTCAGCTTCCATGCCTTCAGCATACCAAAGCTTGTCTTTATCTTCACCTGTAACACTTTCCAGTTCTTCTTTATCAGTTATGACGTTCTTCACTTCAGTTATGATGTTTTCCCACATATATTTATATGCTTCTCCCATCCCTCTGACACCCTTTTCTGGTTTCTTAGAGTCCTTAAGTTCAAACATCTCTTGAATAGCCCAACTCTGATCCCTGTTTGGAGTAACTCCTACAAATATCATTGGTCTATCCTTCATCTCAGGAGCATCCACTTTGTACTGTTCGTGTGATTTAGGAATGAACTCTGAAGGTACTCTTGAAATGTATTTTACTGATTCTCTACTCATAATATAATCCTATTTTAATTGTTTAGTTTGTTTAATTAGCTACTTCAGCATTTATACTTTTTAAATCCGCGATTTCAGCATCTTTAAGCACTGCCTCTTCTTGAAGATTCTTGATAGTGTCTGTTAAAAGCTTCCACCCTTTAGCAATATCATTCATGAATACACTCATATCAGATGAATGTTTAAGTATTTCTGAGTCAATATTGTTTGGTAATTGTGGTTGTTCTTGTGTTTGAGTAGTCATATCTAATCCTTTATTGTGTTGTACTGGGTTATCGAAATTACACCATATGGTATAACCGCTTTTTTGTATATTAATGCAGAAACCAATATCTTCACCTGTTTCTGATTGTAAATCTTCTGTTTGCACTAATTGGTGTCTATACCAAGGATATTCAGTGTTAGCATAAACTTCAGCTTGAACATAGTGCATCCCTGCCCCTATCCAATCTACCTGCTTAAAGCCTTTTTCTGAAGTACCATATTTAAACCCTATGTCACCCTTGACCCTTCCCCACTTGCCTACTTGATAGACACCGCTTTTCGACTTCGTTTCGTAGGGGAGGGCCACTATGGACTTATTAGCATTTATCATGCTTAAAACGTCTTCTAACGTAAACTCTATATCGGAGTCAATTGTTAAGAAGCCGTCATAGCCATTCTCAGCCTTCTGGTGGCGTTTTGAGCTTCTACACCCACTTATGAGTGTGTTACGCTGTAAAGCCAGTACAGAGCCTCTGAGGGGGCTTAGAATGAACGTGTGCTCTTTACAGGCAGCTAGTTCTGCCAAACCTGCTTTACAAGCACTGTATTCAAGGTAATACGATATGCAAATTTTAATTCTCATGATATTATAGTATTTTATAAGTGAATGCAGGCATCCCGAAAACACCTCTTAATGTACTAGCTGTCCAGGTGTTTACAAAATCTGTACCATCCCACCTGTATACTGTTGCAGTACCATCTGTATTTATTTTTATTTTACCTGGCTCTTTATCTGCGTTATTATACACATAACAATAAAGGATAACTGGAACCGTTGTAGGTCTTAAATTAGTAGGTATCCCCGAAAGCGTGAACACTGTGGTTGCTGTAGCTGTAGCAGAAAAATCGGCCTGTGGAGTCACAGTTACTTGATCGTCTGATTTAGTCCAATACCAAGTAGTGTCTGTTGCACTCGCTGCTTGATCCAGGTCTACTGTAGCTGCTCCTGCTGTAACCAAAGGCATCTGATAAGAAGCACTTGAAGCTCCTTCGTCAACCCTGACAAACAATCCTGTATTAGCTACCGTCCAAACATCACCATCAGCAGGCGCACTAGGAGCCGTTCCATGAGGTAAGTTAAGTCCTGCTTGTGAAGTCCCACTAGCTGCTGTTTTAAATATTTTTCCTGAAGCAACCTCTAACTCTCCTGATGAAATAGTCAAGTGCGCTGCATCTTCAATGGATAAAACCAAGTCATCTGTCGTAGCGTTTATAGTAGTAGATGCTCCATTACCATAAAACTCACCGTAACCATTAGTTGTGTTAATGATAACTTTCTTGCCTGTTGTGAGAACTTCTAAATCATCTATCTCAACGTCCACTTTGCCTGTCGAGTCAATTGTAACCGCATCAACAAAAGCACCTGAAGTGAGTATAGTGCTAGCACCAGTATTAGCAGCACCTATTCTAAAGATGTCATCATTATGAACCCATCTTGCAATAGCTCCAACCGAGTCAGTAGGCGTTCCCCAATATATATTTTGTTCACTAGCATCTGGGCCTAGAATAGAAATCCCACCATGAGTGCTGTTTTCAACAACTAATTCATCGGCTCCTGCATTCGCTGTGACTGACCCTGCTGTAGCAGTATGTACATGTAGCGTTCCGTCTGGGCTTGTTGTTCCTATGCCGAAATTACCGTCCTCATCAATCCGAGCTTTTTCTGTTAAAGCCCCTGAATTGCCAATATAAAAAGCTAGTTGTCCGTTCTGAGAACCCTTACTTAGTCCACTAACACCCCCTAGAGGACGCTGAGCTGCTCCTGAGTCATTACCTTTAAAGGTTATACTACCGCCATTTACTCCAGAAGAATGAGTGCCTGAATCTTCAACCGTTACGACTGCTCCTGAGTCTGTGATATGTAATCTAGTATCTGGGCTTGCTCCTATGCCTACGTCGCCAGATGAATCTATTACTAAATCAACCGTACTTGTATCTGGTGATAATAAAAGCCCAGCAGCACCGTATCCCATGAAATAATCACCAGTATTGTTCTCTAATTCCACCCAAACTGTAGCACCATCTGAATGTTTAAATCTTGCTACAGTAGTGTCAGTAGTCTCAACATCTAGAGCTACGGTAGGAACTTTCCCTATGCCTACATTATTGTCATAAGTAACCCCAGTGGACTCTTTAGCCCATATGGTGAGGTTTGTGCCTGCATTGTTATTGAAGTTGAAGGAATCATTAGTAGACTCATACCCCAGTTCCCTGAGTTGTAAATCAGTGGTCAACTGCGCATAAGTCGTTCTTTCATGTATTTGTACTATTACTTTAGTTGTAGTTGCCATCTTATCCTAAATGTCTCTATCTGCAAGATCATATTCACTAAGTGTTCTAGTGATAGAGCCTGCATCTCCAAAATCATACTGTGCGAGTGTTCTCGCTCCAAAACCTGCATCCCAAAGTAAGAAGTCAGGTAAGGCATCTGTAGTTGTGTGTAGGGTTACTCTTATAGGAGTAGTTCCATCAACCTCATAAGCCTCAAAAGGAATTGTGTTCTGAAATAACTCGTCTGGTTTAGCTAGTTTATGTTCAACATTCTTAACTCTGCAATGAGGCATTTCTACTATCATATAATCAGTGTTATTATGCCAAACAGTCCCATGAATAGGAAAATAAGAACCAAATCCACCTACAGTAAGGTCTTGCCAATCATCATTGATAAATTCACAAGAAAACTCACCTTTAACAGTGTAGTTCCCATAAGAAAACGTCTGTCTTGTTCCACTACCTGGAGATTTCTTTTCAGTAAGGTTATTTTGACAAGTAATCTTCATTGAACTTAAACCTGAGTCTGTAGAAGGTTCTCCTACTTCAGCAGCTTCTATGTACCAATCACCATGACTCCAATCTGTTATTGTGCCTGAAGTGTAAGTTCCTCCACCAACTTCACCTGGGTCTGGATGACCTTCTAGTGCTTCCCAATCCTTAAATTTAAAGTCTGCTTTTATCTTAAAATCTTCATTAGCAGCCATTGAAAAACTCAATTCATCGCAAAGACCTCTTTTAAAGTGGTGCGCATTAACACCAGGAAAAGAAGCGTGATCAGGGAATTTCTTTATAATATCTATAGAATAAACATCCCCTGCAACAGCTCCATAAGTACCATCTCCATAAGTATCTCCACCACTAAATCTAGGGTGAGTCTTTGAGGGCACAAAAGTGTCAATATAGGATGATCCCGTATCAACTTGGTCTACCATTTGAAAATGAGACATGAAAATAGCATTGCAATTCTCAAGTCTTGGGACGAACTCTATATGTCCTTGAGGTTTACTTTCTTCGAGGTACATTGATGTGGCAAGTATGGAACGAGTGTTCCGAACCATACTATTTCTTTCCACTATCATCTGTTGTCGAACAAGCCCTTCACTTTCCAGTAAAGGAAGAAAGGGGTCTGACGTTCCTGTGTCAAACCACCCATCATTCTCCCAGACAGTCAGAGATGTTTCATAACCTTTAGCCATTAAACAATCTCAAATGCTGATCCTAGTCCTGCTGTAGTAACAGTCCATGTTATAGGTGAAGTGTTACCATCATCACTCTCATAAGCTGAGAATGGGATAGACATCTCATTGATCGCTTCTCCACCACTCTGATTAACAGAGAAAGGATCTCTTCGACAATTAGGCAGGCTAAATGATATCTGATCATCTGCTGCATTGAAGAAAGTACCCACTACTGCAAAAGCTTGGTTATCCAACATGGAACCCATGTGCTTTAAGCCATCATTAGGCATATCCATTGTGATTTCACCATCTACCATGATTCTACCGAAAGGATATCTAGCAGGATTTAAGTTCCCAATAGTGATCCTATCTTCAGCATTGTTTTTGGAAGAAATAGTGAAGTTAGTGATATCAATATCAGTTTCAGAGTCTCCTGCAAAAGTCATTGTTCCTGAAAAGAACTCAAACTGACTGTTTGTAGAATAACTACCTTCTGAGCTATTTGGGTCTTGAGAAGATGCTGAATTAGCAGAACCATAACTGTCTGCTTTAAAAGAAGCACTTACTTTAAGGTCTTCATTAGCTGCTGCTGTCATGGATACTTCGTCCACAAAGCAAGATACGTATTTCTGAATATTAGTAGTGCCTGAAGCTGCTGCATGGAATTTCTGCCATACGTCTACAACAAACATATCGCTTGCTGCTGTAGTATAACTGCCTGATCCATAAGTTGCACCAGACCAATCTGGCTGTGTTTTAACTGGCACGAACGTATAAGTAGCTACACTAGCACTAACTGTTCCTTCATACATTTGATTATGAGCCATTAGAATCATTGGAAAATCATCTGATCTGGGTTGGAACTCAATGTTTCCACCTGGTTTCTGTGCTCCAGAAGTTCTCTGTGAAGCTTTCAGTGATCTACCAAAAGTGATCTTTTCTGGTCTTTCTGTAAATTCTTTGTTTACGGAGAGATCAACGGAATCAGCAAATAATGCGTGTCCTTCTCTCACTGTAGTTGATCCCCATCCATTACCTTCTCGGACTAGTATCCAACCTTCGTATCCTTTACTCATTTGTTACTCCTTAAGTATACTTATTTAATATTTCACATGTGATTAAATGCTTTAGTTTAATACCAGAATTTATCTCTTCTGATTCTTGACTACTAATGTTCGTTCTTACAAATTGACCACTATTAGTTTTGTTCAGAAATAATGCCGTTAATTGATCATACCAGTAGCTTGAGCCAAAAGCACTGGATATCGTTTTTCTAGGCTCAGAGGGTTTGCTCTTAGTGATTATATCTACATTGATTGTCCAAATCTCGGTCAAGTGTGGACCAATGTGTCTATTTTCTCTAACAACAGGCTCCTCTTCGCCTAAATAAATAATCGCACCGTACTGCTTAACTTGGGGATCAGGGTCGTCAGCACCTTGATACTCCACTTTATCCAGTTTGGTAAGAGTATTTAACTGTGTTTCAATGAAACTTATTACATCTTCTAATTTTGTTGTTGCCATTCTATCCTCTAATAGCTTGTGATAAGCCACGGATTAAGTGTCTTTCGATAATTTTTCCTTGTACATCTGATACTATAAGAGGATCACGTTTAGTTTTAGCTTTTTCAGCATTAAAACCAAAGACCTTTTTTCCATGTTTAGTGGAAGGTTCAATGGAGTGAATGCCTTTTTTGCTCGATCTTTTGAGACTACCCACTGCATGACCTCTAGCAACCAATGGTTTCTTAGAGCTTCTTACAGTTTTTCTTATGGCAGGATCAGAAGAAAACCTAATAGGCATATTTAGTGTAGAGTCTTTAATAGACGCCATACTACGTCCTGAGCCATCCAAACCGCCCTTTATCTGGCTTTTATAAGTTTTAGTTATCTCATCAGCAGCTTTCTTTAAGTCCTCGTCAGCAGTCTCTTTGGCCCACTTACGGAGGTTTTTATTAAAGCTCACTAATTGCTTATCATTTATCCTTATCTGTACCAAGCTCAATTATCTCCACATTACTAGCTTGAGTACCTGGGTTTCTATAACCAGGAGCTAAACAGAATTTAACCTTGTCACCTTCTCTTAGTTCTCTAAACTTAGGATCACGTTGACCTTTTGCTAGTAATTGTTTATAATGTACGTATACTTGCCCATTGTCGTATTTTATGTAGCCATAACTTTGACCACCACTGCCGAACCAATCACAGGTTCCTTCATAATAAATATCCATTCTTAATATCCTTTAGCAATATTCCTACCACCAGTTTGATTTCTCACTGGGTTAGTTTCCCAGGTCCATTTGTCACCTACAACAAAGATACTCTCTGTCCCAGTGGAAGTGCCCATATTAAATCTAATATAGCACTGTGAATCTAAGTGAGTCCAACCATCTGTGGTGGTCCCAGTATCAGTTCCCATTCCGTCATTATTCCACTTATAAGTGCACTCTCTAACACCACCTGAAGTTCCTGTACCTGTTATTTCAACAGACCAAGTCCTTCTAAAATCAGCTCCAGAGAATCCGCTTCCATAAGTTTCATCATGATTAGTAACCATAGTGCCAACAGAAGATCCTTGCGATCTACTTGCAGGACCAACTCCTGCTTCACTAGGGCTTGTTTTACTCTTAAAAGTAACCTTTTTTGTATGCCAGTCTTGGTAGACCATATCTCTTTCGTCTTTAAACCCAAAGTACCAAGGTTCTTCGCCCCTATCTACTTGATTAATCTGATTAGATTTGACTATCCTATAAATAGCATCCCAAGCATTGTAATCTCGCACTGATTGATCATAGAAACCATCCCTGTTCTTCTCAGCAGGAGTATGATAACCTAAACCATCTAAAAGCCTGTTGGTGTACTTATAAGCAGCTATAACGTGATCTTCTGATTGACTATCTAAATAATCATTAATGTCTGGAAAGTATGATTGCAACTCTTGTTCAAAGACATAAGTCTGAAAAGGAGTTCCTGCATTCACTATCTTAACCTCATTGTCACCAATAAAGCTCTGAGTGCCTCCAGTAGTCTTAGCTGTCCAGTTCTGTCTAATTGGACCTAAAGCCCACCCAACAGTAGATTTAGTCTCTGTGTAAGTTCCGCCACTGTCATGAGCTATGTTCTCACTAAGCACTAAACTACCAGAAGAGTCTGTTACGTCTAAATTAACAGCTCCAGTAGTTATAGCAGTATCATCTGTCTCATGTAGAGTGGTAGTAAATACAATGGTATCACCTAGTATCACTTTTTTCATTATCTTTTTACCTTAAATTTAAGTGAACTAATAGCCGTTTTAATCTTTAATGAGGTAATATCTTTAGTCACATGATCCCAAGCGTGTTTGAGGTTAATTACCACTAACGCAGTTAAAGCTATCCCACTATATAAGTCTAGCATTGTAGCTCTCCCTGGCTTTCCTAAAGCCCCTTGAGGGATCGGTTTCCTAATGAAAGGCATTCCTATACCCATCATTGAAAACCTCTTCTCAGCCGTATCTATAGCCATTAAGACCATTCCCCTTTAGTAGCCGTTGTTCCGTCATCTGAGTCAGTGCTAGTAGCTATAGTAGTATCATCGTCATCATTACGAAGAGTAGCTGTAGTAGCTGTCTGAGTGACTTTATTACGTGCTAGAGTAAATAACCAGTTTATCTTATCTTTGATTGAACTAGTCGCAGCAGGTACACTTGTTGGTTGTACATGAGTGTCCGTCACAAGCACGTCTAGGGCCTCTACGTTCACTTCAGCCTTCATAGCTGTACTCATACCACCTAAGTCTGTTAAGCCTGCTCCTGCCGTTCCTATCTCTGCTGTATCCACTAAGATAGAATCAGCAACAGTATCTACAGTATCAACAGCAGTTTTAATTGCTCCTAACCCATCGGTACCATTACTTAGGTCAGTCTGTATACCATCAACCACGGTATCAATAGTGTCTATAAGAGCTTTTAAAGCTCCTAACCCATCAGTACCATTGGCTAAGTCTGTATTAGCAGTGTCTATGGCTGTTTTAATTGCCCCTAGACCATCTGTAGCATTACTTAAGTCTGTTTGGATACCATCTACAACAGTGTCTACAGTAGCTACGTTTGTAGTCAAAGTAGTGATTGTTGCAGGTATTGTAGTAGCTGTATCTATTAGTATTTCATCTACATCATCTTCAATGTCAGACTGTAGTTCCGTAACATTCCCACCTACATCATTATATCTAAATTGGCCAAAATGGTGTATTTGTCCTCCCGTGCACGAGTCGGTATGAACTTGTCCACCGCCTCCACAATGGACGTTATGGCCTGAAGCTAGATTTTTGAAAGTTATCTTACCTTCAAAACCATGAATGTGCACTGTAGAAGCTCCTATTCCATTAAAATCAATAATTACACCTGTGTTACTATCAGCAAAGCAATTATGAAGATGGTATGAGCCTGCATTACCCAACGTCAAAGTTCCTTGGATGGCTGTCATATGAACATAACCTCCAGAATCTAGAGTTACGTTACTGAAAACACAATGTTCAAACATATATAAAGCTGAAGCAGTGCATATTCCACTAACAGCGTGTGCCCCATGAATATGAGTATCTGTAACATCAGCACCATTCAGCACTAAATTCCAACCATCGCCTTTGTATATTTTTTGAGTTTCACTTGCAGCAAAAGTTATTGAACTAGCAGGAGCCACTTCAAACCTCTTTATACCTATAGAGCTAGAGATTGTCGCAGCGTCAGAAAGAAGGCTTGAAGGGTTATCCCCAGTTCCATTTACATAATTCTCTGTTCCTGCTGTACCATTATTTGTATCTACCCATATACTTCCGTTAGAATATCCTATACTTTGGTCTACTTGTACTGCCGTTACCAAACACTCCCAAACTCGTAAATTGCTAGGAGTGGTAGTGTCTGTTTCAAACCTTACGTAAACCTTTCCTAATTCTGAACCTGTTCCGGTAAAAACATCAGTAAGAGGGATACTCAATAAATCATCATCATCTATATTACCTACAGTTTCCCAACTAGCACTCACATGATTATAGATTTTTGCATTAATGTTATCAGCTCCACCGTCTACGTCTGCAAATATAGTTAAAGTCGTTCCTTGACGATTCCCTCCCACCTGGAAGCCATAAACAATATCAACATCATTTCCCGTATCATTTATAGAGTGAGAATTAGTAGTCCCAGGCCCAGTAGAAGAAAATGTACCCGAAACTACTGACCCTACAAAAAGAGCTGAAGAAGGGTCTACCGCTCCACCTGTGTTGTCTTCAGAAGGCGCAAAAGTTAAACCCCCACCAGTAGATGCTCCTATGTTACTTATAGAGGTTCTGGTAGCAGGATAATCTCCTGATACCTGACTGTCTATAAGCTGATCGTTTAGAGCTGCTGCTCTAAAAGTCATTCTAGGGCCAACAAATGGTAAAACACCTGTTATAACCCCACTGAACCAACCAGTGCCTTCTGCATCATTATTGATAGTTCCTGCACTAGCTGTTATTTCAAGCTTGTACATACCATTACCCACATGGGTCCAATCATGAGATCCTGCTGTGGTAGGTACTACATTAGTCTGAGTTTGAACTCCTGCTGTGGTAATAAAGTTCCAGTTAAGATCCATACCTGCTGCATTATACGCAACAGCTTCTTCAATTGTTTTAAAGTCTGTATCGTCTAAAAGAGGTGCAACATTAACTGCAACTGCAATAGCCGTATCTACATCTATGTACATGCTTGACATATGATTTCCTATTGTTGTATTAAATAATAATAATGAGGATTTCCAGAAGCTACTGAGATACCTAATCTTGAGTTAAAATCATTCGTACAAATACCTTCTGGAATTGACTCAATTGCGCTAATGTCTTCACTAGTTTTCATAGTTGAAGTATACTGTCCTGACTGTAAATATAACTTTGTTCCAACTGAACCTGTCCAAGGAGTGTTTGTTCCATCATAAGAAATATCTCGGATGGTTCCTTCTACTGCACTGATATCTTCACTAGTCTTTATTGTTGAAGAAAACTCTCCAGAGGTCAAATAAAGCTTCTTGCCTGCAACCCCTGTCCACCCAGTATCGGTCCCATCAAAAGTTATTCCATTAGGGATAGTGTCTACCGCAGAAACAGATTGACTCGTCTTTAAAGTGGAAGTATAAACCCCAGAAGTTAAATAAAGTTTATCAGCTTGATTACCAACCCAAGGTATATCAGTGCCATCATAAGAAGCACCTAAACCTCCATTATCCACCCCACTGATTGCCTCAGAAGTCTTTACTGTAGATGTAAACTGGCCAGATTGTAAGTATAATTTCCCTCCTGAAGTCCCTATCCAATAAGTATCAGTAAGATCGTATGTAATTCCTCTACCACCACTGTCTACCCCACTTGTGGCTAAACTAGTCTTAAGGGTAGATGTAAATTGACCTGAAGTAAGATAAACTTTAGAGTCACCACTTCCAATCCAAGGTGTATCAGCCACCAAACCTCCTATATGAGTCTCTCATCTCTAATAAATCAACTTCATGAAAGTGTCTACACAAGTAATCATAATGAACCCATAGTTCAAAACCGTTTGATTTAGCCTTCTCACTGAAATACAAGTCTGGTCCCATATTAACAGTCCCATCTTGGTGATAAGTCCTTCTAAAAGGAGCTATTCTCATATCAGCATTCTCAAAGACTCTTCTCATTGCTAAGAAGCACCCACTACCTATTGCGTCTGGATTCTGTAATCCATCATGAGTGGGCCAAGGTAAGTACCCATCACCATGAGATTTATACGCATTCATATAGATAGGGTGTTTTCCTTCAACAGCAACGTGCACTGGGGTAGGACAACCTATGATATCCTTATCTAAATCAATCAAATCCAGAGGGTTTCCCATTGGAGGATTGTCAGAGTCCATATTCATCCAGACATCGTAATCACCTTTCATGAAATGATTAACTATCTGACACATATTGTTCTCATAAGGTCTATGAGTGGGCCATATAGGAGTTACTTCATGCCTTTCGTCTGCACAAAGCCTGTGTATAGCCATTGATGTGAATTTGTGAATCCAACCTTGATTTGTTATAGATAGTAATACTTTCATTATTTTATCGTAATCCCCATTAATGCTTTCTTATCTGACCATTTCTTCATTTTATTCTTCATGACACCTGGTACTGTTTCGTCATCAGGATCAATAGCTTTTTCTAGTCTAGCTTCTAATTTTGCTAACCTGTTTTTAAGCTTACTCCCACCTTTGTTCTTAGTGTCAAGAGAATTAAGTATGTTTAACTCATTTGACATTGCAACTAATATCTCAGGGTTTCTTGTTTCGTCATCTAAATGAATGGTAGCTTTGTTGTCATGGAAGTCTTCTAGTTCCACTTCAGTCAACCTAGTGCATTCACCTGGAAAAGTGGCTACTGCATCTAAGACAAAAGCTTCTGTAATAACCAATACTCCCCACTGTTCTCCAAAAGGAGAATCAGCAGAATGCACTTTATGTCCAGAAGTTTTATCATAACACCACCCTAGACCATAAGTGTCTATATAAGTGGACCAATCCATACCACTGTCTACTAC
>Ga0114905_1001081_pt1 | contig 15507 bp, 10 predicted proteins | sample MalvireepMed_b05_FD_83499 | JGI IMG/M metagenome (GOLD analysis project Ga0114905, IMG submission 83499) | Marine viral communities from the Global Malaspina Expedition - Malaspina viral metaG DeepMed_b05 | ecosystem: Environmental > Aquatic > Marine > Oceanic | place: Mediterranean Sea...
CCATGAAGATGACGCCCCCCGCCGCGTTCGCACGTTCGCTTGCCGCCACCCCCGCCCTGATCACCAAGCGCGTGCTTGGCCTGCCGGTGGTCGACGCCACCACCGACGACTGTGTCGAGGCCCTGCTGGGCGGCGCGGCGCGCTCGGTCTTCTTCCTCAACGCCCACTGCGCCAACATCCGCGCCCGCGATCCGCATTACGCCGCAGCGCTGGCCCGCGCCGGCGCGGTGCTGCCCGACGGCATCGGCGTCGAACTCGCCGCCCGCATGACCGGCACCGAGCTGACCGAGAACCTCAACGGCACCGATTTCACCCCGGCGTTGCTGCGGGCGGCGGCACGGCGCGGCCTTTCGGTCTTCCTGTTCGGGGCCCGGCCCGGCACCGCCGAGGCTGCCGCGCGCAAGCTTGCCACCACGATCCCCGGCCTGCGCATCGCCGGCACCCGCGACGGCTATGCCGGCGCCGCCAACAGCGCCGACGCGATCCGCGAGATCAACGGCTCTGGCGCCGACATCCTGCTCGTCGCCATGGGCGTGCCGCAGCAGGAGCTGTGGATCGACCGCCACCTGTCGGAGCTCGCCCCCGGGCTGGTGCTTGGCGTCGGGGCGCTGTTCGACTTCCTCGCCGGGACCGTGCAGCGCGCGCCCGCACCGGTGCGCAAGGCGCGGATGGAATGGGCCTGGAGGCTGGCGATGGAGCCGCGCCGCATGGCCGGGCGCTACCTCGTCGGCAACGCGACCTTCCTGATCCGCGCCGCGCGCCACGCGCTGCGCCTCGCCGGCCGCGAGGCCATCGGCAAGCGACTGCTGGATTTCGCGGGCAGCCTCGTGCTCACCCTTGTCATGGCGCCGCTGCTTCTTCTGGTGGCCGCCCTGATCCGCGTCGACAGCCGCGGGCCGGTGCTGTTCCGCCAGACCCGCGTCGGGCTCAACGGCAAGCCCTTCACCATCTTCAAGTTCCGCACCATGCACACCGACGCCGCCGAACGCCTGGCCGAGCTGCGCGCCAGTTCGGACCGCGAGGGCATCTGCTTCAAGTCGCGCACCGATCCCCGCGTGACCCGCGTCGGCCGCCTTCTGCGCCGCTACTCGATCGACGAGCTGCCGCAGATCTTCAACGTGCTCTTCGGCCACATGTCTCTGGTCGGTCCGCGCCCGGCCCTGCCCACCGAGGTTGCGGCCTACCCCGCCCACGCGCTCGAGCGGCTCGAGGCGCGCCCCGGTATCACCGGCCTCTGGCAGGTTTCGGGCCGTGCCGATATCGGCTTCGACAAAATGGTGGACATGGACATCGCCTATGTCCGCTCGCGCAGCCTCCTGCTTGACCTGGTTCTGCTCGGCCTGACGGCGCAGGCCGTGTTCTCGGGGCGGGGCGCGTATTGAGCGAAGTTCCGCTGAAACCTGGAAAAAATCTCACGACCTATCCTTTTGGATAGGGTCACTGTCCCGATCCCCGGATGAAAAAACCCCTGCCAGATGGCAGAATTCACAAAGATCTGAACAAGGCTGGCCCCATGCACTCACTCACACAACACTTTGCCCGGGCGGCAGGTCTTCTGCTGCTCCTCGGCGCCACCTCGGTCGCCGCGGCCGAGCTCGAGCAACCGACAGGCCCCGTCCTCATGACGATCAGCGGCGAGATCGAGAACACCAATGGCGACGGCACCGCGGCGTTCGATCTCGAGATGCTGCGCGCGCTCGGCGCCACCGAGATCACCACCGAGACGATCTGGACCCCGGGCACCATCACCTTCACCGGCGTGGAACTGAAGACCCTGCTCGACCATGTCGGCGCCACCGGAACCGAGATCGATGCCACCGCGGTCAACGATTACACCGTGGTGATCCCGGTCAGCGATGCCGTCGAGGACGGACCCATCGTCGCCTACGAAATGGATGGCAGCCTGATGTCGCGCCGCGACAAGGGCCCGCTTTGGCTGATTTACCCGTACTCGTCGAACGCCGAGTACAGGACCGAGGTGATCTACTCACGGAGTATCTGGCAACTCGACCGTTTGGCGATAGAGTAGGGGTCCACTCAACCTATGCCCCTGGAGGCTGAATGACGCTAGCAACCGGTTTCCGGCGCACGGGGCGAGCCGTTCTATCGGCACTCGCCCTTTTGTGTTTGCTGGCCATTGCCGTGCTCGTGAGGGATGTCGTCAAAGAGCTGAAATTTCTCAGCTCTGCCAGCTCCGACAATGTTCACTGGACGCTGTCGCAGGCCGAGGTCGAGTTCCTCGAGTTCCGCAACGCCGTGAACTGGGCCCGCACCGCGCCCGAGACACCGCTGAGCAGCGTCGTCGTCGAGTTCGACGTGTTCTACAGCCGCACCTCGATTCTGGCCAATGGCGCGCTCTACGCGGCGCTGCGCGAAGACCCGGCCTTCGATGCCCCCCTGACCGAGGTGCGCGACCGGCTCAACGCGATGATCCCGTTGATCGACGGCCCGCGCGAGGACCTGCGCGCCGGGCTCGACGATCTCGCGGCGCAGGCCGAGGAGATGCGCGTCCTCGTGCGCAAGATCGCCACCACCGGGCTGCAGCACTTCGCGCTGGAATCCGATGAGCTGCGCACGTCGGTCGCGATAACGCTGCTCCGGCTTGCGGTGCTCACCGGCCTGTTGCTGCTCGCCCTTGCGGCGATGCTCATGCATGCGCGCCGCACCGCCCAGCAGACCGAGAGGCGTGGCAAGGAGCTGGCGATCGCCTATGCCCGCCTGAACACCATTCTAGACACCTCGCTCGACGCCGTCGTGGTGACCGACACCGACGGCCGGATCCAGAACTTCAACCCGGCGGCCGAGCGGATTTTCGGCTGCCGGCTGAAAGACGTGCGCGGCAAGCGTGTCGGCGATGTCATCGTGCCCGATCATCTGCGCGACGCCCACGAGGCGGGCATGGCCCGCTTTGCCGCCGATGGCGATCACCGGGTGATCGGACAGGGCCGCGTGAAGCTCGAGGCGATGCGCTCCAACGGCGAGGTCTTCCCGGTCGAGCTTGCGATCGAGACCGCCCACGCCGGCGACGAGCAGCTCATGGTGGCCTTCCTGCGCGACATCTCGCATCGCGTTGCGGCCGAGAACGAGCTGGTGCAGGCCCGCGACAAGGCGCTCGCCGGAGAGCAGGCCAAGGCCGAGTTTCTCGCCATGATGACGCACGAGATCCGCACGCCCCTGAACGGCATCCTCGGCAACCTGTCCTTGATGGAAGACACCAAGCTCGGCAGCGACCAGGCGCGCTACATGCGCAACATGAAGATCTCGGGCGAGCTCTTGATGCGGCACGTGGATGCGGTGCTCGACGTGGCGCGCTTCGAGTCCGGGGCCGACAAGGCCCAGGAGGATGTCACCCATCTCGGCCACCTGTTTCAGGACATCGTCGACTCGCAGACCAGCGCCGCCCACGCCCACGGCACCGCCCTGCAATGGGGCTGGGTCGGCGCGCCCGAGGACTGGGTCGAGGTCGACAGCTCGCGCCTGCAGCAGATCCTCCTCAATCTGGTGGGCAATGCCATCAAGTTCACCCGCGAAGGCCGCATCAGCATCGAGGCCGAGGTGATCGAACAAGGCGAGCCTGCCGAGATCGAGATCCGGGTCAGCGACACCGGCAGCGGCATCGCCGAGGGCGATCTGGCGCGGATCTTCGAGGATTTCCAGACCGTCTCGCATCAGGTCAGCGACAGCGTCGGCGGCACCGGGCTTGGCCTCGGCATCGTGCGCCGTTTCGTGCAGGCCATGGGCGGCGAGATCGGCGTCGAGAGCACCGTTGGCGAGGGCAGCACCTTCTGGCTGCGCATCCCGGTCCTGCCGGTCGAGAGCCCACCGAGGACAGCGGCGTCGGCCCCGAGAGCGAGGCGCCCAGCGATCTCGAGATCCTGCTGGTCGAGGACAACGACATCAACATGCAGCTCGCCTACGAGGTCCTGGTCGGCATGGGCCACCACGTCACCGAGGCCCGCGACGGGCAGGAGGCGCTGGACATCGCGACCAAGCGCCCGTTCGACCTGATCCTCATGGACATCCGGATGCCGGTGATGGACGGCCTCACCGCGACCAAGATGATCCGCGAGGGTGACGGGCCGAACTGGGATGCTCCGATCGTGGCCTTCTCGGCCAACGTCCTGCCCGAGGCGCGGGATCGCTTTGCCGCTGCGGGCATGTCGGATTTCCTCGGCAAGCCGCTGCAACGCACCGAGCTTGCCCAGATCATCGTCCGCTTCTGCGCCGGCCGGGAGCGCCGGGTGAAGCTCGAGGGCGCAACCCCGCTGCTGGTGGAAAAGAAGGAGAGTCCGATGGAGAAACTGCGCGCGCGTTACATGTCCGAGACCAGCTCGCTTTTCGAATGGCTTGCCGGGCTGCCCGAGGACACTCACGCCATCGCCGATCGCGCCCACCAGATCGCCGGCAGCGCCGCCGCCTTCGGGCAGCCCGGCGTGCGCGAGGCGCTCCTGCTGGTCGAGCAGGCGGCCGAGGCCGGCGACCGCGAGGATCTGGTGATTGCCATCACCGAGGCGCAGGCGGCGTGGAAAGCGGCCCCGGAGCCCACCCTCGTCGGCTAGGCCCGATAGACGCCGTATGCCTCAAGGCAGCACCGTCTTGGCAACCCCCACCGCCAGAAGCGCCTGCGTCAGGTTGGTGACGCTGCTGTCGTAACAGGCGATGCCGTCGCCGGGCAGCAGGTAGGGATCGAAATCGTCGCGATCCGGGCGGCGCAGCTGGTTCTCGATGCTGCGCTCGATCACCGTCGAGACCTGCGTGGTCGGGTCGCGGGTGACAAGGATCGCCGAGCGGTGCGCGCTGGTGGCGCGGGTGCCGCCGACGCAGTTGGTATCGATCACCGCCTGCATCATGCGCGTGCCATAGGGCACCTGACGCACCTCGCGGCCGATGGCCGAGGGCGCGTTGCCGGTGGCCGGCACGGTGAGGTTCGACAGGAACATCGACACGCCCGGCGGCGAAATCGGGCTCGGGCGCATCAGGTCTTCCTGGAAGCACTCGCGCGAGGGCACCACGACCTCGTCGCCGGTGATCAGCATCACGTCCACCGCGTTGCGCCCCTCGAACACGCCGCGCATGTCCAGAACGTAGCGCTGTCCGCCACGATAAAGCTCGACGGCCGAGATATCCGCATCCGGGCGGATGCCGCCGGCGGCGCGGATCGCGGCCGAGAGGTTGCGGCCTTCGGTCGAGGCGCCCAGCGCGGTCTGTCGCGCGATGTCGAGATCGTCGCCCGAGACCCGACCGATCTGGGCCGCGTGGGGCTCGAACACCGCGCCCGAGACCGCCACCGACACGCCTGCGAAATCCGCCACACGCACCGAGACGCGCGGCGCCTCGTCGTAGAACTCGTCATTGAGCAACGCGTTGATCAGGTCGGCCTCGATCTGGGCGGTGGTGCGCCCCTCGGCGCGCACCGGCGGCAGGAAGGGCAGCTTCAGCGTGCCATCGCGCGAGACCACGTAGTTGCCGACAAACGTCTCGTCATCGGCGACCCGGATATCGACCAGATCGTTGCGCGACAGCCGCTCGCCACCCAGCGCGTGATGCGCCAGCCCGCCGGCCTTGCCAGTGCCGCTCCCGACGCCGCCTGCCAGCGGCTTGCAGCGCGCGGCGTTCAGTCGCTCGGATTGCAGCACCGGGCGCTCGGCGAAATTCAGCGGCGGGTCGCGATACTGCGCCTGGTAACCGCCGCCATCATCGATCGGCCCGAGGTTCTTCGGCGACGGCGCAGGGCCGCAGCCAGCCATCAGGCCAATCCCCAGACAAAGGCTCAAGGTTTTGCGGCTTGCGCTCGACATGCAACCCTCACGTGCTCTGCTTTTTCTTCTTATCTGCCGCCAGCATGACAGAAAATTCGCTCATGTGCAGTGCCTACCTATCCTCAAGGGTAGGAATACTCTCTCATGAGTTGCTTGGCTCTCCCCTCGAGCGCAGGACAGCACCCGGCCTGCAATTTATGGTTACTCCAACATCAAGGAGAACCTGACCGTGTCCCGCACCGCAACCCCACTGATGAGCCACCTGCTCGCTTATGGCGCCTCCGAGGTCGCCACCAAGCTGTCGCGGCTGGGTGTCGTCATTGCGGTTGCCCGCACCCTCGACGCCACCGAGATCGGCGTCGCGGCAGCGGCGCTGGCCACCGGGGACCTGCTGAAATCACTCACGGAGAACGGTGTCGGGCAACGCATCATCGCCGCGTCCGACACCGACCTTTCCGCGACCTGCAACCGCGCCCATGGCCTGAACTGGGCATGGTGCCTCGGCCTCTTCTCCGTGCAGAGCGCCATCGCCGCCGGCGTCTGGGCGCTCACCGGCAACCTGCCGCTGGCGTTGATGATCCTCGTGCTTGCCGGCGAATATCTCTTCATGCCCGGTGGGCTGGTGCAGACCGGCCTCGCGCTGCGGGCCGGCAAGCTCAAGCAGACCGCCGCGATTGCCGGCGGCCAGGCGGTGATGGCGAACCTGCTCTCGGTGCTGCTGGCGCTGGTCTGGCCGAGCGCGCTGGCGCTGGTGCTGCCGCGGCTGCTGACCGCGCCGTTCTGGCTCGTCTCGATGCGCGCCCTGCACCCCTGGAAAGCCGACAAGGCCGCCGGCAAGGCGCCGATCCGCCCCTTCCTGTCCTTCGGCTGGGCGGTGCTCGGGGTCGAGATCGTCAAGGCGGCGCGGATGCAGGCCGACAAGCTGATCGTCGGCGCCCTGCTCGGCCCGGCCGCGCTCGGCATGTACTTCATGGCCTTCAACGCCGGCCTCAGCCTCGCCACCTCGTTCTCGACCGCCTTCGCCGCCGTGCTCTTCCCGCACCTGTGCAACAGCAGCGACCGCAAGGCCGCCCTGCGCCAGGGGCTCGGCGTCTCGCTGGGTCTCGTGGGCCCGGCGGTGGTGCTGCAGGCGCTGCTCGCACCGTGGTACGTGCCGCTGCTTCTGGGCTCCGACTGGGCCGATCTCAGCGGCGTGGTCTCGGTCCTCTGCCTCGCGGCGATCCCGACCATGCTCTGGACCGCCGCCGCCGGCTGGATGCGCGCCGAGGGCCGGCCGCAGCAGGAACTACTCGCCACCGTGCTCCTCACCGCCGCGCTGATGGCCAACATCGCCCTCACCGCCCCGCACGGCCTCGAGACCATCGCCTGGGGCTACCTCGTCACCGCCAGCCTCACCATGGTCGCGGTCTCCCTGCCCGCCCTGCGTTTCGCCTTCGGTCCGGTCCTCGTGAAGTCCCTCGTGAAAGTGTAAGCCCATGTCCCTGATCTCCATCGTCATCCCGGCCTACAACGCATCCAAGACCCTGCCCGCCACGGTTCAGAGCCTGACCCGTCAGAGCTGGGTCGACTGGCAGGCGATCATCGTCGAGGACGGCTCGCAGGACGACACCCTTGCCGTGGCGCAGGCGCTGGCCGCGGACGAGCCCCGCCTCACCGTGGTCCGCAACCCCGGCAAGGGCCCCAGCGATGCGCGCAATCACGGCGCCATCGACCTCGCCCGTGGCGCCTTCATCGCCTTTTGCGATGCCGACGACATCTGGCTGCCGGGCAAGCTCTCCTCGGTCGCGAGCGCGCTGCTGATGGGTGAGGCCGACGCTGTGTTCGGGCGCATCGGCTTCTTCGAGAGCGACCCGGCGCAGGTCGGAGCCCGCTCGACCGTACCCGAGGGCCGGGTCACCGTGCCGATGCTGATGGGGGAGAACCCGGTCTGCACCATGTCGAACCTCACCGTCCGGACCGACGTGTTCCGCGCGCTCGGCGGCTTCCGCGCCGACATGGTCCACAACGAGGATCTCGAGTGGCTGATCCGCCTCGTCGGCAGCGGCTACGCGCTCTGCGGCCTGCCCGACGATCAGATCCGCTACCGCACCAGCAGCGGTGGCCTGTCCTCGGACCTGACCGCCATGCTCCGGGGCCGCGAGCAGGCGATGGAGACCGCCCGCCGCTTCGGCTTTGCCCCGGACGACCGCGCCGAGGCCATCTACCTGCGCTACCTTGCACGCCGCGCGCTGCGTGTCGGCTGCGAGCCGCAGCTCGCCCTGCGCCTCGCGCTCTCGGGACTGCGCCGCGACGCGCGTGCCTTCCTGTTCCCGCTGCATCGCGGGGCTGCCACCGCGCTTGCCGCGATGCTCGCCCCGATCCTTCCCACGCCGCTGCGCCACACCCTGTTCTCGAAATAAGGAGCCGCCCGATGCCTTACGCTTCCATCGTCGTTCCCGCGTTCAATGCCGCCGCCACCCTGCCCGAGACACTGGACTCGCTCTCGGCCCAGAGCTTCGGCGATCTCGAGATCATCGTCGTCGATGACGGCTCCACCGATGCCACGGCCTCGGTCGCAGAGGCCCATGCCAAGCGCGACCGGCGGGTGCGCATCGTGCAGCAGAACAATCGCGGCCTGGCCGGCGCGCGCAATACCGGCATCGCCCGCGCCCGCGGCGCGCTGATCGGGTTCTGCGACTCCGATGACCGCTGGATGCCCGACAAGCTCGATGCCCACGTGCTGCACCTTGCCACCTCGCCGCATGTCGGCCTGAGCTTTGCCGGTTCGGCCTTCATCGACGAGACCGGCCGCCGCACCGGCCATGCCATGCGCCCGCGGCTGAGCAATGTCGGCACCGCGCATGTGTTCAAGCGCAACCCGGTGGGCAACGGGTCGGTGCCGGTGTTCCGCCGCGAGGCGCTCGAGGCGATCTCGTGGCGCCCCGACAGCGAGACCAAGCGCGACTGGGTGTTCGACGAGACCTTCCGCCAGTCCGAGGATATCGAGTGCTGGCTGCGCTTTGCCCTGACCACCGACTGGAGCATGGAGGGCGTGCCCGGCCTGCTCACCGAGTACCGCATCAATGCCACCGGCCTTTCGGCCCGCACCGATGCGCAGCTTGCCGCATGGGAGCGCATGGTGACCAAGCTGCGCCCGTCCGACCCGGCCTTCTTCGCGCGTCACGAGTCGGCGGCCCGTGCCTACCAGCTGCGCTACCTCGCCCGTCGCGCGGTCAGCAGCAACGACGGCGACGCCGCCTGCGATCTGGTCGCGCGCGCCTTCGCCGAATCCCGTGCGCCGCTTCGCGAGGAGCCTCTGCGCAGCCTCACCACGCTCGTCGCCGCCCGGCTCTGCGCCCGCTACGGCGACGCCCCGATGCGGTTCGCCCGCAATGTCCTGACCGCCGGCCGGTCGTGATCCTTCGTGTGCCAAAGGAGAGTTTCGTGATGTCCAAGCTTCCCCACATCGTTCACCTGGTCGACGACACCACCCCCGGCGGCGTCATGCGGGTGCTGGATCACATCTACGGCTCGCCGCTGATGGCGCAGGCCGCCCGTCACGAGATCCGCGCCGTGCCGCGCAACAAGGGCATCCCCGCGGTGCGGGCCGACATGATCGTCTCGCATCTTTCGATCAGCTGGCGGCGGCTGCCGGCGCTGGTGTCGCTGCGCGCCCGTCATGCCCACCTGCCGCTGGTGCATGTCGAGCACAGCTACACCGAGGCTTTCACCGCGCTGAACGTGCCCTCGAAGCTGCGCTTCTTCACCCTTCTGCGCAACGCCTACGCGCTGTTCGACACCGTGGTCGCGGTGAGCCACGCGCAGGGCGACTGGCTCACCGCGCGTCAGCTGGTGCAGCCCCAGGCGCTGCGGGTCATCCCCTCGGCGGTCGATCTGCGCAGCTTCCGCGCCCTGCCCGCGCCACGCCCCGGCGGGCGCACCATCGGCGCCATCGGGCGGCTTGACCGGCAAAAGGGCTTTGACGTGCTGATCCGCGCCGTCCGTGAGATCCGCGACCCGGCGCTGCGGCTCGAGATCTTCGGCACCGGCGCCGAGGAAGAGAGCTTGCGCGCCCTCGCCAAGGGGGACGAGCGCATCACGTTCCACGGTCACGCGATCTCGCCCGAGGCGGCGATGCGCGCCGTCGATCTGGTGGCCATGCCCTCGCGCTGGGAGGCCTACGGGCTGGTGGCGCTCGAGGCCCGGGCCGCGGGCCGCGGCCTGGTGGTGGCCGATGTCGACGGGCTGCGCGACAGCGCCGGGCCGGACGCCCGCTTCGTGCGCGGCCACGGCATTGCGAGCTGGAGCAACGCCCTTTCCCGCGCCCTGCGCCCCGGTGCCGAAGCGGAGGGCCAGAGCCGTGCCGCTGGCGCCGCAACGGAATTCGCGGCGGCTTGGAACAACCTGATCGCGGAGCGGTTGGGTCAGCCGGCGCTAGGCCTGCGCGCAGCGGGCTGAGGTTCCGGCCAAGAGATGTGCGGCGCCCCAAGGTTTTCGGGGCCCGCCCGAGAGGTTCGGTACGAGTGTTTCGGGATGTGCGGTAACCAGTGAGCTTTTGCGTGCGGTCACGAGTGTGTCGGTTCGTACGGTAAAGAGTGACCCGGGCAGGACAGCGTCGCCCCGTGTGTGTGGGGCGAGGTCCGAGCCGGGAGCGGTCTGTGTGTGTGTTTGCTTAACGAGTCGGTAAGAGGTCACGGCCCTGTTGGCCGTCGGGTACCAGTTTTGACGGAACGCGTTTTGTTGCTGTCACGAGTGTCGGTCTGTATGACCGGTCCGTCTTTCTGCTTGAGCCGGGCTTGGCGGGGGTCTTCTGCGGCCCCCGCCGCTGGCTTGCAGGGCGTCTTGATTTTCGGGGCGTCGCCGATGCGGCGAAAATCAGCGTGACGCGCAGGCCATGCAAAAATTTCAATGCTGCCTTGCAGAAAGAGATCTTGTTCTGCACTGCAGCGCCGCTTATTTGAATGACAACGACGCCGACAAGGCGTTCACAAGTTTCCTGGGGTTCTCTCCTCCTCCCTGAACCCCGGAAATCAGCGGCGGCCCTCTCTCCTCCTCCCTGAGGGTCGCCGCGCTCCTTCCTCCCGAACATACCGACATACCCGCCGACAGGCACGGATCGATCGCCACCGCACCGCGTTTCGGCGTTGCGACGTTCTGCGTTTCGACGGGTCTATCTGGAGATGTGTCTGGCCTGGTCTCAGACGGGGCCTCAGACGGGACCGTGGGCGAGCCATTGCCGCCCATGGTCGGTTTTCTCGGCTCAGCAGGTCAGAGCGCGTCGGCGCGCTCACGACGCTCGCGCTGGGTGGACACCGCTTCGAGCAGCAGTTCCGGGTCTTCGTTATCGGCACAGACGCTGCGCGCGATATCGAAATCAGACATGCCGCGCTTGAGCAGGGTTTCTACGGCGTTGGTCTGTTCGCGATTGAAAAATGTCATGTGATCCTCTCCCTAAGGATTGCTGAACATAGGATTGCGGAACATGAGGAAGACAAGGACAGACGTGCTATCCAGTGAGTGGGCCTTCCTGTGTGGCAACCCGTCCGAGCAGTGACGGGCCTTCTTATTAGCACAAAACGGTAGCGCAACCAAGGCTTCGATACCCCGAGACGTGTTTCCAGAAGGTTTACACGCCTGTCAGGTGACGTTCCGCGCCGCTTGCGGGAGGCCCGTTCTCCGCGTCCATCGATGAAAAGATGTGCATGGGATATGCCAATTGGTCGCAGGTCGCGGGTTTGAGGCAACGACAGAGTTGCGCTCTCCGACAGACTGCTTACTTCGGTAAAAGACGCCCGGTCGCCCCAAACCTCCCCAGGGGCGACCGGTACACGACAGGATGGCCCTTCTCCCTTTCAGCGCCATCCGTCTGTCGGTCGGCCCGTCTCCTCCCGGCGGGCCGACCTCTGATATCTCTGTGCCCCGCACGACACATCACGACGCGTTCAAAGTCCAGAAAATTCTCCGCTGCGCTGCGGCATCCGCGCTCATCCTGCAAAATCCAATATTCAGGAGAGGTTAAGAACCACCTGAGATTGCAGCTTCCCGGCACGGAAGGCGGCAACACGCGCGTCTCCACGAAAATCCAGCGAGCGAATCGCCGAATCACTCGGTCGCGTCGCCCGGGCACTTGAATGGTAGAGTGGGGGACTGGTGCCGGTGATAGGACTCGAACCTACGACCCCATCATTACGAATGACGTGCTCTACCAGCTGAGCTACACCGGCACTGGTGGGCGGCCTCTTAGCACCGGGGCCGCCCGGGGGGAAGGGCTATTTTGCGCCTTCCTTTTCAGGCTCGTCAGAGACTTCCTCGGCATCCTCAACCGCCTCCTCGGAGGCCGCCTTGCCCTCCTCGGTCGGAGGGTTGGGCGTGAGGATCTCGGGCGCGGTCTCGGCCTCCGCCTTGGCGCTGCCCGGCTGGTCCGTGTCGTCCAATCCGCCCACGATCAGCGGCAGCATCGCAGCGCCGGGCACCGCGGCATCGGAATGCGGCGGGGTGGTCCAGCTCAGCGTGTCGAAGCCACCGCAATTCTCGCAGATCGGCTGCCATTCGGAATGCACGTGACCGCAGACGTCGCAGACCCATTGCGGCCCGCGCGGTGCGACCAGCGCCTTGGCGAGCCAGCCACGCACCTCGGATTCGGGCGCGCCCTCGCCACGGGCAATCGCTGCCATCACCGTCAGGGTGCGGGCATCGGGCTCCTTGTCGACAAGATCGCCCATGGCGCGGCGCGCCTCGGGGAAATCCTCGGCCGCGAGTGCCAGCTCGGCGCGCAGCAGACGGGTCTCGCGGTGATCCGGACGGACCGAGGTGATCGTGCGGAAGCGCTTCATGCGCTCTTCCGGGGTCTCGTCCGGTGCGATCTCGGCGAAGGCGGCGGCGAGATCCGGATGCGGCTGCACGCTCCATGTCTTCTTGAGGATGCGCACGGCCTTCTTCGGTTCGCCGCGCGCGATATAGGCGCGGGCCGCCATGCAGGAGCCGGGGATCAGGTCGGGCGAGCCCTTGGCCGAGGCGATGGCCGCCTCGCGGGCCTCGATCGGCTTGTCCTCGGCGAAGATGTCCTTGGCCTCCGACAGCGCCAGCACCGCGTCGCGGCGGCGATAGACATCGCGCGGGAGCGAGCCGTGCTTGAGCTTGGCCGAGAGCGTCTGGCGCGCGCCGCGCCAGTCGTGCTTCTGGGCCTGAAGCTGCAGCAGCGTGTCCTGGATCTCGGCATGCTTGGGCTTCAGCGCAAAGGCGCGCTCGGCCAGCTTCAGCGCCGTCTCCGTGTCACCCTTGGCGAGTTTCAGCTTCATCATGCCACGGATGCCGACAAAGCGGGTCTCGTCGTGGGTGATGAGCTTCTTGTAGACCTCTTCCGCCTTGCGCGTGTCGCCGGTCATCTCGGCGGCCTGCGCGGTCAGCAGGTTGGTGAGGCCGGGGCGGTGCAGGTAGCGGTCGGCCTTCTGGGCCTTGGCCATCGCCAGCTTGCCCTCGCCGGAGCTCAGCGCCAGCATGCCTTCCGACAGCGCCTGATAGCCCTTGCGCTCGCGGTTGCGGTCGAAATAGCGCGACAGCGCCGTGTCGTCGCCATTGATGAACTTGAGCAGCGCGATGAGCAGCGAGACCAGCTTGAACACCACGTAGAGCGCGATGACCAGCAGGATGACGGCAATCACCGACTGCAGCGGCCCGAGGTTGAACTCGTACCCGCCGGCGGTGATCTGGATGCCGCCCTGGCTTTCCATCACGTAGCCGGCGCCAAGGGTCAGGGCCGCCACGACGGCGACGAAGAGAACGATCTTCAGAAGTGACCAAAGCATTGTGCGACCCTTATTCCTTGTTCAGTTCCTGAGCCAGACCGTCGGCGGCAGACACCGCCGCGACCCGGGTTTGCGCCCGGGCCATCCAGTCCGACAGCGGTGCCTTGGCCTCGTCCGGCAGGGCCTCGAGCTCGGTCAGAGCCTGTTGCAGATCGCCGTCCCGCAGCGCCGCCTCGGCCCGCGACAGGATCGCGTCCGGCGCATCGCCCGAGCGCGGCGTCACCGACCGGGCACCGACCTGGTCGGCGAGGAAGGTGGCAAAGCGTCGGTTGCCGGTTTCGCTGTCGCTCTCGAGGCGCCGCGCCTCGGACAGCGCCTCACGCGCCGCCGGCGGGTAATCCTCGGTGAGCGCGGCCAGCGTCGGAACGCCGTCGCCGGCCGGTCCGGACAACTCGGAGGGCACCGAGACGCCGTTGGCCTCAATGGTGTTGACCTGTTCGGCATAGGGCTCGCCGGCGCTCAGCGCGGCATAGACCTCGGAGAGCGCGGCGCGGGCCTTGGACAGAGCCGCCTGCTGCTCGGCATTCGTTTCCGCCTCGAGCGCCTGCTGGGTCATTTCCTCGACCTCGAGCCGCTGCTGGGCGATGGCGTCGCGCAGCAGGTTCAGCTCGTTCTCGTAGGCGGCCATGGCCTCGGGCGAGACCGACTCTTCCACCGGGCGCCGCTCGATGGCGTCGATGCGCCCCGCAAGCGCGTCGTAGGAGCCGGACGCGGCATCGAGATCGGCGCGAAGCCCCTCGACCGCGCCTTCGAGCCCCGAAAGATCGATGCCGTTGGCGGTGTCCGTCGCGGTCTGCACTTCGGCGGCGAGCGCGTCGATGCGCGCGGCCTGCTCGTCCAGTGCGGTGGTGGTGTCTTCGCGGAAGCTGTCGGGTTCGGCAGCGGTCTCGAAGGGCCATGTGCCGGACTGGTAGGACGACGCGCCGTAGCCCAGCGCCGCGGCGATCACGCCACCCAGCAGCAATGGCACGAACCCGCCCCTGCGCTCAACCACCGTCTCGTGGCTGGCCCCCTGCGAGGCCGACGCCGCCGATGCCGTGCGGGAGCTGGCAAGCCGGTCATGCACCGAGGCCGGGTCGGAGGCGCGCCCCTCGGTCCCTCCTGTCCGCTCCTCGGCGGCGAGCATCTCTGCCTCGCCGGCGGAATGGATCTGCCCATCATCGGACAGCGTGTCGGACAGCGTATCGTCGCCCTCTGCGCTCGGGCTGTACGTGTCCGACACGGTATCCTCGCCGGCGTCGGCAACGCTGTCCTCGCCATCGGCAAAGACCGTCTCGGTCAGCTCGGCGTCGTCGCTCCCTGCTGCATCCGCGGGCGCGCCGTCGCCGGTCTCGTCGTCCGGGGCCGCGCCAGAGGTCTCCTGCCTCTCGCGGTCCTCGTCATCAGACGTGATCGCGGCGTCGTCCTCTTCGGTGACGACCGCGTCCGAGGTTGTCTCCGGGGTCAGTTCCGTCTCGGGCGTCTTCGCCTCGTCCGCCTGTTCCTCGGTGCCGTCCACTGGCTTTTTTTCGTCGGCCACGCTCCACCCTTTCAAAATCTTGCTTCGGCACGGTAATCGCGCCTGTCTAACCTTTCACAGACCCGCGAGGTTTCACAAGCGCCCCGAGGTCCGTCAGCAAACCAATCACCACCCGCCGCATCTCGCTGGCGTCGGGCCGTGCCAGAATCTCCAGTCGAGTCACATATAGCGCCTCCAGCGCCGCGGCCACATCTGAGCTCATCGCAACGACGATTAGCGGCGCGCCGCCACTGGCGCCACCGGCAAACTGGGCCGCGCTGCGCGGAGAGAAAAGCGGAACGATCACAGGGGCATCGCCCTGCAGCGCCGCCTTCGCCCCGGCGCTCAATTCCTGTGCAGGCTGATCGTAGATCACCGCCTCGCTGGCGCTGAGCCCGGACGCCCGCAGACGATCGGCCACGGCGCCGCGGGCATGTGTTCCGCGAAGATGCACAAGCGGCACGCC